>Ga0209467_1002018_pt1 | contig 15360 bp, 15 predicted proteins | sample Higcelwee11metaG_FD_187175 | JGI IMG/M metagenome (GOLD analysis project Ga0209467, IMG submission 187175) | Freshwater pond sediment microbial communities from the University of Edinburgh, under environmental carbon perturbations - High... | ecosystem: Environmental > Aquatic > Freshwater >...
GGCGTACCCTCGGTTTCCCGCAGGGTGATAAGCGTAAAATCACTGGTGCCGCCGCCCACGTCACAGACAAGCACCAGCTCCCCCGGCCGGATAAATTTCAACCAGTCGTTTTCATGGGTGGTGAGCCAACTGTAAAACGCCGCCAGAGGCTCCTCCAGCAACGTCACATTCCGCAAGCCCGCCATGGCGGCAGCTTCCACGGTCAAATCCCGGGCCACCTCATCAAAAGACGCCGGGACCGTGACAATAACAAGCTGATTTTCAAGATACAGCTCATCCTCTTCCCCTTTGCTGATGTTCCAGGCCCGGCGGATATGGTCCAGATACGCGGCGGTGGCCTGAACCGGCGATAATTTGGAAACATCCGCCCCAGACCCCCAGGGCAGAATTTTCGCACGTCTGTCGGCATTGGAATGACACAGCCAGCTTTTTGCCGACGAGACCAGGCGGAAGGGAATTTTAGCCCCATGATCCCTGGCGAACTGTCCTACAAAATGGGGGGCGTCGGTCTGCCACGGCAATTGGGTCAATTCTTTTGAAATATCGTATTTTCCGGGAATATAGCAGAAAGACGGCAGCACCGGCTGGGCCGAAACCTCGCCGGCACCGGTAAGCTGCGGGATCTTAAACAGCCGGATGCCCTTGTTTTTGGACAACTCGGCGGTAATATCCACATAGGCAACGGCGGAATTTGTGGTTCCCAGATCAATGCCGATAATATAATGGATATTGCTAAGCTCCACTGGCGTCCTGCTCCCGGATATTAAATTCAAGCTTCCACTTTTGCCCGTCTTCCACGGATACGCACCATAATTCCAGGGTGCCGATTTCGGTGGCCCGTATTTCAATGATTACCCGGACCACCTGGCCGGTTTCGCCGTCCAGAATGGTTTCAATGGTGGCGATTTCTTCGATTTCTTCATGCCAGTCCTCCACAATTTCCCCGGCCCTGTCCTGCCGTCTGGCGGAGGCCCCCAGAAACTCAAACCGCACCGGCTCTCCCACCACCAGCGCAAATTCCTTGCCGATAATATTGATATCCGTGCCCTCTTCCATCCCGAACGGGGCCACGCAAAGGGCCTTCACCGGCGTCGGCATACCAGGCACCGCAGGCATGGCGGCGGCAATGCCGATATAATAGGATTTCGCGAGGCCCCCGCGGATACGGATTCCCCTGCCCCGCCTGGCAAGGCCATAATAAGCGGCGCCACGGGCCACGGACAGATCAAAATCATCGGAAAAAATTTCCCGGACAGACGCTGACCCGCCCCAGGAATTGAGAATTGATAGAATCCGTCCGCGAACGGATCCGGATTTCATCACGCCGCCATTAAACAAAACGGCAGTGGGCAGAGGCATGGGGTCTGACCCATCTTTTTTCTGCTGTGCGAGAAACTTTGCCAGATGCCTGGAAACGCCGGGATCGGATTCATAAGACAGCCCCGCTTCCTGAAGGCCCGCCCTTGGCGGTTTCACGGGCATGGATGTGGACTTACATATCGGGAAAAAACCATCCAGAATGGTCTGTTCGATTTCATTGCGATGCAAGGAAGCGGTTATAGTTCCGCCAATCAGCCGGGAACCCCGGCCCAGGATGGTGATGGGATATTCCTGGAGATTGGGATCTGACAGCAGGCTTTCCTTGGCATTCCGGCAACTGTGCACCAGCCCCCGCATCTGCCAGGCGTCCAGGCGGGTTCCGGATGCAGACAATTTTTTCGCCACCGCATACGCCATGGTTAAATCCATATTGTCGCCGCCCACCAGCAGATGATCGCCGACAGCGATTCTTTCCAGCGCCAGATCACCGTCCTGGTCACTTACCCGGATGAGGCTGAAATCCGTGGTGCCGCCGCCCACATCGCACACCAGCACCAGATCCCCCTTTTTGACATTTTTCCGCCACCGGTCTTTTAATAATTCAATCCATGCATAAAAGGCTGCCTGGGGCTCTTCCAGCAGGGTGACATGATGCAATCCAGCCTGCTGGGCGGCCTTCACGGTCAGTTCCCTGGCCACCGCATCAAAGGAAGCCGGCACGGTCAGGTAAATTTCCTGATGTTCAATTTTCAGATTGTCATCACCGGATGCCATCTGATAATTCCACGCATCCCGGATATGCTGTAAAATTAGGGAGGAGGATTCAACAGGAGACAATTTGGGAATATCCTCCGGCGCGTCCCAGGGCAATACCGGCTCATTGCGATCGATCATGGTGTTGCTCAGCCAGGATTTACTGGACGAAATCAGGCGCTGAGGCACTTCCGCGCCCCGCTGCCGGGCATATTCCCCCACAATACGCTGGTTCCCCGCATCCCAGGGCAGCGCGATCCTGCCGTCGGAAATTTCATGGGGGGCTGGCTGAAAAATAAATGACGGCAGCAGTTTGCGATTTTCCACCACCCCGCTTCCGACAATCTGGGGAATATCCAATATCTTGATTTCCGGTAATTTTTCATCCGGGGTGGCAGCTTCCGTGTAGGCGACAATGCTGTTGGTGGTTCCTAAATCAATTCCGATGATAAATGCTGGTTCTTTAATCACTTATATAATCTCTATTTCCGCCGGAGCGATAATATGTGAATCCCTGGCTGCGGACAGCGTCGGCAGTTCAAGCTTTGATGCCCGCCATCCCTTATGCCGCAAAACCCCCCGAAACGGCGGTTCGCCGGAAACATTTCCCGTGAGTTTAATGGCGCTTGTATCAAAATCAACCGGCACCACAATGTCGTCCCCTTCGTTTCCTTCCATTACCGCCTTGGGATTCAGGTGCTTTTTTAATGCTGTTTTGCAATTATCCTGAATACTCCGAACTGCGGCCCCGATCTGGACGTCTTGATATGCGCTCAAATCTTCGGCAAAAAAATCCATCAGCCGTCCATCTCGCTGCAATACAGTCAAAAGATGCAGATAAAACCGTTTGTTTGTTTCCATCATTTCCTTTTTATCAATAACCGGGATAGATTCTTCCGAAACAAATGATTTTTTATCCTTTTTGGATGGCGCCGACGATGCTTGCGGGCCGATTTCGGATTGGCCAATCACCCTTCGGAGGGAAGCGCGAATGAGCCCCCAGAGCAATAACCCGGATATCCCAAAAAGTGCTGAAATAACAGGGATATAATACGTTTTGGCCATGGCGGCAACCGGCATCACCCGCGAAAGACCTGCTTTAAAGGATTCCGAGTGGACGGTCATTTCTTCTAAAAGCGTCATCGGTAAAGCGGCGCTGATGAACTGCCATGCCAGAACACCGGCAAAAATAAACACCGACGCAAGGAGGAGCATGACCAGAAAAGAGCACCACAGGCACCGGCGGGAACACGATTTCATCAAATTCATTTTATACCCTCCGTTGGACATAGTGAAAATGGTATTTGTTAAATATATTGCAAAGTCCTGTCAAGAGCCTTTTCTGATTCCCAAATCCCCCGGAAAACCCCCGGCGGAGCTTCTGCATTGCGCTTTATTTTCCGGAAAATGAAACGGAAGATTAAACTTGATATTAAAAAAATGATTATGATACGCTAACCATAAAAAAACAAGGCGTTCAACAAGGTTTGCGATGCATGATGATTAAACGGGATAAATTTGATTTTGAAATTGGCTATCTGATGAAAAGCCCCTGCAGGGAGTGCCCGAATCAGGATAACCTGCCAGAATGCGCTGATGCGTGCGTTATCCTTGACGATATTCGCACAATGCTGGCCAGGGGGATTTCCTGCACGGGAAAATATTTAATGGAGGCAATATAATATGGCAATAAAAATGAAAACCATCCTTCTATCGGCAACTCTGCTTTCAACTGTTTTCGTCTGGGCCGCCGCCGAGGCCCTGGCGGTGGATTATAATCTTAAACTGGTCGCCAATCAATCCGCTGTCGAGAGCGAACTGGAAGTTATTTTCCCGTCATTTAACAGCATCATGACAACTGGTGTATCCGGGGTTTATCAAGATGATGACTATAAAATGATTTGCGCCAAAGCGCTCATCGGCAATGAAATTTTTGTGCAGGGACTCACCGGCGGACTGGGTTTAAAAGCAGCCCTGGGAGAAGCGGAAAAAAGGAATTTTGAAGATGATATTGCGGTTCTGGGATTTACCGCTGCCGCCAGCTATGACCTGTCAAAAGAATTTGGGCGTGATGTCCCCGTCACGTTGCTGTCCAGCCTGACCCTTGCGCCGCAGCCACTTTGTTTTTCGGATACGGATAAATTTTTTGAATTCCTGCTTGAATGCGACTGGAAGGTGCTGGAGCAGGCGGCGGTGGTGGCCAGTTACCGGTACCTTAATATGGATTTTGAAAACAAGGGAAGCTGGGAGCAAAGAAACAGCACGGGATATATCGGACTAAAACTATTCTTTTAGTCTTTTTCAACGTTTGCCATAAACCACAAAAAAAGCCCCGCGTCGGCCAATAATCGACACGGGGCTTTTCAATTTTCTAAAAAGCAAGAACTTTGCTTTATGGTTTAGGCGTTGCCACAGGCGGCGCTGCAGCGCCGACAGTCAGCATGGCGGCATTGTCCGCCAGAATTTTTGGGCCGACACCCTTGACATCAACAAGATTTTCAACGGTTTTGAAAGGCCCGTTGGCTTCCCGGTAGGCCACGATACTGGCGGCCAGTTTATCGCCCACCCCTTTCAATGCAGTCAATTCGGCTGCTGTGGCAGTATTGATATTGATTGCTTTAACCCCGGCAGGATCAGCATCCGCAGCAGAAACCAGGCCAGCAAAACCCAAAACAAACCCAAGCACTGTCAACATCCAAAAAACGCGTTTCAATTTGGTCATCGTTTTCTCCTTATTTCTTACAATTAAGAGTGATGTCCAAAACGTCTGCAACGTTAACAACAGGCGTTCGACAAATTAGTAAAATATAACCTAAAAATATTCGATAAGTCAAGACCGATCATAAAAATTTAAGAAGCGGATAAAAAATCATTGAAAGAACCCATATAATTTTGTAACTCTGATTAATTAAAAACACCCATCATTCACATACATGCAAATGACAGATGGTTTCCATCCACCCGTATCTGAACAATGTTCGCCCTGAAACCCGGGTTGCGAACGAATAAGGAGGTCAGGCAATGCCGGTCGAATCAAAGCGCAATACAACTTCCCCCGCTTCCCGGGGCCGTCTCGGCGAAGAGCTTGTCAGCGCCAAACTGATCACAAAAGAACAACTGGAAAAAGCGCTTGTGAGGCGAACCCAGGTGGATATGCCCATCGGCTCTCTGCTCATCAAAATGGGGTTTGTGTCCACCGATGATATGCTGGCGTTTCTGTCCAAAAAATTCGGCGTGCCCCATATCAACCTCTTCAGCATCAATATTCCACACGATGTCATAAGCTTGATTCCGCTTTCTCAGATCAAGCAGTATAAAATTCTTCCCCTGTCCAAACAGAATAACACCCTGATGCTGGGCATGGTAAGTCCCCAGGATTTTGTGGTTATCAGCGATCTGGAATTTACCATGGGCGTCAAAATCAAACCCGTGGTGATTCCGTTTTTTATGATGGACGCGGCCCTAAACCTTCTGTCCTCAAACTTTGAAGACGATCTTCTTGGCGAAACCGTCAAAAATATCGCCATGGAAGACAAGGGCGAGGCCCACGCCTCCCCGAAAATCGAAGCCCTGCTGTCCTACCTGGCCAAAACCGGGGCCACGGATATGCTGCTGACAGTCGGCGTTCCTCCGTCTATTAAAGTCAGCAACCAGGTCAAACGGCTGGCGACCGCCTCCCTGACCCCCGCCGACTGTGAATTATATGCCAGAGAACTTCTGGTAAATGATGACGCCGGATGGGAAAAATTCCAACAGACCAACGATCTGGATATCGCCGCGACCTATCCCAATGTGGGCCGGTTCAGAATCAATTTTTACCGGCAGCGAGGTTCCATATCCATTACCATCCGCCGTCTTTATGACCACCTCCCCTCCATGGGCGATCTCATGCTGCCGGAATGGCTGAAAGAATACGCCATGAAACCCCAGGGCCTGATCATTATATCGGGGCCGGCTGGTCATGGAAAATCCACCACCCTGTGCACCCTGATCGACATTATCAACACCAACCGGCGCTGCAATATCGTCACCCTGGAAGATCCGGTGGAATTCTTGCACAAACACAAAAAAAGCAATATCAACCAGCGGGAAATCGGCAGGGACACGGAAAGCTTTGCCAAAGGTCTGCGGGCGGTTTTCCGGCAATCTCCGGATGTGGTGGTGATCGGCGAATTACGCGACAAGGATTCCTTCGAAATCGCGCTGAAAGCCGCCGGAACCGGCAGCCTGGTGCTAAGCACCATGAATGCCGCCAATTCCACAGCGGTTATCCGTATCATCGTCAATATGTTCCCGGAAAATCAGCAGAATCTTGTTTCCATGCTGCTTGCGGACACCCTGCTGCTGTCTCTGGCCCAACGGCTGGTGCTCAACAGGGATAAAACCAAACAGAATCTCGCTTTGGAGCGCTTTTCCAACTCCAACCGGGTGGGCAACCTGATCCGGGAAGGGAAACTGCATCAGATCCGTTCCCAGATGGAAACCGGATGCGAGGAATTTACGCCCATTGACGTATCCCTTGCGCAATTGTACAAAGAAGGAAAAATCGATTTTGAAGACGGCCTTATTTATTCCGTCAACAAACAACTGTATCAGGACATGACCGGCGTTAAAATCAAATAAAATCAATGATTGCAAAAAAAAACGGAAGAAATCGTGTGCTCTCAGACTGATGGCCCCATTGCGACGCACCTCGCCGACTGATTCAACCCTATGAATTTTTTTAAAGACAGTTTTTTGTCCGCATTGGGGCTAATCATCGATTTTGATTTAGAACTTATTGAAATTGTTAAAGTTTCTTTAAATGTCAGCCTGGCATCCACGGTCATTGCCGCAATGATCGGCATACCACTGGGTTTTATTGTTTCAACGGTGGAATTCCCCTTTAAAAGGGGCGTCATTACACTTTTTAACACCATGCTTGCCCTCCCGACGGTGGTTATCGGGCTGTTTGTTTATGCGCTCATTTCCAGAAACTCGGTCTTCGGTGATTTTGAGCTTCTGTACACCCAAAAAGCCATTATTATCGGACAAATTATTCTCATCATACCCATTGTCACCACTTTCACTCTGTCGGCCATCAGCCGGATTGACGCAAGATACCGGAAAACCGCCATGAGCCTGGGCGCAAACCCTTTTCAAACGTCTCTGGTGGTTCTCAAGGAAGCCCGATTCGCCATTACCGCAGCGGTTGTGGCCGCATTCGGACGTGTGATATCGGAAATCGGCATCTGCATGATGCTTGGCGGCAATATCAGCGGATACACCCGCACCATGACCACCGCCATGGCATTGCAATACGACAAAGGCGAATTTGTCCTCGCCATCGCCCTGGGAATTATTTTGCTTTGCATCAGCCTGGCCGTCAATGTCATACTGACCTATTTCCAAGGGAAATCCAGCGGATGACCCTTTATTTTCTCAAAAATATCAGGCAGCAATACGCCGCCAGGACTGTCCTGGATATACCAGAACTCGTTCTTGACGCCGGGCGTATTTACACCCTTACCGGTCCAAACGGCGCCGGGAAAACCACATTGTTAAATATTTTAAGTTTTCTCGAAGCACCCACCTCGGGACAAATGACATTTAACAGCATGTCTGTCACATTCAACGCCGCCGCCATGCGGCAGCTCCGGAAATCCGTTATTCTTTTAGATCAACACCCGATTCTTTTCAGCACATCGGTTTATAAAAATATGGAACTGGGTTTAAAATTCCGAAAAATTCCCAGGGACAAACGTGAACCAATCATCCGGACAGCTTTAAACATGGTGGGCATGGAAGGGTTCATCAACGCGGACGCCAGACGACTCTCCGGCGGCGAAACAAGACGGGTCGCCATTGCCAGGGCCATGGCCTGCAAACCGGCGGTTCTTTTGATGGATGAACCCACAGCGGATCTGGATATTGAAAATCAGTTGCGCATTGAAAGCATTATTCGGGATATCCATCGGCAAAGCCCCGTCACGATTATTTTCTGCACACATAACCTCGTCCAGGGCGACCGCCTGACCCCGCATCATATTTATTTATTCGCCGGACAAGTGCGGGAGAGCGAGCATGAAAATATCTTTAAAGGGGAAATCACAACAAAAAATGACAGACAATATTGCCGGATTACCGAAAAGGTATTGATCCCGATCCCGGCAACCGATAAAAGGGATACAAAGATTTCGATACGCCCGGATGCCGTCCGGGTGGCGGACCGGAAAAACACTGATCCGGAAAGCCAGATGCTGTCGGGAAACATCATCGGGCTGTCATCCCATAAAGACCGGGTGCGGGCCATTATTGACGCGGGCATTCTGCTCAGCCTGTCCATGGAAAAATCTGAATACGATATTCGAAATCTTCGCATCAATGCATCAGTGAACATTGAAATTGATCCAGGCGGCGTGACCCTGTTTTAAAAGGCCGGCGCCCATTGCAGGCCTAAATCCATTATTCAGCCAAAGAGCCGGCATACCGATTTATGCGAACAGCGATTCTTTCAGATATTCATTCCAACGCAACCGCGCTCCTGGCGGTACTGCGGAATATTGAATCATCGGATGTGGATGAAATTATCAGTCTTGGAGACAATATCGGATACGGGCCGGAACCTGAAAAAGTCATCAATATTATCCGGGCCAGGGGCATTCCTTCCGTGACGGGAAACCACGAACTGGGTGTCATGCAGCCGGGTTTTCTGGCCATGTTCAATCCGGTGGCACGGACCTCCGTTGAAATGACCATCAATCTCTTGTCTCAAGACAGCATGCGCCATATCAAAACCTTCAAGAACGCCATTGTTCGCGAAAAATGTCGCTTTGTCCACGGATTTCCGCCCGAATCTCCCACCAAATATTTGTTTGAGGTGACGGATTCGGAAATCAAGGAAACGCTGGCGGGCCTCTCCGAGCAGATATGCTTTATCGGGCATACCCATGATCTGGAGATAATTACCCTGGAAATGGCTACCGGCAGTCTGACCCGCCAGCCGCTACAAAAGGGGGGACTGACCCTTGACCCGGCCAATAAATACCTGATTAATGCCGGAAGCGTGGGCCAGCCCAGGGATGGCAACAATCAGGCAAAATACCTGATATGGGATTCCGATAGCTATGATCTCACGGTTCATTTCGTCAGCTATAATATTTCAGATACCGTTAAAAAAATATATCTGGCGGGTCTTCCCGAACAGCACGCATTGCGGCTTATGTAAAAAAAACGGGCCGCCATTTTTAAATAAATGGCGGCCCGAACAAACGCTCTCTTCTCTTATTTTCCCAGCGGCTTTTCCCGGCTCATGGCCTGACAATCAGTCTCTGGCCGGATCGAATGGCCACATCCCCTTTTTTCATGCCGTTAAGCTGCTGTAGTTTTTCAACGCTGACGCCATATTTTTTGGCGATGCTGTACAGGGTTTCGCCTTTGGCCACTGGATGGGAGGATTTGCCTGGGGCTGAAACAGGAACCGATACGGCAACCGGCGGCTTTGCCTTGGCTTTGAGCGCACGGCTTGACTTCGGCTGAGTGACGGCTTTTGGCTGAAGCGTCTGCTTCGGTTTTGCCGCAACTTCCGGTTTGGACACCGGCGCTTCCTGAACGGGAGGCGGCGGCGGGGTGACGACCGGGGTCATTGTTTCTGCCCCCGCGTCCGGCATCGGGGAGGAAACCATGGACGGGTTCGGGGATAACGGCATCTTGCCGCTCATGGCATCCAGTTTTTGAGAAATGCCTGCAATGGCCACGGCATTGGATTTGATCCAGGTGATCATTTGCCCGGCATCCACCGGATCATCGGGATTTTCGGCAGGATCATAGTCCAGAATCTTGACGGCATTTTTTCTTTCGATGGCCTCTATCTTTTGTTCCAGACTGCTCACCTGTGCCACCAGCGCCTTAAAATCATCCACATTCACCTTGTCTTTTTTAGGAATAAACACGATGAACAAAATAATCAGAATAAATAGTCCTGCGCCGATTAATATCATCGGCATTTCCGATTTTTCGATCAATTTTTCGGATTTCTGGGTCTTAAGGGTGGTATAAGGTTCTTCTTCAATCTCTCCGACGCCCGCATCTGTTTTCCATTCCATGCAATATTTCTCCTTGCAAAAATAAACGAATAATAGCCTTACTGATTATTGCCGTCTTGACCTTCAACGTTTTTTTCATTATGTTCAAAAACTTATTCACGCCGGTAAAGAGCGGGGCCGCCCGTCAGCGATTTTTGTACCATGGCGGAAATTTGTTTTATTGTCAATGAAGATAGTGGGATAAAGCCAGAACAGGAAGCATCGCATGTCAAAAAACAAATATTCACACCAATTTGTTGAAACCTATGAAGGATTCCCTGCTTTCGGGTGGGATCGGGAAAGCGACGAGAAAACGGTCATGTGTTATCTCCAGATGTTTTCCGATGATGACTTGCTCAAACATCTCATTCCCCGGCTTTCCAGTGATGATCTGGAAATGGTGTATAACCTGATAAACCGCCTGATGAAAGCGCATTTAAGCGAGAGCCAGTACCACCGATTATTTTTAAAAGAAGACCATCCCTGATTTTTCAATATGTTTAGCGATTTCGATACCGATTTCGAAATCGAAATCGATATCTCATCTGGAAGGAGAAATAAACCATGTTCACCGACAAACAACTGAACCGGTATGCGGATGTGCTGCTGTGGGGATTAAAAACCGCCCGGGCCGGAAAAATCAAAAAAAATGAAATCATCCTTATCCGGTATGATGTCGCCGCCATAAAACTGGTGGAAATCCTGCACAAAAAACTCATTGAAACCGGCCTGAACCCGGTTCACCGGCTGCTTCAAACGCCGGATATGGAAAAAAATTTCTATTCCCTGTCTTCTCCCGGACAACTGACGTTTGTTCCGCCGGGAGAAGAAGAGCTTTACCGGCACCTGAATGGCACCATCGCCATTCTGGCCCCGGAATCCCTGACCCATTTGAGCGGCATTGACCCAGGGCGAATCGCCAAATCCCTCATTGCCCGGAAACCGTTCCGGACAATCCTTGATGAGCGGGAAGAAAAGGGCCTGTTCAGTTGGACCCTGTGCATGTTTCCCACCCAGGATCTGGCGGATCATGCCAACATGAGCATGGAGGAATACACCCGGCAGATCGCGAACGCCTGCTTTTTAAACCGCACGGATCCCATTGCCCAGTGGGAATCTGTTTTCGAACAAGCCCGTACCATCAAAAAATGGTTAAATCAGATGGATGTCGCAAAATTTCATGTGGAATCAGACCATATTGATCTTGACATCACGCCAGGCGAAAAACGGAAGTGGATCGGCATTTCCGGACACAATATCCCCAGCTTTGAACTGTTCATATCTCCGGACTGGCGCGGCACCAAAGGTGTCTACTACGCGGATCAGCCGTCTTACCGGAGCGGCAATTATGTCAAGGGCATCCGGATTGAATTTAAAAACGGAAAAGCGATGCATGCCACTGCTGAAGAGGGGGAAGAATTTTTAAATAAACAATTGACCATGGATCCGGGCGCAAACAAACTGGGGGAATTTTCCCTGACCGACAAAACCTTTTCCAAAATCAATCAGTTTATGGCCAACACCCTGTTTGATGAAAATTATGGCGGGAAACACGGCAACAGCCATGTGGCTTTAGGGGCTTCCTATTCCGACACATACAGCGGCGACCCTTCCGAATTGACCAAAGACATCAAAAAAGAACTCGGTTTTAATGATTCGGCCCTGCACTGGGATATCGTGAACACCGAAAACAAACGGGTTACCGCCCACCTGAAATCCGGCGAAAAGACGGTCATCTATGAAGACGGCCGATTCACCTTATAATATGAACCAGCCCTTTAAATTAAAAAATCCTGTTCAACATTATGCCTGGGGCTCCCACATCCATATTCAGGCCCTGACGGGCGAGACTTTAGCATCCGAACCCATGGCGGAATTATGGATGGGCGCGCATCCAGCCGCGCCGTCCCGGATTTTCGCGGGCAATACCTGGATTCCCCTAAATGATTTCATCCGCCAGTTTCCAGAACAAACCCTGGGGGCTGCAACATCTGAAAAATACCACCACACCCTGCCCTTTTTGTTTAAGCTTCTGGCTGCGGAAAAGCCTCTTTCCATCCAGGCCCATCCGGACAAAATACAGGCGGAAAAAGGATATGCACGGGAAAACCGTCTTGGAATTGCGGTGGATGATCCCAGACGCAATTACAGGGATGCCAATCATAAGCCAGAATGTATTTGCGCGCTGACCTCTTTTACCGGGCTTAAGGGGTTCCGGAATACTATTGATATTGCCGCGCAGCTCTCCGGTCTCTGCCCCATAAGCCTGGCGGAAGAGCTGGAAATCCTAAAGAGCGGGGGATTAAAGCCTTTTTTCAAAGCCTTAATGGAGATGCCTGAACTCAGAAAAACAACCGTTATAGGGGAAACTATTCAAAACGCGGAAACCGACGCCGCCACCAATCCTGTATGCCACTGGGTGCTCACCCTTTTTCAGCATTATCCGGGGGATATCGGCATTCTTTTTCCGGCGATCTTAAATTTATTTCACCTTTCGCCCGGCGAGGCCTTGTTTCTGCCTGCCGGAGAGCTCCATGCCTACCTGGACGGTTTCGGCATTGAGATTATGGCCAATTCCGACAATGTCCTGCGCGGCGGCCTCACCCCCAAGCATATTGATGTGCCGGAACTCATGAATATCTTAGATTTCAGAGAATCAACGCTTTCCATCCTGCGTCCGGAACCCGTTTCCCGAATGGAAGCCGCGTATCCGACGTCTGCCGAAGAGTTTTCGCTCAGTGTGATCATGGTGACACCCGAAGCCCTCTATGATTCACCCGCTTGCCGGGGTCCAGAAATTCTGCTGTGCATGGAAGGCGAAGCGCTTCTGTCCACGGCTGGTCTTCCGGCGCCCATGGTGATAAATAAAGGAGAGTCGGCGTTTGTTCCCGCCGGGGCTCATGAATATAAAATAGCCGGGGATGCCCGGATTTTTAAAGCCGGTGTGCCAAATTCAGGAGTCAGTATCCAGAAGTCGGAATTCAGAATTAAAAAAGGATGATAGCATTTTTATACTGACTCCTGGCTTCTGGCTTCTGAATTCTCGCACCACCGAACCCGATGCCTATGGCAAAAAAAACAATCAAACCCCATCATCCTATTGTTTTTCCCATGAACCTGAAAATCAATGAAATATTTTACAGCATTCAGGGGGAATCCCTGTATGCCGGACTGCCCTGTGTGTTTGTGCGGCTGACGGGCTGCAACCTGCGGTGCGCCTATTGCGACACCCGGTACGCCTATGATGCGGGGTCCATGATGTCTGTGGAATCCATAATGGAAAAAATTGCGTCCTATCCGTGCCGGCTTGTGGAGATCACCGGCGGGGAACCCCTGATGCAGGAAGCCACGCCGCATCTCATTGCCCGCCTGATTGACGCGGGCTATACCGTGCTGCTGGAAACAAACGGCAGCATGGACATCCGCCCGGTGGATGACCGGTGCATTAAAATCATGGATGTCAAATGTCCGGGAAGCGGCGCTTCGGATAAAAATAATTATCATAATTTTAAATATTTATCATCAAAAGACCAGATCAAGTGCGTTATTGCCGACGCCACGGATTATGCGTTCGCAAAGTTCATTCTCAGCGCCCATCTTCCAACGGGTAAATCCATTGCGGTGCTTTTTTCCCCGGCATTCGGCATGTTGGATCCGTCGCAACTTGCGGAATGGATACTGGCGGATGGCTTGGACGTCAGGCTTCAGCTTCAACTGCACAAAATACTCTGGCCCCATGACAGCAAAGGCAGGTGAATGCATGGAACACCCTCTTAAAAAAGCAGTGGTGCTCGTCAGCGGCGGTCTGGATTCAACGACGATCCTTGCCATCGCACGATCCCAGAATTATCAATGCCATTGCTTAAGTTTTTTTTATGACCAGCGGCATGAAGTGGAATTAATGGCTGCGAAAAATATCACCAAGGCCTTCGGCGCGCACCAGCATCTGGTGCTCAATCTGGATCTGGGCCGCATCGGCGGTTCCGCCCTGACCACGGACACAATGGTTCCCAAAAATCGTGATATGACGGAAATGGCCACAGGCATCCCCATCACCTATGTGCCGGCCCGGAATACCATTTTTCTCTCCCATGCCCTGGCCTGGGCCGAAGTGATTGGGGCCCCGGATATTTTTATCGGCGTCAACGCCGTGGATTACAGCGGGTATCCCGACTGCCGGCCCAAATACCTGGAAGCTTTTGAAAAAATGGCCAACCTCGCCCTCAAATCCTCGGTGGAAGGCCACTCAATCATCCGGATCCAGGCCCCTCTGCTCTATCTCACCAAGGCGGACATCATCCGGAAAGGCATTGAACTGGGGGTTGATTATGCCTTCACCCACAGTTGCTATGATCCGGATCCCAAAGGCCGGGCCTGCGGATTTTGCGACAGTTGCCTGCTGAGAAAAAAAGGATTTGCGGAAGCGGGCGTTCCCGATCCGACGGTTTATTCAAAGGATTAATTCCGGCTGCAAAAACTGCTTCAACTCATAAACCTGCAATGTTAAACTTTTCCAAATTTATCCATATATGATTAAAAACACCTTCTCCCACCTGACCAAAATTGGACCCAAACGAGAGGCCTCGCTCTGGGAAAATGGCATCTTTTCCTGGGATCATCTCCTGGCTGCGTTTGATTCAAACAACCGGCTGGCGTTCAAGCTCGCCCCTCCGGTCAGGCAGGAACTGGAAAATTCCCATTTCCATTATGCGAACCAAAACGCCCGCTGGTTTGGAGCCCGGCTGCCATCTGCGGACACATGGCGCCTGTTTCCGGATTTTCGTCACAGCGTCGCTTTTATAGACATTGAAACCACCGGCTTAAACGAGCCGGGCAATCCACCGGACATCACCACCATCGCCCTTTATGACGGAACGACCGTTCGCTGGTATGTGAACGGCGAAAATCTCAATGATTTCAAGAAAGATATCCGTCACTATCAGTTGCTGGTCTCCTTTAACGGCAAAACCTTTGATGTCCCGGTCATTGAATCGTTCTTTCATATCCGATTGGATCAGGCCCATATTGATTTGCGGTATGTGCTGAAAAGCCTTGGATATTCCGAGGGCCTGAAAATCTGTGAACAAAAACTGGGTATCCACCGGGAGGGCCTGGACGGGGTGGACGGCTTTTTCGCAGTGCTACTGTGGGATGACTACCGCCGCCGCAAAGCCGCATAAACCCTCGAAACCCTTCTGGCCTTTAATATAGAGGACGCGGTCAA
>Ga0209467_1002020_pt1 | contig 15336 bp, 10 predicted proteins | sample Higcelwee11metaG_FD_187175 | JGI IMG/M metagenome (GOLD analysis project Ga0209467, IMG submission 187175) | Freshwater pond sediment microbial communities from the University of Edinburgh, under environmental carbon perturbations - High... | ecosystem: Environmental > Aquatic > Freshwater >...
CTTCCACATCCCCCGCCCACCCGGCGGCAATCACGTTGGCATCGGTGACCAGCAACGCCCGCTTTACGCCAAGGTTGGCGGCATAATGTCCGGCCATCAAGCGGGCATCGATCCCAAACACCAGCTCCGGGACCACAAATTTACGCAGTTCAAGCACGATATCGAACATGGAAGTTTCCCCTTTCATGGAATGTTAAATCATTTCAGGTCCTACTCCATCAGCTTCATTAATTCATCCAGGTCATAGACCCCGGCCCTCTCCAGTACCCATTCGGAAAGCACTGGATCATTTTTTTTCGCCTCTTCACCCAGCTTGCGAATACGGGTGATGTTTTTCCGGGCCAGCGCCTGCCCGAAGGCCTCGCGCCACTCGGGAGACACCTTGTCCAGACCGGGAATTGTCTGAACCGGCGGACTTTCCACCGCCAGTTCATGCACTTCGGTCTTAAACAGCACACCGGCGTGACAGGCCAGCAGGTTGTACAACTCCTGCTCCCGGAACGGCTTGGTAATATAGGCGTCAAGACCGGCATCAAGGAACAACTGTTTTTCCTTGTCAAAGACACTGGCGGTGATGCCGATAATGACGGTTGATTCCGTAGCATTGATGCCACGCAGGATGCGTGTCGCCTCGGCTCCGTCCATGCCGGGCATGACCAGATCCATCAAGATGATACGCGGCATCAGGCAGTTGGCCTTTTCAATGGCCTCGTGCCCATCCGAGGCCTCATCCACAATAAAACCAAGCGGTTCCAGCATCAAGCGCAAAAGTTCCCGGTTGGTGGCCTGATCATCCACCACCAGAACACGCATCTCCCCCTGTCCCGGAGCGAGCGAGGTGACGTGGCTTTGAATTTTTGCGGTACCCGGCACTTCTGTGGCCGCAGGCGCATGGCATTCGAAACGGAAGCAACTGCCGATGCCTGCCTGGCTTTCAACAGTAATATGGCCTGCCATCAGATGGGCATACTCACGGCTGATGGCAAGCCCCAGCCCGGTGCCTCCGGCTGCCTGCTCGCCACTTCGGGTGCGCTCAAAGGGGTGAAAGAGTTTCCCCTGTTCCTCCGGGGTGATGCCGATGCCGGTATCCACCACTTCGATGGCTATCCGGTCAAGCCCGGCGGAAAGAGCGCGCAGGGTAATGGAGCCCAGCTTGGTGAACTTGACCGCGTTCCCCAGCAGATTGATCAATATTTGGCGCAATTTGCCCAGATCAGCCACAATGTAACGGGGAAGATCCGGGGCAATATTCGGAGTAAAGGTCAGCCCCTTCTCTTCGGCTCGTAGGCGGAACATGTCTGTCAGGTCGTCCAGCAGCGTATGCAGATCAAGAGTTTCCTCCCGCAGCTCCACCCGCCCTGCCTCGATGCGGGACATCTCCAGAATATCGTTGATAATGGCAAGCAGATGTTCGCCACTCTTCATGATGGTGGCCACCTTGTTGCGGGCCTGGGAAGAAAGGGAGGGGTCGCGCTCCAGCAGTTGGGCAAAGCCGAGTACGGCGTTCATCGGCGTTCTGATCTCGTGACTCATGTTGGCCAGAAAGGTGCTCTTGGCCTGGTTGGCCTGGTTGGCAGCGTCCCGGGCAAGAGAGAGGTTCGTAATAGCCTCCTCCAATTGCGCTGTGCGCTCTTTCACAATCGATTCAAGATGGTCGCGATACCGTTCCAGCTCCGCATCGGCACGTTTCTGTTCGGTAATATCACTGGCGATGCCGATGAATCCGGCCAGATCACCCGCCTCGCTTCGCATGGCGGTAACGGTCAGAGAAACCGTGAGACAGGCACCGTCCTTGCGGATATAGGTCCATTCGCGCATTTCGGTCTTGCCTTGGCGTGGGGCGGATACAAACACCTCAAAGCCAGGCTTGATCCCCAGCTCCGCCGCTCTGACAGCCACCTCACCGAGATCATGGAACAGCCCCGGCGTGGCCGTGCCGATGACCTCCGCCGCGCTATAGCCGAGCATCAGCTCCGCCCCTTCGTTGAATACCGTGATGATACCGTCCGGATCCGTACCGATGATGGAATATCCCGTGGCAGCCCGCAACACGGTTCTGAAACGCTCGTTCACCTCACGAACTGACATCTCGGCCCGCTTGCGTTCCGTAATGTCGAGGAGTACCCCGACCAGCCCGCCCAGACTGCCACCCTCATTGCTGTAGGTCGCCTTGTTGAAGATCACATCGTGCAGGGTACCGTCGGCGTAGATGACGGATGATTCGTAGACCTGAACTCCCCCTTGACGAAGCAGCTCCATATCCATTTCATGATACCGGTCCGCCAACTCCTTCGGGGCCACATCATAGACGGATAATCCGACAATACCGCCCTTGGGTTGGCCGAGATATTTTTCAAAGGCAGCATTGCACCCTTGGAACACGCCGTGAATGTCTTTAAAAAAGATCGGATTCGGTATGGCATCAATAAGCGTTTGGAGAAAATAGGCATTTTCCTTGAGCGCCCCGATTGTCGTCTTGAGACGGCCGGTCATATGGTTGAATGCCTCGCCCAGAGCGCCTATCTCGTCACGGGAATGGATAGCGATCACCTGATCCAGGTTGCCTTCAACAATGGTTTCTACTGCACGCTGCATCTGCAGGATAGGACGGATCATGGCCCAGGCGATAAACACACCAAACAGGCCGATCACAAAAGAGATCGTCAGACCGGCAATACTCATGAAATTGGTCATTTTGATGCGACCGTTGCTCAAAACAGACCGGTATGTTTGAAGCTCATCCTCGTACACGCTGGTTGCGATAACCCAATCCCACGGTTCGAAATAGGCGAGACGGGCAACTTTCCAACGGGGCGCGGATTCTCCGGGATTTTGCCAGCGATAACGCTCGGTAGCCAGTTCACCGGCCTTTAATGATATCGCCTTGCCGATGATCGCCTTAATGACAGAGTGGCCATCGCTGTCCCTGCTCTCCCAGATATCTTCGCCGTCCCGCTCCCCCCGTTGGGAAATGATATAGCGTCCCCGGTCTTCCCCACGCCCCCCCAGAACATAGATATAGCCGGTCTTGCCCACCCCGGTTTTCAGGATGGCCTGACGCAGGCGCTCCTCCACCGCTTTCTGCCTGATGCCGACATACAGCATCCCCACCAGCTTGCCCGCACGATCCTTGATCGGCTCGTATGCCGTGAGGTGCCACTCGTTGACGACCCATGCCCGGCCATGGTAGGTCTCCCCCTTGCGGATAGCCGCGATAACCGGGTTTGGCTTCCCATCGGGGTTGACGGCGGGAATGTAGGTGCCGAGCGCCCGTTTGCCATCCCCGGCCTTGACCGTGGTGGCAACGCGGAGCATGTCGCCGACGCCGTTCATACGCTGGAAGATGGTGGCGGTTTCACCAACCAGCCGCGTGACTTCATCGACCACGGCGGTCTCGCTGGCCGGATCACTGTTTTGCCCCAGCCAGCGGTTACCCACCAGCATCCTTGGCAGTTGAACCGAAGCCGTGCTGCCGGAAAACTGGTTGGTTGCCTTCCATAATACGGTATCGTTCGACATGCTCACGCCACCGGCATTGGCAAGCAGATGCCGGGCGACGTTAAGGTTGGCATTGACCTGATGCTGGACAGCCTCATTCTCGGTCTGGACGAGGTTGTAAATCCCTTGCGTAATATGATCAAGGTCAGAGTTGATCAAGATATCAACTTCGCTTTGGGCAAGCCGGTTGTACTGCCCGCTTTGCCACACAGCGAGCGTAACCAGAGCAATGGAGGTAATCAGCACACCGCCGGCACCCAGCAGGGCAACCTTGGCGCCCAGCTTTAGTTTTTCAAAATAGGTATGCATACGCTCCAACCCGTTTAGTCATTATCCCTGTACAATTTCATTAACCCATCCAGGTCATACCGCGCGGCCCTCTCCAGCAGCCAGACCGAAAGCTGCGCATCGTTCTCTTTCGCTTCTTCTCCAAGTTTACGGATGCGCGTGATATTTGTCGAGTAGCGGACTTAGTTCCAGCAACCGGGTCTGTTCCAGAGGTTTCATGACGTAGGCATCGCATAATGTCATGATCGTCTTGATGGCATCCAGAGGATTGCTATGATGGTCATAGATGCCGTGTCCTGTCACTTTTCTTCCGGATCATGGTGAGATTTTGACTCAACGCACCGTTTCACTAATGGCAGCACAACGTAAAAGGTGCTTCCCGGTTTCCCGTAGTCTGATTCTGCCCAGATTGCTCCGCCATGAAGGGCGACCAGCTTTTGGGAAAGTGACAATCCCAATCCGGTCCCTTCATATTTGCGGGTTAATGAGTTGTCCTCCTGCACAAACGGCTCAAAAATTCGCTGCAAATTCTCCTGCTTGATCCCGATGCCGGTATCACATACTGAAATCAACAGCGCCTCCACGCACGACATCCCCCGACAGACGTTCCACCCGTGCAGTTCCTCAGGGGCAGCGGTTCGGACTGCGAGAGCAACCTCGCCGCCATCAGGAGTGAATTTGACCGCGTTTGACAGGATGTTGATCAGAACCTGCTTCAGTTTGCATTCATCTGCACGGATATATAGTGGAACCATACCGTCGATGGCTTCAACAATCCGTATGTTGTGTCGTTCAGCACGTTCTTTCACGATAGTGAGAGCGCCGCTGATAAGGTCACGGATAGTCACCCGGCTCAACGCGAGCTCAACCTTGCCTGCTTCAATCTTGGAAAGGTCCAGAATGTCGTTAATAACGGCAAGCAGGTGGCGGCCGTTCTCCTGTACATACCCGAGGTACTCTTCCTGCATCGGAGTAAGTTCACCACAGACCTTGCGATAGACAAGATCCGTAAATCCGTTGATGGAATTGAGCGGTGTTCGCAGTTCATGGCTCATGGTCGCCAGAAATGCACTTTTAGCCCTGCTGGCCGCCTCGGCTGCCTCTTTGGCCTGCTTCAGTTCAGCGGTACGATCTTCCACCAGTTCTTCAAGGTGATCACGATATCGCTTCAGTTCGAGTTGATTGCGGACTCTTGTTCGAACCAGATCCGGCTTGAACGGTTTGAAGATGTAGTCTACGGCTCCCAGTTCAAGACCTCTGTGTTCATCATGTTCACCGGTTAATGCCGAGATAAAAATCACCGGAATGTTTTTTGTTGTTTCATGCGATTTGAGAAAAGCACAGACCTCATATCCATCCATTCCCGGCATCATAACGTCCAGCAGGATCAGATCGGGCGCAGGCGCTGCCGTGGCATTCTCGATAGCCTCGGGGCCGCTGCCTGCAACCAGCACTTCATAACCGTTCTGTTCCAGCATATCGCCCAGCACCCGAAGGTTTTCAGGGGTATCATCCACGATGAGGATTACGTCATGATTGGTTCCGTAGTCTCTATGCATCTGCCCCCTCCAAACCTTATCCGCGCTGTACAGCTTGTTATGGAGATTATCAACGAGCTTGCCAGAGGAAATTCTGTCAAGGATTATAAAATTATACGCGCTCTCACTTTTGCAGTCGATCTTTAATGAGTCTACTCTGGTGGACCTAACTGTCAAATCAAGTAAAACAGATTTGTTGGATGCTTGAATGTTCCTGGCTCAAGCTCTCCCAAAACGCTCAGTTCCAGCTTTTCCGGAATTGCTCTTTTTGGGGCAAAGTGATCCCATAGGGGTCAGGTCTCAACTCTATACAATACGAATTTTCTTTGCTAAGGTTTGGCTACCCTCGGTCAGAAAAGGAGTTAAATATGGTCAGTCCTTTACGAATCGAGTATCTAACGTGAAAACAAAGGAAGATTTTATCAATCTTTTGTTACAGAAATTTATCAGAAATAAGCAGCTGGAACAGTCCCCGGAATTCCCATCCAAAAACCAGAAGAATAGTGACGCCCAACAATCGCCAGCAACAATGAACTTAAGGGAGGTTGATACGTGTGGAATGAACCATCAAAGGACAACCGGGAGATGCGGCAGACATCACTTGTACAGACTCCCCTCTCTCGCCGCACCTTTCTGAAAGGGGCGGCGCTGGCCGGGGCTGTTGCCGCTGTACCGGCCCTGATGGCCGGTTGCGGTAGTTCGTCAGGGGATGTTCCCCTGGAACAAAAGATTGCCCAGATGCTGATGGTCGGTTTCCGTGGATTAACGCTTGATGAGAGTAACTACATTGTCCGCGACATCCGTGAGCACCGCATCGGCGGAATTATCCTGTTTGACCGGGATGCAAAACTTAAGACGTATGGCCGTAACATCACCTCACCGGTACAGTTGCAGGCCCTGACCGCCTCGCTGCAGGCCCTCTCCGCCACGCCGCTTTTCATTGCCGTTGATCAGGAAGGTGGCAAGGTGGCGCGACTGAAAGAGAGTTACGGGTTCCCGCCCACGGTAACGGCCCAGTATCTGGGGACTCTCAACAATCCGGCAATTACCCGCATGTATGCCGACAGTATCGGCGCTACCCTGGCAACAAACGGGCTGAACATGAATTTTGCGCCGGTGGTTGACCTGAACATCAACCCCCAGAGCCCGGCCATCGGCGCGCTGGAACGCAGTTTTTCTGCTGACCCAACCATTGTCACCAACCATGCCCGGATCTTTGTGGAGACCCACGACAAAAACCGGGTATCCACCTGCTTCAAGCATTTTCCCGGCCATGGCAGCGCCACTGTTGACTCACATCTGGGTTTTGTGGACGTAACCGATACCTGGTCGGCAATCGAGCTTGAACCGTACCGGAACCTGATCAATGAAGGGAACTGCCGCATGGTCATGACCGCCCATGTCTTTAACCGGCATATTGATCCCGACCTGCCTGCCACCCTTTCAAAGCCGTTTATCACCGGCATCCTGCGGGAGCAACTGGGATTTGACGGAGTGGTGGTAACCGATGATCTGCAGATGCAGGGACTGACCCAGTTCTTTGACTATAAGACCATTGTGGAGAAAAGTATCCTGGCCGGGGTGGATATCATCCTGGTTTCCAACAATCTGGACTACAATCCCGAGATCACCCCGACAACCATCAGCCATGTCAAGGAACTGGTGCGTACCGGAAAGATCACTGAACAACGCATACATGCATCATATCAGAGGATTATGGCGATGAAAGGACGGCTCCTGGCCAGCTGACAGTGGTGTGCAGGATGCTCCTGTTTTACTTCCGCCGGTATTCGGCGGTCGGCCAGAACGGTATTCCGCCTCTGGGGGTAAACTCTCCCTTTACCCGCAGCCAGACCGGATCAAGCAGCTTTACCAGATCATTACAGATCCGGTTGACCCCGGCCTCGTGGAACTCACCGTGCATCCTGAATGATCCCAGGTACAGCTTCAGGCTTTTGCTTTCTACACAGCGCTGGTCCGGCTGGTAATCAATAATGATCGTACCAAAATCAGGTTGCCCGGTCATGGGGCAGAGGCAGGTAAATTCAGGACAGCTGATATGCAGGGTGCCGGTACAGCCACAGGGGTTCAGCTCAGGGTTGGCATAGGGGGAAGGAAACCACTCCAACAACCCCGCATCTGGAGCATCATAGCGATAGCAGGTCGTTTTACCTTCTCCCAAACTCTTTAGTCCTTCATGCAGGTTCATTGCGTACTCCCTTGCCAATCTGTTTTCTTGATGTAGAATCATATACATTGATTTTTCAGGATTTGAAAGGAGAAGCCATGACCGCTGCAGAACAGCTGCTTGAGTCCTGCTTGCAACGTAAAGGAGAGGAAATATCTGTTGGGGACTGGCTTCTTGTTGATCAGGCCCGGATTGATGCCTTTGCCCAGGCTACCGGTGACCTGCAGTGGATCCATATCGATCCTGAGCGGGCAGCGCTTGAGTCACCTTACCAAAGCACCATCGCCCATGGCTTCCTGACCCTCTCCTTGCTGCCGCTTTTAACCCGGTCAAACGCAGCCGGACAGTTTGAAAAGAACTATCCCGGCATGCGCTTGCGGGTCAACTACGGCCTCAACAAAGTCCGTTTTCCTGCTCCGGTCAAGCCGGGTGACCGTATCCGCGCCCACACCACCCTGCAGGACGCAGCCATGGCCGGAAACGGCGTTGAGATCGTCTATCTGCTCACCGTGCGCATTGACGGCAACGACAAACCGGCCTGCGTTGCAGAGCAGGTGGTCAGAGTCTATCCCTGATCCGGCATAGCCGGGACCAACCAGACAAACCGGAAAAAACAAAATACAGCAAAAGAGCGCAAGGAGTACAAATCTTCATTGTATCCTTACGCTCTTTTGCTGCTCTACCGTCTTTTCAGGTTAAACTTTAAACCAGCGCACCATCTGTTGCAGTTCATGGGCCAGGCGATCAAAGGACTCCGACGTCTGTTTGATCTGCTCCATCGAACAGGATAATTTTCCGGTGACCTGATGGATGGCATGCATGGAGCGGTTCACATCCTCTGCGGTAGCCGACTGTTCTTCAGTAGCCGTTGCAATGGTCTGTACCATTTCAAAGACCTGCTCTACATTACCGACAATCTGCTCCATGGCCTGCTGGGTACTCTGTACCGCAGCCTCAATCTTGGCAATCGCCTGCCGTTCATGTTGCATGCTGGTAACCGATGCCTCAACCTCTGATTGCATTCCTTTTACCGTGGTGGCGATCTCATCGGCAGATTCGGTGGTACGTTGGGACAGCTGGCGGACACTGTCGGCCACGACAGCAAAGCCGCGCCCCTGATCACCGGCCCGGGCCGCCTCAATGGCAGCGTTCAAAGCGAGGAGATTCGTCTGATCGGCAATATCCTTGATCATATCAACAATGGCGGTAATCGAGGCAGAGCGGGTACCCAGCATCTCTACCCGTTCCACCGACTGTCTGACAATCTCAGTAAAGGCAAACAGCTCCTGCGAGGTAAGATCAAGGGCCTGCTTGCCCTGTGTCGCCAGTTTCTGCATCCTTCCTGCAGCATCAGAAGTAGCCAGGGCATTCTGGGATACATCCTGAATGGTCTGCACCATCTCAGTCATGGCTGTGACCGATTGCTCGATCTGGGTAGTCTGGACCGTTGAGTTCTCTTCCAGCTCTCCTGCTGTTCGGGCCAAGGCCCCGGAACTGTCTGCAATGGTGGTGGTGGAGCCGGAGATCTTGCCTGCCATATCCCGCAGATTAGCAACCATGGCCGCCATGGAGCTCAGCACCGTGCCAAATTCATCATTACTGTTACGCAGCTCAACCGCCTTCAGATCGCCTTGGGAAACACTGTCTGATACCTTGATCAGCTGCCCAAGGGGCGTGCTGACCGACCGGAACACCCAGACTCCAATGGCAATCCCTGCCACCGCCGCAACGACACTGATACTGATCAGCAGGGTAATGCTGGTGCTGACAATCTTGTTTACCGAAACAATCGCCTTTTCCTGCTCGCCCCTGGCTGCAGAGACAGTTTCTTTTCCCTTTTCAGCCTGCTTGAGCACGATCTCCCGCAGTTTCTGGGCAGTCTGGATCGCTTTCTGCTCCATGGCAAATCGCTTCTTGAGGGTAGCAACAATACCGTTATCCGCAAAAAGCATCCCCTGAATACCAGAAAGGGCGCCGGTGGCATTTTTAAGGATATTCAGTTCATTCCTGACCCCTAGCTTGGACAGATTTTTCTCAAGGTTTTTAGAGGTTTGGGCAGCCTTGTCAAATTTGGTCTTAATGGCAGGGATGGCCTTATCAATTGCTTCAGTAGACTTGAGGGTAAAGAGTCCGAGGGAAGAAGCCTCAATATCCATACCAAGGCTTACCAGTTCTGAATTGGCCACCAGCACGCTGTTTGCCTGATTGGACTGCCCGAACATGGCCCCCTGCTTGGTGGATTCGGCTGTATAATGTTCATTGGTAAGCACGGCATCCTGTTCAATGGCCAGAAACAGGGCACTCAGCTTCTCATTAATCTCCCTGCTCGCGGCATCTGCCTTGCTTCTGGTTTCGGCATCCTTTTGACTGAGCCAGGTCCCCTGTAATTTCTGCAACTCATCCAGTCGCTCCGTCAGCCACTTGATATCAGCGGCACCGCCTTTACTTCCTTTCAGATGCTCGTTCTGCTGCAGCTTACTGATAGCTGCGTTTACCTTGCCCCTGGCGATCAGCAGTGTCGGGCGTTTCTGGGCGTTCTGCACCTCATAAAAGCCAAGCTGGAGATCCTTCAGCTGCAGGCGCGCCGCCTCAACCCCCCGTAACCGGCTGGAAATCTTGCCTGAAGCATCCAGAGCCGCACTGAAGGCACCGGTACGGCTCCCCTGCAGCGCCCTGATTTTGGTATCAAGCTCACGCAGCCGCACCGTGGCATCACTCATCCGCTTGCTCAGCTCTTCTGACGCCTTTTCTGCCTCCTGCTGGGTCTGAAGCTTATCAGCAACAATACTGAACAGCTCCCTGGCCACCCCCTGCAACTCTTCATGGGTCCCCAACCTGGTATCACCACTCAGGGATTCCAGCTGTTGCTGGGATTGTTTGACATCGGCAAGGGTTTTTTCTGCCTCTGCCTTGAATGCTTGTAACTCTTGCGGGGTAACAGCCGTACTTACCTTGGCCAGACTTGCGGTAGCCCCCTGAATCTCCCGCTGAAACTCAAGGGTACGCATCTGGTACGGCGTACTCTTCTGGGTCAGATAAGAAAGCTTGCCGCTGATAAAGCGCATGCCAAAAATGCTGGTTACCACCACCGCCGCCACAATGGTCAACACAATGACAATATTCAGAATTAATTTTACCTTAATGGTCATTCACAACCCCTTGCAATCAGTACCATCATCACTTTATCAGCTTTGCCCCGTCACCCTTGATGAACCCCAGCAGTTTCTGAACCTTTGCATTGGGAGCCCCTTTGGTCATCAGGGTGATATTCCGGGCCACCTCTGGCGTCTTGGGGGACCAGACGCTGTCGTCCACAACAGCTGCCGGTCCGATACCGACCGCTTCAGGATTGGCCATAATCTTGTCCTTCACGTCAGAGGCGGTGGTTGCATCCAATACTTCCTTGGATACTGCAGCACCACCCAACGCCACCTTGACAAACATGCTGTTGGTACCGGGAATCAACGTACCCCAGACAATCAGAATAGGCATATCCTTGCCACCAACCTCTTTCCAGTTCTGGATCTTGCCACTAAAAACACCCACCAGCTGTTCTTTGGAAAGACTGGCTATCTTGTTGTCCTTATGGGTCAGTACCACCACCCGGTCCTTACCGATCAACTGGGCTTGATAAGCTGCAGGATTTGCCACCGTCACCCCTTCCTTTTTCAGCAATGCCCACCAGTCGTCCAGAGCAAGACCTGCAGCTGCGGCATCAACCGTGCCTTTTTCCAGCTCGATAAAGGCCTGTTTGGGGCCATTGGAAAGAGTATTAAGACTGAGACCTGAGGCTTTTTCAAATGCTGTTTTGATCGGCTTAAGAATGTTCTCGGTGGGAGCGGCACCGGCACCGATTTTCAACTCATCGGCAATGGCACCACTGGTAAAAAGACTGAGCACACTGAGGACCAGTGTAAAAACGAGGAAACGAACACGATAGTCAGACATTAGAGATACCCCCTTCAGATAGGTTTTCCTACTTATATCATAGGGGATACAGCAATTACCAGCGAGTACACGCTGCACAGTTATATTATAATCAACTAATCGTATTCAAAACAATGTCATGTCGACTCTACCGAAATAACTTCCTGGCCTCTTCTGACCTCAGATACTCCAACAGTTTTTTAACTTTTGGTGATAGGTCACCTTTATGCATCAGAGTAAGCTCCCGTTTTATAACTGGAGCATCTATCCGTTTGCCGCCGACTGTCACTTTTTCAATGTTCTCAATTGAAATCGCCTCAACATTGGCAGCAACAGCCTCAGCGGTATCATTGATGGAAGCAACATCAAGCACTGTTTTGGTTACCGGCTGTCTATCCATGATCTGACTGTTAAATTTAACCAGTGCGCCGGAGGCAACCTGCGGCCAGACCACTAAAATCGGCAGATCACTACCACCCACCTCTTTCCAGTTTTGTATCCGACCACTGAAAATCCCCTGCAGCTGCTCCTTTGACAGCGCCGCAACGCTATTGGCGGCATTGACAATAACCACGGTTTCTTCCACAACAATAACGTGGGGTGTGAGGCTCCCCCGATCTTTAACCGTATACCCTTTCCCTGCCGCTTCCTTCAACCAGCTTTCAAAATCAAGGCTTGCACCGGCCAGCTCGGCACCGCCCGCTTCAAGACTCTTCAAGGCACCAATCGGATCAGCAAACACAATCCTGACCACTAACCCGGCATCGGCAAGGCGTGGCTTTACCGGGTTGAATATTTTCTCAATAAAGGTAATTCCGGTTGCAACAACAACCTCTTCTTCTGCGGCAACCTTCATTGGCAGGACAAGTGAGATCACCAGCCAGACCAGCAGCACTATCCCTTTCATCAACGTCTCCTTCACTGTTTGAGCCAACGTTCCAGAAGCGCCAGCAGTTCATTAAACTCGATCGGTTTCGGTTGGTAGGCATCCATTCCGGCTGCAATACAGGTTGCCTGATCTTCTTTCATGGCATTAGCGGTCAGGGCGATGACCGGTATACGGTGATTACGAACCGGAGAATCAGGGTTACGGATGGCAGCGGTGGCCTCATACCCGTTCATGACCGGCATCATGCAGTCCATCAGCACCAGATCATAGTCGTTCTGCTCTAACGCCTTCAGGGCCTCACTCCCATTGTTCACCACATCCACCTGGTATCCTGACTTTTTCAAAATGGTCTTGGTCACCATCTGGTTGGTCGGCTCATCTTCGGCCAGCAGTATGCGGATGCCTGTACCCCCCTGAGGACTGGCTGTCGGACGGTTCTCACCAGCAGGTCGTTTGGCACAATCAGGAAGCCTTGACGCGTTTGAAACATCACACTTCTCAAATTTCGCCGTAAACCGGAATTGAGATCCTTTACCCGGACTGCTTTGAACCTCTATCTGTCCCTGCATCAACCCCACAAGTTTACTGCAAATTGCAAGCCCCAGCCCGGTGCCGCCATAGCGGCGTGTAGCCGTGTTATCCACCTGGGTAAACGGTTCAAATATCAGCCCGAGTTTTTCTTCCGGTATCCCGATACCGCTATCATTCACGATAAAACAGACCGTCGTGTGCCGATCATCCTCGGTATCTTTTTTCACCTGAAGCGTGACGGCACCATCGGAAGTAAATTTAATGGCGTTATTGATCAGATTGATCAACACCTGGCGTAGCCGTCCCGCATCACCCTTCAGGGCTGCAGGGACATCGTCATCAATCGTTGCACCCAGTGTAAGCCCCTTTTCTTCAGCCTGCAGAGAAAGCAGATGGATGGTCTGTTCCAGCATCGGCTTCAGCTCAAAGCATGCGGTTTCAAGCTCCAGCTTGTCTGCCTCGATTCTGGAGATATCAAGAATATCATCCAGCAGCTTGACCAGATTTTTTGCCGATATCTTGGCACGCTCAGTATATTGCCGCTGTTCATCGGTCAATCCGGTGTCCTGCAGCAGGGTGATCATGCCCAGCACGCCGCTCATCGGTGTGCGAAGCTCATGGCTCATGGTGGCAAGAAAACGGCTCTTGGCAATATTAGCGGTTTCAGCATCAAATTTTGCCTGGCGCAACTCAACGGTTTTCAGCTCAACCAGTTCTGCCAGATGATGTTTGTGCAGCTCCAGCTCTATCCGTTGTCGATACAGTTCTGCAAAAACCCGGACCTTGCTCTGCAGGATCAGTGGTTCAATCGGCTTCAGCAGGTAATCAACAGCTCCGGTATCATACCCCTTAAACTGAAACTGGAGTGTTTTCATACCAGCGGTTACAAAAATAATCGGAATATGACGGGTCTTGGGATTCAGACGCATCAGAGAAGCGGTTTCAAAACCATCCATTTCCGGCATCTGTACATCAAGCAGCACCAGCGCAAAGTCCTGTTTCAAGGTCTTGCGAAGGGCCTCATTGCCAGTTAGAGCCCGTACCAGTTCGTACTCCTGGCCATCAAGCAGGCCTTCCAGAGACAGAAGGTTCTCAGGCCGGTCATCCACCAGCAGAATAGGGATACGTGTGGGCAGTCCATAAAGAGTCATACAGTTTTCCCGGATTGCGAGGCTGCAAGTTTTATAAGCAGGCCTGGCAATTCTTGTAACGGTATCAAATAATCAGGCGAAAGCAAGGCAAGCGCCTGTTTTGGCATGGAGTCCATCTCTGCGTCGGCAGGGTCTTGCACAACCGTAATGCCGCCTCGCTGCCTGATCGTCAGCAGTCCCTTGCTTCCATCACTGCCTGCTCCGGTCAGCACAACCCCGATCAGGGCCGGACCGAATATTTCTGCGGCAGACTCAAACAGAACATCAACCGAAGGACGCGCAAAATTGACCGGCGGGTCGATGGAAAGCGACAAGCAGCCTTTGCGCTCCACCAGCAGATGGTAGTTGGCTGGTGCCAGATAGACCGTACCGGGTGACAGCGCCTCCTCTTCATCAGCCTCCTTGACCCTGATGCTGCTGAATGAATTCAGCAGCACTGCCAAACCATCATCAGAGGTGGGGGTTAAATGGCTCACCACCAGTATCGGAATCGGGAAGTCTGCCGGCAGGGCAGGCAACAGCTGTTTAAGCGCAGCAACACCACCGGTTGAAACCCCGATCACGACCGCCTTGCATAGCGTGCGACTACGGTGCCCCATACTTTTTCCTGTAAATCTGCGTCCGTGGTCTGACCTCGTCATACCGGGCTGCCAGCTGGCGGTGTTCCAGGCTCTCTTTTGAACCGAGACAGAGAAAACCTCCCGGCGCCAGGCTGTTATGAAAGAGTCCCAGCACCTTGTTTTTAAGCGACGGATTAAAATAGATCATGACATTACGGCATAATATAAGGTTCATCTCACCAAAATCTGCGTCAACAGCCAGGTTATGGGTTGCAAAGACCAGATTTTCCCTGAGCGTCGGGGACAGGATAGCGCGGTCATATCGGGCTGTATAGTAATCGGCAAAGGATGCTTTTCCGCCTGCCTGCTGGTAATTTTTAGTAAACCGCTGCAGCTCCTGCATCGGATAGATACCTTCCTGAGCCTTGCGGATCACCTCGGCATCAATATCGGTAGCATAGATCCGAAAACGTCCTTTCAACCCTTCCTCCTGCAGCAGTATTGCCATTGAATAGGCCTCTTCACCGGATGCGCAACCTGCATGCCAGATCTTCACAAAGGGATAGGTCTTTAAATAGGGTACCACCAGCTCCCTGATCTCCTTAAAAAATGAGGGATCACGGAACATCTCGGACACATTGACCGTGATCCCCCGCAACAGCATCTCGAACAGAACCGGATCGCGCAGCAGCTGCGATTGGGCAAGCGACAGGGTCGCAAATCCCGAACCGGAAAGCCACTGGGTCAGACGTCTGCGCAGCGAAGC
>Ga0209467_1002022_pt1 | contig 15331 bp, 16 predicted proteins | sample Higcelwee11metaG_FD_187175 | JGI IMG/M metagenome (GOLD analysis project Ga0209467, IMG submission 187175) | Freshwater pond sediment microbial communities from the University of Edinburgh, under environmental carbon perturbations - High... | ecosystem: Environmental > Aquatic > Freshwater >...
GCCCTGGCCTTCGCGTGGTGGGGCTCTCAGCTCGCCGAGCGGGGGTTTAAGCGGGCGTTCGCGCTGCGGGGGGTGCAAGACGACGGCGGCATCACCGTCACCGGGCGCCTGGTTCACCACGCGACGATGGCCTTGGGCATCGGCGTGGCCCTGGAGCTCCTCGGCTTTGACCTCTCGGCCCTGTTCGCCGCCGGGGCGATCTTCGCCGTGGGCCTGGGCTTCGCGATGCAGAACATCGTCGAGAACTTCGTCTCGGGGATCATCCTGCTCATGGAGCGCAGCATCAAGCCCTCCGACGTGCTGCACCTCAACGGCGAAGACGTCATGGTGAAGCAGCTCGGCGTGCGGTCTACGGTGGTGCTCACCCGGGACGATGAAGACGTCATCGTGCCCAACGCCATCATCGTGCAGGCGATGGTCAAGAACTACAACTACGCCGACTCCATCGTGCGGGTGCGGGCGCCGATCGGCGTCTCGTACAGCTCGGACATGGCGCTCGTCGAGCGGGTGCTGCAAGAGGTCGGCGACGCCTCCCCCCACCGGCACAGCTCCCGCGCCGCGGTGGTGATGCTGCGCAGCTTCGGCGCCTCGTCGGTGGACTGGGAGCTGAGCATCTGGATCGACCGGCCTTGGACACGCCCCACGGCGCTCTCGGATCTCAACAAGGCCATCTGGTTCGCGCTCTTGGCCAACAAGATCCAGATCCCCTTCCCGCAGCTCGACCTGCATGTGGACGACGCGCTCTTAGACCGCCTGCGCGCCCGCCGGGACGAGGCTCCCCAGGCCTCACAAGGTGTAAGCTCGGGGGCGGAGGCCGAAGATGGCCACGCCCCGCAACAACACCGTCCCTGAGCTAGGGCCTGAGGACGTCGCCGCCTTAGACGCCGAGCTGCGCCTGCGCCTGGGCAGCGGCTTTGAGAGCGCCTTGGCCGATCGTGACCCGGTGACCTGGCGCGGCATGGGCCCGACGATGCGCTGGCGGCATCGGGGTGTGGCGCTCTTGGGCCTGGCCTTGCCCACCTTCCCCAGCGCCAAAGAGGCCCTGCGGTACGCCCAGACCTGCGAGACCTACCGCGGGGCCCTGGAGGCCCGGGGGGTGCGGGCCCTGCCGGGTCGCCTGGCCTTGAGCCCTGGGCCGGGGCGCATCACCGGCTGGTGGGTGTGCCACGCGCCCCCCGAGGGCCAGAGCTTGCCGACGCTCTTGCGCCGGGCGAGCCAAGACGAGGCGAGGGTGATCTTGGAGTCGTTGGTGGAGCGCCTGATCACCACGATCCAGCCCAGCCTGGGCCTGGATGGCCGCCTAGAGGCCTGGGCGATCCGTGAGGGGGAGCTGTGGGCGCTCACCACCGGGGAGCCGCTCCTGCGGGACGACGCCGGGCGAGATCTGCTCGACCCCGAGGCCCGCCTCGCCTGGCTGCCCGGCGTCTCGCGGCCCTTCTTACGCGCCATCGACCGCGCCGCCCTGGATCGCTGCTTTCACCCCCGGGGTGCCCTGGCCGACCTGCTCGTGGACGTGCGCGCCTTGGCCGGCGGGCGCTGGCGCCACGAGCTCACCGAGCAGGTGCGCTGCGCCCTGCACGACCCCATCGACGAGGCCGAGCTCGGCGCCTTGGAGCGGGAGCGCCAGCAGCAGGAGGCTCTGCGGGATCCGCTCTGCCGGTGGATGGCGCGGCTCACGCGGTGAGGGGCCTCAATCGACATAGGGCGCTCGCGACGGTAAGAAGCCTGCTCGTCGATCACGCGAGTGACCAAGCCGGGAGCATCCATGAGCGCGCAGGTTGAGAGCGGTGAGCTTGAGGTGCGTGAGGAGTACGTCAACAATGAGGCGACGGGTGTTGAGGTGGAGGAGGATGAGCCCGCCTCACCCTCAAAGGAGCCTTGGGATCCTGACAAGATCAAGATCCACACCAAAAGTTACTCGCTCCGGCAGATCATGGACATGATCGAGGACAAGGAGATCGACCTCGCCCCCGACTTTCAGCGCAAGTACGTCTGGAAAGGTTGGCAGCGCTGGGCGCTCGTTGAGTCCATCCTGCTCGGTATCCCGATGCCCTCGTTCTATTTCAACGAGGACCGGGACGGCAAACTCCAAGTTGTGGATGGAGTGCAGCGGCTGACGACCCTACGCAAGTTCGTGAAGGGGGAGTTCGCGCTTGAAGGGCTCACGTATCTCAAGGAGCTGGAGGGCAATAAATTTGGCGACAAGGCTCTTGAAGGGATGTATCGTCGCCGGTTTCATGGCACCCAGATCGTCGCCCACGTCATCGATCCCCAGACCCCCTTGCGTCTGAAGTTTGACGTCTTCAAACGAATCAACACGGGCGGATCGGCGCTGAGCGCCCAGGAGATCCGCCACTGCATGAGCCTTGAGCGGTCTCGCGACCTGTTGACGCGGCTGGTGAGCCTAGATGTCTTCAAGAAGGTGATGGGCCCGGCGGTCCTCAACCACCCCCGCATGGCAGATCGAGAGATCGCGCTGCGGTTGATCGCCTTTCATGTGCTGCCTGTGGAGCAGTATCCCAACCACGACAGCCTGGACGGCTTCTTGGGCGCGGTCACCGAGAAGGTAGATCGGGCGATGTCACCGGAGGAGATCAGTCGAGTAGAGACGCTCGCGAAGCGTTCGTTGGAGAACGCCCGGTTGGTGTTCGGCGAGTACACCTTCCGCAAATGGCCCAAAGGCGAAGAGCGCCGGAACCCCATCAACCGAACTCTCGTAGAGAGTTGGGGCGCCGCCCTGGCTTTCGTCGAACCTGCGGATTTGAAGCGTGTGGCCAAAGACCTCTGCGACAAGGCGCGCTTGATGATGACGTATCCATCGCCGTTCTTCTATGCCATCACGGGCGGTACCGGCGACGTCGAGAAGGTGAAGACGCGCATGTCGATGGCCGCGGACGCAGTCAAGGCGCTGCTGCCATGATCCGCCACCTTCAGATCAAGCGGTTTAAGCGGTTTCGTTCCCTGGACCTCTCGTTGGGCCGCCTCACCCTGCTCACCGGACTGAACGGCGCGGGCAAGACCTCGGTGATCCATGCGCTTCTGCTCGCGCGTCAGGCCTCGCAGCGGGCGGTGGTGGCCCTCAACGGTGAGCTTGGGCTGAGCCTCGGCTCGGCGGGGGATGTGCTGCACCGTGGCGCCTCGGGGGAGTCGATTGAGCTGATTCTGCAGTGCGACACGGTCGAGGCGCCGGTCAATGTGGTCCTGACGAACCCTGACGATCGGGCGCTGTACCTTACCGCAGAGTGCGCTCGCGGAGCATTCGTCTGGGAGGAGGGGCTCACGAAGGACGCGCCGTGGTTCACCTACCTCTGCGCGGAGCGGCTTGGTCCCCGTGACACCTTGGCCGCTGACTCGGCGGACGCGGGCGCCTTGGGGGTCGGGGTCTCCGGCGAGTACACCGCCCAGGTGCTCGCTTTGCACGATCGACAGCGCGTCGCGGGCGCGCGCCTCGCGCCCTCGAATGAGGAGCAGCTCGGCGCCAACTCGCAGCTCAAACGGCAGGTCGAGCGCTGGATGTCGTTCATCTTGGGCCTTCGTGGGGTCATGGACGTTGAGGCGGAGCAGATCCCGAACACCACGGTCACGCGCCTCGGATATCGCCTCCCAGGCCAGTCCGTAGAGTTCACCCGGCCGCCCAACATGGGCTTCGGCGTGTCGTATGTGCTGCCGATCGTCGTCGCGGCACTCATGACCCCGCCGGGTGGGTTGCTCATCGTCGAGAACCCCGAGGCGCACCTGCATCCCGCGGGGCAGTCGGCGATCGGCGAGTTCTTGGCCCGCATGGCGGCGGCGGGTGTTCAGGTCATCGTCGAGACCCACAGCGATCACGTCGTCAACGGTGTGCGTCGCGCGGTGGCCGAGGGCAAGGCCACGCTCTCCCCCGACGAGGTGGTCCTCTACTTCTTTGGGGGTGGTGGTGCCGAGGGGGACGAGGTCACCCGGATCAACCTGAGCGCCACTGGCGAGCTGAGCGCTTGGCCGCCGGGCTTCTTTGACCAGATTGAGAACGACTTAGGCGCCATCGCGCGAACTCGGCGGCGGAGGATCTGATGCGTTTCTTGTTGGACGAGACGGGGCTGAAGTTGGGAGAGTTGAGCGCTAGTGAGGTTCGTGATGTCCTAGAGACCTTCCTGGAGGTCGTGGAGCGGGTTCATGAAGACGACGAGGAGCCCATCGCGAGGCTAGACTCCGTCTGGGATGAGGTGGTATGGCGAGACTTGAGCCTCGTCGAGCTGCTGACGAGCCGGGATCTTGCCCCTGCGGAGCTCGCGCTCTTGAGAGATGCGCGGAATCGTCTTCTGAAGGCGCTTGACAAGATGCACGCCTGGGATGCTGAGGCGACCCCGGACACCTTCGATGTCCAGCTCGACGGAGAGGCGCTGGCCGCGATGACCTTGGCCTGGGGGTGCAGCCTACAGCAAGGTGGGGAGACGGTGGGCTGTCTGGTGCTTATGACGGCGGGGCGGTCCGGGGAGCGAGCGGTCCTCTGTCAAGGGAGGCCCGCGCGCCTGCACTTCATCACCACCCTCACGGATTATCTCGGCTTCTTGCGCGCGAGCCTCCTCGTTGAGGCCCAGGACGTTCACCACTTTGCCGAGCGCGCGCCTCGCGCGTTTCCGAGCCTCGTCTGGCGTGAGGGTGTCATGGACGAGCTTCGCACGCACAGGAGCAGCTTCTTTGAGGAGCGGCTTGCGGTGCTGATCAGGCATCTGAGTGTGCTCGATGAGCTGGGCGCGCAGATCTTCAACACCTACACCGAACAGCGTGACCGAGAGGCTCGGCTCGGATCACATGGCGTCAACGCCTCCACAGAGAGCGGTCGGGCCAAAGGAAACAGGAAGGCCACTCGGGACCACACGAGGTCCTTGGGGGAGCTGCCCACGGTGAGGGACGTAGAGTTCTGGTGGCACACGAAGATCACGCACACTGATGGGCGAGTCCACTTTCTCCATGTGCCGCCGAGCACGGCAAAGCCCGACGACGATCACCCGCACGGGCGCATCGTCATTGGTATTTTCGCCGATCACCTCACCGTCTAAGTGAGCCTCAGGGCTCCCCCGCGAGGGTCTCCCGGGCGGTGAGGCGCATCCAGCTCTGCACCGCGGCCTGATCTTTGGGGGAGAGGGCCTCGATGCGGGCCATGACGCGCTGCACCCGCTGGGTGACGGCGGCGCGGCTCACGCCTTGGCGGCGGGCGTACTCGGCCTTGCTGGACGACGCGATCAGCTCACGCAAGAAGCCCTGGTCGGCGTCGTTCAGCGGCACCTCGGGCACACGCTCGATGATCTCCTGGGGCATGGCGTCTTCGCCGAACCAGGCCAAGACCTCTTCACCGGCGGGGCCTTGGAGCAGGCGGCGCTCGCGGAGGCGGCGCTGGGCGCGCTGCCAGACGCAGCGGTCGGTGACGGTGCGCACGAAGGCGAAGAGCTCGCCGAGGCTGTCCCCACGAAAGCGGGTGAGCGCCCCGGTCATCAGGCGCTTGAGCACCTCGGCCACGACCTCCTCGACCTCCTCCGGGCTGAGCAGATCCGACCAGGCGGTCCGGGTCACCGAGCCCGCGCGGGCCTCGATGTACCGCAGGAGCCGCTCAAAAAACTGCCGGGCCTCGGCGGAGTGCCGGTCGGCCATCAAGAGCTGGAGCGCGGACTGGAGCTCGCTCATGGCCTAGATCCCGTTGGAGATGCCGTCGTCCGAGTCATCGGCCGAGGCGTCTCCACCAGAGGGCGCAGCTGAACGAGATGACCCATCCGGGGGCGAGACGCCCTCACGTTTGTCCTCGACGGGCTCCGCGACGGCGCAGCTCGGCGGCGGCGCGAAGGCGTGTTTCGCCGTCTCTTCTGGGGTGACGCAGGTGGCCTGCGGGGTGGCGAGCACGAACGACAGGCCCAGGACCGAGAGGAGCTTGAACAAGAGGAGGCTGAGGGTCATGGCAGGGTCTCCAGGCGAAGCAGGGCGAGGTCGGCGTCGTGCAGGATCATGTCGTTGAGCGCACGGACGGTGGAGGCGGGGTAACAGACACGAATCTGGAGGAGCAGATCTCCGGCCTCGTCGATCTGGCCGAGGCGCAGCATCGCGCAGAGCACGTTGCCGAGGTTCTCCGCGGTGCGCTCGCGCTCGATCGCCCGAGAGAAGTAGTCCAGCGCCACCTCGTAGTGCCCACGCAGAAACGCGAGCACGCCCCGATGGCGATCCACCGAGGCGAGGTTCGCGGGCAGCTCTGGCCCGCCGAGCTCCAAGGCCGCGAGCTCTTGCTCCCCGGCGAGGCGGGCGGCCTCTCCCCAGTCGGCGACGCGGGGGTGGGCGGCGATCATGTGCAGGCAGGAGAGGTACTTCACCCGGTCGATGCGCCGGGCGTCGAACAGCGAGCGCGCCTGGGCACGAACGTCCTCGACGATGAAGTCGCCGGACTCTAAGGCCGCCCGAATGGGCTCCAGCGCGAAGCGCTCCTCAGCGGAGACCCGACGCATCGGCGTGAAGTACGCCTCTTCGTCTACCTCAGCGAGCACACGGGAGAACAGGAGCGCGTGGTCGAGCACGGGGGCACCATCCTTCACCTGGACAGTGTCGCCGGATTTGTGAGGTGTTCACGGCGAACTTGTCAAAGTGAAGAAAAATGGCGGAAAAAGTCCCCGATCGGCGCTTGGCCCTCAGGCGTCGGCGACCTCGACGCTGTTCTGGGCCAGAAGATCGAGCATTCGGTCGAGGACGAGCTGGCCGCGCTGGTCGAGGCGCTCACACTCCAAGGCGCTCTGGCGCTCGATGGGCTCGGCGAAGGCCACGGACGCGAGGCCGTTGATCAGGGCGGACGGCGTCTGCGCCTCGGTCAACAGCGCGCTCAAGGTGGGCGCGGCGGCGGGCCAGCGCTGGGCGAGGGTGGAGGTGATCGCGCGGAGGCTCTGCACCTGGCGGACCACGGCGTCGGGGCTCGGGGCCGGGGCGTCGTCCCACAGCGCGCAGCGGCCCAGGCGGAAGGCGTGGGATGAGGGCAGCTCCGTGATCAGCTTCGCCCGCGCGACCCCTTGGAGCACGATGTTGTAGCGCCCATCCGCGAGGCGCTGGTGCCGCACGATCTGCCCGACGCCGAGCACGGTGAGCACCGGCGGATCCCGGGGCTGGTCGCGCTCAAAGCCCGGGCGGATCATCACCACGCCCAGCGGGGAGCCCTGGGCGACGCACCAGGAGATCATCTCGCGGTAACGCGGCTCAAAGATGTGCAGCGGCAGGCGAGTGTCGGGGAAAAACACGAGGCCCGGCAGAGGGAAGAACGGGAGGCTCTGGAGCTGCGCGTCGGTGAGCGTCAGGGCGTGGGTCACGGGGTCACCAGTCGCTCACCCGGGCTGAGCGCACGATTCCACAGGTTCGGAGAGCAGCGGCCAGGCGTACGGCGTCAACGCACGCCTTGGATGAATCTCTCGGCGTGCGTTGTTGCGGAGGGATTCTTCACCTCCGCCAGCACAGCATATCGGGTCGGCGGGGTTCACGGCGGGGTTCACGGCGCGTAGGTGAGCTCCATCAACGCCACCTCGTCACGAATGCCCTTTACGGCGACGCTGCGGCGGCTCGCGAGGGTCGCGCCGGGGGGTGGCGCCTCAAACAGCCGCGCCTCGACCACCACATGGCCCGGCGCGGCCTGGGGCTCGAGCCGCGCGGCGAGGTTCACCGGGGCGCCGATGACCGTGTACTCCATACGCATCGGCGAGCCCATGTTGCCTTGCACCAGCGGACCGGCGGCGATCCCGGCGCGCAGCTCCATCGGCTTCGCCCCACGCTGGGCCAAGGCGTCGTTCACGCCGCTCATCGCCCGCAGCAGCTCCAAAGCGCAGCGCGCGGCGCGGTGGGCGATGGCCGCCTCGTCCTCCCCCTCACGCCCAGGAAACACGACCATGAGCCCGTCGCCCATCCGTTTGTCGATGACCCCGCCGTGGCGTCGGATCACCTCGTCTAAGGTGCCGAAGAGCAGGTTGAGGTCGCTCAACACCCGCTCCGGGGCCTCGGCCTCACAGCGCGGCGTGAAGTTCACCACGTCGGTGAACAGCACCGCGCCTAAGGTGCGGGTGCCGCCGAGGCGTAGCTCCTCTTCAGGGTCGCGCAGGATGCGGTCGACGAGCTCTTCAGGGAGGTAGCCGCTGAGCTTTCGGTTGGCCAAGGCCGTGCGGCGTAAGGCGACGCTCTCAGTGAACAGCCGGGCGTAGCGGGCGTCGGAGCGGGCCAGGGCGGCCTCTAGCTCGATGGCCTCGTCGATGGCGCGGAGGCGGTCGCTCAGGTGTTTGGCCGAGGCGCCGACGACGCCGACGCCCCCGGCGAGGAGCGCCCAGGTGGGCATCCCAAAGTAGGCCCAGCCCCCCACAAGCAACGAGCCCGCGGTGAGCGCCGCCGTGGCCACGGAGCGCCAGTCCGAGCGCCCAAAGCCGTAGCTCACCCGGTAGACGCAGGCCGGGGACGGCGCGACGGGGTCGTACATGCAGGCCATGTGCTCGACCTTGAGGTGCCGCTGGCCCCACACCGCGCCCAGGCCCTCCAAGATCCCGATGCGCGCCCAGCAGTTGCCCGGCACCTGAAGCGCGGCGTCTTTGGGGTCGCGGGGGCCGATCTCCAACAGCGAGTAGCCCGGGCTCTGAGAGAGCACCTGCAGGCGCAGGGTGCGGTTGAACCGCTGCACCAGCCCCGGCGCGCGCTTAAAGAGCGGCTCTGGGGAGCCCAAGGCGCGCAGGAGCGGCCAGTACGGCCCCAGGCGCTCGCGGGTGTAGCCCTGGTGGCCGACGCGGCGCCAGCTCTGCCAGAACGACGCATCCCAAGGCGGGATCTCCGCCCGGCCCGTGAGGCGGCGCTGCATGCCCAACACCAGCTCATAGTGGAAGCCGTTCGAGACCCAGCCGTCGAGGTCAAAGAAGGTCTCCCGCGCGAGACCGGCCTCAGCGCAGGCCTCAGCGACCATCGCCGCGCCGTGGGCGTGCTCAAGCTCGGCGAGGATCCCGGCGACGAGCCTCGCGCTCATGTCGGGGGCGCGCAGGAGCTCCCGATCGCGGGGGCGTGGGCTCCCGATGGACGCGAGGTCTTGGCCTTGGAGGATGCTCGGCACAGCGGGCCTCTTGGGAGACCCGCCATTCTAAGCGAAGGGCTCCTCGAACGATTCGATGAGAGAGAGGAGGCCCTCTTGGCTTCTGATGAAAAGAATACCGGGAGTAGGGGGCGGCATGATATGCAAATAGGGGTTCGCTCAGACTGAAGTTGCGCTCGTGAGGCTCCCCCGATGACACAGCCGCTCGCTCTGGAAGGTCAGGATCTCGCGCTTGAGCTGTACGCGCTGTTGCGCGATCTTGATCCTGCGACTTGGCGCGATGATCTAGAGCAGGTTGTGCGCCGTCGGCTGGATGAGATCTCCGCCCGGCTCGACGAGCTCGTCGCGGAGATGCCCTCGGCGGACGCCCACATCGCCAAGCTTCGGGCCTTGCTCGCCCAGCTCTCGGCGCTCATCGACGAGTACACCCCCAACCCCGACCTCACCGCCGCTGAGCTGCGCGCCCAGTGGCAGGCCCTGCGCGCCCGGCTTCAGCCCGGCTACGAGGAGCTCGCCGCCGCCCTGCGTGAGTACGCGCTCCACGTCCCCAGCCTGCGCCCCACGAACTACGCCCGAAACGTGCTGCACGTCAGCTCGGGCCTCTTCGGCGTCGTGGTGATCCAGCATGTGCTCACCGGCGACCGCATGGTCTGGGTGGCGACGGCCTTGGCGATCTTCGCCTGGGGCCTTGAGCTCTCCCGCCGCCGCAGCGAGGCCGTCAACCGCCTGTGTATGAAGGTCTTGGGCAAGGTGGCGCACCCCCATGAGGCCAAGCGGGTGAACTCGTCCACCTGGTACTGCACCGCGCTCATGGGCCTCTCCTGGACGTTTGACCCCCTCCTCGCCAGCCTCGCGGTGATCGTGCTCGGCGTGGCCGATCCCGCCGCGGCGATCATCGGGCGGCGGTATGGCCGGGTGCGCTTCTCCAACGGGCGCTCTCTGGAGGGCAGCCTCGCCTTCGTCGGCGTCGGGGCCTTGGGCGCGCTCGGCGTGCTCGCGGTGTATTACCCCGACGTGTCCTTCGGGGTGGCCGTGGCCCTCTCTGTGGTGGGCGCGTTGGCCGGGGCCATCGCCGAGCAGGTCAGCCGCACCCTGGATGACAACCTCTCCATCCCGCTCTCCGTCGCCGCGGGCGCGGGGCTCCTCGCCTTCTTGATCGGCCTCTGATGCGCCATCTGGCCCTGCTGCTCACCCTCTCGTGGAGCGGTCTGGCCTGGGCGGCCCGCCCCGATCTCAGCGGCGCTTGGGTGCTCGACGAGGCCCGCTCTCAGAGCATGGACCCGATCTTAGAGGCCCGCGGCGTGTCCTGGTTTGAGCGCCAGGCGATGTCGTGGATTGACCTCACGACGATCCTGTCTGTGGAGGGCGACGCGCTCATCGTCGCTGTGGAGTCCTCGGTCTACTCCCGCAGCGACCGTTACGTCGGCGACGGCGAGGTGCGCGTCATCCAGAGCGAGCGTGAGGGCACGCTCAAGCAGTCCTGCCGCTGGACGGACGCGGCGTTCATCGTCGAGACCGAGCTGACCCTGCCCGACGGCCGCCCGGCGCTGTGGCGCGTCACCCGCAGCGTCACCGCCGATGGCGCCACCTTGCTCTACGACGCCGAGCTGCGCATCACCGGCGGCGAGACGCTGACCGCCCGCCGGGTGATGACCCGGGCCCCGACGCCCTGAGCGCGGGCCTACTTCTTCGGCGGGGCCTCAAGCCCAGGCTGGCTCTGGCTGTAGACGCAGCGGGTCTCGCCCTGAACCTCGACCAAGCTCGCCCGGCCGCCCTCCCACACAAGCTCCATCGGCCGGGGCAGGCCTTGAGAGCCCCCTTGGGTCTCGGTGAAGCGCACCCGATCGGCGTCCTCTCTCCAGGTGCCTTGGGTGTTCACGATGCCCGACCACACACACTTGGCGTCGGGCGGGCAGGGGGAGACCAGCTCCTCGGTGGTGTACGAGAAGTCGGGGTTTAAGGTGACGTTTCGGGGGTAGCTGCGCTCGCCGCAAGACGGGCTTGTCCAGGTGACGAACGAGGCGCCGGGGGTGACCTCGGCGGGCATCGGCGGCGGCGGGGGAGGCGGCGTCGTGGCGCTGATCACCTCGCCCGGGGGCCCCGGCGGCGGGGGCGGCGGCGCTGGGTCGGGGGAGCTGCCCCGGCAGGCGGTGGCCCTTGTCCGCCAGGCCCACGCGCTCCAGACACTCCAGGGCGCGCCTGCGCTGCGCCCCGGAAACCGGGCGAAGCCCGCGCATGAAGGGCAAAAGCGTGTTTTCCAGGGCGGTCAGGTAGGGCAGGAGGTAGTGGAATTGGAAGATCACCGCGAAGTCGCCGTGGCGCAGGCCGTCGATGTCGGCCTCGCTGGCCGTTGTCAGGTCGAAGCCGTTGTAGGTCAGCTGGCCGGAATCGGGCCGGAGCAGGGTCGACAGGACGCTCAAAAACGTGCTCTTGCCCGAGCCGGAGCGGCCCACGATGGACACGAACTCCCCCGGCAGGACGGAGAGGGACACGCCCTTCAGGGCCTGGGTGGGCGCTCCATCCCTGGAGTCGGCTTGGGTGAAGGACTTGGTGATGTTGACGGCGTCCAGCAACGGGACAATGGGCAACGGGACAGTGGGCAGCGGGGCGGCGAGGGCGGCCTCGGCCCAGGTGGCGGCTGTGTTCATGGCTGCGGTCTCCTACAGGGTCACGAGGGCTTCGCTGGGTTCGATGGCCGCGGCCTTCCAGGCCGGGACGAGGGACGCGAGCGAGGTCAAGAGCGCCAGGATAACGGCGGTGGCGGCCAGGTGCAGGGGCTCAAAGGGCAGGGTCGCGCCCTCGGCCATGTCCAGCGCCTGCAGGATGCGGAAGCTCACAGCAAAGCCCGCCAGGTAGCCGATGAGCCCGGCCAGCAGGCCTACGCTGGCGGCCTCGGCGAAGAAGATGGAGAACACCGCGCGGCGCGAGAACCCGAGCGAACGCAAAATGCCGATCTCCTTCTTGCGCTCGTTCACGGCCGAGAGCATGGAGATGCCGACCATGGAGCAGCCCGTGAGCAGGATCACCAGGCTTACCGACAGGATCAGCTTCTTGACGAACAAGACCGAGTACATGCGCTGCTCCACGATGTTGCGCAGGGTCTTGATCTCCACATTTGGCAGCGCCGCGCCGAGCTGGTTCACGATGTCGTCGATGGGGCAGCCGGAACACAGCGCCGCCACCTCCAGGAAATTGGCCTTGCCCGGACGGCCCACGGCGTTCTGCACAAAGGAGAGGTCCGCCAGGAGCACGTTGTCGTCCTCGCTGCCCGTGGGCGCCAGGATGCCCGTCACCAGCATGTGCGTCTTGCCCAGGGGCACCGTGTCGCCGACATGCAGGTTCAGCTTGGCCGCAGCCGCGCTGCCCACCAGCACGCCGTTGCCGTTGTAAGTGTCCTTGGGCTGGCCCAGGGGCGCCATGGCGGCCTGGACAAGGCCCATGGGGCCGGCTTCGGCCGGAACCGGGGTCGGAGTTGAAGCAGCGTGCATGCCGTCGGCCGCCTTTTTGGCCGGGGCGGGCTCCTCGCCGGGCAGCGCGCCCTGGGCCACCTCCCAGTAGCCCTTGAGCTGCTTCTCCTGCGCGAAACGCACGCCCACGATGGCCACGGCCATGCCCTGCACGCGGTCCATGACCACCAGCTTGGGCGCGATGACCGAAATGTTCTGGCGCAGCGCGATGCCGTCAATGCGCTTAATGGTGTCGGCCTCGTCCAGGTAGCTCACGTCGAAGAGCATGTCGCCCAGGGCGAACCCGCCGTAACTCACGGTCAGCTTCTCGCTCTTGGGCGATACCAGGATGTTCGCGCCAAAGCTCACCAGCTTCTTCTCCAGGCCCTCGCCCACCACACGCGAAACGAAATTGAGCGACACGATGGACACCACGCCCAACGTGAACACCAGCAGCAGCAGCAGGGTGCGCACCCACTTCTTGCGGGCGTTGCGCAGGGCGATGGTCAGGATGTTCATGCGGGACGGTCCTTGTGGTTGTTGTCGCCAGGGGCTCCGCCCCCGGCACCCCAGCTGGGCGAGCGAAAGGAATATGCCTCCGGCGCAAGGGGCGCTGCCCCTTGACCCCGCCAAAGGGCCTGAGACCCTTTGGAATCCCCATTTGGCGCCGGATTCTGCGGCGGTTGCCGCCGCAGAATCCGGCGCGAGCAAATGAGGGGGTCTGGGGGGAATCATTCCCCCCAGCGGGGTCCAGGGGCAGCGCCCCTGGCTGCACTAAAAGTATGAGACTCCGGCCTTGAGGCTGGCTTCGCTGATGGTGACGTTCTTGGCGTCGAGGGTGCGGGGCAGGGGCGAGGGGTTGCAGCCGCCCTTGACCTCCATGACCTTGTTGGAGTGGAAGCGCTGTCCGCAGTTGTTGCAGATCAGGGAGTCGCCGTTCTGGGTGTAGCCTTTCTTTTCGCGGAAGCAGACGTCGCAGGCGTTGAGCGCGGTGCGGATCTGGCCGTCCTTGCTTTTGATGACGAAGAACTGGACGTCCTTGCCGCCGGTCTTGAAGGAGTAGAAGTGGGCCTTGCCGTCGGACACCTCGGCCAGGGGCAGGGTCACGGCTCCGGCCTTGGCCTTGACCTCTTTGGGTCCGCCGAAGAGGCTGAGGGCGTGGGCGCGCGGGGCCAGGGAGGCCAGCAGCAGCGCCAGAGCCACCAGGGCCGTCAGGATGAGCAGGTGGCCCGGGCCGGTGCGTGTGGTGGTGTCGGCGATGGCGATGGCGCGCGGTTCCGGGCGGGACTCGTGGTGGTGCGGCATGCGGGGTGCTCCTTTGGGTGTGGTGGTGGAGGGCAGGGCCGGGAACGGAGGCGGAAGAGCGGAACCTCCGTCCCCAGCGGTGCAAACCCTCTCTGCACGGTCGGGTACAGGCAATCTTTGTGCCAGAGAAAAATAATGTTCCGGGACAGGCCGTTGGCAAAAGGCGCAGGGCTGCGGGCAGGTCTTTTTGTGCAATGCATTGCGCATCTGCGGGCAGTGGTTTGCACAAGTTGCAGTCCTGCTGGGCGGGGCGCGAGGCATCGGTTTTGTGGGCAAAACGTCTTGACGTTTCAAGGGGACTCTGGAATAGAACCCGTGGGGCATTGTCCGCATTTTCACAATATCGTTTGCGTGGGCGTTTGGTCGGCTGCTTCCAGGGGAAGGAGCCAGACGAGCGTCCTCTTTTCCGGTCAAACCGGCGGGGGCTGAATGGGGCTTGAGCAGAGAATAGCGGAGCGTTCGGAAGAGCTGGCCGGAAAGTGGGCCGACCTCATCCTGGGCACCTATCCGCCCGAGACCCAGGCGGTTTGGAAGTCCAACCGCGAAATTTTCTCCAATCCCGTGGGCCATGCCATCCGCACTGCCGCCTCGGAGCTCATCCCGCTGCTGCTGGCCTGGAACGACGCCGACGCCGTGGCGGCCGCGCTGACCAGGCTGGTCAAGATCCGCGCGGTGCAGGACTTTGCGCCCAGCCAGGCGCTGTCCTTCGTCTTCCTCTTCAAGAAGCTGTTGCGCAAGGAATTCATGAAGGAGCTGGCCGCGAAGGGCGCTCTGGAGGAACTCCTGGCCTTCGAGACCCGGGTGGACAACCTGGCGGTCATCGCCTTCGACCTCTACGTGAGCGCGCGCGACCAGGTGCAGCGCATGCGCGTGGAGGAGGTCAAGCGTGCGCACACGAACATCGTGCGCAGGGCCAACCTGATGCAAAAGGACGTTGCGGCCCCAAAGGCCGAATGATTTCTCATGGTGGGTGCGATAGCCGGTCCTTCGCGGGTCCGGGTCGGCCAAACAACAAGCGAGGTGACGGCAGATGAAAGCGATCTATTCACTCCTTCTGGTCCTGGCCCTGGTGGTGATCGCCATGCTGGGCGCGGGCGCGGCAAAGATGCAGACCATCTTCGCCTACTGCGTTCCAGGCACGGCGTTCATCATCTTCGTGGTCGGGTTTGTGTGCAAGATTATCAGCTGGGCCAAGCGCCCGGTGCCCTTCCGCATCCCCACCACCGGCGGCCAGCAGCAGACGCTGGACTGGATCCCGCAGAACAAGTGGGACAACCCCTCCACCGGCCCGCAGACGGCCATGCGCATGCTTCTTGAGGTGCTCGCCTTCAGGTCGCTGTTCCGCAACACCAAGGTCGTCCTGAAGCACGACGAGGGCAAGAACCCCATCGTGGCCTATGTGTCGAACAAGTGGCTGTGGCTCTTCGCCCTCCTGTTCCACTATTCGTTCCTGATCATCGTGGTGCGCCACATGCGCCTGTTCCTGCAGCCCGTGCCCCAGCTCATCAACGCCGTGGAGTTC
>Ga0209467_1002025_pt1 | contig 15322 bp, 10 predicted proteins | sample Higcelwee11metaG_FD_187175 | JGI IMG/M metagenome (GOLD analysis project Ga0209467, IMG submission 187175) | Freshwater pond sediment microbial communities from the University of Edinburgh, under environmental carbon perturbations - High... | ecosystem: Environmental > Aquatic > Freshwater >...
TAGTTGGCCATGATACCCTCCTGTTCAACCAACGTTTCAACAGGAGATAACTATAGCTCGTTTCCTATCTTCAGGTGGCGCGCTTTGAGGTGACCAGCCCTGGTGCGTTTTGGGTGACCGCTAACATACGGCGCGCGAGTATCAGGAAGATGGGCGTCAAGTATCGATCAGGGGGACTGACAGGAACGGTAATCGCATCCGCTGCAAAAGCTTGAAGCCTAAGTTTTATTGATTTTGCAAAAGGAGGCTGTACGTTTGCCATCAACGTGTATAATCCATCAAAGACGAGGCTGAGCGCAGTCCCATGATGGGAGGGTTTTAGGTTGTTCCGCCCAGATAAAAGAGTCGAGGATATCAGGAGTTTTCCGGCTATTTCGATACAATAGAGTTTTATAACGTTAATTAGTTTACCTTGTCGCCATGCCCTCGGATGAACGATTGGGACACCTCGGAGTTGCCCTATAAGGCCAAAGGTCGGCAGGCGTAGATGTTTCGCTTGAGCGCTTGACTGTTCCCTTGTTGGGAACTATTATATGGGGAAGGCTTCGACAGTCATGTTGATGTTCATTTGGCATTTTCAGAGTGGGAGAGCCAATGCGCCTTATCGGCAGGGAGGTTTTGGACAAGTTCAAGCGGAAGCACCCGGACGCCAGGAGCCAGGTTGATCTGTGGAGCCACGACATCCGGGAGGCGGATTGGAAAACGTTGGCTGACCTCAAGCGGGACTACCCCAACGCCAGCCTGTTGTCGCAAGGCCGGGTGATCTTCAACATAAAGGGCAATCAGTATCGGCTGGTGGTCATAGCCGTGTTGGTCGCGGGAACCATCAGCGTGGAGTGGGCGGGCTCGCATGCGGAATACGACAAGCTCGATTTCACGGGCAACGAGATAAAGCGGAAGAGGTGAGACCATGCGGATGAAACTGATCAAGACTGAGTCCGAACACCGGGAGGCGTTGGCGGAGTTCAACCGTTTGGCGTTGTCCAACCCCGCCCCCGGCGAACCGGAGGCTGACAGGCTTGAAGTGCTAGCTTTGCTGATCGAGAACTACGAGGACAAGATGTTTCCCATCCCCGTCCCCGACCCTATCGAGGCGATCAAGTTCAGGGTGGAGCAGTTGGGTCTGGTCCGCAAAGACCTGGAGCAATACCTTGGCGGTCGTTCGCACGTCTCGGAGGTGCTCAACCACAAGCGCCCGTTGTCGGCGGCCATGGTCAGGAAGCTGCGGGACGGCTTGAAGATCCCCGCCGACATCCTGATCAACGGCATGGCGTAAGCCATATCCGCATTGAACATCGCTAATGTTGCCACCGAACTCAAACGTCCCGATTTCGCTGGTCTCGGATGTCCCGCAGCATGGCTCCCGACCATGAAGTGTTTCAATGGCTCATGAAGAAGCTCGAGGCCAGCGTCCAGAAATATCTCGACAAGCTGGCGGCGAAAAGCCATGATTCCGTTTCATAGCCGTCCTGCGAACGGCGTTTTAAGTGTTAGGTTTTAGGCAAGAGATTGAGGCCAAGACAGCAGCAGGCCACAGCTTTGCCCGTGGAGGCTATATTGCGTTTTTCTCCAAGCGAGCGCCAGCCTCGCATTTCAAGCAGTCCATGGAATGGTTGTGATTCCGTTTGCCGAGCCACGTTCAATCGATTGACAGAGGCGAATTTTACGTGTCTGTTGACAATCTTTTGAGGTAACCATCCACAGATTGGCTTGCCCACAAACATATACGTGCGCAATTACGGGCGGCGCACGGAACCACTCGTATTTTCGTTGAGGGTGCATCTTGAATGACTGGTGACACGATGCGCACTATCTCCCGTAGAGACTGTTTCCTAAGGTTCTGTCAGCGGAATGTGCCAACTCTGCCGGGATGGTTTTGCCCGTTTCGAGCCGACATGCCAATTGCGATGAGGTGGATCAGCCCGCTTCTGGCGGGCTGGTGGTTTTCCATTCGACGAGGTTGCGCTCCGCGGCTCCGAAGCTGGCACCCACCAGCGTGATGTCCTTGCCCTCGGCTCGGTGCTTGAGCCAGTACTCCTTGTCCCGGATCTGTTCCAACGCTGTGTCGGCGGAGCCGTCGAGCTTGAACTCGAAGATGTAGATGTGCGTCCCCGCCTTGACCACCGCGTCGATCCTGCCGCTGCTGGTGCGGGCCTCGGCCTCGACGAAGATCCCCACCAGTCGGAAGAAGGTGTAGAAGATGGTCTGGTAGTAGCGCTCGGCCTTGATATGGATGTCGTAAGGGATGTCGGCGAGAAAAGTGCGCAGCAGCTCCATGGCGCCTTTCAGGTCGCCGGACTCAAGGAAATCGGCCAAGTCGGAGGCGATGACGCCAGACCGCTCCTTCTTTACCGCCCCGTATTCCTCCAGCAGATAGGCGTTGAAGGCCGCCTCCACCTCGCGGTTCGGGAAGCCGAGCCGGTAACGTGTCACCCCCCGGGACAACGAGGAGCTTTTGATGGTCAGGTAGCCGGTCTGGAAGAGCAGCGGAAGGGCTTCGATGCGCTCGACGTCGTAGGCGGCGAAAGCCAGGCGATCCACCGGTTGACCGAGAGCTTTCTCGAAGTCGAACCGCTGCCGCTTGAGCAACTTGAGCAGGAAGCTGGGCGTGCCAGTGGCGAACCAGTAGTTCTCGAACTCGCCGCCGGACTCGAAGAACTTGGCCACGGAGACCGGATTGTAGACGCTGGCGCGTTCGGGGTGGAAGCGGTAACCGTTGTACCATTCCCGCAGTCTCTCCAGTAGCTCGGCCTTGGCGACGCCGTGCCGCTGTGCGGCGGTCTCGATGCGGTCGGCGAAGTTGGCCTCCAGCTCGCCCTGGGTGTAGCCGAGCATGGTGGCGAAGCGCTCGTCCATGCTGATGTCGTAGAGGTTGTTGAGCTTGGAGAACACCGAGACCTGGGAGAACTTGCTCACGCCCGTGAGCAGCACGAAACGCTGGAACGGCTCGGTGGCTTTGACTACCGAGTAGAAACCTTCCAAGACACTGCGGATGTCTTTGAGTTTCGGGTTGTCGAGGTTGTCGATGAGTGGCTTGTCGTACTCGTCGATCAGGATTACCACCTTGTCGCGTCGCCCCAAGGCAGAGACTAGCTCGGTGAAACGCCCGGCGGAGCCGCTGCGCGACAGTTTGAGGTCTTGGTCGGCGGCGAGCGCGTCAAGCGTCTCGACCAGATAGGTCTCCAGTTGGCTGGCATCCGCGGCGGCGCTGTTGCCCAAATCCAGATGGATGATGGGGTATGGTTTCCAAGTGAAGGGCTTGGCTGCAAGCGCCAACCCATCGAAGAGCTTCTTTTTCCCCTGGAAAGCCGCCTTGAGCGTGGAGATGGTCAGCGACTTGCCGAAACGCCGGGGACGGGACAGGAAATAGATGCCGGAGGGCGGCTCCAACATCTGCCAGAGCTGCTCGGTCTTGTCTACGTAGAGATAGCCGCCATCGATAAGATTCTCGAAGGTGTAGACGCTGGATGTGAGGCGCTTCTGTTCCATGCTGGAGTCTCCGTGTCCCGTTGTGGTGAATATAGGCCGGGGGGCCGCCAGTTTCAAGGGGGGCGTTTGGCGTGGGCCGCATCGGGATCGGCTTGTCACGTTTTCTGTCCGCCTGGATATTGAGCAGCGGCATCCTGCCGGGGTCCTGGCGCTGAGACGGAGTGGCGTTCATGCGCTACCGCCGCTTGCGTCCTGCGGTCTCTAACGCTGGCGGTGGTTCGCAAGTTTGAGCTCATCCCTGGGAATTGACACGGATCGGCACCTATAAACAGCAAGCAGACGATGGTTCAGGGGCTGGTCTTTGGCTTGCATTGGCGGACGGCCGCAGGAATATACCCCACATTGCTTGTCACAGTCGCAACGAAGGAGGTGCCCATAGCTGCTCACCAATGTTTCAAGTTGACTCCGGGCTTGGAGCTCGTCCGGCTCGCCGCCCGGGAGATGAACTCGTAAGTGGAGGACGGGCAGGAACTCCAGTGGCGGGGGTACGCCATCAAGGCGTTCCGCACCCCGTCCCACGGCAAGCTCGCCATGTCCGGTGGCGGCGAGGTTCTCGCCGTCTTCGGCGGAGGGTTGGTGAGGGCGGGGGGCTGTTTGTTGGCCTGGAGGCCAAGGCCGGGGACGACGAGCCCTATTGGCGGCGGAGGGCGGAGCTCGGCGGGATGTACGGCTGGCAGCTCGACCCGCTGCTCGCCGACGTGCGGGAGCTCATGGAGAACACCCACAAGACCAGCTCGGTGGTCGAGAACCTCAACAGCCGCCTACGCTGCTACTTCTTCCTACGCCGCCAGATCGGGAAAGGCTACTTGGACTTGCTGCGTTTCTTCCTCCACCACCGCCGCTTCCCCCGCAACGCGGAGCCTGGGCGGGTTGGAAAAAGCCCGGCGGAGCTGCTGCCGGGCGAGCCCCATCCCCATTGGCTGGAGATGCTGGGATATCCGCGCTTCTCCCGCACCTGGATCGTCGCGCCGCACACATCACCATGTGGAATCGTCAACATGACGATAGGGCGCTCTTTGTCTCTGCTACCCTAAAATGCGGCCTTTTTGAACCATGCCGAAGATTCCAGCCGACATCCTGATCAACGGCATGGTGTGAACATCTTTCGCATCAAACACCAAATTGTCCAAAAACCGGGGGGAACTTCACTATTGTTTTTCCCTGGCGATCTCGAGGAGCGCGAGGATGTTGTCCATGGGGACGTCCCCCTGGATGCCCTGCGACGGGGCGAAGATGTAGCCGCCGCCGGTCGCCATCAGGGAGCGGACGCGGCGGGCCTCGGCGCGGACTTCGTCGGGCGTGCCGAAGGGCAACGTGCGCTGGGTGCTGATCCCGCCCCAGAAGGCGATCTTGTCGCCGAACGAGCTCTTCAGCTCCGCGATGTCCATGCACTCGGGCTGGATGGGGTTGAGCACGTCGACCTTCATCTCGACCAGACTGGGCAGCAAGGTGCGGATGTCGCCGCAGGAATGGACCCAGACGTCCTTGCCGTAGGAATGGATCAGGTCGTACTCCTCCTGTTCCCCGGGGCGGAGCAAATCCTGCCAGACCTCCGGGGCGATCAGCGGGCCGCGTTGCGAGCCCCAGTCGCTGCCGAGCAACACGCCGTCGATCTCCGGCAGGTTCAGGAAATTCTCGAGCATGACCAAGTTCTTCTCGATGATCTTACGGCCGAGCTTCTTGGCGAAGTCGTAGTCCGCGGCGATGTCGGCGAGGTAGTTCTCGAAGCCCCGGGCAAAATGGGCCTTCTCGAAGTGGCTGCCGTAGATCCGCACCAGGAAATACTTGTCGGACTTGTCGCGTTCGGCCTTGACGCGCTCGGCCAGATTGTCGTAGCTGCCGGAGCCGATCACCGTGGCCTTGCTGGTGGGGGTGTCAGGGCCGGCCCAGTCGGGCCCGAGCTGGTTCCAGCCCCACCAGGGCACCGGGATGTCCTGGACGTCGCAGTCGAGCCAGGCGACGACGTCGTCACAGCCGGCGGACGCCTTGATCATGTCGACGGTCTCCCCGCACATGTCCATGAAAAAGGGGACGCGTTCGGTGGGCTGGTGGTTGATCGCCGCCTTCACGAGTTCTCTGCGGTTGGTTGCCATGGTGGTTTTTCTCCTTGTTGTTATTTTAGGCGCCGTGCGCGGCCACGGCCGCGAACATCGCCTTGATGTTGGCGGGCGGGGCGTACGGCATGATGTGGTGTGTCGAGGCTAAGACGAAGCCGCCGCCGGGCTGGATCTGCGTTTTGAACCGGCCGGGGAGCCCCACCGAGACGCTGGAGTTGGCGGTCGCCCCCAGGTCGACCGGCGTGGTCCTGGTCAGCCTTGTGGCCGATGGCCGACAGCGCGAGTTCCCTGGATGTCATGGAGCTGTCCCTCAATTGTTCGTTGCCTGGAATAATAACTTTGACCGCCGGCCTTGTCAACGTTTGTTTAATAAAAAAAATAAAGTTTAGTAAATTATTAGACGATCTGAGAGGGGGTGGAGCTGTAGCTTCTTGGATGGGCTGTTGGACAATGTCGACGTCCGCCGCCAGGGCTATGCGGCGCCGAACACGTGAGGGACCTTCATTCACACTTGACTTATTCCTGAAGGCTGCTAGTTTTATCCTCATAGCCGATTTACTAAATTTTCCGGGTGGTCTATGGAACGTGTTCGTTTGAAGGACGTGGCGAGGAAGGCTGGGGTGTCGGAGACGGCCGCCTCGTTCGTGTTCTCCGGCAAGGGGGACATCTCCAACGTGGTGCGGCGCAAGGTGCTCGCCACCGCCAGGAGTTTGGGCTACATGCCGCGCCGCCATGTCCCCGCGCCCCGGCGGGGAGCTTGCGCCGTGCTGCTGGGCGAGACCTCGCCCCAATGGCGTTACTCCTGGAACTACATCGCGGGGGTCGTGGCCGCGCTCGAGCGGGCTTTGGAGGCTGGCGGCTCCTTCGCTTTCCTGCTGCCGGTGGCCGACGGCGCCCAGGCCGCCGAGGTCATGCGCCGCCTCGACGTCACCGGCTGTGGCCAGGTCTTCGCCGTCCACCACTTCGACCTGGAGCTCTTCCGGTCGCTCGAAGGCGCCGGGGTGCCGGTGGTGATCGTCAACAACACCGCCTTCCAAGACGAGTTCGCGACCGTCGCCGCGGACGATTTCCAGGGCGCCTGCCAGGGGGCGGGACATTTGCTGGCGCTGGGGCACCGGGACATCTTGTTCGTGGACTACGCCCGGGGCGACATGCCGAAGCTCCAGCTCGACCGTTTCTTCGGTTTCCGCAAAGCCCTGGACGAGGCCGGAGTCCCTTTCGCCCCCGGGCGGAAGGTGACGGTGGACGTGCGGTCGGCCGAGTCCGTCCGGGCGGGGCTGCTCCCGATTTTCTCCGTCCCCGGCCGTCCGACCGCGGTTTTCGCGCACGACGACTATCTGGCGGCGCAGGTCGTCCATGTGCTGGGGGAGCTGGGGCTAGGGGCGCCGCGGGACGTCTCGGTAATCGCCCCCGGCGACGTGTTGGACTACTCGGCCCTCGGCACCCCGCGTATCAGCACCATGCGGATCGACATCGACGCCATGGGACATTTCGCCGCCGAGCTGATGCGGCGGCGCCTCGACGACCCCGGAGCCCCCGTCCAGTCCCTCAAGGTGAACATGCGCCTGGTTGACCGCGGCTCCTGCACGGCGCCGGAGGGCGGCGCGGTTGCGATTTCCCCCTGATTTGGGGGGGGGAACCTCACTGCGGCTCGGCGGCGAAGACCCACACTGTCTTCGCTCCTAGGGTCTTCTCGACCACCAGCCGGACGGCCACCGTCCCGCGGGGGGTGAACTTCAGTTTGACGAGGCGCTGGTGGTTGTCCTTGATCTCGGCCGCCGTCTCCCACTGCCCTGCGGCGGACTTGGTCTCGACCCGGAAATCGGAGACCAACGTGGCGGGAGGGGCGAACTCCTTGAGCGACTGCTGATAGTTGGGGGGCATGTTGTTCCGCTGGCGATTGAGGTCGCTGGCGAAGACCACGCGGAAACCGGAGACGCTCCGGACGTCCTTGAACGCGAACTCCAGATGGTCGCCCGCCGCCGCCTGCCAGGCGTTGAGCTCCGTCCCGACCGGACGGTCCACGCCGTTGAGGACGGGAGCGGGGTCGCCGGAGCTGGCGGAAAGGGTCGCCTCGCGCGCCAGCTTCCCGACTGGGCGTTGCTTCCAGGGCAGATAGCAGTCGTCGTCCATGAGTTGGTTCTGGAGCTCGGTCAGCTTGTGCTCGTGGACGCCGCGCGGCGAGAGGCCATGCCGCGCCGCCAAGGCCACGGCCGTCCCGACGGCCTGCCCCAGGATGGCGCAGGTGCGCATGACGCGGCATGAACTCATGGCCGTGTGCGTGGCGCTGATGTTGCGGCCAGCGAAGAACAGGTTGTCGATGTTTTTGGAGTAAAGGCAGCGATACGGTATCCCGTAGGGCGACGGGGCGGGGTGGAACGTGGTGCCGCCCCCTAGGTGGTGGAAGCCCTCCGGGAAGTGGTCGTCCATGCTCCAACCGCCGTAGGCGACGATGTCGTCGAAACGTCCCTCGGCGCGCACGTCGTTCTGGGTGAGGATGTGGTCGCCGACATAGCGGCGGCTCTCGCGCTTGCCGGGCAGGAAGCCAAGCCAGTCCAACACCCAGTTGGCGGAGGTGGCGCCGTCGGGGCCGTTCTTGATGTAGTCCCAGACGCCGAAGGCGATTTTCAGCAACTCGTCGCGGTTCGTCTCGGCGTCATGGACGGTGTCACCCATCCCGCCAAGCTCCAGCCACCAAAAATTCTCCGAGTCGCCCTTGAAGCTGAATTTATGCCCGAACTTCTTGGCGAAGAACGCCTCTTCATATTTGTAGGCCCATTTGGGCGGGATGAACTTCTGGGGTCGTCCCAGCTCGCGGGCTTGCAGCAGGCAGCTCATGCCCATGGTGCGCTTGTCGGCTTCTGCAGGGGCGATGCTCTCGCCGAACTCGGAGGAGGCCTCGCGTCCCATCCGGAATTCGGCGCCGGTCAGCGGGGCGAGGATGCTGTCCCCGGAACAGTCGGAGAAATAGTCCGCGCTCACCTCGTGCCATGTCTCGGTGGTGAGCTGCCAGCCTTTGACGGACGTGATCTTGCCGTCCTTGGTCTCCGCGGCGCAACAGGAGCAGTTCAGGAGCAACGTCAGATTGTCCTGGAACGCCGCCGTCTCGTAGAGGATGCTGTCCCAAACCGAGTAGTTGGGGTAGTTGTTGCGGTAAAGATTCTCAAGCTGTATTTCCTCGACAATGCCCGTCTCGCGCACATTCTCGCCATGTGCGCCGCCAATGCACATGCGGATCTCGCTGGAGGCGTTGCCCCCCAGGACGGGGCGGTCGTGCATGAGGACGGTCTTCGCTCCATGCCGCGCCGCCGCGACCGCGGCGCAAAGCCCCGCCAGCCCGCCGCCCACCACACAGAAATCCGCCTGCAAGTTAATGCTTTTCATCGTCTCTCCTTGTTCTACCTCAAGCCTCTCAAAAAACGGCTGTTTTTTACGGCGTCCCCGCCTTCAACTCGATGACCACCGGCTGGCCCATTTCGCAATGGAACTCCACGACGGTAGTCTCCTTTGCGGAGCCCTCCACGATATGCGCCAGGGTTGGAGCACCGACCAGCTTCCAAACCCCGTTGAGGACGACGCGGGTGTTGGTGCCCCCCGCGTAGTTGCGGTGCTTGAAGTTTACCTCGGAACCCGCATAGAGAACATTGGGGTCGAGGCTTGGGTCAAGCCCCAGGTCGGGGTCGGCGAAGCTCAGGCGCAACTGCCCGTCGGCCAGCTCCCGCGACATCACCAGGCAGGGGCGCGACACGGAGCGCAGGCGGCTGGCCTTGTCCGGCTCCCAGGCGGCGTCGAAGACCGCATAGCCGGTGCTGTTCGAGGCCCGGTCCCAGACGACATGCGCCAGGGCGTCTTTCTCCAGGACGCGGTAAGGCGGCTTCGCCGCGAAAGCGGCCAGCTTCTTCGCAGTGGTGTCGACCAGGATGGCGTACTCGTAGCCAACCGCCTTCGGGGCGGCGCCGTGGTCGAGCCAGGCCAGCTCCATGTCGCCCTCGTTGGGATGGGGCTTGTCATTCTCCGACGCCAAGGAGGGATCCATTTTCGCGGCGTCAAGCGTCCATTTCGCATAGTAAGGAAGGGAACGCCTGGCGCGCAGGACATGCAGCGGGTTGTTGCCCGGGGGCAGCCAATAGCCGTTGTCGCAGGAGTCCAGCAGCCAGCGTCCGGTGGTGGTGGTGGTGTCGAGCGGGAACGGCGCGGCGGCGGGGGCGTCGCTGGAGAAGCGCTCCTTGCGGCCGGGCAGGCTGAGGGAGTTCTGGAACAAGGTGGTGGCGACCGGGAAGCGGTCGTCCGCGCCGGTGATGCCGCTGCCGAGGCAAATGACGTGGTCGTCGAAGAAGAACCAGGACTTGCGGGCGCGGAAGTCCGGGTCGTAGGCGGAATCCTTGACGCGGCGTTGGTACTCCTTCTCGCCCAGCCACCAGGGCGTCGGGCCGACGCGGCGGTAGCCGGTGGCGGCGCCGGGGACGTCCTCCTGGAGCTTCATGGCGAAGAGCCCGTCGCCGTCAAGGGAAGTCCCGCCCGCGAAGCCCTCGGTGGTCATGGCCTCTAACACCGAGAAATGGCAGCGGAGAGCCTCGTAGGGCAGGATGCGGGCGGTGGTCCCCGGCCAATGGTTGAAGTCCCAGCCCTTGTCCGGCTCGAAGCCGCTGCCTTTGCCGCTCACCGGCTTGCCCGAAGCCTCGCGCCGCGACTGGATGACCAGGTTGCCGAAGTTGCAATACCGGCCCATCGTGTTGTTGCCGCTTATGGCGTACGCCTCGTTGGCGCCGACGAATTTCTTCTGCCCTTTGACGCCCACCATCCAGTCGCCGCGGCGCTGGAACGAGGCGACGGAGAAGGGCAGCGTCAGGTTGCCGCTTGGCTGGACGGGCTCGACACCCAGGGCGCGGAAGCGTTTGGACGCCTCGTTCGGCAGGTTGAACCACAGGTAGAGGGCGGCCATCTCCCGGTCGACGGCCTCGCCGGTGGCGGGGTTCCCGGCCTCCGCCAAAAGCCTGAGACTCTCCACGGGGAAGCCCACTTCGCCGCCGCCGCGATGGCGGCCGTTGAAGAAGTCGGGGATGGTGGAGCAGGAGTAGAAACGCATCGCCAGGGCCGCCCGTCGGATGGCGCGATGGGCGGCGTTGGCCTCGAATGGCGAGCCGCTCAGCAGCTGAGTCGCCCAGCAGAGGGCGCTGATGGCGGGGACGTTGTAGCCGGAGTAGTTCATGTTGTGGTGCATGATGGTGCCGTCGGGCATGACGCAGCCCTGCTCGACGCAGGCGGTGTCGAGGTAGCGGCGCAGCGCCATCAGATCGCGCCATTTGCGCGGGGTGTCGTCCTGGAGGAGCAGCGCGCCGACCTGTCCGGACAGGGCGCAGTTGAAGGAGTCGGCGTTGCCGTTGCCGCCGAGGTCTTTGAGGTCGAAGGCGTCCGCGCCATAGCTGCGCTTCAACTGCGCGACAACCGGCTCCCAGCGGCCCGTCGCCACCAGCTCCCCCCGGAGCAACTGCAGCGGCCGGACAAAGCCGTTGCCGACGCCGTACCACCAGGTGTGGCCGTAGAGGGCGACGAGGTCGACCAGGTCGAACGCCATCTGGAGGAGCTCCTCGCGGGTGTCCTCCCGCGACGACGCCTTCCAGGCGGTGGCCAAGTCGCCAATCAGCGGCCAAATGACGCGCGGATGGATGACCTCACCGCTCAGGGCCTTCCCGGCGCGGGCGAAATGGTGCTTGGCGTAGCGTTCCCGCAGCGCCGCGAGCTCCTGGGCGCCCAGCTCGCGCTTGGTGTCCGGGGCGTAGACGTTGCATTGGCGCATATACTTGTCCGTGAGCTCCCGCAGCGCGGCGAGTTGCGCGCTGTCCAACGAGGCGGGCGTGGGGATGTCGACACGCTCCGGCATTGGCGTCTGGTCCTCCAGCTTAGCCTCGACGCAAGTCCCGCCGCCGGACGCCGCCGCCTTCTGGTTGAAGACCCAAGGGGTTTCAGGCGTGGCTTTCATGTTGCGGACGTCGCGCTCCAGGCGCGGGTTGAACAGGTCGAAACAGAGGCTGCCTTTGGCCAGCTCCGCCGGGGCGATGATCCGCAGCGTGTCGGCTCCGGGCTTGGGGCAGTCGCCGATGTCGCGGCCGTACAAGGCCTTCAACTCGCGCCAGCCGGTGAAATCCAAGTTCATGTAAAAACGGCAATCCACGCGGTCTCTCGTCCCGATCTCGAACCAGAGCCGCGCTTTGTGCGGGGTCTCGTTGAAGACCCAGACCGAGAAGGCGCTCACGGTGGTGCAGGTGATCCATTCATAGACGCAGGGGGCGGGACGCTCCCCGGTGATGTGGGTGAAGGCCTCGGGGTTGGTCAAGGTGAACGACGCGCCCGGCTTATCCCAGGCGAAGCGGAGGCTGTGCCCCGTGTCGGACATGCTGACGTTGGCGAGGGAGAGCTCGCTCCCCGCCTGGGCGACGAAGCCCGGCGGGATCGCCGCCGCGATCTTGACGACGGGGAACGACGGCGCCTGCGTCTCGAACGGCGCCTGCCCGGCCCCCGCCTGAAGGGCAAGCATGGTGACGGCGGGCAAGATTGACAACATTTGACGCATGGCTTTATTCCTTAGGCTCCAAGGTTATTTGGAAGCTTCGACCTTCCCGGCAAGCGACGAGCAGCGCCGTGTCGGCGCCCGCCGACTGGATCTTGACGCCCTCCGGCAGCGCCGCCGACTGGAAGGAACCGGCGAGCAGCAGCCGCAAGGGCGTGGCGTTGGTGGCTGGCTCTGGGTCGCAGACGCTCAGCAGCCAGCCGCCGCCGTCCAGCCGCTCCGCCATCACGAGGCAAGCGCGGTCGACGGCCTTAACGGGCAATTGCGGGTCGCCTTGCTCCAATGGGGACGAAAGGGCGATGTCGCCCGCCTTGAAGAGTACGCAGCCCCAGGTCTTCGCAGGGCGGTCGTAGACGATGTGGGCGGCGGCGTCCTTGCGGTAGACTTTGTAGGTTCGCGCGGGGGGGGAAGCCCAGAAGCGCAGCGGGGCGAAGAACGAGTTGTCCTCGCCCGCGAAGTCCGCCAGCGCCTCGGGCGTGATCGCCGGGAGGATGGCGTACTCGTAGCCGGCGCTGTCGGGGTTGAGCCCATGGTCGAGCCAGGCGGTGGCGTAGTCGCCCTCGGTGTCCTTCTCGTCGTGGCCGTCGCGCGACTTCTGGTGCCGCCGGGTCACGACGAGATTCTGTCCGGCCGGGACATAATACCCGGTGTTCTGGATGTCCAGGAGCGTGTGTGGCGCGTCGGGCGGCAACTCCGCCTTGAACGGCAGGCTGGACAGCTGCCGCCCGTCCACGGCGACGGGGGTGGTCGGCGCCTTCAGGTGTTTCTGGAACAGCGTGGTGAGGACGGGGCAAGGCGAATCGGGCAAGGAGATGTCGGAGCCGAGGCAGACGATGTGGTCGTCGAAGAAGAAGTAGCTTTTGTTGGCCGTGAAGTATTTTGTCGGGGCGTTTTTCGTCTCCGCCGGCAACGTCTTGGCATACTGGAGTTTGCTGTGGAGCGGGAAGACGAAGACGCCGTTCCGGCTGCGGTGCGAGAGCCCGCCGACGAAACCGACGTCGGAGCGTTCGTTGCTGGTGCGGTTGCCGTTGGCGATTACGGAGAGGGGCGCGTCGAAGCTAGTGATTCCGTCGAGGTGGCGCCAGTCCCAGCCATGCTCCACGTCGCAGCCGCTGGCGACGGCGCCGATGGGGTCGCCGGACGCCAGGATGTCGAGGTAGCCGTTGCCCATGAAGAGCCCGTGGCGGTTGGCCGCGGCGTAGGCCTCCTGCGCCGGACTGTTTTTCGAGTAGCCCCGGACGACGGCGAGCCATTCGCCGCGGCGGTGCCCCATGAGGGCGGCGTAGTTCATCGCCGTGTTGCCCTGGGGCGCCGGTTCCGGGGCGATCCCTTCCCGGGCGAACTCGGGCTTGGCCGCGTCTGTCGGGACGAAGCGCAGGTAGGCGGCGGCCAACTCGCGGTCGAGCTTGCCGCCGTTGTAGGGGCGCCCGGCCTCGGCGAGGTCGAGGTATTGCCGGGGACAGAGGCTTAGGTGACCGGGATGGCGGCCGTGCATGGACATGGTGGCGTCGGTCAGATTGCAGAACCAACGCATGCCCAACGCCACCTGTTTCACCTTCGCGAAGGCTTCGGGGGACACCCGGAACGGAGTCGGGGCGAGCGTCTTGAGCTGAACCGCCAAGGTGGGCAGGGTGTAACCCACGTAGGGGAAATTGTAGAAACCATGGTGGAACCAGCTACCGTCCGGTTTGGCGGTGTTCATGATGTCCTGGTCGAAACGGCGGGTGAAAGCCCGCAGGTGGGCCACTTGTTCGGCGGGGCTGTCATGCATGAGGGCGATGTACATCAGATAACGCATGTTGATGTAGAAGTAGTCGCAGCCCATGTCCTGGCCGGGCGGAGGAACCTCGAATATCTTGTCGTAATCCCAATGGTATTTCAGGCGGTCGCGGACTTGCGGCAGCCGTCCGTGCCGGCGCAGGGCGTCGCGCATGATGAAGCAGGCGTCGCCATGGGCCCGGCCTGGATACCAGCAGAGGCCGCCGACACTGCCCTGTGGCACGGCTCCTTGGCAGCGGAAGTAGTCATCAAGCAACACATAGGCGTTCTCCAGGCGTTGGCGCAAGGCCGCCGACTCCGGGTTGGCGCTGTTGAGCCAAAGCTTGGCGATACGGAGCAAGTCGTCGGAGACGGTGGCGGAGAGCTTGGCCGGGGCGCGGCCGGACACCGTGTCCGCTCCGGTGCGGCGGAGACAGTACACATCTTTGAGCTTCCTTTCGACCTCGGCGACCTGCGCCTCCTTGACGGGCGCGTCGGGTCTAGGTGTCAACGTGGCAAGCAAGTCCGCCACGCCCTGGAGCTCGGCGGAGCTCGGCGGCGCCTGGACGGCGACGGGCTCGCGAGGTTTCCATAACGTCGTGATCGGTTTGCGCCCGGCTCCGAAGTTCTTCGGCTTGTTGAAGTCGAGCAGGTCGAAGTAGACCGTGCCGACGCCTTCCGAAGGAGCCTCCACGACGATGCGGTCGGTGTTTTGTAGGGCTTTCTGGTTCCGGCTCTCAAGCTGGGAATGCCAAGAGTAATGGTAACAGACGCTTTGCCAGCCACGGAAGATCAGAGGGAGGCTGAAAGTGGCACCGGTCTTGTCTCCAGCCATCCAACGAAAACTCAAGGCCTTGTCGCTGGTGGTGTCAGTGTATACGCTCGCGGCGAAAGCGGAGCGATTATAGCCGCCATAGTCAGTCCATACGTTGATGTCCCCGAGCGGCCCGGTCTGGAAGGTGAGCTTGTCGCCGGGGGCCCAGTCCCAGCGGAGGGACTTCGTTCCGCCCAGGGCGATGGTCTCGCTGAGCGAGAGCTTGCCTTTGTACGCGGTGGCATAGGCGGACACGTCCTCCCCCTCGAAGGACTCGGTTTCCGCGGCGGCCAGCGTCCCGGCTAGCACCACGGCCAGCGTCGTCAATAGCATCATCCTTGCAGGCATCAGTGCGACTCCTTCAGTTGTTGCAGCTCAAGCTCCACGGGGATCAACTCCCCACCAGTCACGGTCAAGGTGGTTTCGCCATCCGTCAACTCGGTCACCGCCCACTTCTCGCCGGACGCAACCTCCCAGCGGCCTTGGAGGCGGAGCGCGACGGTAGTGGAGGTGGTGACGCCCATGGGGTCGCCGCCGATCTCCGGGTCGCAGACGCTCAGGCGCAGCTTGCCATGGCCATCCTGGCCGAGCATGGCCACGCAGGGCCTGTCGGTCGCCACAAGGGGGCCGGGCAGG
>Ga0209467_1002026_pt1 | contig 15317 bp, 11 predicted proteins | sample Higcelwee11metaG_FD_187175 | JGI IMG/M metagenome (GOLD analysis project Ga0209467, IMG submission 187175) | Freshwater pond sediment microbial communities from the University of Edinburgh, under environmental carbon perturbations - High... | ecosystem: Environmental > Aquatic > Freshwater >...
TCGCGGCTTATCGGCGCGCCTCCGGGATACGTGGGTTTCGACCAGGGCGGTCTTTTGACCGACGCCATCCGCAAGCACCCCCACAGCGTGCTCCTTCTCGACGAGATCGAAAAGGCCCATCCGGACATGTTCAGCATCCTGTTGCAGGTCATGGACTACGCGACACTGACCGACAACAACGGCCGCAAGGCCGACTTCTCCCACGTCATCCTGCTTATGACCACCAATGCCGGGGCCCGGGAGATGTCCGCCAAGAGCATCGGCTTCGGCGACGCCGAAACCCCCGATGACCGTTCGGACCAGGGCAAAAAGGCCCTGGATCGCCTGTTCAGCCCGGAGTTCCGCAACCGCCTGGACGGCATCGTCACCTTCAAGTCCTTAAGCCCCGAGGTCATGGACCGTATTGTGGCCAAGTACCTGGGCGAACTCAACGACCAGTTGCGCGAGCGAAAGGTCGCCGTGACCCTGACCCCGGCCGCCGTGGCCCTTTTGGCCAAAAAGGGATTCGATCCGGTCTACGGGGCCAGACCCCTGGCCCGGGTCATCCAGACCGAGATCAAGGACGTCCTGGCCCACGAGTTGCTGTTTGGGGGCCTACGCCAGGGCGGCGACGCCGTGGTGGATGCCCCGGCCCCTGCGACCGCCCCGGCGCAGGCGAACGCCGCAACCGGAGACGAGGCCGTCAACGACGCCAGCGCCGTGGCCCCGGAAGGGTCGTCCTTCCTTTTCACCTACGTGCCGCGCGAATCCGGCCGCCGCAAGGTCGTCCAGTAACCCCCGCGCCATCGTCATCCTCCTCCTGCGGGGCCGCCATGGCCCCGTGGGAGACAACCTGATGGCGGCCTTTCATGCCCATCTACGCCCTGTCCGACGATCCCGACGATCTGCGCTTTCCGCCGCCGCGCCTGGCCGAGCCCGGCGGGATTTTGGCCGTGGGCGGGGATCTGTCCGTGCCGCGCCTTTTGGCCGCCTATTCCCAGGGCATCTTCCCCTGGTACGACGACGACAGCCCCATCCTGTGGTGGTCGCCGGACCCCCGGCCGGTGCTTTTTCCGGCCGAGCTGCATGTGCCGCGCCGCCTGGAGCGGCTTTTGCGCCAGAACCGCTTCGAGGTGACCCTGAACACGGATTTTCCGGCCGTTATTGCGGCCTGCGCCCGTGTGCATCGTCCGGGACAGCCCGGCACCTGGATCACGGCGGAGATGGTCGCGGCCTATGTGGCCCTGCACCGGGCCGGGTTCGCCCATAGCGTGGAGGCCCGCCAGGACGGGGTTCTCGTGGGCGGGGCCTACGGCGTGGCCCTGGGGCGGGCATTTTTCGGCGAATCCATGTTTCACCTCGTACCCGAGGCCTCCAAGGCGGCTTTTGTGACCCTGGCCCGACACCTGTTTGCCCGGGGATGTTCCTTCATCGACTGCCAGCAGACCACGCGGCATATGGCGCGTTTCGGCTGCCGGGAGATACCGCGTGAGGAATTTCTGCGGCGTGTGCGCGAGGCGCTTTCGCTGCACCGGGCAGGGCGGGACGACGATCCGGCCTAAGGCGGGGGCGGCGTTACGGATAGAAAGGGAGGCTCAGCGCGGGACCGCCGGGTCTTCCCTGGACAGCAAATCACGCAATTGCAGCTTCAACCGGGGTATGTCCCGGTGCAGGGTTTCCCAGATGATGTCGGGGCGTTGTTGAACGGTTTCACCGGTCAGTTCTGGACGCATTCTCACGTGAGGCGTTTTGCTCAACCCTCTATGAATCTGTGGAATCGTTGCGATCAGACTTGGACGAATGACGTGAGGACTATCACCACAATCGTCTCCACCAAGACGGGTATGGGTACATGGGGCGTATCCCCGTCCGCACTTGTGGCCCGCCCCTTGGAAGTGTCCAGGGCGTAGCCTGTTTTTTCAGGTAAATTGCATGGAGAGTTGAGCCTCGCGTTGAGGATGTTGTCAAACATTGACAATGATTTGCTGCCAGCCTATGCGTCATTTTAAATGGAGGTTGCCATGCCCATGAATGTTAATCTCACACCCCGGCTTGAATCTTTGGTCAAGCAAAAGGTCGCGTCCGGGCTTTATAATTCGGCAAGCGAGGTCGTTCGGGAGGCGCTCCGGCTTATGGAGGCGCAAGACCGTCTTCGTACCGTCGCGCTCGAACAACTCCGCCAGGATATTCGGGAGGGCCTTGCCAGCGGCACGTCCACGTCATGGGATCCAGAAGAGATTAAGAAAGAAGGGCGCATGCGCCGTACCGCCCGATTCGCCTCTGAGACAGAGGCGTAAAATGTCTCAGATTTTCAAAAGCCCCCGGGCCAAATCAGATTTGATTGAAATTTGGGACTATATAGCGGAGGACAGCGAAGTTCGTGCCGATGCTTTCGTTGTCAAGATTCACGCAAAGTTTTTGGCCCTGGCGGAGCGGCCCGGTGTTGGCCGGGTTCGTGATGAACTGGAAAAAGACATCCGAAGTTTTCCGGTTGGAAGGTACCTTATTTTTTACCGGCCTCTCGCGGATGGCATTGAGGTCGTCCGCGTTCTTCACGCTTCCCGCGATGTAGATGCTCTTTTTGACGAAAGCGATTGACCCCGAGCGGGCGGCCTGACGCGATCTGAAATGGTCGCGGAGGGCTGGGCAGTTGTGCGGCGAAGTGGAGCTCTCGCCCGGTTGCTGCGTAAGCCGACTTCGAGGTTGACTGGCCGTCTCGGTAAAGCCGTCCGTCAAAAAACGAACGCCCCCTGCGGTGCAACCGGAGGGGGCGTCGCCCTTGTGCGGCCCGGACAAACCTCCCGGGCCGAGACGTCTGTTATTTCACCTGCACCGTGATCTTCCCGAGCTGCCCCGAGGCCACAAGCGACGGGTCGTACATGGCCTCCACCTGGGGCGGCGGCACATGGAACGTCCCCGGGGTCACCGCGCGCAGCAGGCTGAACTGGTTGCGCCATTTTTCGTCCGGGAGGTCGGCGAACACGTTGACCCGATCCCCCCGGTAGTCCACGTAATCCGCCTCCAGATCGTCCCCGGTCATCCAGGGCAGCTTCTCCGTGGTGGCCAGACGCGGATTCTCCACCTCAATGCCTGTGGGCAGGAGGTTTTGGAGCACCAGGTTCTCCACGGCGCCGGACAGGCTGCGCACGGAGGTTTTCTGGACCAGGAGGGTTCCCTGGGGGACGCTCTCCCCGGCCAGGGGATTGCCCTGGCGGTCCAGGTATTCGCGCACGATCTCAAGCCCCGCCCGTTCGGGCTTGTAGGCCGACATCAGGGGCACGCCGCGCGTCTCCACGCTGAAAAACGCCGCCCCGGCCTCATAGCCGCCGTCCATCTCGATGCGCAGCGCCCCGGCGTCGGGGATGCCGCGCAGGGACAAGGGTTTGTCGGAAGAAAAATCCGTCAGAAGCGTCGATCCGGCGTAGAGCTTGCCGGAAAACGGCTTTTTGGCCGCCTGTTTCGCATAATACTTGCCAAGGGCCACGAAGGCGAAGGCCGCCTCCTGGGTGGAGGGATGGCGCACGGCGGCAAAAAGCCGGGCCGTGTCCGCCGCGAGTTTGGGCAGGCGGGAGTCCTTGGGCGCGGCGTCGGTCAAGGCCGCCAGATACAGGGCCTTGTCCCGAAGCGGCGAATCCAGGGCGCCGCCGGTTTGGCGTTTCACGGTGTCGGCTGGAGGCGAACCGGCCAGCAGGGCGCCTGCGGCCTTCTGGTTGCCAACGGCGGCATAGGCCGCGCCTAATAGCCCCCGGGCGTCGGCGGGCAGGCCGTCGGTTGCGGAGTCGCGCAGATAGTCCATGGCCCCGATGTCCGCCTTGCCCGCCCGGGCCAGGACGTACAGGGCATAGGCCGACACCTTGGCCCCGCTTCCCCCGTCCTCGCCCTCCTGGCCATCGCTGGCGGCGTTTTTGGCCAGTCCGGCGACAAAGCGCAGGGCCCGGCGCAGGGAGTCCTCATCCACATGGTATCCCGCCGCCTTGGCCTCCACCAGAAAGTGCGTCGCGTAGATGCTCGGCCAGTCCACGGTCTCCTGGCCGCCCGGCCACATGGAGAAGCCGCCGTCGTAGATCTGCATGCTCATCAGGCGCTTCACGGCGGCCTGGACCATGGCCGCCGGTTGGCCGCCGGGCAGGATGTCCGGGGCCAGCACCTTGGCCAGATCGGCGAAATACAAAAGGGGAAAGGCCTTGGACACGGTCTGCTCCACGCAGCCGTGGGGATAGGCCAGCAGTTCGCGCAGGTTCGCGGCGAAGCGCAAAAGGGGTTGGCGGCCGATGAAGATGTCGCGGCGCGCCGTGCCCGGCACGAATCCGGCTGCGACATCATTGAGCTTGGTCGAGGCGGTCTCCACGCCGCCGGACTGGATGTCCGAGCGGGCCGGGAGCGGAGAGCGGGCGAAGAGCTCCTGGCTGGCGGCAGCCTTTTCGCCGTTTCCGGAAACGGTCACGGCAAAGGTGGCCATGCCTTCCCCGGGACCGGTGACCACCGGGAAAAACAGGGTCTTTTCCTCGCCCGGCGCCAGGGACACGGTCTTTTGGGGGGCGGCGCAGGAGGCCGAACCCGTGACGGCGAGCGTCACGGCGAAGTCCCCTGGGCCGGGGGTGTCGTTGCGCACGGCCACCGGGATGTCCACGGTCTCCTCCAGGGACAGGAAACGAGGGAAGCTCGGGGACACGGACAAGGGACTTTTCACCCGGGTGACGGCCTCGGCCGACCCGAAGCGCCGACCGTCGGCGGCCACGACCATGATGCGCACCGCGCCGCGAAATTCCGGCACGTCGAAGCTCACCCGGGCCTTGCCCTGGCCGTCGGCCACGACCACCCCGGACCAGAAGGCCGCCAGCTTTGAGGCCGGGCTTTCCGAGCGCAGGAATTTGCTCAAATCCTCCAGGGAGTCGCCGCCGCCGGCCAGGGACTTGCCGTGCAGGGGCGGCACCTCGGGCAGAAGCATGGAGAAGATGTCGTAGGATTCAACCCCGAGCTGCCGCTTGGCGTAGAATTCGCCGTAGGGGTCCGGGGTTTTCTGGGCGATGAGCTGCAAGATGCCCTCGTCCACGGCGGACACGGTCAGGGCCGCTCCGGAACGGGTTGTCACGTCGATGACCAGGGGCGTCCCAGGGCGCATCTCGGCCGGGGCGGAGGCGATGACCTCCAGGCGGCCCTCGGCCCGGTCCACGTACAGGGGCGCGGCCCCAAAGGCCCTGGCCACGGAACCGGACGAAAGGTCGGAGGCCTTGCGCACCAACGTGGCGGTCACATAGGCGTTGGGCATATATTCGGGTTTGACCGGAATGCTGATCTGGCCGGTGTTGCCCGGCATGTCCATGACGAACGCCTGGCGCACCTCCTCGTTCTCCACGGTGACCAGCATGCGCCCGGCAAAGGGGGCGCGCACCTGGAAGGTGGCGGTCTCTCCCGAGGCGTATTCCTTTTTATCCGGCACAAGCTCGATGCGGGCCGGATTTTCCAAAGCCCAGGGGGAATAGCCGAAGCCGCCGCAGAAAAATTCCACCTGGCTGGCGGCCCCGGTGGCCGTATCCGTCAGCACCACGCGGTAGCTGCCCACGGACGGCGGGGTGAAGGTCACGGTCCCCCGGCTGGTCCCGGCGGCGACGGTCTTGGCGTCAAGCAGCCTGGAATCGCGCACGGAATCGTATTTGAAGCTGCCGCCCGGATCCCGGCGCAGCACCGTCTGCCAGTCGTCCTTGTAAAAACGGGCCTTGAGCTCCCCGGCCTTGGCCTCCTCCCCTGCGGCGGACACGTTCACGAAATCCAGGACCAGGGGCTTGCCCGGTTCCCGGCCCTCGCGTTCCAGGCGTTTGAGCCCGGGGTAGGTGGGATAGGCATGCACGGGCACCCGGGCCATGGCCGTCACCCCGCGCCCGCCGCCCTCGCGCACCCGGGCGGTGATGACCGCCGACAGCGCCGCCGGAGGCCGGACGCCCTGGGGCAGCTCGGCTTCGAAGGTCTGGGCGCCGTCCGGGCTCAGGGATTCGTCGCTTTGGAAAAATTCCGTGTCCTCGAAGGAACGCTCGGGATCGCCGAAGGAATACTGCTCGAACCCCTTGGGAGTAAACGGGGCCTTGGTCAGGCGCACCCGGGCCTCCACGGGCAGTTCCGAGGCCGGGGCCCCGAACAGGTAGCGGCTTTTGACCGCAAATCCGAGCTTTTGTCCGGGCAGGGCCATGGTCTGGCCGGGCTCCACGCTGACGCTTATGCGGTCGGGCACGAAATCCTCGACCTGGAAGCGGTATTCGCCGATCTGCTCCTTGCCCGCCAGGAGTTCGAGGACATAGGGACCGGTGATGAGATAGCCGGGAAGCGGCAGGGAGAAGGAGGCCATGCCTTTGTCGTCGGTCTTGACCACGGTCTCCCCGAGCTTGCGGCCCTGGGGATCGGTCTGGCGAAGCGTCAGCGGCATGGCCGCCGGGGTCTTCAGGCTCGCGTCGCGGACCATGGCCGCGCCGTGTACGGTCTCCCCGGGGCGGTAGATGTCGCGTTCGCCGTAGAGGAAGGCGGTGTAGCCGGTCTTGGACAGCGTCCGGCCGTCCACGTCCATGCCCGTGGTGTCCGTATGGAAGGAGTCGAAGAGCAGGAAGCTGAAATCATTGCCTTTTTCTACAGTGATCAGGTAGGGCTGGTTTTTTTCAAGAATTTCTGCGGACAGGGCGGCCCGGAAAAGCCCCGAGGCGTCGGTGGTCCCCCGGGCGATTTCCTGGTTCTGGTCGCTTAAGATGCGCACCGTGGCGCCTTGGACCGAGGCCAGGGTGGAGAAGGAGGCCGTGAAGACCAGGATGTCCGCATTGCCGCGCTTGGCCACGATGCCCAGGTCGGTGATGAGCACGAGACGCTGATCGCCCTCGTACTGCCCGGGCAGGGTCAGAGCCACCCGGTATAGGCCCGGGGTCTCTTGGGCGATGTATTTTTCCAGGTTGACGGGGGTGGTGACGGCCTTGTTTTGCGGCCCGGTCAGGGACAATGTGACCTTCCGCAGCCGGTCGCCCAGGCTGTGGCTCAGGTATTGGCCGGTAAAGGACTGGTCCATGGCCGAATAGTCGAAGTTGAGGAAGGCGAACAGGTTGTTCAAATAGACCCGGTCGATGACCAGGTCCGCCGTGTCCGTGTTGACGCTTTTCACGGCCAGATTTTTATAGCCCGAGCGGGACAGAAACATCCCCTGATCCTTGAAGACGGCCAGGGGGTCCAGATCCGGAATGGAGACCGCCTCCGCCACGTCCTGTTCGAGCGTGGCCCCGTCGGCGGCGGCCAGGCCCTTGCGCAGGGTCACCTGATAGTCCCGGCCGGGGACGAACTCGCCCGTCACGATGAGGTCGCCCTCTTCGGAATGGATGCGCCGGGCCACCTCTGGGGCGATGGTCAGATGATCCTCCAGGGCCTTGGCCGCAACCGGCGTGGAAAAGTTGATGCGCAGCACGCTGGCCTCGCCCTGGCTCTCGGCGCTTATGGCGTTGACCTTGAGCACCGTGTCCAAAACCACCGGCACCGTGGTCTTGACCTCCCGGCCAAGGGGGACGCCGCCTTTTTCGGGGACGGTCTCGGGGGACAGCGCCAGGGTGATGTCCCGGGCCTGGGTCTTCGCGGCGATGGGGTCGCTGATGAAGGTCAGCTTGCGGCCCGGGGAGCTGTCGGGGATGTAGAAGAAAACGGGATCGCCGTCGCCGCGCAGGGGATCCAGGATTTTCAGATGCTCGAGCAGGGCCTCGGGGTCCACGCTGCGGTTAAAGACCGCCTCGCCCTCGATGCGCACCATGCCAGGCGCCTCCTCGGCGGCGGATTCCAGGTGGCCTGTCAGGCGCGTCAGCTCGAAGATGCCGTGGGCGGCGGCGAATTTCGTCTCTCCCGTCAGGCGTTGGGGGGCGGTGACGATATGGTCCGGCTTTATGGTTATGGCGTAGCTTTTGGCCGTGGCGAAGGGTTCGGACGGCTCGAAGCGCAGCATAAACGGGTTGATCCAGGTCCAGACGCCGGACACGGACGGGGAAATGGCTGCGGGCTCCTTGGCCGGGCGGCTCCCGGCGGTGACCCCGGCCACGGGGTGGTCGAAGGCGATGAGCAGGGCCCGTCCCTGTTCGGCCTCAATGGACACCCCGGCCACGGTCACGTCGTCGGGTGCGGCCGCCACCGATGCGGGGGAAACCGCCGGGGGCGGAGGGGACGTGCGCATGCCCGAAAGGGTCACGAACTGGGCCACGACGATGACGGCCAGGACCACGATAAGCTGGATTTTCCAGTCTTTGTACCACGGAGTGCGTTCGGGCGCGGTCATGCGGGCCAACCTCGTTTCTGCATTGAGACGGTGTTGAGCGCGCAAAATCGTGGTGCGCGTTCGAGGCGATGTCTGCTTGCGGGGACGGCGCGTGCGGCCGGTGTGGCGCAACTCACGGGCCAATATCACGCGACACTAGCAACAAGGGCTGGGGCGAGGCAAGGCGGCAGGAGGCGAAAGGAAAAATCAAAGGCTGTTCGGGGCCGGGAGGCCGGGGAACCAGAGGTCGGCGGCCTCCCGATGAAAGGCGGATCAGCCCCAGAGGAAAAGGCCGGTGGCCTCGTCGAACACCCGGTGTTTCTCCGGCCCTTCGGCCGTCTGGATGGCCGCCTCGGCGGCGAAGATGCGGCAGCCGGGCATGGCGTGGCCGCCAAGGGCCGCGCCGGTGGCGTCGCTTAAGGTCAGATGCAGATGCACAAAGGGTTGGCCTTCCTTGAGGGACACGCTGCCAAGGCCGGCAAGCACCTCCACGGGCTTGTCCACCTCGTGGGAGACATAGCGGTGTTCTTCCTGGAGATAAAACCCCAGGCTGGCCCGGGTCAGCGCGCCGATCACCGTGATTGTGGCGTGGGTTATGCCCTTGTCGCGACAGATGGCGTCCAGGGCCTCCAGGAGGTCGGCGTCCTTGGGCAGGCGAAAGAGATGCGGCGCGCTCATGTTCAGAAAATCCTCCGTTTCAAGAGTTCGGTTCGTTTTTTGAAAAGTTCCTCTAGTTTGGCCAGTTCCTGTTTTTGTTCCTCGGATTTGGCCAGATCCTTGGTTTTTTTGATCTGGAACTCGGCCTGGCGTTCGTTGTTTTCATAGACGGCGGCATAGGCCAGATGCAGATGGGCCCGGAACAAATCGCCGGATTGCCCGAGCATCTGGCCGTAGGCGGTCTGGATCTCCGCGTTGTCGGGGAAATTCATGCGCACCCGGTTCATGTAGGGCAAGGCCTGGGCGAAATGGCCGGTCTGGGCCAGAAGCCGGGCGTATTCGAAAAGGGCCGTCAGGTCGTTGGGATTTTTCTCCACGGAGCGCCTGAGATAGCCTTCGGCCAGTTCGTAACGCCGGGACTTGATCTCGAAGCGGCCGATCTCGCGCAGCCACAAGGGGTCTTCCCCGCCGCAGGCCATGGCCTCGTCAAAGGCCGTCCTGGCGGCGGCGATGTCGTGGGTGCGGCCCAGGGCCACGGCCAGCCCGAGCCTGTCCAGGCAGGTCATTTTGGCCCCCAGGCCCCGGTAGTATCCGATGGCCTTCGGAGGGTCGTCATAGCGGGCCCGGATGATGGTCTGGGCGCGAAGGAATTTGGCGTCGTCCTGCCTGCGATCGCGGATGGCCTTGGGCATCTGGTTGATGCGGTCTTTGAGGTAGCCCAGGCGTTCGGCGACATCGGGGTGGGTGCTTAAGTAGGCCGGTATGGTGGCCTGGCCCTTGAGCCAGCGCATGCGCCGGATGGTTTCGAAGGCCCCGACCATCCCCTGGGGAGGATATCCGGCGGCCACCAGATAGTTCATGCCTACCTGGTCGGCCTCGCGTTCGTCCTCGCGGCTGTAGCCCAAGTACGTCTGGACGGCGGCCGCCTGGGAGCCCAGGATGAGCGCGCTTCCGGCCTCGGGAGCGCCTGCGGCGGCGCCCAGGGCCAGTCCGGCCACCATGCCCACCAGCTGCCCGATGGTCAGGGTGGTCATTTTCTCATAGCGGCTGGCCAGATGGCGCTGGGTGACGTGGGCCAGTTCGTGGGCGATGACCGCCGCCACCTCGGATTCGTGGTTCAGATTGAGGATGAGCCCGGTGAAGACGAAGACGTAGCCCGCCGGGGCGGCGAAGGCGTTTAGGGCGTTGTTCTGGATGACCCCGATGGTCAGGGGGAAGGGCTGGGGCGGCATGGACTTGGCCACCCGGTTGACCATGTCCGTGACGTAGGCCTGGATCTCGGCGTCGTCCACCAGGGGGAGTTTGGAGCGGACCAGGGCGTTGAATCTTTCGCCCAGCTCCCGTTCGTCCTTGAGGGTGAACTCGAAAAGTCCGGCCTGGGCGTCACGGGGGGATGTCGGCCATGGGCCCGGGATGAATTGTCCCGCCACAAGGCACAAGATGGCCGCCACAATGGCGGCCGTACGGCGAAACGGGGTGCTCATGTCCTTTCCTTACCGCCGTTGGCGCAAGAAGAAAAGGGCGGGGGGGAGTGGTTCGGAGGGTTCCGGACGCGCCCTAGCGGTTCATGAGATCCAGAAACTCGCGGTTGTTTTTGCTGCCGCGCATTTTGCCCAGCAAAAACTCCATGCTGTCGATGGGGTTCATGGGGGCCAAAAGCTTGCGCAGGATCCACACCCGGTTGAGCACGTCCTCCGGGAGCAGCAGCTCTTCCTTGCGGGTGCCGGAACGGTTCATGTCGATGGCCGGGAACACGCGCTTCTCCGCGAGATGGCGGTCCAGATAGATCTCCATGTTGCCCGTGCCCTTGAACTCCTCGAAGATGACCTCGTCCATGCGCGAACCGGTGTCGATGAGCGCGGTGGCGATGATGGTCAGGGAGCCGCCGCCTTCGATGTTGCGGGCCGCTCCGAAAAAGCGCTTGGGCCGTTGCAGGGCGTTGGCGTCCAGGCCGCCGGAGAGCACCCGGCCGGAGGAGGGGGTCACGGCGTTGTAGGCCCGGCCCAGGCGGGTGATGCTGTCGAGCAGGATGACCACGTCGCGCTTGCGCTCAACCAGGCGTTTGGCCTTCTCGCTGACCATCTCGGCCACCTGGACGTGGCGCTGGGGCGGTTCGTCGAAGGTGGAGCTGACCACCTCGGCCCGCACGGTGCGTTCCATGTCCGTGACTTCCTCGGGACGCTCGTCGATGAGCAGCACGATGAGGTAGGCCTCGGGATGGTTGGCGTTGATGGAGTTGGCGATGGTCTGGAGCAGCATGGTCTTGCCGGTGCGCGGCGGGGCCACGATGAGGCCGCGCTGGCCGTGGCCGATGGGGGCCAAAAGGTCGATGACCCGGGAGGAATAGTTCTCGCCGCCGTTTTCCATGACGAACCGCTGGTTGGGGTACAGCGGGGTCAGGTTGTCGAAGAGCACCAGGTTTTTCGAGGCCTCGGGAGGGGCGAATCCGATCTCGCCCACGCGCAAAAGCGCGAAATAGCGTTCGCCCTCCTTGGGGGGGCGGATCTGGCCGGAGATGACGTCTCCCTTGCGCAGGCCGAAGCGGCGGATCTGGGACGGCGAGACGTAGATGTCGTCGGGCCCGGGCATGTAGCTGTACATGGGGGAGCGCAGGAAGCCGAATCCGTCGGGCAGAATCTCCAGAACCCCTTCGCCGAAGATCGAGCCGTTTTGCGAGGCGCAGTTTTGCAGGATGCCGAAAATCAACTCCTGCTTGCGCATGCCGCTCGGATTCTCGACGTTGTAGGTTGTCGCGAGCTCCATGAGCTCGGGCATGCTTTTGAGTTTCAGTTCCGAAAGATTCATTCCTTACTCCGTACAGAGGGGCGTTGTATGGTGCACAGCCGTGGAAAAGAGTGGATTTTCCCGTATAAAGTCCGAATCGATCCTGGCGAAATATGCGATGGCTCTCTTGACGCGGAAACGATGCAGCGGATGTGCGTTCCCCGCAGATGCCAACGGTAGTGTAAGCGGAATGACGCTCGCGGAAAAATCAAGCTCCAGTCGCTGTTGCCTTCGCGGAAGTGTCAATTCTGTAAAAAAGAACCGGATTTGGAGGGGGCACTGCTTGGCGGCCCGGGGTGTTACTTATACAATTTGCGGGCACTGTCAAGCGGGATGTGCCCTTTTTGACGTTCTGCGCGCCCCGTCAGGTCACTCCACGATCTTGGGCTGGATCACGTCGGCGAACAGTTCGCCTATGATCGCCTTGACCTCGTCCTGCTCCTTTGAAAGGGACAGGCTCAGCTCCAGGGTTAAAAGTCCGGTGGCCTGTTCGAGCAGGCGGCGTTCGCCGAAGGACAATTCTTTGTTCTGCCCGATAAGCAGAAGTTCCTTGAGAACGTACGCCACATCGGCCAGATCCCCGCTTTTGAGCTTTTCGGAATATTCCCGATAGCGGCGGTTCCAATTCTGCCCGGTGTAGCCGGTGAAGTCGGAACGATCTTTCAGGGATTCGATGATGGCCCGGCCCTGGTCCTCGGTACACAGGGGACGCAGGCCGACATTCTGGGCGTTTCGCACCGGCACCATGAGCGTGACGTTGTTGCTCAAAATGCGGACGATAAAAAAATCCGCCGTCGCCCCCCCGATGTCCCGGGATTCGATGCGTTCCACTTTGCCCACACCCTGGGCGGGATAGACGACTAACTGGTCAACGGAAAACACCGTGGGGCTCCTTTGCGAGTCGAGAAGAAGGGAGGATGCGTCCAGTGTTTTTTCTAAATAACGCAATGGGCGAAAATAGTCCATGTCTGATTCAGGCGGGCTGGCGGCGGTCATGCGGGGGGCGCGGGCGGCGCATGGTTGATCTGGCCCGCCTGCCGTTTGGCCGTTTCCAGACCCTCGGTCAAAAAGAGCGTCGCCAGCCGGGCCGCGTCCTCGGCCACGCGCCCGGCGATGGCCCGTTCGTTCTCCGGAAAGCGCTCCAAAACGTAGCCCTTCACGTCGCGCCCGGGGGCGGGGCGGCTTATGCCCAGGCGGATGCGCACGAAATCCGGCGTGCCCAGTTCCCGGGTGATGGAGGCCAGGCCCTGGTGCCCGGCGTTGCCGCCGCCGCGCTTGATCCGGATGCGGCCCAGGGGCAGATCCAGTTCGTCGTGCATCACCACCAGGTTTTCCGGATCGATCTTGTAGTATCCACACAGATAGGATGCGGCTAGTCCGCTTAAATTCATAAACGTCAGGGGCTTCGCCAGCAAATGCGGTCCCCTGGCCGGGCCCGTCAGCGTCAGGTGAAACAGTTCGACATCCTTGCGCGACGAGATGCGCGAGGCCTGGCCTTGCTCCCGCAGGGCGTCCGCAGCCCAGAACCCCAGATTGTGCCGGGTCATGGCATACTGTGGACCGGGGTTGCCCAGTCCCAGAATCAGGGAAGTGAATGCCATGGCAAGCGGGGGTTGTGATGCGGCCACAGGGCGAGTCCCAGGCCGGAAAATACGTTTGTCGCCATCATGCGCCGAAGAGAAGGCGGACAACGGGGCCGCGCATGTGCGAACACGCGGCGCGGCCCGTCCGGCATACAGCGAGGCGAAGGAGGCGGCCCGGACAGAGCCGCCTCCGGATCAGGGCGATGATCAGGATTCGGCCGTGGTCTTGTCCTCTTCCTCGGCATCGAAGACCACACCCACCACGGCGTAGTTGTCTTCGTAGACGGCCTTGACGCCCTCGGGCAGGACCAGTTCGGAGACGACGATGTTTTCATTGGTGTCCAAGGCCGTCACGTCGATGGTCACCTTGTCCGGGACGGACAAGGGCAGGCATTCCACCTCGACCATGTCCCGGAAGATTTCGAGCTTGCCGCCGAGCACCACGCCCTTGGCCTTGCCCGTGACCACCACGGGCACGGACACCCGGATGACTTTTTCCAGGTCCACGCCGTAGAAGTCCACATGGGTGATGCGGGGCTTGGTGGGGTGGCGCTGGACGTTCCAGATGAGCGACGGCCTGGTCTGGGGGCCTTCCTCGCTCTCGATCACCAGATCGAAGACGTGGGAGGAGCCGGTCTTTTCCCGCAGCTTCGTCAGGGGCAGTTCGGCGACCATGACCGGAATGTTGGTTCCCTTGGAATCATAAAAGATGCCGGGCACAAGGTTCTCGACGCGCAGCCGCCGACAGGCGCCTTTTCCCTTTACGGCGCGGGGGGTGACCGCGAGGGTCAGTTGCTCTTTCATGGTGGTTCTCCTTTTCGATTCCGGCGCGGCTTTTACGCCCGGCGTGTGATTTTTTAGGTGAAAAGAACGCTCACCGAAGACTCGGTGTGGATGTTGTGAATGGCCTTGGCCAAAAGCCCGGCGATGGACAGCACCTTGATCTTGGAACAGCACCTGGCTTCTTCGCTCAGGGGGATGGTGTTGGTGGTCACGATCTGGGAGAACGACGAGGCCTCCAGGCGTTCGATGGCCGGGCCGGAGAGCACGGGGTGGGTGGCGCAGGCCATGACCTCGCGGGCGCCGTTTTCCAAAAGCACCTGTCCGGCCTGGACGATGGTCCCGGCGGTGTCGATCATGTCGTCCAAGACCACGCAGACCTTGTCCGTGACGTCGCCGATGACGTGCATGGCCTTGGCCTGGTTGGGGGCGTCGCGGCGTTTGTCGATGATGGCCAGCCCGCCCTCCAGACGCTTGGCGAAGGACCGGGCCCGTTCCACGCCCCCGGCGTCGGGGGAGACGATCATCAGGTTGTCGCTGTGGATGCCCTTGAAATACTCGGCCATGATCGGCGCGGCATAGAGGTTGTCCACGGGCAGGTTGAAAAAGCCCTGGATCTGTCCGGCGTGCAGATCAATGGTCAAAAGGCGGTTCATCCCGGCCACGGTCAGAAAGTCGGCCACCAGCTTGGCGCTGATGGGGGCCCGGGGGGCTACCTTGCGGTCCTGGCGGGCGTAGCCGTAATACGGCACCACGGCGGTCACCCGGTGGGCGCTGGCCCGTTTTAAGGCGTCCAGGATCAGGCATAGCTCCATGAACAGAAAGTTCACGGGCTTGCAGGTGGACTGGATGACGAAGATATCCGAACCCCGGACGTTGGCCCCGATCTCCACCCGGATCTCGCCGTCGCTGAAGGTGCTCACCTTGGAGGGCAGCAGCGTGCAGCCCAGGTGGTCGCAGATGGCTTCAGCCAGCGCCGGATTGGACGTGCCGGAGAGGATTTTCAGATCGCCTTGGGCCATGGAGTTTTGCCTCGATAGTGGTGTGCCGGGAGGCTGCCTTGCGGCGCGCCTTTGACGTTCGCTCCGTCCAGCCACGGCCGGATGCGGCGTTCCCGTGTGGCGTCCGACCCGCCATGGGCGTGTGGGGCCGGGCACGAAATATGGCTGGGGCGGAAGGATTCGAACCCTCGAATGCGGGGACCAAAACCCCGTGCCTTGCCAGCTTGGCGACGCCCCAGCAGGACCGGACAATCCCGGAAAAAAAGCGCC
>Ga0209467_1002027_pt1 | contig 15302 bp, 12 predicted proteins | sample Higcelwee11metaG_FD_187175 | JGI IMG/M metagenome (GOLD analysis project Ga0209467, IMG submission 187175) | Freshwater pond sediment microbial communities from the University of Edinburgh, under environmental carbon perturbations - High... | ecosystem: Environmental > Aquatic > Freshwater >...
CTGTGCTACTTTAGGTGCTTGTCTTATTGTTCCTGTATTGGTGATTTTTATTCTTGTTCTGATTGATCTTTTCCGTATTGCGAAAGGAGACTTTTACAGTGACGATAAGACGATTCACTACCAGGGGGCGGTATGGATGAAGGTACTCGCTTTCCTTTGGGTGTTCGCTATTCCATTGCTCCTTATTTTGGGTATTGTGGCGGCGTTGGCCATTCCTAAGATGTACGGGATGAATGATAAGGCAATGGCTTCAGAAGTGAGCCCTGCAGCAGGGACCTATATTAAATTGCAGGAAGCTTATTATGCGGAAACAGGCTTTATTGGCAATTGGGAACAGATGGGCTATGTAGCTCCAGGTGAGAATTCAGAAACTGAAAATTTTGTTTATTCTGACCTCAATCCCGGTCTAATGGCAATGAATAAAAAAGAAATGGGGGATTGTTCTGTCGGCAATAAATGGACGGTCATTCCAGAGGTTGTGACCACAGAAAACGGATACTCGGATATCCGATTCACAGTAATACCTCCTGATGTGGAAGCCTGTGATTTGTTGACGCCCCATTTTTCGGAACTTCGATAAGAAATCGCTCTAATTTTTTTTTGTATAAAATGTTGCGTTTGAAACGCGGAAACATTTAGCTTCAGAGAATCGCGATTGCAAAAGATCCCGGAGATTGTGCGTCTTGCCGGGTTTTATTTTTGTGGATTTAGAGTTGTCTATGAATAAATTGAACTAGTTTTGTGATATGCTTAAAAAGACTTTTGTTGCTTTTATTCTTACTTCTGTAACCATATCTTTTGCCGCTTCGTATGGAGAATTGAAATTCCACGATGAGGTCTGTCCCTTTTCTGAGACGGAATTGTGCCCGATTCCAAATCATGAGGGTTATGATTTTGCGGGGGCAACCAGTTCGGGGACGCCCGATGTATTGACGGGGGTACACTGGCCTTACGGCGAGAAGGGTTCTATTGTTACCTGTAATTCCTGTCGTTGGGCGGTGCCCGTGCAGTTTTTGAGTCGCGTTGAAAACGCTAAAAAAGAATACATGGATTCTTTGCCGGATTCCGGGCTGCTGGGCGATAAAATGTTGAATACGGCGCGCATCCTTCAGTTTTCGGAGGAAGATCTCGCTTTGGTGTACCGCATCATTTATTGGATCGGTATCCCTACCGCTATAGACCGCAGCGAAATTTTGAGCCGAGAGGTGGAACTTCTTAAGAAAATCAAACTCACAGAACAATATCCAGATTTGATTTTGGCTATGCATTTGTACAGCAATGGTGAAAATGAAGCGGGTGATTCTATTACTGAGCCGATGATCGCCGATAAAACCATTGATGAATGGCGCCGCGTGAAGGCTGAACAAGTAGTATATTTCGCGAAAAAAAATAAGATTGGTTATCGTGAAATGGGCTGGGCAACGTTCCCTGAATTCAATTCGTATTTATACGAGCAAGGTTATACCAGTGCAGAGATTCTGGAAACGGAATTTTATACTGAAGTGGAGAAATATAAGAACGACTCCAGTATAGAAAGTAGAAATCAACGGGATACTAAGTTGATGGCGATGGTGGATAAAATTTCCCCAAACCGAAAACCCATTTTTGCGAATGTTCTTTCTCATTTGCCCAATGCCTCGGATGCCTTAAAAAAGTTTGTAGAAAAACAAATGATTCGCGTGGAGACTCGCCCGAAGAGCGATTATCGGTTGGCGTTTGGACTCCAGTACATGATGAATGAGGCGTTTGGTCCTTGGATCAGCTTTAAAAAAGAAGCAAGTGCATTTAATTGGCGTTTGAATGCAGGAATGAATTTTGATTTTAATAATGATGAAACTTATGAAGGGAGCGTTTCGGCAAGTATCGGAAAAACATTTGCAGAGTATGAGGGGGATTCGTGGACTCTGCATGGCTCTGCTTGGGGAAATGTGGGCTGGGATGGGATAAAACTCGGGCGAGACAGTCTAAGTCACATGACTTTTGTCTGGCCTGGTTTGGAAGTGCAGTATCAAAAGAATTTGACTCTAGACTATCGCCTGAAAGTGAATGATGAAATTTCGCTTCTTTATAATTTCGATGCCCTTCGCATTAAGAATGTGGCATCCGTGGAGCTTACAGAACTCGCAAAAAAAACAGGGCCAGAAGAAGAAAACGAGACCACTGAGAAAGGAATCAGTTTTACTTTCTCTACGCAGTGGGTGGACAATGAAACAATCTTCCGGATGGGTTTGAATTATTGTTTGTATTGGTGAGATCACCCCTGTTTCCAAGCGGCCATGGCGGCGTTCGTCCCATCGGCGACAGCGGTGGTCAATTGGCGAATCGCTTTCGCGCGGCAATCCCCAGCAACATAGATTCCGGGAAGAGCGGTGGAGCAGTCCTCACCAGCCACGAGGTATCCTTCAGTATCTGTCGCGAGTAAATTTGCAAAGGCGGCATTTTCGGGGACTTGGCCGATGGCGATGAACACCGCCTCCACAGGGATTTCGTTGAATTCACCGGTGATCTTATTGCGCACGCGAACTCCAGACAAATTGCCTTTACCCACCAGTTCTTCTACCACGGAGTTGGTGACCCAATGAATGTTCTTTTTTTCTTTGGCTTTTGTTAAGAGATTCTCATCAGCACGGAAGGTTTCTCGGCGGTGAATGACTGTGACGCTTTCACAGTAAGAGGCGAGAAATAAAGCATCGGTGATCGCCGTGTTTCCGCCCCCCACAACGACCACAGGGCTGTTCTTATAAAAAGCCCCATCGCACATGGCGCAATAAGAAACTCCATGCCCGATCAGTTCTTTTTCGCCGGGGAGCCCCAGCGAACGATGTTTGGCACCGGTGGCAAGAATGACCGATTTGCATTTGTGACTCCCGGATTCAGTGATTACCGTTTGATATTCCGGGGAATGTTCAATGCGAACCACGGTTTCTAATTCTACTTCCACGCCGAGCGCAATCACTTGTTCGTAAAGGTTGTCTGCAAATTGCATGCCACTTACATGAGGGATTCCGGGGTAGTTATCTACTTGTGGGGTGGCTGTAATTTGGCCCCCGATGTTTTCAGCTTCAAACACCAGCACGGATTTTCCGGCCCGCGCGGCGTAGATTGCGGCGGTAAGACCCGCACAGCCCCCGCCCACAATGATGATGTCTTTCATGTTTCTTTTCGCTCTAGGGTTAAGGGTACCTCTAAAAATTCTTTTTTTATGGAATCGACTGTGACACATCGCAATAGTGAACTAAAGTCCTGTTGCTCGCCTCAACAGTGGCAAAGCAAGCTTTGCCATTGTATTCGGCTTTTGCAGCAGTCGTCGCTCAAAGTGGCGAATAACGTAATTATTGGCCACTTTTCGCTTCTGCTCTTGCTCGGTCTCGCTCGATTCCATGGACACAAACCAATTTTTAGAAGTGCCCTTAATTCTTAGATGCTTCCATGACGTATTTTTTGATGTTAGAAACATTGTTGATTTTGGCAATATTCCCACAGTCAATGATCACAAGTGTCGGCGCCTGGTGTACATCATATTTTTTGCTGAGTTCTGCTTGCTCTTCCGCATCTATTAATTCGTATTTGAATTTATCGGCATCCAAAATACTTTTCGCTATCTTGCAATTCGGGCATGTTTTGGTGGTGAATAAAAGCACTTTGGAGCCGAGAGTCGATGTAACTCCAGAAGATGTTGTAATTCCGGCATCATCGCAAGCACTTGTTGTGTGTTCGCTTTTTTCGCCTCGGGGTTTGAGTACAGAATGATCAATATCGTACAACTTGCGATCCTTGAATTCTTGTGCCTTGCCATCGTTCCAGTTTTGAATGGGACGATAGTAACCCGTGATGCGGCTGTAACTTTCTGTCTTCCCGCCACAAATGGGGCAGGCGTGGACTTCGCCAGCGAGGTATCCGTGAACATTGCAAATGGAGTATGTGGGCGATAACGTGTAATAGGGAAGCTTGTAGTTTTCGGCGATTTTCTTCACGAGTGCCGCGGCGGATTTCCAGCTCGGCATTTTTTCGCCGAGGAAGGCATGAAAAACGGTACCAGAGGTGTAGAGACTTTGTAATTCATCTTGAACATCCAAAGCATCGAAAATATCGGAGGTGTAACCCACTGGCAAATGGGAACTATTGGTGTAATAAGGAGTATCGTTATTAGAAGCGGTGATAATATCTGGAAATTCCTTCTTATCGTGTTTTGCCAGGCGATAGGTGGTCGATTCGGCAGGCGTGGCTTCTAAGTTATAGAGGTCGCCGTACTGCTCCTGATAATCGGAGAGACGACCACGCATGTGGTTCAGCACTTTCTTTGCGAACGCTTGTGTTTCTTTGTGCGTAAGATCCTTCCGGAGCCACTTGGCGTTGAGCCCCACTTCGTTCATGCCGATAAGACCGATCGTTGAAAAATGGTTATCGAACGAACCTAAATAGCGCCGAGTGTAAGGGTACAAACCTTCCAAAAGTAATTTGTTAATGGTCTCACGCTTGATTTTTAAGGACCGCGCAGAGATATCCATCATTTTATTAAGACGTTTGAAAAACTCGTCTTCGTCTTTTGCAAGGTAGGCGATACGCGGCAAGTTGATAGTGACAACGCCCACGGATCCTGTACTTTCTCCGCTACCGAAGAACCCACCAGATTTTTTGCGGAGTTCGCGGAGGTCTAGGCGCAAGCGGCAGCACATGCTACGCACATCGCTCGGAGCCATGTCGCTGTTTATGTAGTTGGAAAAATAGGGCGTGCCATATTTAGAGGTCATTTCAAAAAGCAACTGGTTGTTCTCTGTCTCGGACCAGTCAAAGTCTTTGGTAATGGAATAAGTCGGAATCGGGTATTGGAAGCCGCGTCCGTTGGCATCGCCATCCAGCATGATTTTGATGAACGCTCTGTTCACGATGTCCATTTCTTTTTTGCAGTCCTTGTATTTGAAGGGCATTTCTTTGCCGCCTACAATGCAAGGGAGCTCCGCAAGATCGTTGGGAACAGTCCAGTCCAGCGTGATGTTGGAGAACGGAGCCTGTGTACCCCAGCGACTAGGTGTGTTTACACCGTAAATGAAAGATTCGATGCTTTTTTCGACTTGGTCGTAGGTGAGATCATCCGCTTTGACAAAGGCTGCAAGGTAGGTGTCAAAAGAGGAAAATGCCTGAGCGCCCGCCCATTCGTTTTGCATAATGCCGAGAAAATTGACCATCTGATTGCAAAGCGTCGCCAAGTGTTTGGCTGGGGCAGAGGTGATTTTGCCTTCGATGCCGCCGAGACCATCTTGAATCAACTGTTTCAGTGACCAGCCCGCGCAATAGCCAGTGAGCATGGAGAGATCATGAATGTGAATATCCGTGTTGCGGTGCGCCTTTGCGATTTCATCGTCATAAAGTTCGGTGAGCCAGTAGTTGGCGGTGATAGCACCGGAGTTATTCAAAATAAGCCCTCCCACGGAATAGGTCACCGTGGAATTCTCTTTGACGCGCCAGTCGCTGATTTTCACGTAGCTGTCCACGAGTTCCTTGTAATCAAGAACGGCAGACTTCATATAACGAATTTTTTCGCGCTGCTTACGATAAAGGATGTAGGCTTTGGCCACATCTTCGTAACCGCCACGCTGAAGCACGCTTTCGACGCTATCTTGAATTTCTTCCACACCGATTTTGCCGTCTTTAATTTTATGGGTATAATCGGCCGTTACTTTCAGTGCGAGGAAATCAATGATATCTTCATTGTATTCTTTTTCCTGAGCCCTGAATGCCTTGACAATTGCTGCATTAATTTTGCTGATATTGAAGTCTGCGGTTTTCCCGTCTCTTTTAACAACCTGATACATAATCACCTCTTTCCCTGATTCGTTTGTTATAAGTTAAAACCAATTTCATCTTTTACACTCCACGTAGCTGTGTTAACGGAACATACGCGGACACAATTCTTTTAAATGCTTCCATCTTCTCTAGACTCACTGCATGCAAGCCACTGGTAATTAAATCCCCGGAATCGATAAAGGGCTGTAAGTAATAGCGTTCATTACCCTCAATCCATTTCCCCAGGCGTTCCATATCTTGTTCCGTGTGAAACTCTTCCACTATCGTTGTCCGAAACTCAAAAGGCACCGCACCCGAAAGCAAAAATGCTGCGCTCTCCCGAATACTTGTTATGGAAATTTCAGTGATGCCTGCCGTTTCGCCGTAACGTTCCGGGCAGTTTTTAATATCCATCGCCACATAATCCACCAAACCCTTGCCCACCAAATCTTTTAAGAGATGGGGCATCGAACCATTGGTATCCAACTTGACAGAAAAACCAAAGTCTCGGATTTTGCGAATGAACGTTTCCAAGTCCGGTTGCAAAAGGGGTTCCCCGCCAGAAATGCAGACTCCATCAAGCTTGCCTTGGCGAGAGACCAAGAACTCAAAGAATTCGGGCACTGCCATTTCGGGTGAGTGGCTCCGATTTGGCAACACCAGAGACGCATTGTGACAGAAGGGACAACGGAGGTTACAACCGGAAGTAAACACCGTGCAGGCAACCTGTCCGGGGTAATCCAGAAGTGAAACGCGTTGTAAACCTTGAATCTTCATTTTCCCTACTATGAACCTTATTCGTTGTGAATTAAAATAAAGTATAACTAAATATGGTAGGCTCGTTCATAAAAAGCACAAAATATTGTGTTTTATTTAGAACTGTCAAAATTTTATCAAAAAAGCCAAAAATGAATGGGACCGAAGTTTTATGTAAACTCCGCTACCATTTTGCGAATATAAAATAGAGGATTTTCGTTGCTTTTTTTGACTTTCAAAACCATCAGAAATGGGAAAAGCGATTTAGGCTCGCGTTCTGGGCAGATTTGAATTCCCTGCATTTAGGGTAAAGGCCCACTTGCCTCTAGTTTGTGAAGATCGAAGGGTAACCAGTAAAGAGATTCCGCTGCCCCGTTTCAAATCAAAGCGCTCCGCCAGCAGGGACTTGGATCACTTTGGGATATTGCCACAGACTCAGGCGTTTCCCTTTGGGAGAATACGTTGCTTGGATAATATGTTTTTGGTCTGAATATTGCAGAATCTGATTATTATCCTTGTCGGTGATCAATGCGGTTTGTCCAATATCATTTTGTGCTTCGGCATTGATGATCGCGCTTCCTGCCGAATGATAGCGAGTGCGATGTCCCTTCGTATTGGTCGCGGCAAGTGCTTTTCCGTCTAAGGTGAGTTCCCAATCCAATCCTTTGGATCTTACTTTGCGTGAGGCCTTCATCGTTTCGGTAAGCATCGGATGAAGCGTAATTTTGGGAGTGGAAACTTTCTTTTGACTCGGCCTAGAAAGTGCCGAACTCGCCGTGGGACGCAGTGCAAGGACGGGATCCATTTGCACACCACCTGTCACTTTAATCGTAAACGTATGCGGATCCAGAGAATCTTTCTGGAACGTTTGCTCATTGTCCAGTGCGGGAGCGAATCGCACGGGCTTCTTTTCTCGAAAAAGTAGCGCATTTATCCAGTGGGGATCCATATCGGCTTGTTTATCACGCACAAGCCAGCGCGCAATAACAACGGCTTTGGTGTATTCAATGACCTCCCGCAATTCAGGATGGATTAAGGCGAGGCGAGAATAGTTACTTTCAAACCATTTGGAAAAAAGAATGGCGCTCGGATCTTCACCGGGAGCATCCACCAATTGATTGTCAGCAGTGACTGTGATTTTTCGAGTGAGTACTGTAACATGCACAGAATCAATGCGAATACTACTATCAGAGACGGCTCCGTAAATAGAATCGCAGACAATCCAGAGTCGACTTTTCGCTTGATCCTCAACGGGAATATTCTTTTTATAAAGATCGCTTTCAATTTGTAACAGATTCCGGTAACTTTGAGCCGTATCTTTGAAAACTTGAAATTTCCCTTTATCATCAATGCGTTTTCCGAGAGAATAGAATTTGAGCTCCATATCCGCGTCAAACATGGCTTTGCCGACAGGAAAGGGGGCTAACGCCGTATCCGGGGAATACCAGGCGTTATTTCCATCGCTAAAGTTCTTGGGATTTTTGGGAAGGAGAGTAAAGTCAAGAGATTGCTTGGGGGAATAATGAATGGAAAACCACAGGGCCCATGCCAAACGCGAAGCGTGATCCTGTACAGGGATGCCGGGCACATTCTGGGTAGCAAATGAGATTTGTCCGTCAGGCAAAATCACCGCTCCCACAAGAGAGGATCCATCAATAAGGTGTTGAGGGCGCACTGGTTCCATTTGAATCTGATTTGCCACTTGTATGGATTTTCGCATAGCGAGATAGGCACTGTCAGCAAGCTTCCCCGCTTCTTTTGCAACCAGTGGATCCAATTTTGACTCTGGAATCATGTACACTTTAGACGTGACTTGTGTGGCCTGATTCGTCGATGTGACATAAGGGACTTCTTCAGCAAAAAGAACAGCAACAAATAAGCTTGTGAAAAGAAGGGGAAAAAGCCAATGTTTCATCTTATAGATTCCTTTGTCTGAAAAACTATTGCTAAAGGAATGTAAAAGTTAATCTTTTGGAGACCCAAGCTCTGGCTTAGGTCCATTAGAAAGGGCTAAGAAATGGCCAACCATCAGTATTTGCTTCAATGTGTTTTATTTCACCAAATCAATGCTTGACACGTTCGTTGCATGCATGGTGAGTGTGGCAGTTTCCCCTTCGAGCGCAAGGGACATTCGGGCAATGATATTGTTGTTGCTTTCGGCATGGATAAGCACTCCGCGTGTTTTGTCAAAAAGGATGCGCCCCGAACCGATGCGGTCCATTTGAGGGATCTTTACCTTGAATGTCATTCCCGATTGTGCCATCGTTCCAGAGAGATTCTTATATTTAAAAGAGGAGGAAATATCAAATACATTGAGTCTTTTTTCGGCCTCCAGAGAATCGGCAATGCGAGTAAAAATGATGGGCACTTTTACGCCTTTACCATCCAATTCAATAGGGCTCATTTTTTTCATCGTCAGGGACTTTTGCCATTTTTGTCCCACAGCAACAGACTTTTCGGGGAATACAATTCCAAACATTCCGATTTGCCCAAGGGTAGCTTCGTTCCAGAATTCTTCAAATGGAAGATCTCCATAAAACTTACCTAGGTTCCCGAGAGAATCTAATTCCATGCTACCACTCAAATACAACGGGTAAATTTCCTTTTTGAATTCCTGGGCTTGATCTACGCCAATTCCATTTTCAGTATCAAAAAGGAGCGTTTCATCTTGCGTGCCTTTCATTTGGGCGTTGCTATCAAGTGTCACCACAATATGTCCACCGGGTCCCTTAACATCCCAATGTCCCTGTATATTTGAAGGCTCTAGGCGTAGGCGATGCCACTGGGCATTAGACTCTTCTGTTTGGGTCAGTTTAAAATCGTAATGCAGGGAGTATGCCATTTCGATATGTTGTGTGGCTCCACCGGATTCCACATCAGAAGAGGTTTCGATTTCCATATTCATGGAATAGACAAGAGTATCTTCCATGTATTGAAAAATAAAAGGAGGTTCGGTAGACTTGGGGATGGCTTTAGCAAACAAGAATTGTGGCACGAGTGCCATGAGAGCAAGGAAAATAAAAAGAGAATATTTCATAAATTTTCGATTAACTCAAGTCCATTGTTTTTCCGTCATTTTCAAAAATAAGGGGTTTATTAAGCTCAAAGGTTTCCTTGACTCTTTTGGATTTATTGAGATACGCTAACCAAACGGAGAAAAAGATAACGGAACGAATAATGTTTGTTAAGACGATGGGGGTCATCGCTTCGGTAAACCGACTGGGTAAACCCACGACAAAGGGAATAATTGACGAAACCGCAATATAGCCTGCGTAGAGATACAAATAATTTTTAGCCCGAGTCACCGCTCCCGGGAGGACTTTCCACAGAGAAACTCCTGCTCGAATGGAAAAAATCATAAGAATGGTGCTCAGCACAGTATCCAGATAAAAAAGCGTTTTAAAACCAGGGTAAGTGACAAACTGAGGTTCTAGTTGAGCAAAGGAAGTCACTAAAGAATAAAGTGTCATGAGGGGGCTAATAATTGCCAATACAAGGCACAGAAAAAACAACCAGCCGCCAACACTCTTCTTTTTCAGCTGCGGAATCTCGGTTTTCTCGGGTTCTGTGGTCGTTTGTTCGTTGGTGGGCTCTGTCATTATTTTTCTCCTTTAAGATTTAAGTACAAAAAATATAAATCATTTTGGTCCAATCATTACTGGAACTTTAAACATAAATTACTTTCCATACAGAACCTTGAAAACCCACTTGAGCTGATTTACCCTTCTATTCAAGGACGGAACTCGCAGAAGTTCCAAGCCAGATGAGACCTATTTGCTTTCGCAGTAAAGGAGGACTTTCTTTCTTTGCACTTCAAAGCCGAAATCGATACTATGCATGGGCAATTGTTTACGTGAAATAGGGGGCCAATAGTAATGGGCGAGAGGCCGCCCGCAAAAGCAGATGTTGTTACCATGAAAATCAAGATCGCGAAAAATAAAAGCTTTTTCGTCGCTTGTCTTGTTATGTTATACGCAGTGGTGTTTATCGAGCATACATTGATTTGCCATGGTCGAAGTTTCTATTTGAATAGTCGCATGTTCAATATCAAAATGATCATGTAAATGCTCTTGAATTTCACTCAAAAACTTATTGTCTACCTGTGTATCGTCTACCACAATGTGCACGGTCAATGCCACCTCGGAGGTGCTCATGGGCCACACATGTAAATCATGAATGCAAGAGACTTTGTCCAAATGCATCAAGTACTGTTTAATGCTCGCAATATCCATATTTTTGGGCACGGCGTCCATAGCATAGTTCACGGAATCCCGGAGCAGATTCCAGGTGCCCACAAAAATTACAGCAACAATTACGAGCGTGACCATTGCGTCCACCCAGAGCCAGCCTTTGAGGAGCATCAAAATGCCAGCCACGACGACGCCCAAAGAGACCCCCGCATCGGCAGCCATATGGAGAAACGCTCCACGTACATTTAAATCGTGGGATTGGCCTTTTACAAAAAGCAATGCAGTGACTCCATTCACGGCAACCCCAATGGCCGCGACCACAATCACGGTGAACCCTTCAACGGGTTCGGGGTGTACAAAACGCCCAATCGCTTCCCAGACAATGCTTCCTAAAGCGACAAGCAAAAGAATGGAACTTGCCAAAGAGGCCATCACGGTAGCTTTTCTAAAACCGTAAGTTCGTTTTTCGGTAGCGGCTTTTGTGGCAAGAACGCTTGCACCCCAAGCGAGTAATAAACTCACCACATCGCTCATGTTGTGCCCTGCATCGGCAATAAGAGCGAGGGAATCGGCAAAAAAACCAGCGGTAATTTCAACGGCTACAAACAGAAGATTTAACATGACGCCTATAGCAAAGGCGTGGTTGTAATTCCCAATTTTGTGGTTATGATCATGGCTCATCTGAAAAAAAATTTAGCTATTTTTGCAGGGTTCAAATTTTCTTGACCATTTTATGATTGAGTCCCATCACCCAAAAGAGGACAATTACAAATGTGATTTTTTGAATTAATGGCAAAATGTCAATAAAAAATCCTGAATAATAGATTGCGTTATTCAGCACCAAGAGGAATACGCAGACAATGCCTGTAATTTGGTACAAGATCAGGTGGCTCTGAGCGATGCCAAGGATAATCCCCACTAAGGTGACGGCGCCCAAAACGCTTGCAATGATTGTTACCAAATGATTGCCCGTGAGCAAAAGAGCAACCAAAATTACCGCTAAACTCCCTGAAATTTTAATTGTCCATTTCCAGCAAAGACTTTGAGAATAGAAATTGGCGAACATAAAGAAAAATCGCCACAAGCTCGTAAGTAAAATAAGAAGCGCCATCATTGCATAAGGACGTGCTGGGTTTAGTAGACCATGCTTTGTAGGCGAATCCAGTAAATTGCACAAATACAAATGAACCCCATTAGAAAACGGTGCTCCTAGAGGGTAAAGCCAAGTCGCATAAATAAAAAGCCCAAAGAAAATAATAATACCCACGGTGGGCAAGTAGTGTTTCAGGGTGGTGAATGTATTGTGGCGGATCATACGCGCGCCCTCAGGTAAAGTTGCTCAGAGAAGTATACGAAATTTTATTTCTGTGGGCTCGGCGGTGTAAATTAGAATAAGAAAGGATTTCGATTTTTTATAAGAACGCATTATTTTTCAATCTAGGATGATGATCGAGAACTCGTTTCGAACGAATCTAGGCCGTGTACTTGATGAAAAGTCAACGATTCAAATAGGATGATGTATTTTGACTGTCGTTGAAGGATTGAATTCAATGCCGTGATATTTTATCTTTGACCGCATGAAGACTAAAGATGAATTGACGGATATTCTTGATTTTATCGCTGAATATGCCACTTATATGTTGGGCTCAGGGGTTCACACTTCGCGTGTTGTCCGTTGTTCTCAGCGCATTGGCGTATCGCAGGGCGTGGATGTGCAATTTTCTACGTTTCAAAAAAGTACAATTCTTTCTGTGCGTGATGAAGGAAGCCGCGAGGTCATTACGCGCGTGGTTCCCATTCCTGCTTTGCCCATTAGCTTTCAGCGGAATGCTGATTTGGGTGCTTTGAGTTGGGAAGCGTTGGATGAAAATCTTTCACTGGCTGATATTCGCAGAAAATATGAACTGCTGATTTCTAAACCGCACATTCATCCGATGATCGTACTTTTGACTGTGGGATTTGCTAACGCTTCATTTTGTAGGCTTTTTGGCGGTGATTGGATCGCTATGGGGATTGTATTTATTTCGACACTTGTCGGTTTTTCGGTGAAGCTTCGGATGCAAGCGCAAGGGTTGAATCATTTTCTCATTTTTATCCTTACGGCCTTTATTGCTTCGTTTTGTGCATCGGTGTCGCTTTTTCTTCCCTGTACTTCGGAAACCGCTCTTGCAACAAGTGTATTATTTCTCGTACCTGGAGTTCCGCTTATTAACGGCGTGACTGACATTGTAGAAGGGCATATTCTTATCGGCTGTAGTCGCTTGGTGAATGCGTTTCTTCTCATTATCTGTCTTGCCATTGGACTTTCTGCAACGTTGTTGATCATGAAGGAAGGTCTTGTATGATGGCGATGGACATAATTTTGGATGGTTTTTTTGCTGCCGTAGCCGCCATTGGTTTTGGGGCTATTTCCGACCCTCCTTTGCGAGCCTTTCCTCGAATTGCGATCCTTGCGGCGGTGGGGCACGCTTTGCGCTTTTGTCTTATGCATTATGCGGGCTTGGATATTGCGACGGCTTCCCTTTGTGCGGGCGTTACTATTGGAATGGGAAGTTTGTGGCTGGGTCGCGGTGCTCACTGTCCCATGACTGTCCTTTACATCCCGGCACTGCTTCCGATGATTCCTGGGATCTATGCATACCACGCGGTCTTTGCACTCGTGATGTTTTTACAATCCTTGCGCGATTCTGTTGCGGAATTACATTATATGCAGGAATTTTTGGTGAATGCTACTGTTGCCTTGAGCGTCATCTTTATGCTCGCAGTGGGAGCCACATCTCCGATTTTCATCTTTAAGCATCGTGCATTTTCGCTCACGCGGCGTCGTGATCGATCCAAAGAAACGAAGTAAGAATTTTTGATCCAATAAAGGCCTCCCTTGGTGGGGGCTTTTTCAATCTCACGACACAAAAAGAAACGCCCCTTGCATTGCAAGAGCCTTTTGGGCTCTGTCCTTGCCGGGAAAACGTTAAATTCTCAGTTTTCTGAACACAAAAAAGGCTTCATAGGTGAAGCCTTTTTTTGCAATGGATTGATGAATCGAATCGTTACGATTCACCGAATGACTACAACACACTGATTATTTCTTAAAGAACATAATGGCGTGAGAATTTCCTTTGGTAAGGATGTTTGCCAAGTATGCCCCTTTGGGGAGCGATGATGTTGAAACCGATTGGTTGTTTTCAATTTCTTCATTCATAAACACCCTTCCATTCAAATCCGTAATGGTTAGGACTGCTCTTTCTGTTAAACCATCAATTCTTAATAGATCGACTGTAGGATTTAGATAGACTCTGAACGCACTGTTCTTCGCTTTACTTATCCCTACGGTGGAATTCACGGTAATCAAAACCGTTTTTGTTTCATTCGAATAATTTAAAGTATCCGTTGGAGCAAATTCCACTAGTAATGATTGATTTGCGCCGGTACTCAGTACCGTTCCAAAATCTGGAATATAAACAAACGAACCCACTACATCGGCTGTCGCATTTAATTGGGTGGCGCTCAATGCCATTCCTTTTGAAATATCGTCAGGGTCTTCCCAAGTGATTACAGGTGTTGCTTTGGATACGTCTATTGTAACGGTTTTGGTGGCAGAGCTGTAGTTTGCGTCATCCGTTGGAGTGAAGCTAACTTGTAAATCCTGCGCTGTACCAGCGTTTAGTATTACACCCGAAGCGGGTGTGTATACCATAGTTCCTAGGACATCCGCTGTTGCGTCTAATTGCGTTGCACTTAGCAGTGTTCCATAAGTAATGCCTGTGGGATTTTCCCAAGAGATTACAGGTGTTGCTTTGGATACGTCTATTGTAACGGTTTTGGTGGCAGAGCTGTAGTTTGTGTCATCCGTTGGAGTGAAGCTAACTTGTAGATCCTGCGCTGTACCAGCATTTAGCTTTGCACCTGTAGCGGGTGTGTATACCATAGTTCCTGGGACATCCGCTGTTGCGTTTAATTGTGTTGCACTTAGCAGTGTTCCATAGGTAATGCCTGTGGGATTTTCCCATGTGATTACAGGTGTTGCTTTGGATACGTTAATTGTTACTGTTTTACTTGTACTTAAATAGAGAGCAGCATCCGTTGGAGTAAAGTCAACCTTTAGATTTTGCGCAGCTCCGGCACTTAATTTTTCACCTAAAGCGGGTGTGTAAGTGAATATACCCGGCACGCTTGTTGTTGCATTAAGTTGCGTAGCACTTAAAAGTGTTCCGTATGTAATGTCGGCGGGGTTCGCCCAAGTAATTGTAGGTGTTGATTGGGTTGTGAAACTAACTTCAGCACCGTAACTTGTACCCGCAGCGTTAGTTGCATAAGCACGAACATAATAGGTGGTTCCTTCGGACAGTCCAGTCATAGATGCAGTGAATGCTCCAGTTGAGCTTGAAGAACCTTCTGTGGTTTTGGTTGTAAGTGCAATGGTTAGATTTGTTGATGTACTCCAAACAACGCCGTACTGTGTTGGATTTGGTGAACCTAATGCGGTAATATTTCCGTTACCTGTGGCGGTTGTGGATGTGATGCTGCTAACTGCTTGTGTGGTTACTGTTGGCGCAGTTGCCGGAATCGTGATAT
>Ga0209467_1002028_pt1 | contig 15298 bp, 9 predicted proteins | sample Higcelwee11metaG_FD_187175 | JGI IMG/M metagenome (GOLD analysis project Ga0209467, IMG submission 187175) | Freshwater pond sediment microbial communities from the University of Edinburgh, under environmental carbon perturbations - High... | ecosystem: Environmental > Aquatic > Freshwater > Pond...
CTTCTTAGGGGCAATTTTCACAACCGTGGGTTTCACGCTGCTCTTCGCCTTCACTATTCTGATATTCTTTAATAACGCCCCGTTCCTTACATCTACAATGGAGCCGGAGATGACGAACGTCCACACTCTTTTGTCCATTGTACTTAACAGCAACAGGGTATGGCCAATCCTGATTCTCACAGCCCTGGTTATTCTAATCCCCCTGGCTGCCCTCACCTGGCTGGGAATCAAGATGATCTTCAGAATAAGGGAGAAATTCAGGGTACTTAACATTGTTCTTTTCGTCATATGGATTGCTTCGCTCTGCGCACTTGGTGTATTTCTCAGCCTGCAGCTCTCAGTCTATTCAAACAGGGAGAGCATTGAACAGCGAATCAGTCTTGACCCTTCCCCGAAAACGATCTGGATTGCTCCGGGAGCAAGGGTGTCTGAGATTGACTTTGACAAATCTGCATCGGTTAATAATTTCAGATTCCTGCTCAACACGCAGACAGACCAGCTCCGGGGCACTCCGGAACTGAACATATACGGCAGCGACACCACCGCAGGGTGGATCTCAGTAGACAAATGGGGTTGCGGCAACTCCGATGCTGAGGCGCGTTCCGGCGCCAGAGAAGTCGGTTTCAACTGGAGGTTCTCGGGTGACACCCTCTATCTCGATGAGTATTTCTCAATGCCTGCGGGCCGCAGGTGGAACGGCTCCCTGGTTGATATAGACATCAGCCTTCCCGAGGGAACGGAGGTGCGTTGCGTGCCGGGAACCTCGCTATCAACATGGCTACTGCGCAATTATGACCCGGATGTAACCGAATGGCGTATCGAGGACGGCCACCTCAGGAAAATGACATACTAATTCAGGGCTATTTCTGTACCCGCGTTTTTTTACTCTTCAATATCCCGGTCTGAACAGCCGGGATTTTTTTGCCCGGCCTGCCCGATTTTTCTATCTTTAGTGCCTCAACCCACCGGCTGGTGACAGTAACGACGGAAAATATTCTCCTGATTGGCTCAGTGCTTATCTTCATAAGCGTACTGGCCGGTAAAACCTCTTTAAGGATTGGCGTTCCCACGCTGATTCTCTTTCTTGCAGTGGGTATGCTGGCCGGTTCGGAAGGGATCGGTAAAATACCCTTCAGTGACCCGGGAGTTGCTCAGTTCATAGGCATTGTTGCCCTCAACTTCATCCTCTTTTCAGGGGGCTTCGAGACCGACTGGGCATCGGTCAGACCCATCATGTGGCAGGGTATAACCCTCTCTGTGCTGGGGGTGTTGCTCACCACCTTCGCTCTGGGATTTTTTGTATGGTGGGTGACCGACTTTTCGATCTACGAGGGTTTGCTTCTCGGGGCAATAGTCTCATCAACCGATGCGGCAGCCGTCTTTTCAATTCTGAGATCGAAGAGCCTGGCTCTCAAGGGACATATCAGACCCACCCTGGAGTTCGAGAGCGGAAGCAATGACCCGATGGCTTATATCCTCACAATCGTGTTCATAGGGCTGGTGCAGAACGGTGAAAAGTCGGTGTGGTCCGTGCTGCCGATGTTCTTCACCCAGCTGCTTCTGGGCGGCGGTCTTGGGTATCTGTTCGGCCTGGCAAGCAAATATGTCATCAACCGTATCAGGCTTGATTACGAGGGGCTCTACCCGGTGCTCTCCATCACCCTCATGCTGCTCACCTACTCTGTCGCCACCGCCGTGGGCGGAAACGGATTCCTTGCTGTATATGTATCCGCCATCTATCTCGGTAACCAGGATCTGCTTCACAAGCGGACAATCATGAAGATGTTCGACGGGCTGGCATGGCTTATGCAGATCATTCTCTTCGTGATACTGGGCCTTCTTGTCTTCCCGAGCCACATAGTGCCGGTCATTGGTATCGGCCTGCTGATCTCGGGGTTCCTGATCTTCGTTGCACGCCCCTTAAGCGTCTTCATCACCCTGTTGCCGTTCAGGCTGAGGACCAGGACGAAGCTCTTCATATCGTGGGTCGGACTGCGTGGCGCCGTGCCCATTGTCTTTGCCACATACCCCCTGATGGCAGGGCTGGAGAAGGCGGAGATGATCTTCAACATCGTCTTTTTCATCTCCCTTACATCGGTGCTTTTACAGGGAACAACGATCCCCGTGGTTGCAAAATGGCTGCATGTGTCTCTTCCCGCCCGGGTCAAGAGTGTTACTGCCGCCGACATATTGCTATCGGAACCGATAAACTCGGAGCTGGCTGAATTCACAATCGCCCCCGAGAGCGTTGTGGCAGGCATGAAGATAATTGACCTGGGGTTCCCTCAAAACGCCCGGATAGCGCTGATAAAGAGAGACAATAAGTACCTCATTCCTGACGGCATGACAGTCATTAACCCCGACGACAAGCTCATAGTGCTGGCCGGGAGCAAGAATATCCTTGAGGCAGTGACGGAGTGCCTCATCTCGGACAATCCGGGCTGCAATGATCCGGCAAAAACATCCTGAAACAACGAAGCCCATCTTTTCATATCTTTAGTGCACTAACTGCATTAATAAAATGGAACTGGGTGTCCTCAAGGATATCGTTATAATCTTTGCCCTCTCAACCCTTGTGAATTTCCTCTTCACCCGGATCAAGGTTCCTGCAATCATTGGGTATCTGCTTACGGGTGTTATCGCCGGTCCTTATCTGCTAGGGCTGATAAGCTCACCGGAGAATGTGGAGGTGATGGCCGAAATAGGCGTAATACTCCTTATGTTCACAATCGGCCTCGAGTTTTCCCTTAACCATCTTCTGAAGATACGCCGTGTGGTATTTTTAGGTGGATTCATGCAACTCCTGCTCACAGCAGGCGTCACCATGCTGGTGGCCCGGGTAAATCACTTCGCCTGGAATGAGGCCGTATTCGTCGGCTTCCTCACCGCCCTCAGCAGCACGGCAGTAGTGCTTAAGCTGCTTCAGGAACGCTCGGAACTGACTACCCATTACGGAAAAACTATAGTCGGGATACTGATTTTTCAGGATATAATACTTGTGCCGCTGCTGCTCTTCACCCCCATGCTTGGAGGCGATACGGGAGATGTCGGACATGAGCTCCTGCTGCTGATGCTGAAGACTATCGGCATAATGATATTCATCTGGGCCGGAACGAGGTGGATCATGCCATGGTTGCTGCACCTGATAGCCATGACGCGAAGCCAGGAACTCTTCCTGATGAGCATCCTGCTGATCTGTCTCGCTGTGGCCATGCTGACACACGAACTTGGCATGTCTCTCGCTTTCGGGGCCTTCCTTGCCGGACTGATGATCTCCGACACAGAGTACAGCCACAGTGCCTTTGGCAACCTGATTCCCTTCAAGGATGTCTTTACAAGCTTCTTCTTCGTCTCGATAGGAATGCTTCTTGATCTGGGCTTTGTATATGAACATCCTTGGCTTGTGATCGGCACAGTGCTGATCGTCATCTTCATCAAAGCCCTGATTGCGGGTTTTACGGCCTTCTCCCTGGGACATACCTTTTTCGGAACAGTGGTGGTAGGCCTGTCCCTGGCTCAGGTGGGGGAATTCTCGTTCATACTTGCCGGACTTGGTCTCACCCATAATATCATAACACCGGCTCACTTTCAGGTGTTCCTGGCCGTAGCCATAACCTCAATGGCGCTGTCGCCGCTCCTGATACAGGTTTCCAGACCCCTGGCCCGTGTCATAATGAAATTGCCTCTGCCTCCCTTCCTCGTAAACGGGCTGTTTCCCCTGAAACAGGTGGAGATACCCGAGATAAGCAAACACATTGTTCTGATAGGCAAAGACTCCAGAGCCATCAACCTGGCATCAATGATAAAAACAATGGAGCTGCCTTTTACCTCGGTGATCTTTGATACCGACCGTGCAAGGACTGAGATGGAGAAAGGAAACCTTGCCGTCTTCGGAGATGCCACATATGAGCCGGTCCTGCGCGAGGCTTATGTTCACACCGCTGAGATGGTTATCCTGTCAGTGGGAAACCTCATTACTTCCATGTCTGTGGTGGAACATATCAGGACACTGAACAAACACGCCCATATCATTGTCAGGACCAGGCATGTGACAGATATCGAGGAGCTGTACCGCCTCGGCGCAAACCAGGTGATACCTGAGGAGTTCGAGACCGCAATAGATTTCTTTGAAAGAATACTCGGGAAGTATCTTGTTCCCAGGATGGAGATCGAAAGGGCTATTGCCCGGACAAGAGAGGACAACTACGGGATCTTCAGAGACAGAAGCAAGCCGGGAGGATACTCGCTTCTGAAGGATATACCTGATATTGAGATAGCAGCCGTGAAGGTTGGCGAAAAGTCGGTCTTTGCCGGAAAGACCATAGCTCAGACGGCGCTCAGAAAAACCTGCGGGGTCACAATGGTTGCAATAAAACACGGAGGTACAGTCATTCCGAATCCCGAGCCCTCCACGGTGATACACGGAGATGACATCGCCTACCTGTTAGGCAAGCCAGAGATGATTGCAATAGCCAGCAATATTCTTTCAGAGCCCCTGCCGCAGTGAATTATCTCTGCCGGAAATAGAAGGTTCCGGAACAATTGCAACATGACAGTTGTTGTTTTGTCAGAAAGTTGAAAAGCATATATTCGCAAGGATTTTCGTTATGCAAATCATTACATATTGAATCTAACCATACTGTTATGAACAATGCTATTTACTCCATCCAGAATCCCGAGAATGAGCCTTTAATGAGCTATGCTCCCGGATGTCGCGAAAGAGATGAACTCGAGAAAGAGCTTAAAAGAATTTCTTCTGAAACCGTAGAGATACCATTGATTATAGGCGGTAAGCCTGTAACGACCGGAAAACTGGGGAAGGTTGTCATGCCGCATAATCATGGTCATATCCTGGCAACTTATCACATGGCCGGTACGAAGGAGACGGAGGATGCTGTCAATGCAGCACTCAATGCCAAGGATGAGTGGATGAATCTCTCATGGATCGAACGCGCTTCAATCATGCTGAAGGTAGCTGAGCTCCTCTCAAAAAAATACAGGTATGCCATTGTTGCCGCTACAATGCTCGGGCAGAGCAAGACGGTCCACCAGGCTGAGGTTGAAGCTGCCTGCGAGACAATCGATTTCCTGCGGTTCAATGCCTATTTTGCCGGCCAGATATACAGTGAACAGCCACGATCTGCCACTGACCAGCTGAACAGGGTTGAGTACAGGCCACTGGAGGGTTTTGTTTTCACAATCACCCCCTTTAATTTCACTGCTATCGCCTCCAACCTGAACATGGCCGTTGCCCTGATGGGGAACACAACAGTCTGGAAACCGGCCACCACCTCGCTGCTGTCAAGCTGGATACTGATGAAGGTCTTCATGGAGGCCGGAGTGCCTGCCGGGGTCATCAACTTTCTGCCCGGTCAGGGATCGGTAATCAGCTCCGTGGTGATGAACCATCATGATCTCGGGGGCATCCACTTCACAGGATCCAACGGTACGTTCAATACGCTATGGAAAACGGCGGCCAGCAACCTCGACAAGTATCGCTCATATCCCAGGATTGTCGGGGAGACGGGTGGCAAGGACTTTATCATGATACACAGTTCGGCCTCACCCCTGGAGGCGGCCACGGCTATAATCAGAGGCTCGTTTGAGTACCAGGGACAGAAATGCTCGGCATCATCCAGGGTATATATTCCACGGTCGCTCTGGCCTGATATCTCCGGACATCTCAGGAGACAGGCTTCGGAGATCAAGGTGGGAGACCCGGCCGATTTCAGCAACTTCATGAATGCTGTCATTGATGAGAAGTCGTTTGACAACAGCATGAAATATATAAATCTTGCAAAGTCATCGTCCGCCTGTGAGATCTTTCACGGTGGCAACGGTGACAAGTCGAAGGGATATTTCATTGATCCGACGATTATAGTCACGAAAGACCCGGACTTCATCTCGATGAAGGAGGAGATATTCGGTCCGGTTGTGACTCTGTACATCTATGAAGACGAGAAGTACGAGGAGACGCTTCATCTATGCAATGAGACCTCGCCATACGGGCTCACGGGTGCAATTTTTTCTAACGACCGGCCGGCGATGGTCAAAGCGTGCCAGGTTCTCCGTTATGCCGCCGGCAATTTCTATATCAACGACAAACCCACCGGAGCGATGGTTGGGCTGCAGCCCTTTGGCGGTGCCCGTGCCTCAGGCACCAACGACAAGGCCGGAGGCCGTCTCAACCTGATCAGGTGGACATCGCCGCGAACGATCAAGGAAACATTCCTTCCGGCAACGGACTTCCGCTATCCGTATATGGATTAGGGTCTGTTTCAGTCCCCAGTCTTCAGTCTTCAGTCGGCAGTCTTCAGTCGTATAAACAATGCCTGACTGTGGACTGTGGACTGGAGACTGAAGACTGGTCTGTTGTTCACAGGGAAAAAGCAGCGGTTAATAAAATTGTTTAACGTTTGTTAACACTTTGGTCGGGTATTAGGTATATTAGGCGTCAATAATCTCTGATTAAACCTAAAACTGATTTAAATGAAAAGACTCCTTCTTTGTGTTGCAGCAGCAGCCATGCTGCTTGGAGCGTGCGAGAGAGCTCCCGAAAACCTCGTGCAGGAAGATGATTACATCAAGACTTCACTTGAGGTAATCCCCGGCCAGTATGTTGTTCTGCTGAAGGGCGACTTTGGCTATGTCAAGTCAGATGCAATGAGTTATGATGATGCTCAGATTGCCATGACAGGAATCACCAAAAACATCCTTGCCAAGGCAGGCATATATGACCGTGAGCCTCTCCATGTTTATTCAGCAGGTATCCCCGGGTTCGCTGTGAAGATGAGTGAGAGTGAGGCCATTGCCCTGGAAAAGAATCCGAATGTCAGGGGAATATGGCCGGATATGATGTTCATCATGGCAAGACCGTCGCCAACTCCAACGCCGCTGCCCGCAGAAGTAACGCCTCCCGGAATCACGAGAGTCGGAGGAGGTGCGTATACAGGGACTCACAGGGCATGGATAATTGATACCGGGATAGATCTTAACCATCCCGACCTGAATGTTGATGCATCTTCCGGTAAGACATTCGTGCTTCGTACGACTTCTCCGGAGGACGATAACGGTCACGGTACCCACTGTGCGGGTATTGTCGCCGCAATAGATAACACTGTTGGCGTTGTGGGTGTTGCCGCCGGCGCTCATGTTGTACCTGTGAAGGTGCTCGACAAACGTGGCTCAGGGTCTATGACACAGATTATTGCCGGTGTTGATTTTGTAACCGCCAATGCATTGGCCGGAGATGCTGCCAACATGAGTCTTGGCGGTGGCATTTATGAACCGCTCGACCTTGAAGTAGTGGAAATGGGAGCCAAGGGTATTTTTGTCGCACTTGCTGCCGGCAATGAAAGTGATGACGCAAACAATCACTCACCCGCACGTGCAAACGGTCTCAACGTCTGGACAATCTCGGCATGTGATGTCAATGATAACTTCGCATCATTCTCAAACTACGGGAACCCGCCTATTGACTACTGTGCACCCGGCGTCAGCATACTTTCAACATACAAGGGAGATGCGCTTGCAACAATGAGCGGCACCTCCATGGCAGCACCTCATGCCTGCGGCGTACTGCTGGCAACAGGAGGCCACCCAACAACAAGCGGTTTTGTAAAAAATGATCCTGACGGTGAACCCGACCCGATCATCCATAAATAACATTCCGATACTTTTCAGAAAAGACCCTCCGCCAACCGCGAGGGTCTTTTTTTTTCCCAGTTCTCCTCCCTTTGGGGCCTTAAGGTCCATTCAAATTCCCGCATCCACAATTTCCCTGGAGACTGGCTTCAACAAATTATTGGAATTTTAGTGCCAGTTGGTGCGATTTTTGTGGTAAATTACATGAAAATCGGTATGAAAAATGAAAAAGTTCCTGCTTTTTTTACTGCCGGCAATGCTGCTTATCTCCTGTGAAAGACAGTACCTTCTGCCTTCCGATGAGGTGCCGGGATGGCTTAAGACACGTATCGCTGAAATCGAAGAACAGATCAGTTCAAACCCAAGGTCAGGCCTTGATGTGGGCGCGTGGATCAGGTACGAGTACAATGATCAGTATTATTTCGAGTGGCACAATCTCCTGAGCTCATCCTTCCCTCCGATATATGATACCGCCGGAGACGTGATGACATTCTCATGGGACAGCACAGAAGAATATCAGAAGGACAAGTGCTGTAAAAAATACATCTGGAAAGGCTCGGCATGGAACGACGTCTACGGATGGTAGTTGTCATACCGTCACGGAACGACGCCTTTGAATGGCAGGTGCCAGCCGTCACGGAACCTGTGATTTCTTAAGTTGATCCGGATAAAAACAATAATTTTGTCAGGGTTCAGGTGAACCTGACCGACCTCATGACCGTACCAGACCGGAACGCCCTTCACTTATGTTAAAACGAGCTGCAATACTCTCCCTTTTCCTGACCTTCTCCCTCCTCTCTGCGAGTCAGACCGGAATAGTATCTGCAAAGGACTCCCTGGTTAACAGGATCATAGAGCAGATCGTTCTCTTCCCGCAGGAAAAAATTCATCTCCATGCAGACAAACCGGTCTATATCGCCGGCGAGACAATCTGGTTCAGAGCCCATATAGCCGATGCCGTGATCCATACCCCGCTGGCAACCGGATATGTGCTGGCCGAACTCATCAACCCTCTCGATTCGGTAGTCGCGAGAGTCAAAGTGCGTTCAGACAGTGGCGCATTCAGCGGCTATATCAACCTCGACCAGGCACTGCCCGAAGGAGACTATTCGCTCTGCGCCTATACAGAGAAAATGTTGAATCCCGGAGCAGATTATGTCTTCAGGAAACCTGTCCGTATTGTTGGTCCTCTCTCCGCCACAGTGCATACGGGAATCGGCTTCAGATTTGATAAAGAGGACAGGATAACGGCGGAGGTAATATTTAAAGATCTCAGGACCGGCAAAAGAGTTTTCCCTGACAGGCTCACAATGAGGATAAACAGGCAGCCGGCCGGCGAGGTCAGAACCGATACCGACACCGTCTCCCGGTTTGATTTCCGTCTCCCGGCCGTGAGTGACCGGAGGGTCCTGTCCGTGGAGACGGCAAAAAGCAAGGCTTTCATTAAAATACCTTATCCGCAGAGCGATTATGATGTCAGTTTCTTCCCCGAGGGCGGAAACCTTCCTGCCGGAACAAAATGCGCAATCGCTTTCAAGGCAATGTCCGCGGACGGAATGCCTGAAAAAGTAACAGGACAGATCCTTGACAGCGCCGGTAACATCTATGCCCGTATTGAGACCATTCATGACGGTATGGGGAAATTCTTCCTGGAGGCGGATGAGACAATAAAATATTTTGCGGTCTGTACCAATGAGAAGGGCCTTGAAAAACGATTTGACCTGCCTCCGGCACGCAGGGGCGCCTATTCCCTTAAGACGGTGACCGCCGGTGACACGGTGCTGATAAGCATTCTCAATTCAACAGAGATTCAGGACCGCCGGGAACTCTATCTTGTGATTCATACAAGAGGAATGGTTCATTATGCAAAACCGTGGAATGACAGCACTAAACACATCCTCTTCGACAAGCGCGATTTTCCCTCTGGCATACTGCAGGCCATACTCTTTGATGATGAGATGAATCCCCTGAGCGAAAGACTCATTTTCTGCCTGGGTGATGACCAGGCAAAAGCGGAGTTTTCGACAGACAGGCAAATCTATGAGAAGCGTCAGCAGGTTAATGCCGGGATGCAGATAACTGGTCCCGACGGATTCCCCCGAACAGGAAGATTCTCCGTCTCCGTCACCGATGACAGTGACATAAGACAGGACAGCTCGGTCAATATCCTGACAAGCATGCTCCTGACATCAGATATAAGGGGCTATATTCATAACCCGGCGTTCTACTTTGATATTGCCAATCCACTGGCGAAATTTTCGCTTGATCTGCTCATGATGACAAACGGATGGCGGAGATACAATATCCCGGAGGTGGTGGCCGGAAAATTCAGGGAACCGGCATTCCTCTTCAGGCCGGGTATGGAAATCAGCGGAAGGGTCAGGACCCTGATCATGGGCAAGCCTGTAGAAAAAGCAACTGTGGTTGCATTCTCCTGGGAGTCAGGTTATATTGAGGAGACGCAAACAGACAGTGAAGGCAGGTTTGCATTCAGGGGAATTGAGTTTCCGGACAGCACACGGTTCGTCATCCAGGCGTTGAACAAGGCCGGCAAACCAGGGGTCGAACTTGTAATCGACAATGACCTTTTCCCCCGGGTGGAAAAAATTCCCTTTGCAGCTGCGTCAGATATTGATGCAGGATTGGAGGCTGAACATATGAGCAGTTATGTTACAAAGGCCGATACGAAGTACACGATGGAGAACGGCATGCGTACAATCTATATCGAAGGGGTGGTAATAAATGCAAAGGCTCCCGAAAAGAAGGACTACAGTTACTCCTATTACATGCCGGCAGTCAACCAGTTATCCAACAATATAATCGATTACGAGCAGATTGAGGAAATCCACCCGTCATTTACCTCTGAGATCATCTACCAGATTCCATTTGTCAGGGTCGAAGAAGGGAAAGTACTGATAGAAAGAATGAAATTCGGGATGAACGGAGCTGTCTATGCCGTACTGATCCTTGATGACATGATTATTCATGAGTATAATATCGATGATATTGACCCGTACAGTATTGAAAGAATAGCTGTGCTTAAGGGCAGTCAGACAGCCATGCTGGGAGGTGACGGGGCAGGAGGAGCCATTGTAATTACGACGAGGAAGGGGGCTGATGTTTATAGGGATGTTCCGAAATATAATATAAGATCCGTCACGCCGATGGGCTACCAGAGACCTGCAGAGTTCTACTCACCCCGATATGAGACTCAGGATCAAAGAGAGATCGGGCCCCCCGATATGCGAACCACAATATACTGGAACCCGAACGTGATCATTACGGACGAAGGGAAAGCATCATTTGATTTCTATACTGCCGATGCCCCATCAGAATATACTATCCTTGTCGAGGGCATCACTTCCGACGGTCTGATCATCCACAGTCTGAACCGTATTTCCCGCAGGAACTCGAATCAGTGACTTACAATAAACTTCAGGCTGCGGCCATCACCGGTGATGATAATATAGAGTCCCGTGCTGTATCCGCTGACGTCTATCTCCGTGACATCAATACCTCTGTAAACCAGCGCTCCTGTTGAATTATATACCCGGCAATCAACCGTTTCACTCAGCCTGACAACACCACCCCTGGCAGGATTGGGCCAGGCAGTCAGCCTGGTGCCTGCTTCGATCTCACCGGCCGAGGTCAGGTTGTTCGAACGGCCCGGCGTGGCAGCCGCGAGAATCACAATCACCGGAGCGCCATCGCTCTTCCTTCCTGTGCTGATATCCTCATACTGCATACCAAATGACAGGCTGTCAATGACAAGCAAGCCTGCCGAATATAGCCCTATCTCCTCCCCCTCTCTGGAAAGCTTGAAGGAGGTGTGACGCATCCCCAGCGAAGGGGTGCCGTCAGCCCAGAAGAGCATGAATCCTCCCGGAGGCAGGACAAAGTCCGGCAGCTGCCATTTGTCCGGGATATTGAAATTGTCAGTGAGGTACATTGTTCCGAGAAAGATACCCTCATCATCACCGTTGTAGATTTCTATCCAGTCGCTGTAGTTTCCGTACTCATCAGTCACGGTTCCTTCATTGTCAGCCATGAATTCATTGATGAAAAGAAGAGGGGTATCTCCGGCAATCGGGTTGATTACCCTGAAATCACATGGCAGAACAGTGGCCCTCGTTGAATTGTCTGTCGCTCTGACCTGGTATTGCACACCCGCTGTTTCAAGGATGTTTTCGAGTGTGGCTGTGAATGTGCCGGTCCCGTCGCCTGACATGACCGCCTCCTGAATCTCCCCGCCATCAACCTTATACTGAACTGTAACTGTCACCGGCAATGCGTCTGCCTCAACGAAGGCACTGACAGTAACGGGCTGCCCCGCCTGCCGTTGATGCCTGATATACTTTATAACGGGAGCCATTGACCCCTCTTCGATCTGGTCGGCCATTGAGAGCTTCCGCGCCTCGAGATATGGGTAAAGCCCCCATTTAACATGTGCCCCGGGCGCCGAAGTATACGAGTTAAGGAAATCGTCAGGATCATAACCGTAGTCGAGGGGATAATAAGGATCGTTCACTATGTAGGAAACTATCATACTCTTTCTCTCCTCAATTGACAGTACAAGGGAATCAATATCAAGAGTGCTGCTGATTAGCTGTTCGGCATACCGGCTGAACTGCTCCCTCAGGGCAGGGTGATTAATCAGGCGGTCGTACAGAGGCCGCACCTCCGATCCTCCCGGCTGCCAGCTGTATATATTGCGCGAGGACCAGTCGATTCCGAACCAGTCGATTCCGAATGTGTTGTCGACATCGTACGGTATGTATTCAAACTTACCGGTTAAAGTGTTGTGATACAGGTAGAAATTATTCTTATTGTAAAGATAGCCGTCCCAGTCGCCGCAGAAGATCTGGACTGCCATCACCTTCAGGTAGTCATATGTATTGAACCTGGCATCAAGGTCGCATACCAGCTTTTCATCCGGGGAATTTTCCAGCACCCCGATGAAAGCCGCCAGGTCTGAGAAGTCATTCTCCTCCTCATTTGTTGCCAGCTCGTAAACCCACCTGGTGCCGGACCATATCTTGTAACTGTCCGGATCAATGCCCCGGTAAGCCAGGTCAGCCGGCCAGAGGCACTTGTAAAGGTTGCCGTCCTTGTTGCCGAACCGTGACTCGACGAACTCCTCATCAACGTGTTCAACATTTATATAGAGGCCGTAATAATTTCCGTTGATATATACCCTCACGTGGTTGGCCCTTGGTGCCGGGATTTCCCATTTGCGGAGAATATCCCACATAACCTTGGATCTCATCACGGTGGGATCATTGTGTTCCCCGTTCAGATTCAGTTTTTCGACGCCGTAATACTTGCCGCCGGGAGTAAATGTATTGAACGAAACCTTGAACGACTTCTTTTTTGACGAGCGCGATGTGTTGCCCCTCAGGCGAAATCCAACAGGGTCAACGGTGTCGCGGACCGTCCCGTTATCGAATACAAATGTGGCATGAAACTCCTTGTCGCTTTGCGGATTGGCATAGATCCAGATAAGTGTATCAGGATTGACCGTTATGTCAATGCGGGGAACAACGGTATCAACAAACAGGGGTCCGTTCTCCGGAAAGGCTGGCTGTGACCGGGTGATTCCGGCAGCACTTAACAGTATCAATATCAAAGGCAGAGCCCTTTTCATCGTACAATATTACTCAAATTAATACCTTTATGCTCCGAATTGAAAAGCTTCAAATCATGAAAACCGCCCCACTGAAGTTCACAGACGGAGTTGTAACCATTCGCAAATTCAGGCGCAACGATAAATTTCGTCTGGCGGAAATTGCCAATAACGAAAAGGTAGCCGTGAACCTGAGGGATGCATTCCCGTCCCCCTATGCTGTGGAGGATGCACAGAAATTCATCTCGATGTGTCTCAGGCAGAAGCCTTACCAGGTATTTGCAATAGAGTACGGAGGGGAGTATGTCGGAAACATCGGGCTGCACAGGCAGGGCGACGTTTACAGCAAGACAGCCGAGCTTGGGTACTTCATCGGCGAACCGTACTGGCATAAGGGGATTACTCCCAGGGCCGTGAATCTCATCTGTGAATATGGTTTTCGTGAGCTTGACGTCATCAAGATTTTTTCGGGAGTCTTCTCGTTCAACACCGCCTCGCAGAGGGTGCTTGAGAAGTGCGGGTTTGTAATAGAGGCGGTGCTCAGAAACGCTGTAATCAAGAAAGGGGTGATATGTGACGAGGTAAGGTACGCTAAGCACCTCCGCCCGTCGGATAATGCGGTTGCCGGGGGCGGTAAGGCTGAAGCCGGGCCTGTTAAGGCCGAAGCCGGGAAGGACGCCGCAATGAACACCGGGGAGGTCGCCGGGAGCACCACGGGCAGGAAACAGTGGTACGAGGCGCTGTTTGAAAACTATGGCAGGAAGTACGATGCTGAGAACTTCACTGCCGGTACCATCGGTGAATGCGACTTCATCGAAAAAGAGCTCAGCTACAATAAAGGGCTAAAGATACTTGATGTCGGATGCGGAACAGGCCGCCATTCAATTGAGCTGACAAAAAGAGGATATAACGTCACAGGTATCGACCTGTCGGAATCGCAGCTACAGAGAGCCCGCGAAAAGGCTGCGGCAGAAAACCTGAATATCACATTCCTGAGACATGATGCCCGGCATCTGCCTTTTACAGGTGAGTTTGACCTGGCAATAATGCTCTGCGAGGGAGGATTCCCGCTGATGGAGACTGATGAGATGAACTTTGAAATACTTAAAAGTGCTGCAAAGGCGCTGAAAAAAAACGGGAAGTTTATTTTCACAACACTGAACGGACTCTTCCCGCTTTACCACTCTGTTGAGAAGTTCTGCAGTAACGCATCAGAGGAGGGCAATGCCACATACAGCAGCAACACCTTTGACCTGATGACCTTCCGTGATCACAACATCACCGATTTCGAGGATGACGACGGGAATAAGAAGACCCTCGACTGCAACGAACGTTATTACGTTCCCAGCGAGATAACCTGGCTGTTGAAATCGCTGGGTTTTAATAAAGTTGATATTTTCGGTGCACGTCTGGGGGCCTATTCACGTGACAGCAAGCTTACCACCGAAGATTTTGAGATGCTGGTGATTGCATCCGATCTTGTTTGATTGGAAGTGAATTCAGGCTGTTGATTATAGCCTGTCCAGTGCCCTTAGCAGGTGCTCGCCCACTTTGGCGGCCACCTCGGCAACGATGTCATTGTGCACGGCCATCATTGAATCCGTTGGGTTGACAGCTGCAATTTCAATCTCATTTTCGCTCTGCTCGATTACAAGAACGTTGCAGGGTAGCATGACGCCGATTTTATCCTCGGCCTGCAGAGCCCTGTAGGAGTAGGCCGGGTTGCATGCCCCGAGGATCCGGTATCTCTTGAAGTCGACTCCCAGTTTGAGTTTGATTTTCTCATGCAGGTCAACTTCCGATATCACCCCGAATCCTTCTGCCAGGAGAGCTGCAGTTACCTTTTCAGCTGCATCACTAAACGATGTGTAGAGCATTTTTGATGAGTAGTATGCCATTGTTGCCGGTTTTATTGTTTGTTGTAGTTTAACAAACAATAAACAAAAAAGTGTGGGTTTGGTTCGAGGGCTTACCAGATTGACTGCTGGGAAGACATGGAGTATCTTCAACAGAAAAAACAGCTTTTCAGCT
>Ga0209467_1002032_pt1 | contig 15279 bp, 15 predicted proteins | sample Higcelwee11metaG_FD_187175 | JGI IMG/M metagenome (GOLD analysis project Ga0209467, IMG submission 187175) | Freshwater pond sediment microbial communities from the University of Edinburgh, under environmental carbon perturbations - High... | ecosystem: Environmental > Aquatic > Freshwater >...
CGCCGGCAGCGCCGAGACCAATTTCGGTGAACACCTGCGGCGCGACTTCCGGCCCTACCGCGACGAACTGCTGATCTCCACCAAGGCCGGCTGGGACATGTGGCGCGGACCCTATGGGCAGGGCGGTGGTTCGCGAAAGTACGTGCTCGCCAGCCTCGACCAGAGCCTGAAGCGCATGGGCCTGGACTACGTCGACATCTTTTATTCGCACCGTTACGACCCGGACACGCCGCTCGAAGAAACCATGGGCGCGCTGGCCACCGCCGTGCAACAGGGCAAGGCGCTCTACGTCGGCATTTCCAGCTACTCGGCCGGCAAGACCCGCGAGGCCGCGGCCATCCTGCGGCAGATGGGCGTGCCCTTGCTGATCCACCAACCGTCTTACAGCCTGCTCAACCGCTGGATCGAGGGCGAACTGCTCGACACCCTGCAGGACGAGGGCATCGGCTGCATCGCCTTCAGCCCGCTGGCCCAGGGTCTGCTGACCAACAAATACCTGGGCGGTATCCCCGAGGACTCGCGCATCAACCAGCCGGGCGGCGGCTCCTTCAAGATGGAGCACCTCAGCGAGCAGAACCTGAACCACGTGCGGGCGCTCAACGAGATCGCCTTCAACCGCGGCCAGAGCTTGGCGCAGATGGCGGTGGCCTGGGTGCTGCGCCAGCCCGGCATGACCTCGGCCCTGATCGGCGCCAGCCGCCTGGAGCAGATCGTGGATCTGGCGGGTGCGCTGGACAACCTCGCCTTCAGTGCCGAGGAACTGGCTGCGATCGACCAGCACGCGGTGGAAGGCGGGATCAACCTCTGGAAGAAGCCCTCGACCGATCAGCGGCCGTAGATCAGCTCAGCACCACGCTGGAGAGCCGCCGGCGGTAGGTGGCCACGGTCGGGTCTTCCGGCGGCACCTGGCCTTCGGCCACCTTGGGCTTGGGCGGTTCGATGATGTCGAGGATGGCGATGAAGGTCTTGCGCGCCAGCTCTTCGCTCCAGGTCTTGTCGCGCATCAGGATCTCCAGCAGCTCGTCCATGGCCGGCACGAACTGGTTGTGCGCCATCAGCAACTGGGCGAGGGCGAAGCGGCTGTCGAAGTCGCGCTTGTTGGTGGCGATCTTGGCCTGCAGCTCGGCGGCGCGCGCTTCGGGGTCGGCCACACCGTCCTGCGCATCGCGCGCCTTCATCCAGCGGTTGAGCGAGTCGAGCCGGCGCACGGCCACGGACTTGGCGATCACCGGGGCGAAGGCCACCTTGGCTTCGTCGTCGCGTTCCAGCTCCAGCAGCAGCTTCACGAGGTCGAAACGCGCGTCGTCGTTGTTGGGGTCGGTCTGCACCGCCTGCTGCAGTTTGGCCAGAGCGCCTTCCACATCGCCTTCGGCCAGGGCGTCCAGCGCAGCGGCTTCTTCTTCGGCGGCTTCCAGTTCTTCGGCAGCGGGCAGGTGCTTGTCGAGGAATTCCTTGATCTGGCCTTCGGGCAGGGCGCCCATGAAACCGTCGACGGGCTGGCCGTTCATGAGCAGCACGCAGGTTGGGATGCTGCGGATACCGAAAGCCTGGGCCAGCTGCTGTTCCTCGTCGGAATCGATCTTCACCAGCTTGAAGCGCCCGGCGTAGTCGGTCTCGATTTTTTCCAGCAGCGGGCCGATGACCTTGCAGGGGCCGCACCAGGGCGCCCAGAAATCGACCAGCACGGGCGTTTGCATCGAAGCTTCGATGACTTCGGTTTCAAAGTTGGCGACGGTGACGTTGATCATGGGGAAGGCTCTGGAAATGGGCGCACATCGCCGACGGCGGGGCGCGAAACGTAAAATCGACACTTTACCGGAGCGGGGCCGATTTCCCGAACCGGTTCCCCACGCCGGCCCTCCGGGAGCCCGGCAGAAAGCCCCTCCATGAGTTCCATCCAGGTGGGCGTGGTCATGGGTTCCAGCAGCGACTGGGACACCATGCAGCACGCCGTGCAGATCCTCAAAGACTTCGGCATCCCGCACGAGGCGCGCGTGGTCTCGGCGCACCGCATGCCCGACGACATGTTTGCCTACGCCGAGGCTGCCGTCGGCCGCGGCCTCAAGGCCATCATCGCCGGCGCCGGTGGCGCGGCGCACCTGCCCGGCATGATCGCGGCCAAGACCGTGGTGCCGGTGCTGGGTGTGCCGGTGATGTCGAAAGCGCTGTCGGGTGTCGACTCGCTGCACTCCATCGTTCAGATGCCCAAGGGCGTGCCGGTGGCGACGTTTGCCATCGGCCAGGCGGGTGCGGCGAATGCGGCGCTGTTTGCCGTGGCCCTGCTGGCCAACGAAGACCCGGTGCTGCGCGAGAAGCTGGAAGCTTTCCGCGCTGCGCAGACCGAAGCGGCCCGCAACATGACGCTGCCCACAGAATGACCCACCCCCGCCGCGCTTCGCGCGACCCCCTCAAGGGGGCAACACCAGCGGCCTGGCAAAGCCAGTTCCGCGGTGTTTCTGGGTTGTTGCATCTCTCACGTTCCGTTTTTCCATCTTCTACGGACTTTTCATGAGTTTGAAACCGCTATTGCCCGGCGCCCTGTCCGACCGTGGCCAGCAGATGACCCTGGGCGTCATGGGCGGTGGCCAGCTCGGCCGCATGTTCGTGCAGGCCGCGCAGGCCATGGGCTACTTCACGGCGGTGCTGGACCCGGACCCGGCCAGCCCGGCCGGGCAGATCAGCCACTACCACATCGAAACGCCGTACGACGATGAGCAGGGCCTGGCGCAGCTGATGCAGCGCTGCGACGCCATCACGACCGAGTTCGAGAACGTGCCCGCGCCCGCGCTGCTCACGCTGGGCGCGCACCGGCCGGTCGCGCCCTCATCGGCTTGCGTGGCCGTGGCGCAGGACCGCATCCAGGAGAAGGCGCACTTCGTGGCGTGCGGTCCGATCAGCGGCGTCTACCCCGCGCCCTACGCCGCCATCGAGTCGAGCGAGCTGTTGGCGGCGGTGCCGGCCGATCTGCTGCCCGGCATCGTGAAAACCGCGCGCCTGGGGTACGACGGCAAGGGCCAGATCCGCGTCAAGACCCGCGAAGAACTCGCCGTCGCCTGGGACCAGCTGGGCCGCGTGCCCTGCGTGCTGGAAAAGCTGATGCCGCTGCAGAGCGAGTGTTCGGTGCTGGTGGCGCGCGGCGCCGACGGCAGCGTGGTCAGCTTCCCGGTGCAGGCCAACACGCACCACGACGGCATCCTCGCGATCACCGAGGTGTTTGAGGGCGCTGTGCCCGCCGATCTGGCGGCGCGCGCGCAGGCCAGCACGGTGGCGATCGCGAACCACCTGAACTACGTGGGCGTGTTGTGCGTCGAGTACTTCGTGGTGGACAACGGCGCGGGTGGCGCGGACCTGATCGTCAACGAAATGGCGCCGCGCCCGCACAACAGCGGCCACTACACGCAGAACGCCTGCGACATCTCGCAGTTCGAGGCGCAGGTACGCGCACTCGCCGGCCTGCCGCTGCCTACCCCGCGCCAGCACAGCCCGGCCATCATGGTCAACCTGCTGGGCGACCTCTGGTTCAACGCCAATGGTGTTCGCCCTCAGGCCAGCGAACGGCCGGTGTCGCCGCCCTGGGCGCAGGTGCTCGCGCTGCCGGGCACCCACCTGCACCTGTACGGCAAGCTCAGCGCTCGCCCGGGTCGCAAGATGGGCCACCTGAACATCACTGGGGCCTCTGTATCGCAGGTGCGCGAGACGACCGCGAAGGTGCTGGCCCTGCTCGGCCTGCCCGCGCTGGCCTGATCCACCGATGCCGCTCTGCCTGAACGCCAGCGACCCGGCGGCCGTCGAAGCAGCCGCCCAGCGCCTCGCCGCGGGCTCGCTGGTCGGCATGCCGACCGAAACCGTCTATGGCCTGGCGGCCGACGCCGGCAACGCCACCGCGGTGCTGCGCATCTTCGAGGCCAAGGGCCGGCCAAGCGACCACCCGCTGATCGTGCACATTCCGCCCGCTGGGGCGGCCGACTGGCGCACCGCTGTGGCGCCGTTTGCGCGCGAAGTGCCGGCGTTTGCCGCCGCGCTGATGCAGGCCTTCTGGCCCGGCCCGCTCACCTTGATCCTGCCGCGCCGGCCCGAGGTGGCGGCGGTGGCCGCGGGCGGGCAGGATTCGGTGGGCCTGCGTTGCCCCTCGCACCCGGTGGCGCAGGCGCTGCTGGTGGCGGCGCGCGTGCACGGTGTGCACGGTGTGGCCGCGCCCAGTGCCAACCGTTTCGGCCGCGTCAGCCCCACCACCGCCGCGCACGTGGCCGAAGAATTCACCGAGCTGCCGGACGACGCGCTGCTGATCCTGGACGGTGGTGCCTGCCCGGTGGGCATCGAGTCCACCATCGTGGACTGCTCGCGCGGCGCCCCGGTGCTTCTGCGCCCCGGCGTGATCACGCCGGCGCAGATCGAAGCCGTGTGTGGACAGCCGCTGTGCGCGCGCGACGAGGCCGCGCCGCGCGCCTCCGGCACGCTGGAATCGCATTACGCGCCGCGCGCCAAGGTGCGGCTGATGGCGGCGCAGCCGCTGCAGGCGGCGCTCGACGTGCTGGGCCCGGACGCGAAACACATCGCGGTCTATGCGCGTTCGCCCTTGAAGACCGCTCGTGGCGTGGTCCTGCGCCGCATGCCCGACGACGCGGCCCAGGCCGCGCAGGCGCTGTTTGCCGTGTTGCGTGAACTCGATGCCACGGGCGTCAAGCTCATCTGGGTGGAAACACCGCCCGAAGGCGCCGACTGGGATGGTGTGCGCGACCGCCTGCAACGCGCGTCAGCCTGAACGAAACACCCCCTGCGCCGCTTCGCGTCACCCCCCTCAAGGGGGGCGGCACTGGCCGTCTGGCAAAGCCAGCCCGGCGGTGCCCTGGGCTGCACCGTTTCGTGCGCTGCGGGCGGTGCTCCGGCGCCATGGAAAACCGACACAGTGCAGCCCTTGAACGCATAGCTGTATGGGGCGCCTTGTCGCGCTACAGCCCTGTCTGCGTTTCAGGAGCGCCCGAAGCGCAGCTTCATGGTCAGGATGGCCAGTGCCAGCAGCAGCGTGATGGCGTTGGCCACGACCACCGGCCAGGCACCCAGCATCAGGCCATAGGCCAGCCACATCGCGATGCCGAGCGTGAAGCTGCTGTACATGCCCAGAGAAATGCCGCTCACGTCCCGCGTCTGGAACGTGTGCCAGACCTGGGGCACAAAACTGAAAGTGGTCAAGAAAGCGGCGAAGTAGCCGATAAGGTCGTCAGGGCGCATAGCCACGCATGATAGGAGTGGCGGTGGCTTGTTGCTCGCCACCCGATCGATATCCACGATATTTCAACGCCAGCCGAGTACCGCCGTGAAAACTTCACTCTTTGCCCAAAGAAGCACCACCGACGACAGCCTGGCCATCAACAGCGAGACCCTGCACCAGTACTACTGCACGGTGCAGTCGGAGGTGCATCCCGAGACGCTGGTGGATGAGGCCATGAACCGCCGTCAGGCGAATGCCCTGATGGCGCGTCGCAAGCGCAGCCGCCTGTCGGGCTGGGCCGTTGTCGCGGCGCTGGCCCTGGCGATGGGTGGTCTTGTTTTGCTGCTGGGCTAGGAGGCGCAGCAAACGCCTCTCAGGCTTTCAATCCGGCTGGGCGGCCGCCCATTCCACCAGCGCTTCCAGCGCCGGCCGCGCGGCGCCGGCGTTCGGGTGGTTGATGAACCCCACGACCGCGTAGCGTGTGCCGTTCACCGCATTCACATAACCGGCCACGCCGGTCACGTCGCGCAGCGTGCCGGTCTTGAGCCAGGCGTTGCCGCGCGCGGCGCTGCGCGGCCCGCGGGCCATGCGCGCGGCCGTGCCGCTGACGCCCGCCACCGACAGCGACTGCACGAACTGCGCGCCCTTGGGATGGGCCGCCGCATGGCGCAGCAGGCCGGCCAGCGCGTCGGCGGTGATGCGTTCGTCGCGCGAGAGCCCCGAGCCGTTGTCCATGACCGGGGGCGCGTGGCGGATGCCGAAGGTGGTTGTCCACCAGCGGGCCACCACGTCGCGTGAGCGCTCGAACCGCCCCGCGCGCAGCGGGGTGATGTGTTCGCGCGGTACGGTGCGCGCCTCCTGCCGCACCGGGTTGAGCCGGCCCAGCGTGAGGAACACCTGCTGCGCCATCACGTTGTTGCTCCACTGGTTGACGTCGGTGATGATGTCCGAGAGCGGCAGCGAATGGGCTTCGTGCAGCAGGGTGGCGCCGGGCGGGGTGAGCCCGTTGCGTACCTGCCCGGTGATCGCGCCGCCGCTGGCGCGCCACAGGCCTTCGAGGGCACGCGCGGCGTAGCTGGCCGGGTCCTGGTAGGCCACGGGCCAGACGCGTTCGCCGCAAGCCAGCGGGTACTGGCCCTCGAAACGGATGGCATTGGCGTCGTCAAACCGCGCCTGCAAGGCGCCGCGCCAGTCGCCGCAGCCTTTGCGCGAGAGCGGCACGGTGGGGTCGATGATCAGCCCCGCCATGGGCGGCTCGCTCAGCACATGGGCGACACCGAGGGCGCTGTCGGGCTGGAACTTCAGGACCACCGACTTGAAGTTCACCAGCAGCGCGTCGGGGCTGGCGTTGTAGGGCCGCAGCGCCTCGCCGTCGAAGGCGCCGGGGTCGCGCGCGGGCACTTCGAAGGCGCTGTGGTCCAGCACCAGGTCGCCCAGCACCACCTGCACGCCCCGGTCCTGCAGGGCGAAGAAAGCGGTCTGGATACGCTCCAGCACCAGCTTGGGGTCGCCACCGCCCTGGATGTAGAGGTTGCCGCGCAGGGCCCCTTTGTCCACGGCGCCGTCGGTGTAGAAGCGGGTGCGCCAGGTGAAGTCGGGCCCCAGCAGGTCGATCGCGGCGTAGGTGGTCACCAGCTTCATGACCGAGGCCGGGTTGATGGGCTGCCCGGCGCGGTGGCGCAGGCGCTCGCCGCCGTCGCCGGATACCGGCACCACCAGGGCCGACACTGCGCTCGCAGGCACCGCGGCACGCCGGAGCGCGGCCTGCACCGTGGGGGGCAGGGCGTCATCGGCCAGCGCCGAGATCGGGAGCGCCAGGGCGCCGAGCAGGCCTGCACCCAGCGCGCGCCACCCGGCGGCCCCGGGGGTGGGGCGCGGGCGCCGGGGGCGTTCGGTAGGCGGGGTGGTCAACATGGCAGGGATTATGGAACCCGGGGGGCGCATCAACGGCCCCGCCCGGCGGCCGCATCGCGCAAATGCGCCATTGCGCACGTCCTGGTGGATGCCCCGACGAACGCGGCCACGGATGCCGCTCGCCGATAATGGCCGGATGCCTTCTGCCGCTTCCCCTGCCTCTCCCCCGCTGCGCCTGCTGGCCATCGAAACCAGCACCGACACCCTCTCGGTGGCGGTGGGCGGTGGCGTGCCGGGCGATGCGCCGTGGCAGCACACGGGTCCGGGCGCCGCGCAGGCCTCGGCGACGCTGTTGCCGGTGGTGCAGTCGCTGCTGGCGCAGGCGGGGTGGGCGCTGCGGGAACTGGACGCGCTGGTGTTTGCGCGCGGGCCGGGGTCGTTCACCGGCTTGCGCACCGCGTGCGCCGTCGCCCAGGGGCTCGCCTATGGCGCCCAGGGGGCGGGGCGCGAAGGCGGTGTGCCGGTCCTGCCGGTCGATACCTTGCTGGCGCTGGCCGAAGAAGCGCGCCACCAGCGGGCGTTGGCGGGTCTGGAGCCGCCCCGCGTGATCGCGGCCCTGCTCGATGCGCGCATGGACGAGATGTACGTGGCGCTCTACGCCTGCGGCCCGTTGGGGCTGGACCCGGTGCCGCTGCAGCCGCCGCGCCTGTGTGCGCCGGCCGATCTGGGGGAATGGCTGCAGCAAGGCTTGCCGCAGGCGCTGACGCCGGGCGACTGCCTGCTTGCCGGCAATGTGTTTCCCAGCTACGGCGCGCAGTTCAGCGACCTGGCCGGCGAGCGCCAGACCGCCCTGCCCACGGCTGCGGCCCTGCTGCGGCTGGCGCCAGCGCTGCTCGCTGCCGGGCGTGCGGTGGCGGCGCACGAGGCGCTGCCACTCTACGTGCGCGACAAGGTGGCGCAGACCACGGCCGAGCGCGAACGCCTGCGGCGGGAGCAGCTGGTGCGCCTGTCCGCGCCCGTGTCGGCGGTGACGCCGCTGGACGCCTGAGAGGCCGACCCATGGCGAACACGAACCGGTCTGTCGAGGTTTCTTCCGTCAGCGCGCCGAAGGTGCCGGTGTGGTCTGCGGGCGACTGGCCGCAGGCCGACGCCAGCGCGCGCCCCGCACCGGTGGCGGAGCGGCGCATCGCCTTCGAGCCGGTGACAGCGGCCGACCTGGACGCGGTGTGCGAGGTGGAAAAATCCGCCTACGCCCACCCCTGGACACACAAACACTTTGCCGATTCGCTGGCATCCGGTTATCCGGCGGTGATGCTGCTGGGTGAGGCCCTGCCGGGCGAGGCGGTGCACCCCCGGCGGGCCGACGGCCGCGTGCTGCTCGGCTACCTGGTGGCGATGCCCGGCGTGGACGAGGTGCACCTGCTCAACATCACCGTGGCCCCGGCGCACCAGCGCCAGGGCTGGGCGCGCTTCATGCTCGACGCGCTGGCGCTGTGGTCGCGCAGCCAGGGGGCGCAGTGGCTGTGGCTCGAAGTGCGCGCCAGCAACGCACCGGCGCGCGCCCTGTACGAAGGCTATGGTTTTCAGCAGGTGGGCATGCGCCGCGGCTATTACCCGGCCAGCCATTTCCAGCGCGAAGACGCGGTGGTCATGAGCCTGAACCTGGTGGCGCTGGCGAGTGGCGGGGCAGCAGCATGAACGATTCCACAACACAGGACCCGACCGACCGGCCCGACACCTCGTTCGTGCCGCAGCTGGATGCGCGCCAGCGCGCCATGCTGGCCGAGATGGGGGTGCGCGTCTGGGCACCCCGGCCGCCCGTGGCCGCGCAGGTCACTGCGCCCGTGGCGGCCGAAGCGCCGCCCGCCGCAGTGGCGCGCGCTCCCGCACCTTCGTCAATGCCAGCGCCCGCTGCACCCGCCGCCCGGCCAGCCCCGGTGCGGCCGCCGGTGAACGAAGCGGTGGTGGCCGCGCCCCGGCCCGTTGCCGCCCCAGCCCGACCGCGCCCGGCGGGTGTGGACGCCATGGACTGGCCGGCGCTGCAAGCCGCCGTCGCGGGCTGCGAAGCCTGCGGCCTGTGCCGCAGCCGCCAGAACACCGTGTTCGGGGTTGGCGACCGCCAGGCCGACTGGATGGTGATTGGCGAAGCGCCCGGTGAAAACGAGGACATGCAAGGCGAACCCTTCGTGGGCGTGGCCGGCCAGCTGCTCGACAACATGCTGCGCGCCATTGGCCGCAGCCGCACCGGCAGCGGTGCGCAGGCCACCTACATCGCCAACGTGCTCAAGTGCCGCCCGCCGGCCAACCGCAATCCGCTGCCCGAAGAGGTGGCGCAGTGCGAGCCCTACCTGGCGCGCCAGGTGGCGCTGGTGCAGCCGAAGATCATCCTCGCCATGGGGCGTTTCGCGGTGCAGTCGCTGCTGCAGACCAGCGAACCCATCGGCAAGCTGCGTGGGCAGGTGCACCGCTACCAGGGTGTGCCGGTCATCGTGACCTACCACCCGGCCTACCTGCTGCGCACGCCCAGCGACAAGGCCAAGGCCTGGGCCGACCTGTGCCTGGCGCTGGAGACAGCCGCCGCATCACCCGATCGCTCCACGGCCCCCTGACGCTCCAAAGACCTTGGTATGGGGGCTTGGATCCCATGACCGGTCCCTGTCAAATCTGACGCCGTTTGGCGCCGTTCACCCGGTGCCCGAGGCAACACTGACCCGCCCGCTTGAGGGTGTCATTCCGTGTTGCCACCATGAAAACCCCATCCCTGTCCGTAACGGCCCTGTCGGGCCCTGCGCTGCAACGCCCGCCCGCTGAGTCTGAACCGTCGAACCCGGCCCTGCCAGCGGTTGCCCCGGCCACTTTCGGCATTGCCGAGGCCTTCATGCAGCACCTGCAGCCGCAGATCGCCCGCAGCGAACTCCAGCGCCGGGAGATCTACCGCCTGCGGCACCAGGTGTATTGCGAAGAGCTGCACTACGAGGCCCTGCATCCCCTGCGCGAAGAGCGCGATCCGTTTGATGCACAGGCCGTTCATTGCGCGGTGCGCCACCGCCGCTCGGGCGTGCTGGCCGGCACGGTGCGGCTGGTGGGCAAACGCGGGCCCCAGGACCGCCTGCCACTGGAGACCCACTGTGCCCAGGCATTGACCCACCACAGCCTGCTGCCGCACCACTTTGCACCGCACGAAGTCTGCGAAATCTCGCGCCTGGCGGTGCCCGCGGTGTTCCGCAAACAGTCCGCCGCCGCCGCCGAAGGGGCCATCGTGGCCGGTGGGTTCTCGGAACAGGAACTGCGCAGCTTTCCAGCCATCGCCATCGGCCTGTACATGGCCGCGATCACCCTGTCGCACGAGACGCAACGCCACCATGTGTTCGTGATGATGGAACCCCGGCTGGCGCGCGGGCTGGCTTTTGTGGGCATCCGCTTCCAGGCCCTGGGCGAGGCCATCGAATACCACGGCAAGCGCGGCGCCTACTACATCGACACCCGGCAGCTGCCGTCGCAACTGGCGCCTGCCTACCTGGATCTGTTGCAGGTCATCGCCGGCGAGCTTTTCCCCCGACCGCTGACGGCCGCACATCCTGCGGCGGCGTGGCCCTGACCGGTGAAACCGCCGATCTCAGCCTAGGGCCGGGCTCGCTGGTCGGGCCGGCCACAACACCGTCGCGATCGCCAGCATCACCAGCACCACCGCGGTCCAGTCCTGCCAGTGCAGCACCTCGCCCAGCCACCAGGCACCGCTGAACACGCCCAGCACCGGGATGAACATCACCGAGAGCGTGGAGGCGATGGGTGGCAGGTCGCGCGCCAGCATCAGCCAGACCACCTGGGCAAACGCGAAGACGCCGATGGCGTTGTAGACGATGGCGCCCCAGATGGGTGCCGAGGGCAGGGTCCAGGCGTCGCGCTCGAAGACCACCGCCAGCAGCGTCATCCACAGCGTGGTGGCCACGGTCATCCAGAAAGAGATCGCCAGCGTCGGGTGCGCGATGCGCGTGCGGCGCATCAGCTGCGTGCCCAGCGCCCAGGTGGCCGCCGCCACCAGCATCATGAACACGCCCAGCGGCCGGCCCGACAGGGTGCTGACTTCGTGCCAGAGCAGCAGCACCACCCCCAGCGCCGCAGCGGCCACACCGAACCAGGCGCGGCCCGCCAGCCGCTGGCCGAACCAGGCCGCACCGAGCAAGGCTGAAAACACCGGCATCGTGTAGCCGAGGATCGCCGCCCGGCCGCTGGAGAGCGACTGGATCGCCAGGATGGCCAGCGTGTGCCAGAAGAACATGTTGGTGACCGTGAGCACAGCCAGCTCGCGCCAGTGCACACGATCGATGCGAAACGGCACCTTGCGCCACACCAGAAACAAGCCCAGCACCGGCAGGCCCAGCCACATGCAGATGCTGCGGAAGCTGAGCGGCGGGAAGCCGGTCACGCCGAGCTTCATGATCGGCCAGTTGAGGCCCCAGACCAGGGTGAGCAGGACAAGCAGGATGAGTTGCTGGCGGGACAGGGCGTGCATCGGCCTGATCTTAGGGGGCTTTCGGTGCAGTCCTGTCGCCTGGGGCCACCTAAAATCGTGCCATGACCTTTCTCGACATGCTCAGCGCGGCAGAGCGCCAGAACCAGTCCCTGCTCTGCGTCGGCCTGGACCCGGATCCGGCGAAGTTTCCCGCCCACCTCCGGGGCGACGCCTCGCGCATCTACGACTTCTGCGCCGCGATCGTCGAGGCCACGGCCGACACCGTGATCGCCTTCAAGCCGCAGATCGCCTACTTCGCCGCCCACCGTGCCGAAGACCAGCTCGAACGCCTGATGGCCCACATGCGCGCGGTGGCGCCGCAGGTGCCGGTGATCCTGGACGCCAAGCGCGGCGACATCGGCAGCACCGCCGAGCAGTACGCCATCGAGGCCTTCGAGCGCTACGGCGCCGACGCCGTGACGCTTTCGCCCTTCATGGGCTTCGATTCGGTGCAGCCCTACCTGAAGTACGAAGGCAAGGGCGCGTTCCTGCTCTGCCGCACCTCCAACCCCGGCGGCGACGACCTGCAGAACCAGCGCCTGGTGACGGTGGACGGCCAGCCCTTGCTGTACGAACACGTGGCCCGGCTCGCCCAAGGGCCGTGGAACCTGAACGGCCAGCTCGGCCTGGTCGTGGGCGCCACCTACCCCGCAGAAATCGAGCGCGTGCGTGAACTCGCGCCCACGCTGCCGCTGCTGATCCCCGGTGTGGGTGCGCAGGGCGGTGACGCCGTGGCCACCGTCCGCGCCGGTTACCGCCGGCAGGGCGACGCGACCACCGGACCGGTCATCGTCAACAGTTCGCGCGCCATCCTCTACGCGTCCAGCGGTGAAGATTTCGCCGCCGCCGCGCGCAGCGAGGCCCTGCGCACGCGCAACGTGCTGGAAGCCGCCCGGGGCTGAGCGCCCGTTTCACAGGTGACAGCCGGCAGGCTGCGGGGCCTCTACGATGGGGGTTTTGATCAAGAGGCCAACCATGCTGCTGCGGGCATCCTCCCAGTACACACCGTGGAACCGGCTTTGCCGGGCCACAGGTGGGGTCCCCCCTTCGGGGGGAAGACGCGAAGCGGCGCAGGGGGGTGGCTGTGCTTGATCTGTACACCGCCGCCACGCCCAACGGGCACAAAGTGTCCATCGCGCTTGAAGAGCTGGGCCTGCCCTACACGCTGAAGGTGCTGGACCTGACGGCCGGGGAGCAGAAGACGCCCGCTTTCCTGGCCATCAACCCCAACGGTCGCATCCCGGCCATCGTCGACCACGAGGCCGACGATTTTGCGGTGTTCGAGTCGGGCGCCTGCCTGATCTACCTGGCCGAAAAGACCGGCCGCCTCATGCCCGCGGACGCCAAGGGCCGCTCGCGCGTGCTGCAGTGGCTGATGTTCCAGATGGGCGGCATCGGGCCGATGATGGGCCAGGCCAATGTGTTCTTCCGCTACTTCCCCGAGAAGATCCCGGCCGTCATCGACCGCTACCAGGGTGAGAGCAAACGCCTGTTCCGCGTGCTCGACGGCCAGCTGAAGGACCACGAATTCCTGGCGGGTGACTACTCCATCGCCGACATCGCCAACTGGGCCTGGGTGCGCACGCACCGCTGGTCGGGTGTGGAGATGGACGACCTGCCGCACCTCAAACGCTGGCGCGATGCGATCCGGGCGCGCCCCGCGGTGCAGCGCGGCATTGAACAGCCGCCGTCGAAGGTGGACCTCACGCGCGACGGCGACGCGGGCGCGCAAAAGTTCGCCGAAGAGGCCCGCCGCATGGTCGAGACCGGCCAGAGCCTGAAGCCGGGTGGAGGCGCCGCATGAAGCTCTACGTGGCCTCCCGCGCGCCCAGCCCCCGGCGCGTGCTCATGTTCCTGGTGGAGAAAGGCATCAACGGCCTGGACCTCGTCGATGTGGATCTGAACGCGCTCGAACACAAAGGCGATGCCTACCGCGCCAAAAGCCCGCTGGCCCGCGTGCCCGCGCTGGAGCTCGACGACGGCCGCGTGCTCACCGAAACCCGCGCCATCTGCACCTACCTGGAGGGCCGCCACCCCGTGCCCAACCTGATGGGTGTAGATGCCACCGAGCGCGCCTTCATCGAAATGGCCGACCGCCGCGTTGAGTGGTACTTCTTGCTGCCCATCGCCAACTGCGTGCGCCACACCCACCCGGGACTGGCGCCGCTGGAGCAACCGCAGTTTCCCGAGTTCGGCCGCTCGCAGGGCGAGAAACTGCGCGAGACCGCGGCCTGGCTGGACGGCGAACTGCAGCGCCAGCCCTGGGTGGCCGGCGAGCGTTTCAGCATCGCCGACATCACGGCTTTTTGCGCGCTGGAGTTCGCGAAGCTGATGCGTTTCAACGCGGGTCAACAGGGCTTTGCCGCGCTGCAGGCCTGGCGCAACCGGGTGGCCGAGCGGCCGAGCGCCAAAGCGTAGGGGCTGACCATTCAGTTTTCTATGGCACCGAAGCGCCACCCGCAACGCATGAAACGGTCCAGCCCAGGGCACCGCCGGGCCGGCTTTGCCGGACCGCCAGTGCCGCCCCCTTGAGGGGGTCGCGCGCAGCGCGGCGGGGGTGTTTCATATCCGGTCCCAGGCGGCGATGGACCGCAGCAGTTGCCGTTGCACGCCGGGCAGATCGGCCAGGTGCACCGCCGTCAGTTCCTGCAGGCGACCGATCACCTTCTGCCCGGCCGGAGCTGGTGCGCTGGCTAGCAGGAGCTCTGCTGTGTGGAAATCGTTCAGGGTGCCGAGCAAGTCCTGGGCGCGTTTGATCGACCCGCTCCCGCGACGCTGTGGCGGCAACAGGCTGGACAGGAAGGACTGGGCGTACCGCAGCTTCTTGAGTTCAATGCGCAGCGCGTGCTGTTCGGTGGCCCCTTGTTGCGCCGCCAGGCGCACCGCGCGTTGCAGGCGGCGGTGCCGTTGCTGCAGCGTGGCGTGTGCCCAAGCGGTCAGCGCGGGCTGGCCGGCTCGGGGCGCCTGGCCCTGCAGCGCGAGCAGCGCGCGCACGAAGGCCAGCTGGTCGAGCGCAAAGGCGGGCTCGGCCAGCGCCCGGCGGGCGCGCTGGTTGGCTTCATGCCGCATCTGCGCCACCCAGCGTGCCAGGGTTTCCGTCTGGCGACCATCGCCCAGCAACTGGGGCAGCCAGGTCGTGGCCAGTACGTCCCAGTTGCGCGCATCGCCGAGCTGCCCGGCGGCGGCCTGCCAGTGGGCGCTCCAGTGCGCCGAGAAGCGGCGCGGCAGGAAGGGGCGAAACAGGCGCAGCCCGGTGCGCAGGCGGCGCAGCGCCACCCGCGCCTGGTGGATGTATTCCGGGTCGGGCAGGGGGCCCGCCTCGGGCGTCTGCAGCAGGGCCAGCACGTTGCCTTGCAGCTGGGCCAGACAGGCCAGCGCCGTGGTGCAGAAGGCCTGAACCGGGTCGCCGTCGGCTGGCAGTTGCAGCGGTGCTTCGCGCAAGGGCCCGGGCGGTTGGCCCAGAAACAGGGCCAGACCGCGTTCGGCCTTGCTGCGGTCCGAGGGATAAAGCCAGATGCCCTGCGCGCTCCAGCCCTGTGGCCCGAGGGCCAGTGTGTGGGCCAGGTCGAGCAGGGCGTCCACCGGGCCGCTCTTGAGTTCCAGCTCCAGTTCCAGGATCGTTTCCCGGCGGGTGTCGCCGGGGCGGACACCGGCCGGCCGGGTGGTGATGTGGCCCTCGTCCAGCGCCACCTCGATGTGCGCC
>Ga0209467_1002033_pt1 | contig 15277 bp, 15 predicted proteins | sample Higcelwee11metaG_FD_187175 | JGI IMG/M metagenome (GOLD analysis project Ga0209467, IMG submission 187175) | Freshwater pond sediment microbial communities from the University of Edinburgh, under environmental carbon perturbations - High... | ecosystem: Environmental > Aquatic > Freshwater >...
TGGCTAGATAAATGATTGCCCATGCAAATTTTTGCAGGACAGAATTCGGCTTATAGATTTGTCTTGATAGATGATTGATTTTATTTGTGAGTTTCATCATACTGAGCTGATTGAATTTTTATAAAAATTATTTTAAACTTAGATGAAAAAATCAGAACTATTTTTTAGCGCTGTGCAGGTTCCATTAGACGCAGTTGCTATTTTTTTGGCGGCTATAACTGCTTTTTGGTTGAGGGATACAACAATTATTAAGGAAGCTCTTCAATTAAAAAGTTTAGTTAATCTGGTACCCTTTAATGAATTTTTAAAAATATCAGCCCTAGCGATACCTTTGTTTTTGTTAGTTTTTGCTTCACAAGGTTTGTATGACATTCGAGCGACTAGAAAATTTTGGAAAGAGTCTTTTAAAGTTTTTAGCGCAACTACAATCGTGCTTATGATTGTAGTGGTGGCATTCTTCTTAAAAAGAGAGTGGTTTTCTTCTCGTTTTATAATTTTATTAGCCTGGTTTTTAGTTAGTTTTTATGTTGTTTTTATTAGATTTTTATTGCAACATATTCAAAAATGGATTTTGATTAACAAAGGCATTGGGATTCATCGAACATTGTTAATTGGTAGAAATGGAAAAATCTCTGATATAAAAAAAACTATTGGAAAAAGTCCAAAAATGGGTTATCAGGTGATTGATGTTATCGATACAGCTCGAGTGAGTGTGGTAAAGGAAATTAGAGAAGAAAAAGGTATTGATGAAATCATTCTATCTGATGCCACTATCCCAGAAGATGATATTGAAAAATTAATTGATTATTGTGCTATTAATAATATTACCTACCGTTTTATCCCGACTACTTTGCAGACTGCTCATTTTGAAATGGGGGTTTTTGCTGGTGAGCCTATAATTGAAATTAAACATACTCCATTGGACGGTTGGAATAAGATTATAAAAAGAATTTTTGATATCATAGGTTCTTCAATTTTTATAATTTTAACTTCGCCGATTCTTCTGGTTGTGGCAATTTTGATAAAAATTGAAGATGGTGGTGGGCCTGTTATTTATAAGAACAAAAGAATTGGTTCACATGGCAAAGAAATTAAAGTTTTTAAGCTGAGATATTTTCAATGGAAATATTGTATTGATAAGAACAATCCTAATTTTGAGGAGGCGCTGGCTTTTGAAAAGAAGTTAATTGAAGAGCGAAGTGTGCGCCAAGGACCACTTTATAAAATAAAGGATGATCCAAGAAAAACCAGAGTGGGAACATTTATTGAAAAATATTCCATTGATGAATTTCCTCAATTTTTTAATGTTTTTATGGGGGATATGAGTTTGGTGGGACCCAGACCACACCAAAAAAGAGAGGTAGAGAAGTATCGAGAATATCATAGGCGTTTACTGACTATTAAACCGGGTGCCACTGGAATGGCTCAAGTTTCTGGTCGTTCAGATTTAGACTTTGAGGATGAATATAAATTGGATTTATATTATATAGAAAATTGGTCACTTCTTCTAGATATTCAAATAATTTTAAAAACGGTAGCGGTTTTATTGCGCAGGAGAAAAAATAATTCTTAAATATTGACAAATAACACAAAGTCTGTTACAAATAGTTGGCATCTAAGATGCAAACAAGTTATTTAAAAATATTTTTATTGTTTTTTTCTATTTATTTTTGTGCTATAATATTGTGTATAAATATATAATTTTAAAATAAAATGAGAGGATATACTGGTGGGTTAATGGAGCAAGAGATTTTTGGAAATGCTCTAAATAATGAAGAGCTAGAAAGATTAAAAAGTATAAAAATGAGAATGTCTGATGCGCTAGAGGCCGTTCGAAATCATCAAGAGGGAGAGGATCCATCAGATCCAGAAACTCAATTTGCTAATGATTTGCATGCTTCTATAGCAGATATGCTTAATTTAGAGGATTATAGTGATCTTAAATTTTATACAGCTGTCGGCTCTGTTGTAGATAGGATGGGCGTAGATGCTTTTTTTGACTTTAAAGATCAAAATGGAAAAACTATCACCGTAACCCTAGACGTAACGATGAATCCAAATAAGGCAGATGGATGGAGGGCAGATGTTATAATCCTTATGCCTAGTGATGGACTTGATCCTAAACTTGATAAAGTTGCCTATAGGGAAAAGATTAAAGAAGTTACGGAAAAAATAGTCGCAAAGTATTACGAAAAAATTAAATATGAGGGTACAATACAATGAGCGAAGATAAAGATCTTGCTAAAAAATTATTTGGCAAAATAAAATTAAAAAATACAGGAGGATATGTTGTCGATATAGCGGAAGCTATAAGTGCATTTCAAAATGTTGATTCAGTCTCTAGATTGTTTTGTAAGAATTGTGGAACATTAAGAGAAATCGACATGGGTGAGGCTTTGGAAATTTCTGCTTTTAACGATATTAAATTCAGCAGAGGAGATAGGGGGTATTTTGAGAGTGACGGATGCGAATTTTGTCTCAAGAGGCCAAGTGCAGTAAATTATGAAATAGTTCACTTGCAATAGAAATATGAAAAGTTTGAACCGTACAGTAGCTTGGTTACTGTGCGGTTTTTTATTTTGAAAGAAAAGCATTGGAAGGGCGTATTAATTGGTAGACAAGATAGAATGATAGTATAATATAGATGAAAGTGAAAAATATTATTTAGAAAGATAGATGATAAATGTAGAAAATTGTGAAACAAAAACTGACAATGAGTTGGTCAATTTATCTCTTGAAAATGAGGATTATTTTTATTGCATAATTTCTCGCTATGAAGGTCTTTTGACTCATTATATTCAAAGGATATCTTTGTCTTCTAAGGAGGATGCTGAGGATATCTTGCAAGAAGTTTTTATGAGTGTTTATCAAAACTTAAATGAATTTGATGGGAGCTTGAAATTTTCATCTTGGATTTATAGAATTGCGCACAATAAAACAATTAGTGCTTGGCGAAAATTGAAATCCAGACCAAAATCAATTTCTACAGATGAGAACGTAGATTTATTTAACATAATTGCTAGTGATGAAAATATTTTAAAAGATTTAGAAAAAAAATGTGATGCAAAGAAGCTTAGTAAAGCGCTAAATAAATTAGATGAAAAATATAGGGAAGTTTTGGTTTTAAAATTTTTAGAAGATAAGGATTACAAAGAGATTTCTGATATTTTAAAAAAACCACTTGGTACAATCGCAACATTACTCAATCGTGCCAAGATAAAGCTTCGCAAAGAAGTGGAAAAAATGGAAATTAATTAATAGTTTTAAAGAATAATATGAACGAGAAGGCGAAGGAAATATTAAAAAGTATAAAAGATAGTAAAGTAAAGCCGATTTCTAAGTGGAAATTTATTTTTAAAGATTATTTGATGTGGGGATTTTTTACTTTAACAACCTTGGTGGGTGCATTGGCGACAAGTGTAATAATTTTTATCGTTAAAGATAATGACTGGGATATTTATAAATATCTAGAAAAAAGTTTTTTGGGTTATTTTTTAATTTTGATGCCTTATTTTTGGATAATTATTTTATTTATCTTGGCTTATGTAGCTTATCTTAATTATAAGCAGACAAGGAAGGGTTATTTATTGAATCCTTATTGGGTTATTTTGGGAAGTATTTTTATTAGCGTTATATTAGGGTGGATTTTATTTGATTTAAAAATAGGCAGACAATTGGATCAAATGTGCGCCAAAAATATACCTTATTATCAAGGAATGGAGTTGCAAAAAAAGAATTTATGGTCCAATCCAGAGAAGGGATTGTTGGCAGGTGAAATAATTGATTTTAAAGATGAAGATAATTTTGTAATTAAAGATTTAAATAATCAAAATTGGAATATCATAGGGGACGGAGTAGCTTGGAAAAATGAGATTAACAAGGAAATAGGAGAGGAAGTAAAAATAATTGGAGTATATGAAAGTAAAGATAAATTTAAAGCTAAAGAGGTTAGACCTTGGAGTTGCCATTGCCAAAAATGTGCTCAAAGTGATGGGAATAATCATAAATGCTCAACAGGGGGTAAATTAGAAGGTGGAAAAAATTGCTCCAAATAAAAAATAAATTTATTTATAAAATTCACCCATTTATTTTTTTGGGTGTTTTTTATTTTAGATTTTTTAAGAGGTGAAAGAAATTTTTTGTTTTAGCGTAGTATATTGTGAAACTGGCCATTTCAATTTAATAAAATAAAATAATTTTAATATCTTTTTTTAAAAAATGGATATTTAAAAAAAATTATGAACAATAAAAAATCGATGATTCTTGGTTTGTTTGCGATTACTCTTCTATCTGTAGGTGCCGTGTCATTAGCTAATGCTTATATGGGAAAAACTTCAGAAGTTGGACCTAATTACAACACCCAAAGGCACGCTATTATGGAAAAAGCTTTCGAGACGAATGATTATAATTTATGGAAATCTCAAATGACAGGCAAGGGTGCGATGAATAAAATAAATGAAAGTAATTTTGCTAAATTTGCCGAGGCTCATCGCCTTATGAATGAAGGCAAGAATGATGAAGCTAATAAAATTAGGCAAGAACTGGGCTTAGGGGGCAATGGAGATGGCAACGGTACTTGTAGCTCAGAAGGTAAGGACGGTCAGAATGGTAATTGTGGTGGTGGAAATGGTGGTTGCGGAATGATGAACAAGTAAAAATAAATTAAAGCCATCGCATTAATTTTAAAAAAGCGCCTCGCTTGTTGGTTAAAAACTGATGGGTCGAGGCGTTTTTTGTGGTATAATAAGTTTGTTGTGTTATAATTTCAAAAGGTTGAAAATAATTTTTCAAGTTAAAAAAATGAAAATTGGAATTGATATTAGAAATATTGGCAAACAAAGAACTGGTAGCGAGGTGGTTGTTTTGGAATTGACCAAGAATATTTTAGAATTAGATAAAGAGAATGAGTATTTTCTTTTTACTGACACCAAGGATGAAGTGGTATTAAAAAATATTCAGGAAAAATTAAATTTGTCTGATAAAAAAAATGTGCAAGTTATTTCCTTGGAAGCTAAAAATAAGTTTATTTGGGCACTTTGGGTAATGCCTAGGTATATGCATAAAAATAAACTAGATATTTTTCATACAGAATATATATTGCCTTTTTTTATTCCAAAAAGTATCAAAGTAGTGACTCATATTCACGATGTCTCTTTTAAAGTTTACCGACAAATGATTATGAAAAAGGATTTATTTTTTCTGGACTTACTGATTCCAATGAGTATGCGACGTTCAGATAAAATTATTGCCGTTAGTCAATTTACTAAAGACGAAATCATTAAATATTATAAAATTAATTCTGATAAAATTGAAGTTGTTTTTAATTCAATAAATATTTCTAATATTGATTTAACGCAAGAGCTTAAAACGGTTATTAGAAAAAAATATAATTTACCGGAAAAATTTATTTTTTATATCGGTACGCTCCAGCCAAGAAAAAATGTGGCAACCTTGATCGAAGCTTATGCTAAAATTAGAAACAAAATACCAGAATTTAAATTGGTTATTGCTGGGGATAAAAAGGCACATAATTTTGATAAGAAAATTAATGCATCATTAGAGAGGAATAGCTTGGGTGAGGATGATGTGGTTTTTACGGGATTTATTGAGGTTAAGGATAAGACAGCTATCTATAAGATGGCTCAGGTTTTCGTTTATCCTTCTTTCTATGAGGGCTTTGGAATTCCAATTTTAGAGGCTATGAGTCAGGGCGTGCCAGTTTTAATTTCAGATATTGGACCGCATAGGGAAGTGGCTCAGGAGGCTGGGGTGTATTTCCCGCCAGAAGATATTGATATTTTAGCGGATAAGTTGTACAATATCTGTGTAGATAAAAATGAGAATAGCAGGTTAACTGAGCTAGGATTAGCTAGAGTTGGTCTGTTTTCTTGGAAAGAATCAGCACAAAAAATGCTGAATATTTTTAATTCGTTTAAATAAAAAAGGCTTAATAGTAGCTTAGCGTGTTTATGAGTTTATTTGGTAAAAAAAATCTAAACAATTTTCAGGGTGATAACCTTAAAGGCAAAAGTAGGAAAAAGATAATTTTTATTATCCTTGGAATTTTGATTTTAGTTGGTGGAATAATATTTTGGAAAGCAGGAAGCATTTTAAATAAAGTTTCCACAGAAGGCGGAATTTTTAGTAGTATTGCTAAATCTTTGCCAGGGGTAGAAAATAATTTAAAAGGCGAGAAAGATGATAGAATCAATATTTTGCTTTTGGGAATGAGAGGAGAGAATGTTCCTGGGGGTGGCACTTTGGCAGATACAATTATGGTGGCCAGTATTAAGCCATCTGCTAATAAAGTATCTTTTTTATCAATCCCGCGTGATCTATATGTTGATAACCCCAATGTAGGGTCTAAAAGTAAAATTAATGCTGTTTATGCATATGGACAACAGGATGGGAAAAATGTTGGAATTTCAAGCATGAAGGAGGTTATAGGGAAGATAGTTGGACAAGAGATTCATTATGCGATTGTTATTAATTTTAAAGGATTTACTGATCTCGTCGACGCTATTGGGGGAATTGAAATAAATCTTGATAAGCCTTTTGAGGAGGCAATGCAGTTTGATGAAGAAAAAGTTTGTGACTCATATACCTTCACTAAGCCAACTGGAAAATTTGAGTATAAATATCATACTCGTAATGATGGTTCAAAATATATTGCCGCAACTTATAAACTTTGTACCAATCCAAATGTTGAGTGTGGTGGCGACTTTAAACTTCCGGCTGGAACGCAAACACTTAATGGAGAAAAGGCGCTTTGCTATGCACGCTCTAGGAAAACCTCTAGTGATTTTGAGCGAGCTAGGAGACAGCAAATGATTGTTCAAGAGATAATAGAAAAAGCTTCCTCTATTGGAACTTTGACTGATTTTGAAAAAGTTAGTGCCATGGCTACTGCTTTAGGTGAAAATTTAAAGACTGATCTTCAGCTTTGGGAAATGAAAAAGCTTTATGAACTAGAAAAGAATATGCAAAATCCAGAAAAGATTCAAAAGGTGTTAGAAAATTCACAAGAAGGACTTCTTTACAATCCACCAGAGACAAAAGAGGCCGGATATATATTGCTTCCGATAGGAAACAACTATGACGCCATTAGTCAAATGTTTAATAATATATTTCCAGTAACGACGTCATCAACTGAAGAAATTAAATAGAAAATAGCTTGTTGGTTACTAAGTTGAGTTTTATTTGTATTTATAATAATTATGGTGGAATAATTTTTATTAATATTGAATAGGTAAGCAGAGATATATCATTAAATAAATTTTAAGCAAGACATATCAGTCATGGAGTTATCAATTATTATTACTAATTATAAAAATCCCGAGCTTTTGAAACTTTGTATCAACTCTATAATTAGAAATGTAAAAAATATTAATTATGAAATAATTGTAGCAGACAGTGCCACCGAGGAGGATACAGAAATGATGATGCGAGAAAATTTTCCGAATTTAAAGTTCTTTCCTTTTGAAGCAAATGTTGGATTTCAAAAATTAGTTAAAACTGGAATTGAAAATAGTCAGGGAAAATATTTGCTCATTTTGAATGGAGATATTTTAGTGAATGATGATTCCTTGGAAAAGATGTTGGATTATTTGAAGAAGCATAGTGATATTGGAATGTTGGGTCCAAAATTATTGAATTTTAATGAAACTCATCAAGATTCATGTTTTAGATTTTATAAACCAGTGACTATTATTTATCGTCGAACTTTTCTGGGTAAATTACCCTTTGCCAAAAAACATATTGATTGGTTCTTAATGCGAGATTATGACCACAGGGAACCCAAAGAAGTTGACTGGTTAATGGGCTCAGCTACTATGATTCCCAGAAACGCGCTGGATAAAGTTGGTTTTATGGATCCTCGTTATTTTATGTATATGGAGGATGTAGATTGGTGCAGGAGATTTTGGGAAAATAATTTTAAGGTAGTATATTTTCCTTTGGCGCAGATGCTTCATTATCATGGCAAGGGAAGTGGTAAAAATGGTTTTTTTCATTCTCTGTTTTTGAATAAACTAACCTGGATACACATTAGCAGTGGAATTAAATATTTTTTGAAATATTTGGGTAAAAAAAATCCTAGAGAATAAAAATAGAAAATATATTATAAAAAGTTAATAAACTATGAATTAAATTAAAATGGAAGAAAAATCAAAAAATGTAAGTGCAGAAAATAATGGAGAAAAAAATGTCCTAAATTATTATATAAAATTGGTAATTACTTTTGCAGTTTTAGCTCTAACTTTTTGGCTTGGATTTGAGAGGGGGCAAAATAATAGTCCTAAAGAAATTTTTGGTGGTAGTGATGTGATAAAAACGGAAAGCATTGAAGGAAAGGACAGTATGGATATGACCCTTTATTGGAATGTTTTTAATAAGCTTAAGGAAAAATATGTAGATGCTGATAAGCTAACTACGGATGAGCTTCTTTATAATTCAATTAGAGGTATGCTAGCTGCAACTGGCGATCCTTATACTGTTTTTATGGATCCCAAGGAAAATAAAGAATTTGGTGAAGATATTGATGGAACATTTGAGGGAATTGGAGCTGAGCTTGGAATGAAGGACGGGATTTTGACAGTTGTTTCACCACTTAAAGATTCTCCAGCCGAGAAAGCTGGTCTTCGTGCGGGTGATAAGATATTAAAGGTGGATGATGAGTCGACAGAAAACATAAGTGTTGATGCGGCCGTTTCTAAAATAAGAGGCAAAGATGGCACTGAAGTTAAATTAACAATTTACCGAGCCAGCAGTGAAGAAAAAAATAAAGAAATAATTGTAACTAGAGGAATAATTAAAGTCGATAGTGTCACTTTTGAGATAAAAGACAATAACATAGCTTATTTTAATATTGTACGCTTTGGAGATGATACAGCAATAGTTTTTAGTAAATTAATGAAGCAAATGCCCAAAGATACTAAGAAAGTTATAATTGACTTGCGAAGTAATCCGGGCGGTTATTTGGATGTGGCGATTGACTTGGCAAGTTTGATGTTGCCAAATGGAAAAACGGTGGTAATTGAAGAAGGTTCAGATGGAACAAAGAAGAATTTTTATTCTAGAGGAGAGGATCAATTTGCAGATAAAAAAATAGTTTTGCTTATAAATGAGGGTAGCGCAAGCGCCTCTGAAATTTTAGCTGGTGCACTAAAGGATAATAAAGATGAGAGCGTAACTTTGGTAGGCAAAAAATCTTATGGTAAAGGTTCTGTACAAGAATTATTAAATTTACCAGGGGAAACCTCAGTTAAGATAACTGTTGCTAGATGGTTAACTCCCAAAGGAGAGCAGATTAATAAAAAAGGTATTGAGCCAGAAGTGGAGGTTGAACTAACTGAAGAGGATTATAATAATGATAGAGATCCTCAGTTGGACAAGGCTTTTGAATTACTGAAATAGATATTGAGTATTTTGCCTTGGGCATTATGTTAAGATAAAAAAAGGAGAGTCATGTTGAGGCTCTCTCTTTTTTTATTTAAATTGATTTTGCAAAGTAAGTTTATGGTGATATTATAGCATTACAAAAATATGATAAATAAATTAAATGTACCACTGGCCAGTAGAATGCGTCCAAAGTCTTTTGATGGATTTTTTGGACAAACGGAATTAACGGATAAAAATTCCTATCTTAGAAAAATCATTCAGGATGATAAATTATTTTCAATGATTTTTTGGGGTCCTCCTGGAAGTGGCAAAACTACTTTGGCGCAGATTATTGCCGAGGAGACTAAGGCTGATTTTATTAAAGTGAGCGCAGTTGATAGTGGCGCTCAAAAACTGAGAGAGGTATTGGGTCAGGCCGAAAAGAATTTAAAAGAAAATAAGCGAACTATTCTTTTTTTGGACGAGATTCATCGTTGGAATAAGGCTCAACAAGATAAACTTTTGCCTTATATCGAGAGAGGGACTTTAATTTTAATTGGAGCCACTACTGAAAATCCCAGCTTTGAAATAAATTCAGCTCTTTTATCTAGAGCGCGAGTTTTCGTTTTGTATAAATTGGAAGCAGATGATTTAAAAAAAATAATTCAAGAAGCTCTTTCTGACAAGGAAGATGGTCTTGGGAAGCGCCCGATAAAAATTGATGATGAAACAGTTGAATTTTTAGCTAATATTGCCAATGGGGATGCCCGTAGTGCTTTGAATATATTGGAAGCCAGTGCTCATTATGGAGATAAGATTGACATCGAACTAATAAAGAAAGCCTCGCAAAAAACACATCTAGTTTATGATAAGAATGGTGAGGAACACTACAATGTGATTTCTGCCTTACATAAATCAATGCGGGGTGGAGACGCTGACGCTTCAGTTTATTGGCTCACGAGGATGCTAGAGGGTGGAGAGGACCCAACTTATATTGCACGTCGCTTAGTGCGCTTTGCTTCGGAGGATGTAGGCTTAGCAAATAATACAGCTTTGATTTTAGCTAATGCTGTTTTTGAGTCTTGTCAAAAATTGGGCATGCCAGAGTGTGGAGTGCATCTGGCGCAATGTGTGATTTATTTGGCTAAGTCTGCCAAAAGTGTGGTGGCTTATGACGCTTATAATCAAGCGCGAGAAGATGTAAAAAGATTTGGTAATCTACCAGTGCCACTACACATCCGCAACGCTCCAACTAAATTAATGAAGGATTTAAATTATGGTAAGGGTTATAAATATACTCCCAAAGAAGATAGTTCTGAACAGGAATATTTACCAAAAGAATTAAAAGGGAGAAAATATATAGCTTAAATTTTTTGAGGGTTATAGATAGTTATGTTACAATAAATTCGCATATAAATGAGTTAGACGAAATATTTATTAAATTTAAACCCTCCTATGATTCCAGAAATAATATTTGAGGCATTAAAAAAGTTCCTTCAGTTAATCGACGGCAAAAACATTCCTTGGGTTTTGAGCGGAAGCACTTCGCTGGTAATTCAAGGCGTTGATGTGGCGATTAACAATGATATTGATATTTTGACGACAGAGGAAGGCTCAAAACAAATAAATATTTTGTTAGCTAAGTATATGGAAAAAGAGTCTTCGTATTCTAGTACCGATAAATATCAATCATTCTTTGGTATATATAAAATAGGTGGAGTTAATATTGATGTTATGGGTGAGTTTCAATATCGTCTTAAAGATGGTTCATGGTCAGAACCCAACCAAAACCACAAAATATTTATTAAGGAATACCAGGAAATGTTTTTGCCTCTACTGAGCCTTGAACAGGAATTGGTAGAATATGATAATATGGGTAAAGTGGAAAAGGTTGAAAAAATCAGAGCTTTGTTGAAATAAAACTGGGTTTAAATTTAATAAATACATCGTCTAACAGCGTGTATTAGGTTCAGAAAATTTGCGTTATGATAATATCAGAGGTTTGCAAATTTTCTTCACCCAAATTTTTTCTCATTTCATTTCGAAAAAACTTCTGATACACGCAAACGTTATTAAAAACTTTATAAGCTCGGTTTTAGATAACAAAACATCTAAAATTGTAAATGCCCCTTTTATTTATTGAAATTAAAAATTTATATTGCCAAGCTTTAAATTCTGGATTATAATCGAAGATATGAGTATTCAAAACAAATTGAGAATAAAATTTGCCTTGGTTATTATTTTGACCGTAGGCTCAATCTTGGTCGCTTATCCAAAGACGGTAAAATCAATCCCGTTTCTTTATGACGCCTTAAGTAAGCCCCAGATAAAACTAGGGCTTGATTTACAGGGTGGATATCGCCTCGAATACGAGGTGGATGATTCTACAGTTAGTGATGAGCAAAAAGAAGATGCATTGCAAGCAGCTCAGGATGTGCTGGAGAGAAAGGTTAACGCTAGCGGAACTAGTGAGGCTTTGATCCAGGCTGTGCCTGGTAATCCACCTCGAATTATCGTGGAATACCCTGGAGCAACCAGTGCTGATGAATTAAAGAGCAAGATTAAGGAAACTCCTTTTCTTGAGTTTAAAGAAGAAAAAAATGAAGAAGAACAAAAGATTGATATAGATAAATATAATGAAATGTTTGCTTCTTCTAATGAGGAATCAAAAAAGAAGGCGCAAGAAAATTTGCAGAAAGCTAAAGAAGGTGGAGATTTCGAAGCCCTGGCTAGAGAATTAAGCGAGGACCCAAGTTCCAAGGATAGAGGAGGGGATTTGGATTTCGTTAAAAAAGGATCACTACCAACTCAATTAGACAATGTTATTTTTAGGGATACATTAAAAAGTGGAGAAGTTTATCCTGAGTTAGTAGAGAGTGATTTTGGTTGGCATATTATTAAGAAGATAGAAGAGAGGGGTGAGGGAGAGGAAAGAGAAGTACGAGTATCGCATATTCTATTTTCTAAACAAACAGCTCAAACTTACCGAGATTATTGGATTTACAAAGAAACTGGTTTGAGCGGAAAGAATTTAAAAGATACTACCGTAGTTTTTACTGATCAGGGATTATCTGAACCACAAGTTTCACTTAAATTTGATGATGAGGGAACTAAATTATTTGCAGAAATTACTAAACGTAATATTGGTAAAAAAGTGGCAATTTATCTTGATGGAGAAATCGTAAGCGCGCCAACTGTTCAAACGGAAATTTCTAATGGAGAGGCCGTAATAACTGGTAATTTTACAACTGATGAGGCTAAGGAGTTAAAGAGGAGGTTAAATGAGGGGGCTTTGCCAGTGCCGATAAAATTAGTTTCCCAACAAAGTATCGGAGCTTCTTTGGGCAAGGTGTCATTAGAGCAGAGCTTAAAGGCTGGAATAGCAGGGCTTATAATCGTAGGAATTTTTATGATTCTTTATTATAGATTCCTTGGTGTGGTAGCAACTATCGCACTCTTTATGTATGCTGCAATGATGATGACAATTTTTAAGCTTTCCGGAACTCTTTCGGACTGGCCAATTACTTTATCACTTTCTGGAATTGCTGGATTTATCCTTTCTGTAGGTATGGCAGTAGATGCAAATATTTTAATTTTTGAAAGAATTAAGGAAGAGCTATATGCAGGAAGAGGTTTAGAAAGTGCTATTAATGAGGGCTTTCGTCGAGCTTGGCCAAGTATTCGAGATGGAAATTATTCCACCATCCTTACCTCGATGATTCTTATCTGGATGGGAACAGGATTTATTAAGGGATTTGCTGTTATATTGGTATTGGGAGTTTTACTTTCAATGTTTACTGCTATCGTGATTGTGAAGATAATTTTACAATTCATTGTAGGCGATTGGCTGGCTAAGCGTTTATGGTTAATAATTGGAAAGAAATAAATTTGTTTTAAATAAAAAAATGGATATTATAGGAAAAAGAAAATATACTTACTTTATTTCAGGGGCGTTAACCTTGATTAGTTTGGCAGCCCTACTTACTTGGGGTTTGAAATTGGGAATTGATTTTAAGGGCGGAACCTTAATGGAGGTTCAATTTTCTAAGGGTGAAGAGGCTCCGACAGAAGATTCAACGACTCCAGAAGAGAGCAAGGAAGCTCAAGCAGAATTTAAAGCTCCTAGCAGAGATGAGATAAGCGAAAAATTAAAGGATTTGGGATTACAAAGCTTAAATATACAAGAGTCAGAAAATAATGTTTCAGTACTTAGATATATCGGTTCAGATGAGGGCACCAATGAAAAAGTAATGGAAAAATTGGTTGAATTTGATGGAGAGGTAACTCAGCAAAGAGTTGATTTCGTCGGTTCTTCTGTCTCTAAGCAGTTAAGAAACAATGCTATAGTGGCAGCTATCTTAGCTGTTATAGGAATAGCTCTCTACATTGCTTGGGCGTTTCGTAAGGTTTCTTATCCGGTTGATTCTTGGCAATATGGTATTTCTGCGATTGTGGCATTGGTGCATGATGTTTTTATTACCGTTGGAGTTTTTGCTGTCTTGGGTAAGTTTTTTGATATAGAAGTGGGAGTTTCTTTTATTGCAGCCATGCTGACAATCTTGGGTTATTCTGTAAATGACACAATTGTAGTTTATGATAGGATTAGGGAAAATTTAATCAAATCTAGCGCAAAAGAAAATTTCGAAAATGTGGTTAATCGATCAATTGGAGAAACTTTAGCCCGTTCAATTAACACTTCGATGACAGTTATTATTGTTTTGATTGTAATTGTATTGTTTGGTGGAGAGTCAATTAAATATTTTTCTTTGGCCTTGTTGATAGGAGTTAGTCTTGGAACTCTTTCTTCAATTTTCGTAGCGGCGGCTTTACTAGTAACGAGCTACAATTGGAAATTGAGAAAGAATAAATAAAACAATATAAAACAACAAGGAAAACTTGTTGTTTTTTTTTGCGAAAATAATCAATTAAGCTTATAAATAAATGAGTACGAACAAAGAGCAAGTAATTATAGTTTCATTAGGAGGATCACTTATTGTTCCAGAAGAAATCAATTCTGATTTTGTGATAAAATTTAAACAAGTTATCGAAGAGCAAATAGAAAAAGGATATCGTTTTGTGATAATTACTGGTGGTGGAAAAACAGCTCGAAAATATATTCAAGCCGCTGAAGCAGTCGGTGGAATTGATGATGAGGAAAAGGATTGGTTAGGAGTCCATGCTACTAGAATGAATGCTCATTTTATAAAAACGGTTTTTAAAAAATATGCTCACCCAAGAATCAATAAAAATCCCAGAACTAAAGAGGATATCATGGAACACTTTGCTGCTGGGGAAAAAGTGATGGTGGCAGCTGGTTGGCGACCAGGTTGGTCTACAGACTATGTGGCTACAATTTTGGCTGAGAGATTTGGAGCGAAAAAATTGATTAATCTTTCCAATATTACTTATTTGTGCGATAAAGATCCCAATAAATTTAGCGATGCACAAAAAATAGAAAAAATATCTTGGGTTGAATTTCGCAAGATGGTAGGTGATAAATGGGATCCTGGCATGAGCGCCCCATTTGATCCGATTGCTTCCCAATTGGCTCAAAAAAATGAGTTAGAAGTAGCTATTATTGGCGGACAAAATTTAGATAATTTAAAAAATTATATTGAAGACAAAGATTTTGAGGGAAGTATTATAATGTAAAAGTGATTTTTATTATAGTTTATTTTAAAAAATAATTATGAGAATCTATGTAAAAGTTTCTGCTCGGTCTTCTAGAAATGAAGTTTTGGAAGTGGGTGAAAATGATTATAAAATTAAAGTGACGGCGCCACCAGTGGACGGCGAGGCCAATGAGGCAGTGATAAGGGAGTTGGCTAAATATTTCAAAGTAGCCAAAAGTAGAGTGAAAATTGTCGGTGGTAAGTCCGCTAAAATAAAAATAATTGAT
>Ga0209467_1002034_pt1 | contig 15273 bp, 7 predicted proteins | sample Higcelwee11metaG_FD_187175 | JGI IMG/M metagenome (GOLD analysis project Ga0209467, IMG submission 187175) | Freshwater pond sediment microbial communities from the University of Edinburgh, under environmental carbon perturbations - High... | ecosystem: Environmental > Aquatic > Freshwater > Pond...
TCGTCGTTGGGGGCGTTGACGACGGCCACGCCGGTGGGCCCCGCGATGAGCAGGCGGTCGCCGTCGGGGCTCCAGGTGAGGCCGTTCACATAGCCAACGCTCACGCCCATCGCCGCCAAAGGCCGCTCAGTGACGAGATCCCAGACGATGACGGCCTGCTTGTTGCCTGGCCCCATGCTCACATAGGCGAGCTGGCGCTCCGTGGGGTGGGCGGCGACGAGCCAGCCCTGGAAGCCCGAGAGCTCGACCCGGGCGCGCTCGCCGGTGGTGGGGTCGACGCTCCAGCCCGCGCCGAGGGAGTTGAGCAGCACGAAGCTGTCGGCCAAGGACACGACGGTCTGGGCGTAGACGCCGACGTGCAGCGGCTCGACATAGGCGCCATCACCAAGACCCCAGCGCAGGATGTGCTCGCCGGAGAAGGCCCAGGCCTGGCCCCCGCGCACGCCGAGCTGCCCCGGGCCTGTGTAGAGGTTGGCGCTGAGGAGCGTCGGCTCGCCGTCGCCGACGGGATCGACGAGGAGCTGGCCGCTGGCGTCGAGCCACAACAGCGCTTGGCCGTCGTCGGTGAGCGTGGCCTGCTGCCCTCCTTGGAACCAGCCGCCTTTGTGGCGATCGAGGCGCTCGCCGGTGGTGACGTCCCAGACGGTCACGTCGCCCCAGGCCTCCACGGCGACGAGGCGCTGGCCATCGTTGCTGAGCCCCACCGCGTCGATGGAGCGGCGACCGGCGGAGAGGCGCCGCAGCTCCTGGCCCGAGCCGTTGAGGATCAGCACCGTGCCGTCACGCTGGGCGACCGCGATGGTGTCACCGCGCCAGACGACGGCGGTGGGCTCCATGGGGCGGGTGAGGCTCCACTCAGGCCCAGCGGCCAGGGCGAGGCCGGTCAACAGCAGGAGATTCAAGCGAGCGCGCCTCGGGAAGCATTCTTGGCTATTGATCAGGTCATGCGCCGTCAACTCTTCGCCCTGCATCTTCTCCCGCTGACCGTCACCTTTGCCTGCGCGCCCGAGGCGCCGCCGCCCGCGCCGCCACCGGAGCTGCCCGCCGCGCCCATCGTGGCGGAGCCCCCCCAAAAAGGCCCCAAGATCCCGCTCAAAGAGGACGGCCTGCCGCCCTTATGGAGGGCCCTGCGCCCCGAGGCCGTGGGTGTGGCGACCCTGGCCGAGCCCGGCGCCGACGGCGCGCCCAGCCTCACCGTGACCTTCCCCGCCGAGGCCGTGGTGGGCGCCGAGCACCCCAGCGCCTTCGGCCCGACGACGATCCGCCACGTCGCGCCGCCCAAAGCCTTCACCCTGCGCGGCCTCGACGGCGCGGTGCTCGCCGAGCTGCCCTACGACGACATCGTGACCCTACGCTACACCTGCGACGGCGCCCAGGGCCCCGAGCACCTGCCGACGATCACCTTGCCCTTGCCGCCGATGAAGCTCTCGGCGAAGACCGGCGCGGCGATCGGCTTCGTGGTGCCTGCGGGCGCGCCGGCGTTGGCTGAGCTTCCTGAGCCCTGGCCCCAGGGCGTGGTGAGCCTCGACGGGGACGCGGGGATGGAGGCCGCGTTTGTGGTGGAGGCGGCGCCGAAGGGGCTCGTGTGCCCGAGCGGTCGGCGGGAGCGGCTGTACTGGGGCGGGAAGGTGTCGGAGCTGGGGTGTTGTGGGGGGTGAGGGAGGGGCGTCAGCGGGCGGCGGCTGGGTTATGGTGGGCGGCGAGACGCCGTGCTGAACCCAAGGATCCGTCGTGTACATCCACGCGCTGAGCTTAACGAACGTCCGGGGCTTCACCGCCTTGGAGTTCCCGTTGCAGCGGCCTGATGGCTCCTACGCGGGGTGGAACGTCTTCGCGGGGGTGAACGGGTCGGGGAAGACGACGTTGTTGCGGGCGGTGGCTTGGGGCCTGTTGGGGACGACCAGAGGGAATGAGCTGCAGAACCACGCTGAATTAGTCCGGAAACGTGCCAAATCTGCTGAGGTCGCTTTGGACATTGTGGTCGCGACAGTGATGGAGCGTAGAGTTGAGCGGGTCGGCTTCACTGTTGGGGTTTTTTATCGTGATGTCCATGGCAACGTCGCAGCGACAGATGCGATGACGATTAGCGGTTCAAGCGGTGTATGGGGCGACCTAGATAGGTCGGCCTTCTGCGCAGGCTACGGCCCCTTCCGCCGCCTATCCGCCTCCACCGCTGAAGCCGCCACGCTCATGGCCGCGCCCGGCCCGGCCCCGCGCTTCGCGACGCTGTTCCGTGAAGATGCTACCCTCGCCGACTCCACCGAGTGGCTCAAGTCCCTCAAGTTTAAGGCGCTAGAAGGCGACAAAAACGCCGAGGCGCTGCTTGGGCAGGTGACGGATCTCCTCAACGACGACTTCTTGCAGCAGGGCTTTCGGGTGGTGAAGGTCAGCTCTGAGGGGGTGCAGCTCTCGGGTCCCGGCGGCGTAGAGCTCTCGCTGCACGACATGAGCGACGGCTACCGCTCCGCGTTGGCCCTGCTCATCGACCTCCTGCGCCACATGAGCAACACCTATGGGGCCTTGGGCCTCGTCACGCGGCGCGGAGAGCGCCTCGTCGTCCCCCACCCCGGCGTGGTGCTCATCGACGAGGTCGACGCGCACCTGCACCCCTCTTGGCAGCGCCGCATCGGCTTTTGGCTCAAAGAGCGCTTCCCGGTGGTGCAGTTCTTGGTGACCTCCCACAGCCCCCTCGTGGTCCAGGCGACGGATCCCGGCGGGCTCTATCGCCTGCCTGATCCCGACGGCGGATTTGACGCTCTGAGGGTGCCCGAGGCCGAGCGCGCGCGTATCGTGCGACAGACCGCCAGCGAGATCCTCACGAGCGACGCTTTTGGCTTAGAGCACACCCGCTCCGATGAGGCCGTCTCGGAGCAGGCGGAGTACGCCAGCCTTCGCGCCCGAGATCGCCAGCGCGCGCCGATGTCCGAGGCCCAGCGCGCCCGCTTGGAAGAGCTCGCCGCGCTCTATTTTGGCGCGGATCCCTGATGCGTCGTCTGTCTCGCCCTGCGTTGGCAGAGGCGCCGGAGGGCTGGCTCAAGGCTCGTCAGGCGGAGCTAGACGCCGAGCGCTCGGCGGGGGCGTCGCCCGACGTCAACAAACGTTGGGACAAGCACCGCCGCGCCTTGGAGCAGAGCGGGGTGTTCTCGGCGTTACAGCAGATGGTGGGCCCCCATGAGCGCTGCGTCTGGTGCGTGGACTCCCGCGCCGCCGACGTTGAACATTACCGCCCCAAAGCGCGCTATCCCGAGGCGGTGTTCGTCTGGGAGAACCTCCTGTGGGCGTGCACGCCGTGCAACCGCAAGAAGGGGGCGCAATTCCCATTGGCGGCGGACGGCGCGCCGCTGCTCCTCGACCCAACGCGCCAAGACCCTTGGGATCACCTCGTCTTTGAGCCCGACACTGGCCAGCTCGTGCCGCGGCTGGACCCGGAGACGGGCGCGCCAGATCCGGTCGGGGCTGCGACCTGCTCGCCCACGCTCTTGCCGCTGAACGTCGAGGCCGTCACCCACGGTCGCCGTCGCGCGTGGTGGGCGCTGTGTGAGGCGGTCAGCGACTTCTTGGCGCGCCCGGACGCTGAGCAAGAGCGCCGCCTCTTCGCCCGTGTCGAGGCCGCTGAGCGCCCGGAGCTCGTGGTCTGGGCGCTACTGCGAGAGGGCCGAGAGCTGTCTCCGTTCAGCGCCTTCTGCGCGACTTACCCGACAAACGTGGTGTCCCTGCTCGCCAAGCTCCCCCAACCCCCCGCACCACGTTATGCGCCCCCGGCATGATCACCCTCCAGTACGATCGCGGCACGCTCCTCCTCCGGGGCTATGAGCGCGCCCGCGCCTTGCCGCCGGGCTTCGTCTGGGATGACCGCGTGGACATGCCCCGAGGCGAGGCCCGGCGTTACCACGAGCTGATCCTCGACTTTCACGCCCGCGGTGAGCCGCTGCAAGACGCCGCTCGGGCGTACACCCGCCTCGACGACCTCGTCCACACCTCGAAGTACCCGCCGCGCGACTACCAGGCCGAGGCCGTGGAGGCCTGGCGTAAGGCCGGTCGGCGCGGCGTCGTCGTTTTGCCCACGGGCGCGGGCAAGTCGTTTGTCGCCGAGCTCTGCCTCGCCGACGCCCGGCGCTCTTGCCTCGTCGTCGCCCCCACGATTGACCTCGTGAACCAGTGGCACGGCGTGCTTAGCCGGGCCTTTGGCGGTGAGGTCGGCATGTTGGGCGGCGGCCAGCACGACATCCGGCCGCTCACGGTCTCCACCTACGACAGCGCCTACCTGCACATGGACCGCTACGGCGACCGCTTCGGGCTCATCGTCTTTGATGAGGTCCACCACCTGCCTTCAGAGAGCTACGCCCAGGTCGCTGAGCTGTGCCTCGCGCCTTGGCGCCTGGGGCTCAGCGCCACGCCCGAGCGCCCCGACGGCCTGCACCAACGCCTCGATGAGCTCGTTGGCCCCGTGGTCTACCAGAAGGGCATCAAGGAGCTCTCCGGTCAGGTGCTCGCTGAGTATGAGGTGATGCGCCTGGAGGTCTGCCTCACCGCAGAGGAGCAGACGGCCTATGACGAGGCCCGCAAGACGTACCGCAGCTTCATCGGCGCCCAACGCATCAACATGCGCGGGCCCCAAGGCTGGCAGCGGTTTCTGCAGGTCGCCGCGCGCTCCAAAGCCGGTCGGGCGGCGCTGCGGGCCCATCGTGAGGCCCGGCGGGTGATGCACGGCGCCCAGGCCAAGATCGACGAGCTCAATGAGGTGCTGCGCCAGCACGAGGGTGAGCGCACTATCATCTTCACCAACGACAACGCCACGGTGTACCGCATCAGCCGCGCGTTTGGCATCCCCTGCATCACCCACGAGACGGCGGCGGACGAGCGCCGGGAGATCCTCCAGCGGTTTGAGGCCGGGCGCTACATGGCCGTGGTGACCTCGCGTGTGCTCAACGAGGGCGTAGACATCCCCGCGGCCCAGGTGGGCGTGGTGCTCTCGGGCACGGCGACGGTGCGTGAGCACGTTCAGCGGCTTGGCCGAATTCTGCGGCCCAAACCAGGCAAACGTGCGGTGCTCTACGAGGTGGTCACCTTAGACACCACGGAGCAGTTTACCAGCGAGCGACGGAACGAGCACGATGCTTACCGCTGAGCTGATCCGCGTGCGGGTCAACAAGGAGCGGGAGCTTCAGCCCTCCTTCTTGGACGTCACCAAACCCGCCAACATCGAGCGCGCTGACGAGCTCGTGGAGATCTTCCGCGGCGCCCAGGCGCGGGGCCTCACCTTGGGCGAGCTGCGGGTAGAGGTCGAAGATCTCATCGGCGACGGCATCGACGTGAAGGTGGTGCGCGGGCTGGCCAAGGTGCTTGAGGACGTCGCCGAGTGGACCGCCGAGCCCGCGGTGCCCTCGGATGAGCTGCGCCGACGCCTGTTTGAGCGGGTGGGCCCGACGCCGTCCATCGAGCGGGCGAACGAGGTCTGGGCGGAGCTGGCCGCTTTGTATGAGCGCCCGGTCGAGGAGCTTCGCCGCGCGCTCTTCGGCGACCGCAAAGACGAGCAGACCTTACGCGCCTTTGAGGTGCCCGACGGCGCTTGGCTCCTGCACCGTTACAACGTCTCCTTGGTTCAGTCCGTGCTCTTACGCTGTCAAGAGCTCACGGTGACCCTGGAGGGCCCCAGCCCCGAGCGCCTGCAGCAGCTCTACCGGGCGGTGAAGTTCCACGGCCTCATGGTGCGGGTGACCCCGGCTGAGGGCGGCTGGCGGTTTCAGCTCGACGGGCCCACCTCTCTGCTGCAACACAGCACCCGCTACGGCATGGCCTTGGCCTCGTGGCTGCCCACGCTCCTGCTCCAGACCTGTCCTTGGCGTTTAGAGGCCGAGATCCGCTGGGGCGTACGAAAGGTGCGCCACACGCTGAACCTCAGCTCCGAGACCGGCCTGCGCCCCTACACCCGCGACCAAGGCGCCTACGTCACCCGGGTTGAGGAGTGGTTTCAGGAGCGGTTTCTGGCCCTGGAGAGCCCCTGGACGCTCTCTCGCGGCGGCGAGCCGCTGCGCCTGACCGGTCAAGAGCTGCTGTTCCCCTGCTTCACCTTCACCCAAGGCGAGCGGGTGGCGCATCTGGAGATCGTCGGCTTCTGGCGCAAAGACTGGCTCAAGCGGCGGCTCACGGCGCTCAAGGGCGCGTCGTCCGCCAAGCTGGTGCTCGCGGTCTCTAGTCGGCTCGACGCCGCGAAGGGCGGGATCGAGGGCTTCAAGGGCCAGATCATCCCCTTCAAAGAGGTCGTGCCCGCGAAAGACGTGCTCGCCGCCATCGAGCGCCTCGCGCCGCCGATTGTCGCCCCCAAGACGCCCCCATCCGAAGAAGGAGCCCCCCGTGGGCGCACCCCCAAGCCCCGCCGCGCTCCGCGCGCATGAGCTGGCCCAGGCGATGGGCCGCCCCACCTACATCGACCCCATGACGGGCTACACCGTGCTCACGGCGAACACCCTCGCCGCGCGCGGCGCCTGCTGTGGCAACGGCTGCCGACACTGCCCGTATCCACCGGAAGAACAGCGCCGGGCGGGGCGTCCGGGGGCTCGCTGACGTCTTGTCCAACTTTTCTTGCCGTCACTGTGACCGTTCGGGCTGGTGATGAGGTAGAAAGAGCCGGTTCGCCCAGACGGGATCGGGTGGTGGCCACCACCTCAGACGAGCTGGGTTAGCCTCCCCAGGAGGGTGTGTTGGAAGCCGCGATCCGACTCTCTGATGTGCGCGAGGCCCTGGCCTGTCGCGACCCCGAGCTGCCGAAGCTCATCTGTGCCCTCGCCGAGTCCGATGAGCCCCGCGCCACGGCGCCGGTTCGCCCCGGGGCGATCACCTACGACGGCGTCATCGCCGAGCTGCGCACCCACAAGGTGCGGCACCAGATGAAGGCCGATGAGCGCCGCCGCCTGCGCGAGACCCGCCTCGCCGCCGTGCTCGGCGCTGAGGCCGAGGTGCCGCCCCCCGACCGCCTGCGCCTGGACGAGGTCATCCTCACCCTCTGGCGCGCCGATGAGCCCTGGGCCCGCTCGGCGCTGCTCGCCGTCATCCAAGACGTGCCCCTGCGCTGGGGCCCTTGGCGCGGCATCAAACACATCTTCAAAGAGGCCGAGGCCAAGGGCGATTACGAGGTCTGGGGCGCCATCGTCGCTCGCCTCGACACCACCTGCGCCACAAGCTTCCGTGAACAAGAGGTGCGGAAGGTCACGCTCAGCTACCTCGTGCGCCGCGCCTGGCGCACCCTGCGCGGCCTGAGCCTCACCTTGCCCGCGGCCTACGCCGACGCCTCGGTGCAGGTGTTGCGGGCCTATGGCGACAGCGCCAACTGGGCGAAGCTGTGGGTGGCCTCCCACATCTTCTACCACGAGACCAAACAGTACGGCCGACGCGGCTTTCGCCTGAGCCCGCGCCCCAGCACGCTGCTCAAGTACCGCTACGCGCCAGAGCTGTGGCGCCGCTCGCCCCGCCCGCTGTTCTCTTTGTTGGAGACGGCCAAAGCCGAACAAGCCCGCCGCTTCGCCGCCGACGCCCTGCGCGCCGACTTCCGCGCTGAGCTGCGTGAGGTTGAGCCCGCCTGGGTGGCCCGGCTCACCGTGGTCATCTCCGACGAGGTCCATGACTTCGTCGTGTGGCTGCTCAAGAACGTGCCTCGGTTTGAGCAGGCGAGCTTCCGTGAGCTGGGCCTGCACGAGCCCGTGCTGAGCCTGTTGGAGTCACCGTCCAGCGACGCGGCCACCTGGGCGGCGGGCTACGCGCGCACCCACGCCCGCGACCTCTCTTTGGACCGGCTGATCAAGCTCGCCAACAACGACGTCGAGGCCGTTCGTCTGCTCGCCCGCGACCTGCTCTCCGACCGCGACCCCCGCGCCGACGTCGGCTTAGAGGGCTGGGGTCGCCTGCTCGGCAGCGAGTACGGCCACGATCTCGCCGCCGCCGCGATCCGAAAACACTTCGGCGCCCGGGAGCTCACGACGGACTGGTTCCGCGAGCGCCTGCTCTCCGGCGACGACACGGTCTTTGAGTTCGCCTCGGATCTGCTCGTGAAGGTCCACCCGCTCAACAAGCTGGGCGCGGCGTTCTTCCGGGATCTTCTCGACGATGACCGCCTCGACCACGACGTCGCCCGCTGGGCGATGGACACGCTGGGCCGCTTCTCCCCCGATGAGCTGGGCATCGAGGCCATCCGCCGCCTGCTCGTTCACCCCCGCACCTGGTCCCAGGCCGCAGGCTGGGTGGATCAAGAGCGCGTGAAGGCCGTCGATCTCGGCGCGGAGTTCATCAAGGCCATCGCCTTTGAGCCCACCTGGCTGGCCTCGGCGTTCTGGGCGGATCTGTTGGCGAGCGGGCGCAAGTGGGCGAAGGACCTCTCGTTCAACAGCGGCCTCTCCCAGCGCGCGCTTGGCTGGCTCAAGGACGTGCGCCGCTTCTCCCCTTCAGCCTTGGGCTTCGGCTGGCTGATGGAGCTGATTCAGCGCGGCGAGGCGCACCACCACGAGTTCGCCGTCGAGTACATGGTCAAGGCGTTTTTGCCCGCCGACTTCGCGCCCAAAGACGCCGCCCCGGTGGAGGCCGCGCCCAGCGCCGCCGCCCCAGCGAAGATCGACCTCGGCGGCGCCAGCTTCTTGTTCACCGGCAAGCTCAACACGATGACCCGCGACGTCGCCGAGGGCAAGGTCACCACCGCGGGCGGCTCCAACGCCGCCGGGGTGAGCCCCAAGCTCGACTATCTGGTCATCGGCGACGAGGGCTCTCCGCTCTACGGCATGGGGCGCAAGGGCTCCAAGCAGGTGAAGGCCGAGTCGTTGATGGCCAAAGGCGCGCCGATCCGCATCATCTCCGAGACGGCGTTCTTGCAGATGTTGGCGGGTGAGCAGCGCACCTTCGACACCGACACCACCAGCGCGGGCTGTGAGGCCCTGTGGGACATGGTCTTGGCCCCGGGCGACACGCCCCTTGGCCGATTCGCCCTGCGGTATGTGCGGCGCCACCACGTCGATATCGGCCTGGAGATGACCGATCGCCCGGTGGACCCTGGCGCGGAGATCCCCGCTGATTGGCTCACCTTTGAGCGGGTGAAGCCCCTGTTCTTGGACCCGCGCGCCCAGCTTCGTGAGCTGGCCCTGGACTTGGCCCGGTTTGAGATGGCGCGTTGGCAGCCGCCGATGCCCGATCTGGTGCAGCTCTCCGAGGCTTCTTATGCCGAGGTTCGCGCCTTCGTGCGGAAGGCCCTCACCGTAGATGAGCACCCCGACCACAAACGTATCCGCATCGACCCCGCGCGTTTGACCCCCGAGGCGGTGTACCGCTTCTGCGAGTCCCTCGACGCCGAGACCCGCGCCTTGGGCATGGAGCTGATCGGGCGCCACAAACACCTGGCTTTGCCTGAAGAGCTCTTCCGGCTCAGCGAGTCCCCGGATCGCAACGTGCGCGCCTTCGTCGTGCGCACCGTGCGGGGCCTCTACCGCGACCGGGGCATCACTGAAGGCTGGAAGCCCACGCCGCCCCCGGTCTCGACCTTGGGCAAAGCCGCCAACGCCGCAATCGTGGCCCCCACGGGCCCGGCGCCGCGGCCCGCCTCACACCCGGCCAGCGCCGAGCAGCTCGCGGCGTTTCTGCGCCAGACGCTCTACGGGGTGCCCCCGGCCCGGCCGCCCAAAGAAGTCGATCGTGGCCCCAAGCTGCGGCCCTTGCCCGCGCGGAAGGCCAAGCTCGCCTTGGTCGAGGTGCTCCGCGATCTCGCCGTCGAGGACGCCAACCTCGCCGCCGTGGTCGCCCCCGTGCTCCGCGACTTCTCCGAGAGCCGGGGCGCGTCTGAGCGCGCGGCGTGTTTCGTCGCGCTCACCCGAATTCGCCACGCCCACCCCGGCTTAGACGCCCAAGAGGGGAGCCGCTGATGGCCCACGTCGATCGTATGTTCCAGCACCGCGGCGCGGTCACCGGGCTTCGTGCCCAAGGGGACGCGCTCTGGTTCACCACCCGCCACGCTGAGGGCCACGCCACGGCGCTGTACCGCCTCGATCTCGACAAGGTCGAGCAGAAGGCGTACCCGCTGCCCTGCGGCGGCCTCGATCTCGACCCGGACGGCGACGATCTCCTCGTCACCGCCGAGAACGGCCAGATCTACCGCCTTCGGGCGGGTGAGGCGGCGCTCGCGCCCATCGGTCCGGCGCTGAGCCCGGCGGGCACGGCCTTGGCGGTGCTCTCCAAGGGGCGCCTCGGCGTGCTGCGCGGCGCGCTGTTGAGCATCGTGAGCGCCGCCGACGGCGCCGTGCTGCAAGACTTGGAGCTCCCCGAGGCGGGCACGGCCATCGTCGCCGACCCCACGGGCCACTGGATCGCCGTCGGCACCGCGGGCGGCAAGCTCTGCGCGTTTGACGACGAAGACAAAGAGCGCTTCTTGGGCGGCGAGGCCGTGAAGGCGCATGAAGGCGCGGTCACCACCCTCTGTTTTGAGCCCGGTGAGCTGCGGGTGCTCTCCGCGGGTGTCGACAACAAGCTGCTCTCGACCCACCTGCGCGGCCGCTTAGAGCCTGAAGATCGTGGCGGCGGCGCGGCCCATGACGCCCCCGTGCGCGGCATCGCCATCGGCGCTGAAGAGCACACCGACCGCCGCTTTTACACCGCGGGTGATGACGGCGTGCTCAAGGCCTGGCCCTTGGGCGCGGGCCGCAAACGCCCGACGACGACGAAGGACTGGATCGCCAAGAGCGTCGGCCTCATCGTCGTGAAGTACAAGGCCCGCCCGGCCTTGGCCCTGGCGCTCCTCGACGGCTCGATCCGCATCCTGCTCATGGACGCGGCGGGCAAGGTGGGCGAGGCGGCGATCACCGCCCGTGGCGCCTTGGCCTGGGCCGACGCTGAGCTTGGCCGCTCCGAGCCCCAGCAGCGCGAAGACGCGATGCGCATCCTGGCGCGTTGGGGTGACGCCGAGAGCGTCAGCCGCCTGAACGACCGCGCCCGCGGCGACGAGCAGGTGAGCCTGCGTGGCCTCGCCGCTGAATTGCTCGCCCAGAGCGACCACCCCAGCGCCCGCAAGCTGCTCACCGGCCTGCTCAGCTCAAACGACGCCGTGGTGCGGCTCAACGCCTTCAACGGCCTGCGCCGCATCTCCGGCCCCGAGAGCCTCGACCCGCTCAACGCTGCGCTCTCGGCGAAGAAGGCCGATCTTGGCCAGGCCGCGGTCAAGGTGCTGCAGGGCATGGCGCCTACGGATGAGCTGGCCATGGCCCGCCTCGTCCAGGCCCTCCGCGATGAGCCCCAAGAGGTGCGCACCGCGGCGCTCTACGCCCTTGAGGCGATTCACCCCGACGGCGACCCGGCGGCGGATCTGCTCGCGCTCGACTCCAACCGCGCCGACGTGCGCCGCTTGGCGCTTCTGCGCCTCAAGCAGCGGGGGCTTCTGCACCTCGCCGAGACGGGCATCGCGCTGCGCCGCCACGGCGAAGACAAAGACGCTGACGTGCGGGTGATGGCGTTTTTGGTGAACGTCTCGTCCCGGCCGCAGCTCGCCGAGGCCCTGCGCCACCGCGACCGCGACCTGCACCGCCAGCTCTTTGAGCTCGACACCTGGGGGCTGCCCGACGACCCTGAGCGGAAGCCCCCCAAGACGAAGAAGGTCGACGCGGCCACGCTCAGCGGCGATGACCTGCGGCCGCTGTTGGAGGCGATGGCCTCCCGGGCGCTGGACACCTGCCTTCGTGGCGCGGTCGGTCTTGCCTCCTTGGGTGACTCCCGGGCCCTGGGCGCGCTGTTGCAGCTCAGCCGCGACGGCGACAAGTCGGCCCGGGTTCAGGCCTGCAAGGCCCTGGAGGCCCTGGGCGACGCCCGCGCCCTCAACCGCCTGCGCCTGATGATCCGCGACGCCGCCCCCGAGGTGCGTGACGCGGCGTTCTCTGCGCTCACGCGCATCTTGGAGGCCACACCGCTTGAGGCCGCCGACGCTGGGCTTCACGCCGAGCACGACGACGTGCGGAAGCGGGCGCTCCAGGTGCTCACGGCAAAGCTGCGGGCGAGCAAGACTGAAGATCCCGTCGCCATCGCGCTCCTGCAGCTCGCGCTGAACGACATCGACGCCGGGGTGCGCGGCGAGGCCCTCAAGGCCGCGCTCAACCTGGGCGTGTCCGGCGGCGGCGCGAACACCCAGCGCTTCGCCCTGCGCTCGTTGCATGTGGACGTGCGCCGCGAGGTGCTCACCGAGATCATGGCGCGGCCCGATGAGCCTTGGGCTTGGGGCCTGCTCTTGGAGCTGTTCGACGACCCCGACGCCACCCTACGCAGCGACGCCTTCGCCTTCGCCCAGAAACGCGCCAAGGGCCGTCGTCTGGAGCCTCTGGCGGCGGCGCTTCGTTGCCAACACCCCGATCTGCGGCGCCGGGCGGCCAAAGAGCTCGCCGAGAAGCGCAGCGACGGCGGCCAGGCCTTGCTGGTGAAGGCCTTAGAGGACGATGACGCCGAGGTGCGCAGCCTCGCCATCGGCGCGCTCGTCACCGCTGAGGCCCACGACGCCTTGTCGGCGGCGCTCACGGCGCGTTGGGCCGATGTGCGGGTTCGTGCGGCCTCGGCTCGCGCGGCCCATGGTGACCCGGCGGCCTTGGGGCCCTTGCTGGAGGTCGCCACCGAGGCCAAGCCCGAGACGGGCAAGGGTGATCCTGCGGCCTGGGAGTTCCGGGTCATCACGGCCTTGGGTGGTCTAGGCGGTCTGGGTGAGCCCGGGGCCCTTGAGCCCGTCGCGGCCCTGCTCAGCCGTGAGCAGCCCAAGATCCGCCTGGCCGCGGTCGAGGCCTTGGCCTGGATCTCCCGGCCCGGCCAGCTCGACGCGCTTCGTGCTGCGTTGCGGCATAGTGACGCTGAAGTCCGGTTGAAGGCCGCGTTTGGCCTGGCGATCAACGGCGATGCCGCCGGGGTGAGCCTGCTCTTCGCCCGCCCCAAGGCCGCCGACACGTCGAACAACCGCAACAAACGTAACCAGCCCGCCGCGCCCACCGAGCCTAGCCTGGGTGAGCCCGAGCGCCTTCAGGCCGCCTTGGCCTTGGGTGAGTCGGGCCGCGGGGCGCTGTTAAGCCTGCTCGACACCGACAACGCCGCCGTGCGTCGCCGGGCCCTGCTCTCCGTGGCGCTTCTGGAGCTCGCCGAGCCCCAAGATCCGCCCAGCCGCCTGCTCTCGGCGCTCTCCGCGGCCTCCGGGCTTGTGCGTCTGGCCGCGGCGGAGCTTCTGGAGCGCTGCCCCGACGCCGCCGACTTCCGCGCCGCCGCCGTGGAGCGTGTGAACGACCGTAGCTGGGCCACGCCGATCTCCCAGTCCGAGCTGATGAGCCTCGTCACGACGCCGGGTCGGGCGGGCTCGGTGCCGCCGTGGACCGTCGATGAGGACGTGGTGATGGACCTCACCGCGGCCTTGGCCTCGGCGGATCCCCAGCTTCGTGCCCGGGGCGCCGCCGTGCTCGCCGGGCTGGAGCTTCCTACGCAGGAGCGTTTTGAGGCCGAGTGGAAGGCCCTGCGCGCTCGTGCCGCCGGGGCGCTGGACGCTGGCAAAGCCGAGGTGGCTCGCCGCCTCAAGAACGACGCCCGCAGCAAAGAGGCGACGCTGCGCCCGGTGGTGTTCGGCGCCTGCGTGGGCTTGGCCCGCGAGGGTGGCTCCAACGAGGCCGGCGTGCGGGTGAAGGCGCTGAGCCGCCTGCTCGCCATGGCCGTCGAGGAGCCCGGCCTGGGCGCCTCCGTCGAGCCGGTCATGGTGCTCGCCCTGTCTGACCCGATGGCGCCGGTGCGCATCACCGCGCTCAACGCCCTGCAACGCCTGGGCATGGAGCCCGCGCGCCTCGGCGCCGAGGCCCTGGCCGCGTCTCACCAAGACGTCGGCGCCTTGGGCATGCGGGTGCTCGCCGAGCAGGCCGGCGGAGACGCCGCGGTCAACATCCTGCGCCGGGTGGCCTTGGAGCGCACCGACGGGATGCAGACCCCTGCGGCGAACCTCATCGCCGAGCGTCAGGGGGAGGTGGTCGCCGGTCGCCTCGTGCTCGACGCCCGCGACGCCAACTTGCGCCAGCAGGGCCTCGCCTGGCTGGCGAAGATGGCCCCAACCGAGCCCGCCGCCGTGGACGCGCTGCGCGCCGCCTTGGGCTCACGCCACGCTGAGGTGCGTCTTGGCGCGGCCCGCCGCCTCGCCGAGCGCCGCGACGGCGCCGCCTGGGATCTGCTGGTGAAGGTGCTCAACGGCGACGACACCCGGCAGATGCGGGAGGCCCGCGACGGACTCATCGCCCTGGGTGATCCCCGCGTTGTGGACGCGCTCCTCGACCGCGTGGACCGCCCCGACAAGGGCTCCGGCCTGGGAGATGAGCTGATCCGCTTCGCCGCAGACCTTCGGGTGGCCGCGAGCCTCCCCCGCCTGCTCAAGCTCGCCGACGTCAAGGAGCTTCGGCGCGCTGCGCTCTACGGCGCGCTCACCGTCACCGGCTACGACCAAGACATCGACGACACTGAAGACGAGCGCCTGCACGACCGCGCCTGGCTCAAAGACCAGCACCCGCGCAGCGATGAGGGCCTCGTCGAGCTGACGCGTAAGGCCGCGGCCTTAGGCGAAGATCGGATGTTGTCCAACGAGCTGCTGCCGTCGCTGCGCTGGGCGCCAAGCGCTGTCGTAGACGCCGCCTTGGCGGCCTTGGTGGGCTACAACAAGCCCGAGATTCGCCAAGAGGTGATGGAGGCCATCGGCTGGCGTCTGCGGAAGCGTGCTGGCCCGTCGGACACGCTGCTTCGGGCGCTGCAGAGCCCCGAGGTCGAGCTTCGGTTCTTGGCCGCCGAGGGCCTCGCCTTGGCCGACCGCAACGACGGCGCCACGGCCTTGCTCGCGGCGGTGGAGCTCATGCCTGAGCTCGACTGGCGTGTGCGCGCGGTGAAGGCGCTCGGCCCCTTGGCCGACGCTCGGGCCCTGGAGCTGCTCTCCCGCCTCGCCACTGAAGAAGGCCACGCTCTGCAAGAGGCCGCGGCTGAGGCCCTGGGCCACCTCTCCACAGGCGACCGCGCCGAGCAGGTGCTCAAGACGCTGACCAAGCTGGCCGAGGGCAGCGGCGAGGTCGCGCTCAGCGCGCTCTCCGGCCTGCGCCACTTCGGCTCCGAGCCCGCCTGGGTCATCCTGCGGGCCCGGGCGAAGGACGACAACTGGCGGGTGCGTCAGGTTATCGCCGAGGTGCTCGCCGATGAGCGCACCGAGGCCGGCCTCGACGTGCTGCGTAAGCTCATCGACGACCACGACGGCGACGTGAGCGGCGCGGC
>Ga0209467_1002037_pt1 | contig 15259 bp, 15 predicted proteins | sample Higcelwee11metaG_FD_187175 | JGI IMG/M metagenome (GOLD analysis project Ga0209467, IMG submission 187175) | Freshwater pond sediment microbial communities from the University of Edinburgh, under environmental carbon perturbations - High... | ecosystem: Environmental > Aquatic > Freshwater >...
CCGCCCGGGGAGCCTGAGCCGTGATCACCTTCGTCATCGGCGGCAACAAGTCCGGCAAGTCGGACTACGCCATGAGCCTGTTGAACGCCGCGCCCGGGCCGGCGCTGTTTCTGGCCACGGGCAAGGCCTGCGATCTGTCCTTCCGCAAGCAGATCGCCGCGCACCGCGAGCGCCGCGACCCGGCCCTGCCGGTGGTGGAGGTGGGCTGGGACTTGCCACGGGCGCTTCTGGAGGCTAAAAAGGACCATGCCACGGTGCTGGTGGACAGCCTGGACTTCTGGCTGTACGTCTGCACCCAGGAGCGGCACGAGCTTGAACTTACCGAGGCCCTGCTCGACGTGCTCCGGACCTGGGGCCAGGGCGGGCTCATTCTGGTGTCCTGCGAAATCGGTTTTTCGCCGCTGCCGGGGTCCAGCGAGGCGCGGTCGTTCCTGAAGAAGCTGGGGAGGCTGAACCGGGCCGTGGCGGCCTGTGCGGACGAGGCGTGGCTGGTGGTGGCCGGGTTGCCGCTGGCGCTCAAAAAGGCGGAACATGGGCGTAAGCAAACAGACTGACGAGAAGCTCCAGGCGCTGCTGCCGCTCCTGAACAAGGACGAGCGCTGGCTCATCGCCATCAACGCCGACCCGGACTCCATGGCCGCGGCCCTCGGGCTCAAGGCCATCCTCTCGCGCCGCGTGCGCGACATCGGCATCGGCCACGTCAACGAGATCAAGCGCCCGGACAACCTGGCCATGATCCGCTACCTGCGCGTGCCCACGCGCAAGCTCATCCCCAACCTCATCGCCCAGTACGACCGCTTCGCCCTGGTGGACTCCCAGCCGCACCACCACCCGGAGCTGGAGAAGCTCGCCTACTCCGTGGTCATCGACCACCACCCCCTCCTGCCGGACAAGCCCGTGCAGGCCGCCGTGGTGGACATCCGGCCCAAGTACGGGGCCACGGCCACCATGCTCACCGAATACGTGCAGCGCATGAAGATCCGGCCGGCCAAGCTGCTGGCCTCGGCGCTGCTCTACGGCATCAAGGCCGACACCCTGAATTTCCAGCGCAAGTTCATCGACGCGGACATCAACGCCTTCAAGTACCTCTCCAAGTACGCCGACCACACGCTCATCACCCGCATCGTGCGCAGCGAATACCACCTGGAGTGGATGCGCTACTTCTCGCGGGCGTTCTACAACCTGCGGCGCATCGGCACGGGGCTCACCGCGCACCTGGGCAAGGTGCAGAGCCCGGACCTGCTCGTGGTGGTGGCCGACTTCTTCATGCGCGTGCACTCCATCTCCTGGGACGCGGTCTCCGGCGTGTTCGGCGACACGCTCGTGGTCATCTTCCGAGGCGACGGCATCCGCAAGGACATGGGCACGTTCGCGGCCTCGCTCTTCGCCGAGGTGGGCTCGGCCGGCGGCCACAAGGGCGCGGCCCGGGCGGAGATTCCGCTGTCCGCCCTGGACGGCAAGGATCCGGAGCTGTTCGTCCTGAAGAAGCTCTCGCGCGGCAAGACCACCGGCTTCCAGCGGATCTGAGATGTCGCTGAAAGCCCGCCTGAACCACGGCGGCGAGGAGCCGCTCTACCTCGTCGACGGCACCAGCTTCCTGTACCGCGGCTTCTACGCCTATCCGGACCTCAAGCGCTCCGACGGCATGGCCACGGGCGCCATCTTCATCGTGCTGCGCATCCTCCTGCGGATCTTGCGCGAGGAGCGGCCCAAATACCTCGGCTTCTTCATGGACGGTCGCGGCCCGAACTTCCGGCACGCCCTGTTCGAGCCCTACAAGGCCCAGCGGCCCCGGATGCCCGAGGATCTGGCCGCGCAGATCGAGCCCCTGCGCGAGGCCATCGGCCTGCTCGGCCTTTCGCTCACGGTCAGCGAGGGCGTGGAGGCCGACGACTGCATCGCCAGCCTGGCCGCCGCGCACCACGCCTCGCGGCCCGTGGTCATCGTGGCCTCGGACAAGGATCTGAAGCAGTGCCTGACCTCCTCGGTGTACCTCTGGGATCCGGCGGGCAAGGCCGAGAAGTTCACCAGCGAGGCCGACTTCACGGCCGAGACCGGCATCACGCCCGCGCAGTGGCCGGACCTCCAGGCGCTCATGGGCGACGCCTCCGACAACATCCCCGGCCTGCCCGGCGTGGGCCCCAAGACCGCCATCAGGATCATCCAGGAATTCCCCACGCTTGAGGCCGTGCGCGACGCCTTTCTCGCCGGAGGCGACCGCCTGCCCGAGAGCTTCCGCAGGAAGCTCGACGGCCGCGTGGATGACGTGTTCCTGTACCGCGAGCTGACGCGGCTTCGGACCGACTCCTGCCCGGACCTGAGCCTGGACAAGCTGGCCGTGCGGCCGCCCGAGGCGGCCCGGCTGGCCGAGTTCCTGCGCGCCTACGAGTTCAAGAGCCTGCTGCGCGAGATTCCGCAGCCCGCGCTGCCTGAACCCCCGCGCGCCAGCGACTCCTATTCCGGTCCTCCGCCTTGGGACGCCCCTTCGCCCCCTTCGCCCCCTACGGGGTTCATGGGGGCCCCTTCGGGGTCCATGGGGGCCCCTTCGGGGTCCATGGGGGCCCCTTCGGGGTTCATGGGGGCCCCTTCGGGGTTCATGGGGGATGTGGCGCAGCCGTCCGCTGTGGCCGGGCAGCCAGAATCGTCCGTCGCGGCCGGGCCGTCCGCCCCGGCGGGCAAGGCGGCGGGCAAGCAGCCGAAGCGGCAGCCGCAGCATTCGCTGTTCGGCGCGCCGGCCGCGCCCGCGTCGGGCACGCCCGCGCCGGCCGCGCCCGCGTCCGACCGGCCGCAGCTGGCCGTGCGCCACGTGGCCGACTCCGCTGCCCTGCCGGACTTCGCCGGCCGCGTGGTGGGCCTGGTGCCGCTGGAGGGCGGCGGCTTCCGCATCGCCTGCGCGGGCGACGCGGGCGAGACCGAGTATTCCGGCCCGGCCGAGGCCCTGGCCGGGCGCCTGGTCGCCGCGCGGACCATCGCCGCGCCCAGCGTGCAGGATCTGCTGCGCGCGGACAGCGCCTGGGACGCCGTGCCGCTGGCCGCCTGGTTCGACCTGGGCCTGGCCGCGTACCTGCTCAACCCCGAGGACCGCAACTATTCCTTCGAGCGCCTGCGCTCGGCCCTGTTCCTGGCCAATGACCCCCTGGCCGATCCCGAAGGCGACGCTGAAGCCACGGCCCCCTTGAACCCCGAAGGGGGCGAAGGGGGGGCGGCGCTGGCCTGCCTGCGCACGCTCTCGCGCCGCCTGCGGAACGCCGGGCTCTTCGAGCTCATGCGCGAGCTGGAGCTGCCGCTGATTCCCGTGCTGGCGGCCATGGAGCGGCGCGGCGTGCGCATCGACTTCGCGGCCTTCAAGAGTTTTCTCGACGAGGTGAGCGCCCAGGCCGCGGCGCACGAGAAGCGCATCCAGGAACTGGCGGGCGGGCTGGCCGGAGGGCCGGCGGCCGAGCCGCTCAACGTGCGCTCCAGCCAGCAGCTCGCCGAACTGCTCTTCAAGAAGCTCGGCCTCAAGCCCGCGGGCAAGACCCCGGGCGGCGCGCTGTCCACGGGCAGCGAGGCGCTGGAGAAGCTGGCCGGCCAGCACCCGGTGGTGGAGGAGATCCTGGCCTTTCGCGTGCAGGAGAAGCTGCGCTCCACCTACCTGGAGCCGCTGCCGCGCCTGGCCGACGAACACGGCCGCCTGCACACGCGCTTCAACCAGCTGGCCACGGCCACCGGACGCCTGTCCAGCTCCGGCCCGAACCTCCAGAACATCCCCATCCGGGGTCCGCAGGGCGCGCGCATGCGGGCCTGCTTCGTGGCCTCGCCGGGCCTGCTCCTGGTGGGCGCGGACTACTCCCAGGTGGAGCTGCGCGTGCTGGCGCACTTCTCCGAAGACCCGGCGCTCCTCGACGCCTTCCGCAAGGACGAGGACATCCACAGCCGCACGGCCGCGCTGCTCTTCGACACGGACGCCGCCAGCGTCACCCCGGACCAGCGGCGCGGGGCCAAGACCATCAACTTCGGCCTGATCTACGGCATGGGTCCGCAGAAGCTGGCGCGGGAGCTGGGCATCAGCCTCAGTCAGGCCAAGGAGTTCATCCTGCGCTACTTCGCCAAGCTCGGCACGCTGAAGAACTTCTACGAGGGCCTGGTGCGGGAGGCGTCGGTGCGCGGCTACGTGACCACGCTCGCCGGCCGGCGCAGGCTTTTGCCGGAGCTGCACTCGCAGAACCAGCAGGTGCAGTCCCAGGCGCGCCGCCAGGCCGTGAACACCGTGATCCAGGGCTCGGCCGCGGACATCATCAAGCTGGCCATGCTGCGCGTGCACGCGAGCCCGGAGCTGGCGGCGCTGGACGCCCGGCTGATCCTCCAGGTGCACGACGAACTGCTGCTCGAAGCGCCCGAGGCCAACGCCGGCGCCGCCGCGGCCGAGCTCGGCCGGATCATGCAGTCCGTGGCGTCCCTGCGCGTGCCGCTCAAGGTGGACGTGGGCCAGGGCCGCACCTGGGCCGAGGCCCACTAGCCGTGGCCGCCGCTCCGCAAAACGCCATCCTCTTGGCGGCCTTCGGCTCGCGCCTGCCCGGGGCCACCGACTCGCTCAAGGCCATGCAGGCGCGCGCCCAGGAGCTGTATCCGGACTTCCGCGTGGAGACCGCGCTGACCTCGGGCACGGTGCGCCGCCACAAGGGCGCGGCCAGCCGCCACGGCCGCTCGCCCGAGGAGATTCTGCGCTCCCTGCGCCGCGAGGGCGTGACGCGGCTGGCCGTGCAGTCCCTGCACGTGGCGCCCGGCGACGAGTACCACGCGCTGGAGCGCCTGGCCGCGTCCATGCAGGGCGTCCAGCGGGACGGCGAACCGGGCTTCGAGCGCGTCACGGTGGGCCGGCCGCTGCTGGGCAGCCGCGAGGACGTGCGCCGGGCGGCCCGGGCCGTGCTTTCCGTGCTGCCGGCGGACCGCGCGCCCGGCGAGGCCGCGCTGTTCATGGGCCACGGCACGCGCGGCCGGGCCAACGGGGTCTACCAGGACCTGGCCGACGAACTGCGCGTGCTCGACCCGCTCGCGCTCATCGGCGCGCTGGAGGCCGAGCCCGGCCTGGCCGCCAAGGTCGACGAGCTGCGCGGCCTGGGCGTGCGCCGGGTGCACCTGCTGCCGCTTTTGTTCGCGCGCGGGGTGCACGCCACCCGGGACATGGCCGGGGAGGGCGGCAATTCCTGGCGCGCGGGGCTCGCGCGGGCCGGGTTCGAGTGCGTGCCGCACGTGCGCGGCGCGGGCGAACACGCGGAGCTGGCGGACATCTGGCTGGACCACCTGCGCGAGGCCGTGGCCAGGCTGCTGGCCTGACCCCCTTCGGGGGGTTCATTGTCCAGCGCCAGACTTCATGGAGGCGCTGAAGGGAGCGGAAGGGGCTCGACGAAGGCGCGCGCTTCTGGCATGACGACGGCAGCATGAAGCGCACAACAAGGGGGCAGCCAATGGCCGATGCGATCAAGGTGCTGGTGGTGGACGACGAGGAGCGCTTCCGCAATACCCTGGGCAAGCTGCTCACCGCCCAGGGCATGCAGGTCAGCGTGGCCGGCAGCGGGGCGGAAGCCCTGGAGCTGCTCCGGCGCGAGCCCCACGACATCGTGCTCCTCGACGTGAAGATGCCCGGCATGAGCGGCCAGGACACCCTGCCGGAGATCAAGAAGATCGACCCGGACATCGAGGTGATCATCCTCACCGGCCACGCCTCGGTGGACATCGCCGCGGAGATGATGGCGCGCGGCGGCTCCGACTATCTGCTCAAGCCCTACCCCATGGACGAGCTCCTGGGCATCATCCACATCGCCCACGACCGCCGCAGGGCGGCCAAGGGCTAGCCAGCCATGCGCATCATCCGCGTGCGCCACCGGGAGCGCGCCTTCTACGCCGCCATCGTCAGCCCGGAGGCCGTGCGCAGCTTGAGCCGCGAGGACGGCCTGCCCGAGGGCGACATCCCGCTTTCCGAGGTGGAGCTGCTGCCCCTGGTCAGGCCCAGCAAGGTCGTCTGCGTGGGGCTGAACTACCACGACCACGCCCGCGAGATGGACCTGACCATCCCGGAGGAGCCCATCCTGTTCCTCAAGCCGCCAAGCTCGGTCATCGGCGCGGGCGACGCCATCGTCATGCCCGCCTGCTCGCAGCGCGTGGACTACGAGGCCGAGCTGGCCCTGGTCATGGGCAAGACCGCGCGCTTCGTGTCCGAGGCCGAGGCCCACCGCCACGTCTTCGGTTACGCCTGCGCCAACGACGTCACCGCGCGCGACCTGCAGAAGAAGGACGGCCAGTGGACGCGCAGCAAAAGCTTCGACACCTTCTGCCCCATCGGGCCGTGGATCGAAACGAGCGTGGCCGACGTCAACGCGCTGTCCCTGCGCGCCGTGGTCAACGGCGAGGTGCGCCAGCAGGGCGCGACCGCGGAGATGATCTTTCCGCCCATGCGGCTCGTGAGCCTCATCTCGCGCATCATGACGCTGCTTCCCGGCGACGTGATCCTCACCGGCACCCCGGCCGGCGTGGGGCCGCTGAACGCCGGCGACGAGGTGTCCATCGAGATCGACCAGGTGGGCTTTCTGCTGAACCCGGTCGTCAGCGAAGGCCCGGCGGACCCGACCGCCATGCAGTAGGCCCCTTCGGGGCGCCCCGGGTATCCCCCCGCCGTCCCGGCTCCGGCCTGGGCGCTTTTTCCCCTTGCCAAGCGCCCCAGTCCGGCGTAGAAGCAGCCGTTTCACACTACACACGCCCCGGCGATCCGCTGGGTGTCCCCGGACGTTCCGGGGCGGGCCTTCTGGCCGGGGCGGAGGAAAAACCCAGGAGGATTTATGGCTTACGTTACCATGAAGCAGATGCTGGAGACCGGCGTCCACTTCGGCCACCAGACCCGCCGCTGGAACCCCAAGATGCGCACCTACATTTTCGGCGCGCGCAACGGCATCCACATCATCGACCTGCAGCAGACCGTGAAGCTGTTCCAGAAGGCCCACGACTTCATCGTCGAGGCCGTGGCCACCGGCGGCAAGGTGCTGTTCATCGGCACCAAGCGCCAGGCCCAGGAGGCCATCAAGGCCGAGGTGGAGCGCTGCGGCATGCACTGCGTCACCCAGCGCTGGATGGGCGGCACCTTGACCAACTTCCAGACCATCAAGAAGAGCATCGACCGCCTGAAGAGCCTGGAGAACATGTTCGCCGACGGCACCATCAACAAGTTCCCCAAGAAGGAAATCGTGCAGATGAGCCGCGAGGTCGAGAAGCTCAACGACGCCCTGGGCGGCATCAAGAACATGACCGAGGCGCCCCGCGCCGCCTTCATCATCGACCCCAACCGCGAGCACATCGCGGTGAAGGAATGCCGCAAGCTCGGCATCCCTGTGGTGGCCGTGGTGGACACCAACTGCGACCCGGATCTCATCGATTACGTCATCCCCGGCAACGATGACGCCATCCGCGCCATCAAGCTGTTCGCCACGCACATCGCCGACGCCTGCCTCGAAGGCGCGGCCGTGCAGAAGGAAAACGCCCCCGGCGGCGCCAAGAACGCCCCGGGCAAGGACACCGAAGTCGATGCGGCCGCCGAGAAGGCCGCCGCCGAGGAGGAGTAGGCACATGGCTGAGATCAGCGCGAACGCGGTGAAGATCCTGCGCGAGAAGACCGGCGCGGGCATGATGGACTGCAAGAAGGCCCTGGTGGAGTCCGGCGGCAACGAGGAGAAGGCCATCGCGTACCTGCGCGAGAAGGGCCTGGCCAAGGCCGCCAAGAAGGCCGGCCGCGCCACCAGCCAGGGCATCATCGGCTCCTACATCCACTCCAACGGCAAGATCGGGGTCATGGTCGAGCTCAAGTGCGAGACCGACTTCGTGGCCAAGAACGAGAAGTTCCGCGAGTTCGCCAAGGACCTGGCCATGCAGATCGCCGCGGCCAGCCCGGTGTGCGTGAGCATCGACCAGGTGCCGGCCGACCTGCTCGCCAAGGAGCGCGAGATCTTCAAGCACCAGGCCATGCAGGAAGGCAAGCCCGAGGCCATCGCCGAGAAGATCGTCGAGGGCCGCCTCAAGAAGTACTACCAGGAGGTCTGCCTGCTGGAGCAGCCCTTCATCAAGGACGACAAGAAGGCCATCAAGGATCTCCTCAACGAGCTCATCGCCGTGCTCGGAGAGAACATGCAGATCGGGCGATTCACCCGCATGGTCCTGGGCGAAGGGGCCGAAGCGGAAGCCGCGGAATAGACGAAACGAAACGGGCCGCAAGGCCCGTTTTTCTTGGGGCCTTCGGCCCTCGTTTCGGGGTCTTCGGCCCGGTTGTCAGGTCTCGGCCCTGTTTTTCTGGTGGAGAGTCGCGCGCGAATCAGGCATACAACCACGGGGAGCGACATGGAGAAGCTGCGCTACAAACGGGTGCTGCTCAAGCTGAGCGGAGAGGCCCTGGCCGGGGAGCAGCAGTTCGGCATCGAGCCCAGGGCCATCGGCGCCTTCTGCCGCGAGATCGCCGACGTCGCCAGATGCGGCGTGCAGATCGCGCTGGTCATCGGCGGGGGCAACATCTTCCGCGGCATGGCCGCCAGCGAGCAGGGCATGGACCGCGCCCAGGGCGACTACATGGGCATGCTGGCCACCGTCATGAACGCGCTGGCCGTGCAGGACGCCCTGGAGAAGCTCGGCTGCGACACCCGCGTCATGACCGCCTTCACCATGAAGGAGGTGGCCGAGCCGTACATCCGCCGCCGCGCCGTGCGCCACCTGGAGAAGGGCCGCGTGGTCATCTGCGCCGCGGGCACGGGCAACCCGTACTTCACCACGGACACGGCCGCCGCGCTTCGCGCCATGGAGCTCAAGTGCGAGGCCATCCTCAAGGCCACCAAGGTGGACGGGGTGTACGACAAGGATCCGCGCAAGTTCGCCGACGCCAAGCGCTACGCCACCGTGACCTACCTGGAGGCCCTGGAGAAGCGCCTGGGCGTCATGGACGCCACGGCCATCTCGCTGGCGCGCGACAACGCCATGCCCATCATCGTGTTCAACCTGTTCAAGGAAGGCAACATCCGCCGGGTGGTCCAGGGCGAGACCCTCGGCACCATCGTCGAAGGAGGGAACTAGATCATGCACGCGGTTATCGAAGACGGCAGAAAGCGCATGGCCGGAGCCCTCTCCAGCCTGGGCAAGGAATTTTCGCGGCTGCGCACCGGCCGGGCCTCGGTGAGCCTGATTGAGCCCATCATGGCCGACTACTACGGCACGCCCACGCCGGTGAGCCAGATCGCCTCGCTCTCCGTGCCCGACGCGCGCACCATCACCATCCAGCCCTGGGACAAGGCCGCCTTCGGCGCGGTGGAGAAGGCCATTCTGAAGAGCGACCTGGGCCTGAACCCGGTCAACGACGGCAAGCTCATCCGCATTTCCATCCCGCCCCTGACCGAGGAGCGCCGCAAGGATCTCGTGAAGGTGGCCAAGAAGTTCACCGAGGAGGCCAAGGTGGCCGTGCGCAACGTCCGCCGCGACCTGAACGAGGAGCTGAAGAAGCTGCACAAGGACAAGGACATCACCGAGGACGAGCAGCGCAAGCTCTCCGAAGAGGTGCAGAAGCTCACCGACGAGACCATCAAGAAGTGCGACCAGACCTTCTCCGCCAAGGAGAAAGAGATCCTGGAGCTGTAGGCATGCCCAGCCTGCCGGCCGCGCCGGCCCCGCCGTGCGTGCCGCGGCACGTGGCCATCATCATGGACGGCAACGGCCGCTGGGCCAAGGCCAGGGGGCTGCCGCGCAGCGAGGGCCACCGCGCCGGCACCCGCGCGGCCAAGGCCATCGTCACGCGCTGCCGCGAGCTGGGCGTGGCGCACCTCACGCTGTACACCTTCTCGCGTGAGAACTGGTCGCGGCCCAAGGACGAGGTCGGCCTGATCTTCGACCTGCTCGTGGAGTACCTGCGCGGCGAACTCCAGAACCTGCTGGACCAGGACATCCGCCTGCTGGTCCTGGGCGAGCTGGACGGCCTGCCCTTCGTGGCCCGCCAGGCGCTGGCCCACGTCATGCAGAAGACCGCGCGCTGCCGGACCATGACGCTCAACCTGGCGCTGAACTACTCCGGCCGCGAGGAGATCCTGCGCGCCGCGCGTGCGCTCATGGCCAAGGGCGTGAAGCCCGAAGGGCCCGAGGGGTTGGACGAGGCGGCCTTCGCCGCCGAGCTGTACACAGCGGGCCAGCCCGACCCGGACCTGATCATCCGCACCAGCGGGGAGCTGAGGCTCTCCAACTACCTGCTGTTCCAGGCGGCCTACGCCGAGCTGTACTTCACCGACACCCTCTGGCCGGACTTCGACGCGGCCGAGCTGGAGCGCGCCCTGGCCGACTACCAGGGCCGGCAGCGCCGCTTCGGCAAGACCGGCGAGCAGCTGGGCGGCCCAGAGGCCTAGACAAACGCCGCGCCGGGAGGTCCGCATGACCCGTCCCGAATCCAGAGAGCCAGCGCCAAGCCCCGTGCTTGAGGCGGGCGCGGCCGTGCCCATGCGCGACGGCGTCATCCTGCGCGCGGACATCCGCCGGCCGGCCGGGCCCGGACCGTTCCCGGCGCTGATCCTGCGCACGCCCTACGGCCGCGCCAGCGACCCGGACGAGTTGCGCTTCGCCCTGCGCGCCGTGGCGCGCGGCTACGCCGTGATGCTCCAGGACGTGCGCGGCCGCCACGGCTCCGGGGGCCTGTTCGACCCGCACAAAAACGAGGGCCGCGACGGCTTCGACAGCATCGAGTGGCTGGCGGCGCGGGAGTGGTGCGACGGCCGCGTGGGCAGCTTCGGCCTGTCCTACCCCGGCTCGGCGCAGTGGTTCGCGGCGCTCCTGCAGCCGCCGCACCTGCTGGCCATGGCCCCGGCCATGACCTTCGCGTCCCTGCGCGAGGCGGTCTGGCCCGGCGGCGCGTTCGACATGGACTGGCTGCGCTGGGCGCTCGTGGACATCGCCCCGGACCTGCGCGCGCGCGCGAACCTGCCCGGCCCGCGCACCACGCAGGAAGCCTGGGAGGAATGGGAGCGCCGGGGCCCGGCCATGCTGGACACCCTGCCGCTCGCCGCCCTTCCGGAGCTGGACTCCGGGCCGGAGTTCCTGCGCCAGTGGCTTGCGCACCCGCCCGAAGACCCCTGGTGGGACTTCGGCGACCTGGCCGGCGGGTATGAGCGGGTCACGGCGGCGGCGCTGCACCTGGCCGGCTGGAGCGACGACGCCTTCACCGTGGCCGGGGCCGTCGCCAACCACCAGGGCCTCGTGGCCGCGCGCGCAAAAAAGGGCGAAGCCCCCCCGCGCAGCCTGCTGGTGCTCGGGCCCTGGGGCCACGGCGTCAACGCCGTCACGGGCGACGCGCCTCGCGGGGATCGCGACTTCGGCCCACAGGCGCGGCTGGACTACGACGGCCTGGTGCTGGACTTCATGGACCTGCACGTGCGCGGGCTGCATAACCGGCTTGCGGAGGCCGCGCCGGTGCGCTGCTTCGTCATGGGCGCGAACCGCTGGCGCGAGGACGCGGCCTGGCCGCCGGACGGGCTTGAGGAGCGCGCGCTGTACCTGTGCCCAGGCGCGGACGGTCGCGGCGCGCTGCTGCCCGCGCCGCCGGAGGGCGGCCCGGCCGAGAGCTCGTTTTGGGCCGACCCGGCCCGGCCGCTGCGCGAGGTTCCGGTTTCCGAACTGGGCGCGCGGGACGGCCTGCCGCTCTTCGAGACCGCGCCCTTCGAGGCGGAGTTGACGGTGCTCGGCCCCGTGCGCGCGGAGATCTTCCTCTCCACCGACGCGCCGGACCTGGACCTGTGCGTGCGGCTCTTCGACGTGGCCCCGCAGGCCGAGGGAGAAGCCGAGGGCGGCGGCGTGTTCGAGCTGACGCGGCCCAATGCCGGGGTGCTGCGGGCCAGCCTGCGGCACGGCCTGTCCCGGCGCGCGCCGCTGGCGTCCGGCCGGGCGCACCGGCTCGTGTTCGACGGACTCCTCACGGCCAACGCCTTTTTGCCGGGCCACCGGCTGCGGGTGGTCCTCTGCGCGAGCCGGCATCCGCTGCTCTCGCGCAACCCGCAGACCGGCGCGAGCGAGGTCGTGAGCGCGCAAACGCGGCCGGCGCGCATCGCGGTGCTGCACGGCCCGGAGCAGCCAAGCCGCCTGGTGCTGCCCGTGCCGCCGCAGTCGCCGCCGGCGGCTGCCGCGCGCTGAACGCCTTGCCAACGCGCGCAAAGCGTGTTTCCCTCTCGCCACACCAACCAAGGAGCCGCCCCATGTCCTCTGCGCGCCGCCTCGCGTCCGGTTTTTCCCTGTCCCTCGCCCTGGCCCTCGCCCTGGGCTGCGCCGTCCCGGTCCTGGCCGCGGAAAAAGCCGAGACCCCGTCCCTGGCCGACGTGCAGGAGTACGTGCGGCTCTTCGGGTACCGCGAGATGCTGGAGCAGAGCGCCAACCGGCAGCTGGCCGCCATCATCGACTCGGTGCGCAGGGAGCGGCCCGACGTGCCCGAGCGGACCTTCGAGATCATCCGCGTGGAGCTGCTGGGCGAGATCAAGGCCGCGTCGGAGCGCTCGGCGCGGGAGATGGCCGCGGTGTTCCAGAACAGCTTCAGCCGCGAGGACGTGGCGTTCCTGCTCTCCATCGGCCGCGACCCGCGCATGCAGCGGGTGATCCGGCAGCAGCCAGGAATCGCGCTTGAGCTGGAAGGCATCGGCGAGCGCCTGGCGGACGAGGTGACGGAGCGCGCCGCGCCGAGGATCGCCCAGCGCCTGCGCGCCCTGCGCGGCGAGGGCGGCTAGGGCGCGGGCCGCATCGTCATTGTCCATTCGTCGCCTTGCGTCTGCCGCGTGATATCCAGAGCGCGCATCTTCCACGGCAGCGCATGATATTTTCCAGTTATGACGCAACGTCGTACAAGGAGCATGTGCATTGGACATCCCGCGCATCTTCACCATCACCGAAAGCGCCCACCGCATCCACAACCCGATGACGCCCGACAAACTCGCCACGCTTGGCGCGGCGCTGCGCCTGGAAGCCGGGACGCGGGTGCTCGACCTCGGCAGCGGCTCGGGAGAGATGCTGTGCACCTGGGCGCGCGATTACGGAGTCGTCGGCGCCGGCGTCGACCTGAGCCTCTTGTTCACCGAGCAGGCCAAGCGCCGCGCCGGGGAACTCGGCGTCGCCGATCGCGTCACGTTTCTCCACGGCGACGCCGCGGGCCACGTCTCGGACGTCCCGGTGGGCGTGGCGGCCTGCGTCGGGGCCACGTGGATCGGCGGGGGAGTGGCCGGCGCTGTGGCGCTCCTGGCGCGGAGCCTTCGCCCCGGAGGGATCATCCTCATCGGCGAGCCCTACTGGCGGCAGTCGCCGCCCACGGAGGACGTCGCCAGGGGCTGCCTTGCCGGCGCCATCGCCGACTTTCTCACGCTGCCAGAACTCCTCGCGTCTTTCGGCCGGCTTGGCTACGACGTGGTGGAGATGGTTTTGGCGGACCAGGACGGTTGGGACAGGTATGAGGCGGCCAAGTGGCTCACCATGCGCCGCTGGCTCGAGGCGAACCCCGGCGACGAGATGGCGGCGGACGTTCGCGCCCAGCTGGCCTCGGAACCCGCGCGCTACGCCGCCTACACGCGTGAATACCTGGGTTGGGGCGTGTTCGCGCTGATGGTGCGGTGATGGCGCGGTGATGACGCAGTGAGGCGGGGCGTCCGGCTCGGCGGACGATGAGCGGCTGGGGCTGCTGGGCGCTCGCCTGCGGGTATTGAGGCGCTAGAGCAGCCCGGCCTCCTGGAAGCTGAAGTGCCGGGTCTCGCTGACGATGAGGTGGTCGAGCACGCGCAGGCCGAGGTTCTGCGCGGCCAGGGCGATGCGCCGGGTGAGTTCGCGGTCGGCTGTCGAGGGCGAGGGGTCGCCGCCGGGGTGGTTGTGCGCCAGGATCACGCCGGAGGCCTGGTGCGCCAGGGCGAGCGCCAGCACCTCGCGCGGGTACACCGTGGTCTCGTCCACGGTCCCCTTGCCCACGCGCTCCCAGGCCATGAGCCGGTTCTTGTTGTCCACCAGCGCCACCCAGAACTCCTCCACGCGCAGGTGCCCGATGCGCGCCCGCGCGGCCTCGGCCACCACCTCCGGTCCCGTGAACACCTGGCGCTCGCGCACCGGGGCCTCGCTTAACCGGGCGAAGGCCTCGCGCACAAGCGCCCAGTGGCCCACGAGCGCCTCGCCGAAGCCCTTGTGCTCGCGGAGTTCCTCGGGCCGGGCGAAGAGCACGCCGCGCAGGGTGCCGAAGGCGGCGAGCAGCTCCTTGGCCAGCGGCTTGGTGTCGCGCCGGGGCAGCACCTGGCCCAGCAGCAGCTCCAGAAGCTCGTAGTCGGCCAGGGCCTTGGGCTCGGAGTGCAGCTTCTCGCGCAGGCGCTGGCGGTGGCCCAGGTAGTGCGGCGGCGGGGTCTCGGCGGCCTTGGCGGCCTTGGACGGGGCGGGGGGCTTCCTCGCCGGGCTCATGCGCGTCTCCCGGCGGACCCGGCGGGGTGCCCGGCCTCGGGCTGGAGCAGGGCCGAGAGCGCGGCCACGTAGGCCTCCAGGGTGTCGTCCGGCCGGCGCGCGCCGCTGATGACCCCGAGGTTGGCGTCCAGCGTCAGCTCGATGATCCGGGCGATGCCCGCGCGGCCGAGCCGCCTGGCCGTCTTGGCCAGGCTCGCCTTGGCCTGGCCGCCCAGGCGCACCTTGGCCTCCTCGCCCTCGTGCAAGAGCCACATCTGCCGCGCCTGCCAGGCCACGTAGCCCAGCAGCTGGAACAGGATGCGGTCGCCCGACGGCCTGAGCTTGTCGTCCAAAACGCGCGCCCAGACCTCGCGGAAGGCCCGCGGGTCGGCCTGGGGCGAGGCCGCAAGCGCGCGCATGAACTCGAAGAATTCGGTGTCGCCGTGGGGCGCGATGAGCTGGGCGTGCTCCGGGAGCACGGCGCGGCTGTCGCCCGCGGCCAGGGCGATCTTGTCCAGCTCCAGCCCGGCGGCCAGGGCGTCGCGCGGCAGGGCCTCCATGAGCGCCCGCCGGGCCGCGGCGTCCAGCGTCAGCCCGGCTGCGGCGGCCCACTGGTCCAGAAACTTCGGCAGGCTGGCGTCGGTGAGGCCCGGCGACTGCCAGACCCAGGCCTTGGCCTCGGCGGTCCGCCAGAGCCAGCGCCTGGGCAGGAAATTGGGCACGGGCGGCTTGCCGTCCTTCCACGCGCCCTCCAGGCAGAACACGGGCAGCACGGTGGCGGCGGTGCGCCGCGCGGCCTCGTCCAGCTGGTCCCAGGCCTCGGCCC
>Ga0209467_1002040_pt1 | contig 15236 bp, 13 predicted proteins | sample Higcelwee11metaG_FD_187175 | JGI IMG/M metagenome (GOLD analysis project Ga0209467, IMG submission 187175) | Freshwater pond sediment microbial communities from the University of Edinburgh, under environmental carbon perturbations - High... | ecosystem: Environmental > Aquatic > Freshwater >...
GGCGATCCCGTCGATCATCTACGGCATGTGGGGTCTGTTCGTATTCGCGCCGCTGTTCGGCGACCACGTGCAGCCGCTCCTGACGGTCACGATCGGCAAAGTGCCGGTGATCGGCGCGCTGTTCGGTACCCAGACCAACAACAAGCGCCGCACTGAAATCATCATCCTGATCACCCCGACCGTGGTGCGCGATCAGCAGGGCCTGCGCGATTACACCGACGATTATTCGCGCCGTTTCCGCGCGATGGATCCGCTGCCGCCGCCGGGCAAGCTTCGGGCGGTGCCGGCGCAGCCGCACCGCTGAATGCACGGGCAGTGACCGCGCTGCCCGTCGTTCTGGTGCCGGTGGGCGTCGACGACGACGCCCTCGACGCCTGCCTCGCCGCGCTCGACGCCGGTACGCCTGCGGCCACCCGCGTGTGGCTGGCAGACGATGCCCAGGCCGGTCCGCGCGGTCTGGTCATCATCGAACGCTGGCTCGCTCGCACCGCGCTGCAGGCCGATTACACGCGACGCCCGCGTTCCATCGGCGAAGCCGCGCATCTCGACGACATGCTGAAGGCCTGCGCCGACGCCGACGTACTGCTGCTCGCCAGCGACGCGGTGCCGTTTCCGGGCTGGGCCACGCAACTCGCGGCCTGCGCCGCGCGCGATCCCGCCATCGCCACCGCCACGCCCTGGTGCAACGCCGGCGAGACCGCGTCGTGGCCGCGCGTGGGCGAGGTGATGCCGGTGCCCGACGAGCCCGCGCGGCTGGCGCGGGCCGCGGCGTCGCTGCCGCCGCATCATCCCGAACTGCCGGCGGCGGTGAACCACGCGCTGTTCCTGCGCGGCAGCGCGCGGCGCAAGGCAGGCGGCCTCGATACCGCGAGTTATGCCTCGTCGTACGCCGCGCTGGTCGATCTGTCGTTGCGCATGGCCGGACTGGGCTGGCGGAACGCCCTGTGCGAAACCGCGTTCGTCGCCCGCTGCGGCGAGGGCGTGCCGCAGGGCGACGATGTCGAAACCCTCGGCGTGCGCTGGCCCGCCTGGCACGCGCGGCTGGCGCAGTTCCTGATGCACGATCCGCTGCACGCGCTGCGCGCGGCCTTGACCCATGCGTACGAACGCGCACCGGTCGACAACGCCGAGTTGCGTACGCAGCCGGATCTGTTTGGACGGCCTGACTCGGAGCAGGAAGCGGATGTGGTGAGTGTCGGAACCATCGATGGGAGCAGTCCGTGAAGTCGCCGACCGCAAAAGCAAATCCCCCCGTCGTCCGCGATGCGGACGCCGATCCCCTTTTTCAAAGGGGGCAAGCAGAGCGCCGTGCCTCAGAAAACACCTGTCATTCAAATATGGGCAAAGATTCGAATACAGCAGGTGAGCAGGACAGCGTCGGCATGCCGGAAACTGCGGGCAATTCAGAAAGGCTTGGCGAGTCGAAAAAATTGACCATGTCAGAAAAAGCAAGCAAGCCAGAAAGCGCGTACAAGCCAGTAAGCCTCGCTCAGGCAGGAATCGTCGCCAAGTCAGGAAGCGTCATCAACTCACAAATAGCCGACGAAAAGAGAATTAACGGTGAGTTCCCCCCTTTGGAAAAGGGGGGCAGGGGGGATTTGCTCTTCGGACATCGCTCACCCGCGAAGCCATGCATGACCCCTGCCGCGCAGAACATCGGCAGGAGCTGACGAATGTCCACCGACCCGCAGACGTCCGCTCCCGACATCGCCGCCATCGTCGTGACCTACCAGAGCGCCGAAACCATCGCCGATTGCCTGACGCGATTGCGCGCAGCCGAAGGCGTGGCGCAGATCAGGGTCGTCGACAACGCTTCCACCGACGGCACCCTGGAAATCGTGCAGCGCCATGCGCTGGCCGATGCGCGCGTGCGTTTCATCGCCAATCCCGACAACCCCGGCTTCGGCACCGGCTGCAATCAGGGCACCGACGACAGCGATGCGCCGTGGCTGGCGTTCGTGAATCCGGATTGTCTGGTCGAGCACGACACCCTCGCGCGGCTGCGTGCGCATGCGCAGGGCGTCCCGCGCGAGGCGTTGTTGGGCGCCGATCTGGTCGACGAAGCCGGCGTGCGCGATGCCGCCGCGCGTCGTCGCGATCCGGATTTCGCGGCGATGCTGCGCAACGCCGACGCGCGCAGGCTGGATGTCGCCGTCGACGATGCGCAAACCCTGCAGCCGGTGCAGGCGATCTCCGGCGCGCTGATGTTGCTGCCGCGCACGCTGATGCAACGCATCGAGGGTTTCGATCAGGGCTATCGCCTGCACGCGGAAGATCTCGACCTGTGCCGCCGCGCGCGCGAGGCCGGCGCATTCGTCGCGGTCGCCAATGATGTGCGCGTCGTTCATGTGCGCGGCGTGTCCAGCCGCTCGCGGCCGGTCTTCGTGGAGTGGCACAAGCATCGCGGGCTGGCGCGCTATTTCCGCAGGTTCGAAGCGCCGCGCCGCGGTGCGCTGGTCCGGCTGTCCGTGTACGCAATGATCTGGGCGCGGTTTCCGCTGGCGGCGCTGCGGGCGGTGGTCCGATGATGCGGCGCCGTCTATCGACCATCGTCCTGCTCTCCACATTACTGTTCGCAACGTTCGCATGTCCGGCGGGCACGCCAGATCACGGCCCATTCGACAAACTCGAAAGCGTCGAAATCGACCGCCTCGTGCGCGACGTCTGCCGCAAGCGGATCGTGCTGCTGGGCGAGGACGCGAGTCACGGCGGCGGTCGCACGTTCGAGGTCAAGACCGAAATCGTGAAGCGGCTGGTGTCGCGCTGCGGCTTCGACGCGGTGCTGTTCGAAAGCCAGCTCTACGACATGCTCGATGTCGAACATGCGGTCGCAGAGAAGACCGCAACGCCGGCGCAACTGGCCGGCGCCATCGGCGCGCTGTGGGCGCGTGCGGAGGAGTCGAAGCCGCTGATCGAGTTCCTGTATCGCGAAACCATGGCCGGGCGCCTCCGCATCGCGGGTATCGATCCGCAGGTCGGCGGCGTGATGGGCGAGTACTCGAAGCACCGGCTCGGCGCCGCGCTGACCGGCCCGCTCGCCGATGATCGGCGCGATGCGTGCAGGCGCGAGATCGATACCCACAACGCCTGGCGCTACGACGATGCGCATCCGCTCGACGATGCGGCGCAGCAGCGATTGCGCGGCTGCATCGACGACATCCGCGCCGCGCTGGTCGCGCAGGGCGCCGATCCGACATCCGAAACCGCGGCGATGGCGGCGGCGTATTCGCGCTATCTCGACATGGCGATGAACGGCGACGGCAACCGGCGCGATCTCGGCATGTACGAAAACATCCAGTGGCATCGCGGGCGCTGGCCGAAAGGCACGAAGTTCATCGTCTGGTGCGCCACCGTGCATGCGGCGAAGGCGCTGGATGGACTGGCGACCGACATGACGCCGATGGGCCGGCATGTGCATGCCGCCTACGGCAAACGCGCGGCGGCGATCGGGTTCACCGCGCTGTCGGGGCGATTCGGCAATCCCGGCGCCGGCGGAGCGCCGAATGTTCTGCGACCGGCGGAAGCGGGCTCGCTGGAATCGGTCGTGCTCGCGGGCAGCGATGCGGGTCTGCGTTATGTCGACGGCAAACGGCTCCGTCGCCTGGGCACGATCGTGTCGCGTCCGATCAATTACCGGAAGCAGCACGCGGCGCCGTGGGCAGATGTGCTGGATGGCCTGATCGTGCTGCGCGAGGAGCGGGCGACCGAGCGCGCCCGCTAGCGACGTGGGCCGAAGGCCCTATTGGCGCCGAACTACGGTGTCGGCGTCGACCACGTCAGCACGTGCCCGCCCGTGGTGGCGGCTGCAGGCCTCGTGGACTGTACCGCCCGATCCAGCGTCATCGGCGCGGCATCGGCACGCGAGCCCAAGGCTGCGAGTCCGCGCGATGCCGCTACGCCAAGCGCTTCGCCCTTGCCCCCATTGGCAGCCGAAAACCACAGATGACGCGTGCGCAGATCCGCCGACAGCACCAGAATGAACGGATCGCCGCCAGCATAAGGCGCCATCAGCGAGCCATTCAGGCTGAGCGCGCTGCGGTTCGCCGTGCAGCACGCGGAGACGCCGGCGACGTAAACGCGGCCCTGCTCGTCGGCGGTGATCGCGCGCGGACGAATGGTGTTGCCCTTGGTGTCCGCCAGTCGCGCCAGCAGCAACTGCCCTTTCTGGACGCGACCATCGGCCGGATCGATTTTCGCGATATAGGTGATGTGGTTGGATGCGGTGTTGTAACCGGTGTTGTAGGGGTCGGTGGCGACGTTGGGCGCCGTTTCGGCGAGCGCTGTGCTCTGGCGGCGATAGATGGTGTTGCCGCCCGCGGATTCGCCCGCGAAGTAGAGTCCGCCGTCCTGCCCGACCGCGATCCGCATGCCGCGCGTATCCGCACAGGAAGAGTCGGTGGCTGCGGCCTGGGCGTGGGTCCAGTCCCATGCTTTCCAGCGCTCGGCGCCGGTTTTCGAATAGGCGCGGATCCAGGCGACCTGCAGTTGCGAACAGGGGCCGCCATCGCGCTGGGCGAATCCGGTGACGTAGACGCCGGCGCTGTCGACCGCCACATCGTTCACGGCCGAGTCTCCGAACGTGCGGTTCGCCAGTTCGTTGCCCTGCGCGTCGAAGATCCGCAGGGTCTTGCCGAACAGCGCCGCTGCGGTGCCATCGCTGCCCAGCGCGACGCGCGAAGCGTTGCCCAGGGCCGTCTTGCTCCACGCCACGCTGTGCAGATTCGCGCTGAGCCGCACCAGGCCTGCATCGCCGCCGATCAGGATATCGCCGGTCGCATTGGTCGCGAGGTCGTTGATGATGGAACCGAAGCTGCGCTGCCGGCGCAGGGCGCGGCCGTCGTAGATCAGTTCGGCGAATATGCCGGTGCTCGATGTCACGCCCTGCACCAGCGGCTGCGGCGCCGTCGCACCATCGAGGGCGCCGATGCGGCCGGCGACCAGAACGCTGCAGTCGGCCGCGATCTCGACGGCGGTGACGGTGTCGGTGTTGCCCGTGCCGAAATACGTCGCGGCCTGCGAGTCCAGCTTCGTGGCCGAGATCATGCCCGCCGATGGCGCGGTGGCGCAGCGGTTGGGTCGTGCGACGCCGACTTCCGGCGTGAACGGACGGCTGGGTCTCGGGCCGGGCTTGGCCGCAGCGCGGACGGAATCGCCGGTTCGCTGTGTCGCCGTGCGCGGCAGATCCGTCGTTGGCGGGCTGTGGCGCTGCACGATGACACCGGACAGCAGGAGGATGGCCGTCGCGATCGCACCGAGATTGAAGGCATTGAAGGTCCGCATGTCGGCTGTCCTTGTCGAAAGATGGCATTGCAGCAAAAAACGATCGGCGGAAATACGCACTGTGATTGAGTTTCGCGATGCGGTTCGGTCATCGTCGCGGTTGATCCGGTCGTCCTGCGCATGCGGCGGGCGCACGCATCTCAGGCCTCGCGGCATCCCGGACTGTCGACGCGCGCTGCGGCGTGGACGATACTGGGGCGCGCGGTTCGTTCGCGCTCATGAAGCAGATTGATCGAGCGATCGCTCGTAGGGGATGTCGAAAATGCTCGCTCCTGGCCGTTGCGCCGACTGCGGCCGCGCCATCGATGGCGTGGAGCAGAAGTACTGCCCGGCCTGCGGCCAACCCACGCCGGCGCATCGCATCGACTGGCATTTCCTCGGGCACGAACTCGAGCACAGCGTGCTGCACATGGATCGCGGCATCCTGTATTCGCTCAGGAACCTGATGCTGCGGCCCGGGCACTTCATCCGCGACTACATCGAAGGACGCCGCGCGCGTCACGTGAAGCCGCTGATGCTGATCATGATCCTGGCGGCCGCGCTGGTGTTCCTCGCCCGGTATTTTCTGGAAGGCGATGTGGTCGGCTCGTCCGTCGCGATGGGCGGTGCCGTCGGCGCCCGCGCAAGCGCGGATGGACAGTTCGATCCAACGCGGCTCTTCAACGCGTTCGAGGCCGTGGCCGGTTGGATGAACCGCAACTACGCAGCGGCCACCCTGCTGTTGCTGCCGTTCGAAGCGGTGGCGTTCAAGCTGGCGTTCCGCCGCGTCGGGAATCTGAATTACCCCGAGTGGCTGGTGATCACGGCCTTCCTGACCGCGCAGACCTTCGTCGTCATGGCGTTCGCGACTCCGGTGGAGCACTGGTTTCCGCAGGTCCGCAGTTGGGCATTATCGCTGGCCGTCGCCTACAGCGTGTTTTCGCTGACCCAGTTCTTCAGGCCGTACCCGCGCTGGAAAGCGGTGTTGCGCAGTCTGCTCGGTTTCGGGCTCTTCATGCTGATCAACTTCGCGGTCGGCCTCGTTCTGGCGGCCGTGCTGCTTGCGCTGCCGACGCAGCATTGACCGGCGACGCGCGGTTCAGCGGTAGCGGTTGATCTCGTCGCGCAGGTCGCGGGCCGCATGCGCGGCGGCTTCGGCGTAGTCGTCGCCCTTGGAGGCGTACAGGATCGCCCGCGACGAGCTGACGATCAGGCCGGTGCCGTCGGCGCTGCGCGCATTGGTCACCACCGCCTGGACATCGCCGCCCTGCGCGCCGATGCCCGGCACCAGGAACGGCATGTCGCCGACGATGGCGCGGACTTCGCGCAACTGCTCCGGCCACGTCGCGCCCACCACCAGCGCGCAGTTGCGGTTGCCGTTCCAGTCGCGCGCGATCTTCTCGGCAACGTGCTGGTACAGCGGGCGCCCGCCGATGACCATGTCCTGCAGGTCGCCCGCGCCCGCGTTGGAGGTGCGGCACAGGATCACCACGCCCTTGTCGGCGCGGTCGAGGAACGGCTGCACCGAATCGCGGCCGAGATACGGGTTCACGGTCACCGCGTCGGCGCCGTAGCGGTCGAAGGCTTCGCTGGCGTAATGCTGGGCGGTGCTGCCGATATCGCCGCGCTTGCTGTCCAGGATGACCGGGATGAGCGGATAGCGGAAACGCATGTGCATGATCAGCATGCGCAACGCTTCCTCGGCGTGCGCGGCGGCGAAATGCGCGATCTGCGGCTTGAAGGCGCAGGCGTATTCGGCGGTGGCGTCGACGATGTCGCGGCAGAAATCGAAGATCGCGTCCGGGTCGTTGACGAACCTCGCCGGGAATTTCGCCGGCTCGGGATCGAGGCCGACGCAGACCAGCGAATCGGCATGGTCCCAGCGGTCGCGGAGTCGGTCGATGAAGCCTCGCATCGGTTCGGGCGTCTTCAGGGTCTGGGAGTCGGTCATGATTTCAAAGAAGCCCGGTGTTCGTAAGGATGTCCGCTGCCCGATCCGGTGAACTGTGCCTCAGTTCGGGAAACCCGTCGTCGCCGCATGCGAAACGCCCGCCATGAAGGCGGGCGCAGGTCTCACTTCAGCGCCTTGAACCGCAGGCGGTGCGGCTTGGCGCCTTCTTCGCCGAGGCGACGCTTCTTGTCTTCCTCGTACTCGCGGTAGTTGCCCTGGAAGAACTCGACGTGCGAATCGCCTTCGAACGCGATGATGTGGGTCGCGATGCGGTCCAGGAACCAGCGATCATGGGAGATCACGAAGGTGTTGCCCGGGAACTCCAGCAGCGCGTCTTCCAGCGCGCGCAGGGTTTCGATGTCCAGATCGTTCGACGGTTCGTCCAGCAGCAGCACGTTGCCGCCCTGCAACAGCGTCTTCGCCAGATGCAGGCGGCCGCGTTCGCCGCCCGACAGGGTGCCGACCTTCTTCTGCTGGTCCTGGCCCTTGAAGTTGAAGCGGCCGATGTAGGCGCGCGACTGGATCTCGATGCCGTTGATGTTGAGGATGTCAAGCCCGCCTGAGACTTCCTGGAAGACGTTGTGGTCGCCCTCCAGCTTGTCGCGGCTCTGATCGACATACGCCAGCTTCACGGTCTGGCCGGTGATGATCTCGCCCTTGTCCGGCTTCTCCATGCCCATCAGCATCTTGAACAGCGTCGACTTGCCGGCGCCGTTGGGGCCGATGATGCCGACGATGGCGCCCGACGGCACCAGCATGCTGAAGTTGTCGATCAGCAGGCGGTCGCCGAAGCTCTTCGACACGTTCTTGAACTCCACCACCGAGTTGCCCAAGCGCTCGCCCGGCGGGATGAAGATTTCGTTTGTCTCGTTGCGGCGCTGGTAGTCGACCGACTGCAGCTCTTCCAGACGGGCCAGACGGGCCTTGCCTTTGGTGCGGCCGCCCTTGGCGTTCTGACGCGACCATTCGAGTTCGCGCTGGATCGCTTTCTGGCGCGACTTTTCCTGGTTGTCTTCCTGCTTCAGGCGCTCGTCCTTCTGCACCAGCCAGTCGGTGTAGTTGCCCTTCCACGGAATGCCGCGGCCGCGGTCGAGTTCGAGGATCCACTCGGCGGCGTTGTCGAGGAAGTAGCGGTCATGGGTGACGGCGACCACGGTGCCGGTGTAGCGGGCGAGGAACTGTTCCAGCCATTCCACCGATTCGGCGTCGAGATGGTTGGTGGGTTCGTCGAGCAGCAGCATGTCCGGCTTCTGCAGCAGCAGGCGGCACAGCGCGACGCGGCGCTTCTCGCCGCCGGAGAGTTTGCCGACGATCGCATCCCACGGCGGGATGCGCAGCGCGTCGGCGGCGACTTCCAACTGCTGCTCCAGCAGATGGGCGTCATTGGTGGCGAGGATCGCCTCCAGCCGCTGCTGTTCGGCGGCGAGTTTGTCGAAGTCCGCGCCTTCCTCGGCGTAGGCCTCGTAGACGCGGTCCAGCGCGGCCTGGGCCTGCAGCACCTCGCCGACGCCTTCTTCCACCGCTTCGCGGACGGTCTTGGTCGGGTCCAGCTCGGGTTCCTGGGCCAGATAGCCGACCTTGATCCCCGCCTGGGGACGGGCTTCGCCCTGGAAGTCCTTGTCGATGCCGGCCATGATCTTCAGGACCGTGGATTTACCGGCGCCGTTGAGGCCCAGCAGGCCGATCTTGGCGCCCGGGAAGAACGACAGCGAGATGTCCTTGATGATCTGGCGCTTCGGCGGCACGACTTTGCTGACGCCGTTCATGGTGTAGATGTATTGCGACATGGGGGCTTCCGGTGTGACGCGACGCCGCTCCGATGGGGGCGGGACGCCGCAGTGGCGGGCAGCGGCCACCTGCGCAGGGCAGGGGCCGCGAAGAAGAATCTGGGGTTGGCGGCGATTATACCGGCCCGCGCCCGACGCACGGCAGGCCTGCTTGGCCCCGAGGGCTGGTCCGGGCGGATCCGGGCGCTGAATACCGGTTCACGGCGCCCGGAACGGGACGGAACGCGTTCAGGTTCGCCGCGCCATTCTCGGCGCGTCCCAACCGCCATCCACACGAGGCATCGCATGAAACGCACCAATCGCATCCTTCCGGTCCTGGCCCTGGCGATCGCAGCGGCCGTCTCCATGCCGGCGATGGCCCGCGACCACGGACGCCGCGATCACGACGACCGCCGCAGCGAATATCGCAACGATCACCGCTACGACCGTCGCGATGATCGCCGGGACGACCGTTATTACGACAATCGCCGTCATGGTCGCGACCGCGTGGTCTACGTGGCCCCGCGCTACGCGCCGCCGCCGCGGGTGGTCTATCGCCACGGCCCGCCGGCGCATGCCTATCCCCGTTGGTCGCGCGGCGCGCGTTACGACACCCGCGGCTACGCGCCGACCTACGTGGTCCGGGACTATGGCTATTACGGCCTGCGCGAACCGCCCCGCGGTCATCACTGGCGTCGCGACGACCGGGGCGATTTCATTCTGGTCGCCGTGGCCACCGGTCTGATCGCCAGCGTGATCTTCCGCTGAGCCATCGCGCCATACGCCACGCAATGCAACGGCGCGTCCTTCGGGGCGCGCTTTTTTTGGGCCGGGCCGCCCCCGGCCGTGGGCTACAATGGCGGGGTCATCCTGCCCCCGGAGTCCCGATGTTCCCGCGCGACAGCCGTATTGAAGATTTCGACCCCGAATTGGCCGCCGCGATTTCCGCGGAAAACCGTCGTCAGGAAGATCACGTCGAGCTGATCGCCTCCGAAAACTACGCCAGCCCGCGGGTGATGGAAGCGCAGGGCAGCCAGCTCACCAACAAATACGCCGAGGGTTATGTCGGCAAGCGTTACTACGGCGGCTGCGAATACGTCGATGTGGCCGAAACGCTGGCGATCGAACGCCTCAAGCAGCTTTACGGCGCCGACTACGCCAACGTGCAGCCGCACTCCGGTTCGCAGGCCAACCAGGCGGTGTATTTCGCGCTGCTGAAGCCGGGCGACACCGTGCTGGGCATGTCGCTGGCGCACGGCGGCCACCTGACCCATGGCGCCAAGGCCAACATCTCCGGCAAGATCTTCAATATCGTGTCCTACGGCGTGAACGACGCGGGCATGATCGATTACGACGAAGTCGAGCGCATCGCTCTGGAGAGCAAGCCGAAGATGATCATCGGCGGGTTCTCGGCGTATTCGCAGATCGTCGACTGGGCGCGCTTCCGCGCCATCGCCGACAAAGTAGGTGCATACCTGTTTGTGGACATGGCGCACGTCGCCGGTCTCGTTGCCGCCGGTGTGTATCCGAACCCGGTGCCGCACGCGCACGTCGTCACCTCCACCACCCACAAGACCCTGCGCGGCCCGCGCGGCGGCTTCATCATCTGCAAGGCCAACGAAGAGCTGGAGAAGAAGTTCCAGTCGCTGGTGTTCCCCGGCCTGCAGGGCGGCCCGCTGATGCACGTGATCGCGGCCAAGGCGGTCGCGTTCAAGGAAGCGCTGCAGCCGGAGTTCAAGACCTACCAGCAGCAGGTAGTGAAGAACGCGCAGGCGATGGCGAACACCATCATCGCCCGTGGCTACAAGATCGTCTCCGGCGGCACCCAGAACCATCTGATGCTGGTCGACATGATCGGCAAAGGCATCACCGGCAAGGACGCGGAAGAAGCGCTCGGCCGCGCCCACATCACCGTCAACAAGAACGCGGTGCCGAACGATCCGCAGAAGCCCGTCTACACCTCCGGCCTGCGCATCGGCACCCCGGCCGTCACCACCCGCGGCTATCTGGAAGCGGACTGCGTGGCGCTGGCGGGCTGGATCTGCGACGTGCTGGACAACCCGACCGACGAAGCCGTGATCGCCCGCGTTCGCGACGCGGTGACCGCGCAGTGCCGGAAGTTTCCGGTTTACGGTTGATTGCATAGCGTCCGTAGGGTGGGCCCCGGCCCACCGTCGCGGCGATAGACATCGCGATATCGAAAGGAGATTGGTGGGCCAAGGCCCACCCTGCGCCAGCCACCATGCATTGCCCCTTCTGCCAGCACGAGAACACCCGGGTCATCGATTCGCGCGTCAGCGAAGACGGTGCGACGATCCGGCGTCGGCGCGAGTGCGAGGCCTGCGGTGAGCGCTTCAGCACCCTGGAAACGGTGGAGCTGAAATTGCCGGCGATCATCAAGGGCGACGGCCGCCGCGAGCATTTCGACGCGCGCAAGCTGCGCCACGGCTTCGACCGCGCGCTGCACAAGCGCCCGGTGTCGGAAGAACAGATCGAGGCGTCGGTGCGCGCGGTGGTGCATCAGCTGCGGATGACCACCGAACGCGAACTGGCGTCGCGCCGCGTCGGCGAGTTCGTGATGGCCGAGCTGCGCAAGCTCGATCACGTCGCGTTCGTGCGCTTCGCGTCGGTCTATCGCTCGTTCGAGGATGTCGCCGATTTCCGCGAGGAACTCGACCGTCTCGAACGCGAGCTGCCGTCCGAGACCCAGCTGCCGCTGCTCGGCGGCGAGGTAGTGCCCTTCGACCGGCACGCCGACAAAGACAAGAAGAAGCGTTGAGCGACATGGGTTCTGCCGACGCCGCAACAAACGGATTCACCGCCACCGACCACGCGATGATGGCGCGCGCCCTGTGCCTGGCCGAACGCGGTGCCTACACCACGCGGCCGAATCCGATGGTCGGCTGCGTGATCGCGCACGGCGACGAGGTGATCGCGGAAGGCTGGCATGCGCAGGCCGGCGGCCCGCACGCCGAAGTCGTCGCGCTGCAGGCCGCGGGCGATCGCGCGCGCGGCGCCACCGCTTATGTGACCCTGGAACCCTGCGCGCACACCGGCAAGACCGGGCCCTGCGCCGACGCGTTGGCCGCGGCCAGCATCGCCCGCGTGGTCGCGGCGATGCGCGACCCGTTTCCGCAGGTCGACGGCGCCGGTTTCGATACGCTGGAAACGGCCGGCGTCGCGGTGCAGTACGGGCTGATGGCCGATGCGGCGCGGCGTCTGAATCAGGGGTTCCTGTCGCGGATCGAGCGCAAACGGCCCTGGGTGCGGGTCAAGCTGGCGACCAGCCTCGACGGCCGCACCGCGCTGGCCAACGGCGATTCGAAATGGATCAGCGGCGAGGCATCGCGTCGCGACGTGATGCGCTGGCGCGCGCGCGCCGGTGCGCTGCTCACCGGCGCCGGCACGGTGCTGGCCGACGACCCGCAGTTGACCGTCCGTTTCGAAGACGGCGACGACACCGCATTCCTGCCGCCGCTGCGGGTGGTGCTGGATCCCGGGCTGGCCACGGTCGGCCGCGGCCACATCCGCGCCGGCGACGCGCCGACGCTCTACATCCATGCGCCCGAGGCCAAGCCGCCGCGCAATTTCGACACCGCGCACGTGTCGGTGCCGATCCGCGAGGGCATGCTGGACCTGGCCGCCGTGCTGCAGGTGCTGGCCGCGCGCGAAATCAACGAAGTACAGGTCGAAGCCGGCGCCACGCTGGCCGGTGCGCTGATGCGTGAGGAGCTGGTCGACGAAGTGCTGCTGTACGTGGCACCGGTGCTGCTGGGCGCCGCCGCGCGCCCGCTGTTCGACGGCCTGCGCATCGACGAGATGCAGCAGCGCCTGCGCTTGCGCACGGTGGAAACGCGCCGGCTCGGCGACGACATGCGCCTGCTGCTGCGGCCGGAGCGCGCACTTTGACGCAAGCCATCAACGGTATCGACGGGGTCGCAACATGTTCACGGGATTGATCGAAGGCGTCGGCCGGGTGGCCGCGCTCGAACCGCGCGGCGGCGACGTGCGCCTGCGCATCGACGTCGGCAGTCTGCCGTTCGCCGATGTCGCGCTGGGCGAAAGCATCGCGGTCAGCGGCGTCTGCCTGACGGTGATCGAATTCGATGCCGGCTCGTTCGCGGCCGATGCCTCCACCGAAACCCTCGGTCTGACCACGCTCGGCGGCATGGTCGTGGGGCAGGCGGTGAATCTGGAGCGCGCGATGCGCCCGACCGACCGTCTCGGCGGGCATCTGGTCAGCGGCCACGTCGACGGCGTCGGCCGGGTGCTGTCGATCCACGACGACGCCCGCGCGCAGCGCTGGCGGTTCGCCGCGCCGGCCCCGCTGTCGAAATACATCGCGACCAAGGGCTCGATCTGCGTCGATGGCGTGAGCCTCACCGTCAATGCCGTCGACGGCGAAGGCTTCGACGTCGCGCTGATTCCGCACACCGTCTCGCATACCGCGTTCGCGTCGACGCGCGTCGGCGATCCGGTCAACCTCGAAATCGATCTGGTCGCCCGCTACGTCGAGCGGCTGCTGTCGGCAAGGGAACACCCATGAGTTTCGCAAGCATTCCGGAGTTGCTCGAAGAAATCCGCGCCGGGCGGATGGTGGTGATCGTCGACGACGAGGACCGCGAGAACGAAGGCGACCTGATCATGGCCGCGGAGCTGGTGCGGCCGCAGGACATCAACTTCATGGTCACCCACGCCCGCGGGCTGGTGTGCCTGTCGCTGATCCGCGAACGCTGCCGCCAGCTCGGCCTGCCGCCGATGGTGCGCGACAACACCTCGCCGCACGGCACCAATTTCACGGTGAGCATCGAGGCCGCCGAGGGCGTGACCACCGGCATCAGCGCCTACGACCGCGCGCACACCATCCGCACCGCGGTGCGCCCGGACGCCAGGCCCGACGACCTGTCGCAGCCGGGCCACATCTTCCCGCTGATGGCGCAGCCCGGCGGCGTGCTCAACCGCGCCGGCCACACCGAGGCGGCGAGCGATCTGGCCCTGCTGGCGGGATTCGAGCCGTCCGGGGTGCTGGTCGAGATCCTCAACGCCGACGGCAGCATGGCGCGCCGACCGGAACTGGAAGTGTTCGCGCGCGAGCACGGCCTGAAGATCGGCTCGATCGAAGACCTGATCCGCTACCGGCTGCACAACGAGCACACCGTCGAGCGACTGGATGTGCGCGAGATCGAGACCGAACACGGTGCGTTCCGGCTGCATACGTATCGCGACCGGATCGGCCATGGCCTGCATTACGCGCTGCTGCGCGGCGAGGCCGATGCGGACACGCCGACGCTGGTGCGCGTGCACATGCAGAACCCGCTGGCCGATGCGCTGCACTGGCGCCGCGCCGATTTCGGGCCGGCGGTGGGCGACGTGCTGGCCAAGATCGCCGCCGAAGGCCGCGGCGCGCTGGTCCTGCTGGGCGAGGCGCAGACCCCGGAAAGCCTGCTGGCCCGCATCCGCGAGCAGCCCGAGCCGGCCGCTCGCGGCGGCTCGATGGCCGAATGGCGCCGCAACGGCAGCGGCAGCCAGATCCTGGCCGACCTGGGCCTGGGCAAGCTGCGGGTGCTGGGCACGCCGCGCAAACAGGTGGGTCTGGCGGGTTTCGGGCTGGAAGTCGTCGAATACGTGGGCTTGTGATGAGCCTCCCGTAGCCCGGGTAGAGCGCAGCGAAACCCGGGGCTTTGAGTCGTTCCAAGGTCAATCTCATTGAGAGCAGGTGCGTCCCAAGAAGGGGAATGTTTATTCGCCAAAAAACCCCGGGTTGACCGGCTGCGCCGTTGAAACCCGCTGCGCTCTACCCGGGCTACAATGCCCGCCCCCGTTCCGAGTCGCCCCGCATGCCTCACTACGAAGGCGATCTGCGCGCCCCCGAAGGCGCGCGCTTCGCGATCATCGCCAGCCGCTGGAACCCGCGCATCACCGAACAACTGGTCGCCGGTGCCCGCGCCGCGTTCGTCGCCCATGGCGTGGCCGAGGATGCGGTGGACGTGATCCGCGTGCCCGGCGCCTGGGAGATCCCGGCCACCGCTGCGCGCTTGGCCGCTGCCGGCAGCCACGCCGCCATCGTCGCCCTGGGCTGTGTGATCCGCGGCGATACCCGCCATTACGAGCAGGTCGCCGACGGTTGTTCCGACGGGCTGATGCGGGTCGCGCTGGACCACGCGCTGCCGGTGGTCAACGGCGTGCTGGCGGTGGATCACTACGAACACGCCGAAGCCCGCGCCGGCGGCAATCACGGCAACAAGGGCGAAGAGGCGGCG
>Ga0209467_1002041_pt1 | contig 15231 bp, 11 predicted proteins | sample Higcelwee11metaG_FD_187175 | JGI IMG/M metagenome (GOLD analysis project Ga0209467, IMG submission 187175) | Freshwater pond sediment microbial communities from the University of Edinburgh, under environmental carbon perturbations - High... | ecosystem: Environmental > Aquatic > Freshwater >...
GCCTGAAACGCCTGAGCAGCCGTTCCTCCTGACTATAACGGAACCAGTGCAAACGTAGTTTAAACAAGACCAACAGACCAATTACGCCAGAAAAAACAATCAGCAATCCCTTCCAGCGTGCCTTGATCATCTGCTCCAGCGCCTGCAATCTGCTGCCTGCACTACGCAACTGGCTGACCTGACTTTCAAAATCATAGGTCACAATGCTGCGGTTCCAGCGATAATCCAGGGCATCAACCAGTAACCTCAGTCGTGCAGCCAGAGTTCGTTTCTGATCTGTGCTCCAGACAGCACCGGCATTGGTAGCAAAGCGGCTCGGATCAGTCCGCACCCAGCCCTTACCGCTAATGTATGCCTCAACCCAGACATGGGCCATCTCTTGACTGACCAGGTAATAGCCGCCGACCTCGTTATATTCGCCGCCAAGATAGCCGCCGACAAGCCGTGCAGGAACACCTGAAGCACGCAGCAAAAGGGCAAATGATGAGGCAAAAAACTCACAATGCCCCTGTTTTGAAACAAACAGAAACTGATGAATAGCATCCCTGCCAGTGGGAAGCCCTTCCCGGCTGTAGCGATAGCCACCATTCAGAAAATGCTGCTCAACCAGTTCGAGCCGCTTTTGGTCAGTAGCTCCTGTCTTTTTAATACGTTCAGCCAATTGACGGATAAATGGCGAGGTTTCTTCCGGCACCCCCAGATAGAAACTCCGATTGATTGTTTTTGAAGTACGCAACAAGCCATCAGTCCCTGACCTGACAACATACCCCACCCGTCTGCCAAGTCCCCGCTGATAGTCAAAAACCAGATCCGGCGACATCCGTACAAACGGCAACCGTATCTCTGCTGGTGCGTCAAAGCCGATCAGGATTTTGGATGACGATGGTTCAGGATAGATCGTCTGGATAACAGGCCTTCCAACAGGAACACTGGTTTCACTGGGCACCGCAGCCGTACGGCTCCAGCTGCTACCGTGGATTGTATTAAAAACCGTACCACGCCAGTAGGGAGGTGTTGCTTGTTGCGCCATCTCTGCCCTGAAAACCAGAACCCGAGATTCTGCTACGCTTGAGACCTTTCCCGGCTCAACCTTGTCACTCATGCCGGTTGAACCGGAAACAGTCGGATTGAGGAATGTCCAGAGCGGAAACGCGGTTCTTGGCAGGATCGGAAACAGCAGGGCCATGGCAGGCATGGTCAGCAGAGTTATCAACAGTGCCGTCAGAACCACCCTGTTTACCTCCTTGCGGGTAAACGTCATGGCTTGGTCCTGGGAATGAAAGGTCAGCACAACCAGAGAAACAGGCACAAGCAGCAGCAACAGGGCCAGCCAGACCAGAAATACCGGATTCAGTTCAAAGAGTGATCTGGAGGCAAGACAGAATAGGGCCAGCAGGTTGATCTGCATCAGGTTACGGATGCTTTTCTCACCGCACAGCCGCGCAGCAAGCATAATCACCAGCACACTCACCACCGGTTGAATCGGATTACTGTTGCTGTACTGCAGGGCATACCAGATAAAAACCGGCACCAGGGTCAGGTTAAACTGCCAGTTTTTAAGGTACCAACGCCCCTTAAACTCTTGCAGAATACCGATTACCAGCCCTGCAACAAGCACCAGACGGGGAAAGGTCTCAAGCCAGGCAAAGATCGGGATAACACCCGCAAGGGCGATCAGAAAACAGAGGACTGAGGCGAGTCGGCTACTGCTGACCATACAGAGCCAATTCTGTCAGAAGACGGTTGCCATGCTGACGGCCAGTGGCAGGCTGGATAATCTGGCCATCCAGCTCCAGACCCACCGGCTGCTCCATAACCCGTTGCTTGATGAGCCAGGCTGCCTGTGACAATTTCTCCTCAACATCTGTGCCCTCTGGTGGTCAAACCTGATCACCAGAGGGGGTACTGATTGATTCCCGAACTCTTTCACCAGCAGATCATTACCACGGGCTGATAACTTCCAGTGAATCGAGCGTAATGGTTCTGCACCGGAATAATCCCTGATCCGTTCCAGTTCACCATCCTGCCCCCGACCATGATGAACTGTGGTACCGGACTGCCGGGAATCCTCAACAGCCATGGCAGAAGAGACCGGAACAAGTCGGGGGTACACGATACAAGGGGTATCAAGCTGAAAACTCCAGTAGCGGGTGAAAAAATTTACCGGAAAGGGAGAACTGACCCTGATCTGTCCGACAGGATGCCTGCCACGTTCAGGAAAGGTGAGATTAAGGGTGGTTTCCAAACACTGTCCGCCTCCAATCAGCGGAATCAGCACCTTGCCGTATTCAGATGCTGCAAGCTGCAAAAGAAATGAGGGAATATGCTTTTTTTCATTGCAAAGCAGCACCTTGAAGCGGGCCGGAGCTCCGGCAAACAGCTCGTCAGGAGGCAGTAGCACCGGAATGATCCCCTTGATATTGGTCATACCTGCATAGCCGGTAACGGTCATAAAACCCAGCATACCTGCCACCACCAGAAACAGCAGGTTGTTGCCGGTGTTTACCGCAGAAAAACCAAGCAGGATGGTAATGACAATATACAGGGCTCCAGCCTTGCTGATCCTTAAACCAAAGGAAGTGGTATGCTGCCGATGATCTCCCGTAGCAGTTCTCCTCTGTCAGTAGCCTGCCCTGCCCGTGTCACCAACCGGTGGGCACAGACCGCACTGGTAATACCTTTTACATCATCAGGCGCAACATAGCTGCGACCTGCCAGAAATGCCGCTGCACGGGCTGCCTGGGCCAGGCTGATAGCTGCTCTGGTGGAAAGCCCGATCTGAATCAGCGGATGGGTACGGGTGGCCTTGACCAGGGCATGGATATACCCGACAACCTTGTCGGCCAGATAGATATCCTGAACAACGGTCCGGCGGGCAGCCAGAATCTCGTTGACTGACACCAGCGGTGTAATGCCTGCGATCTTTTCCCTGATCCCCCCGCTTGAGATAATCGAGCGTTCAAGCGCCTCAGGCGGATAACCGATGCCGGTGCAGATCAGAAAACGGTCAAGCTGCGATTCCGGCAAAAGAAAGGTGCCACTCTGATCAGAAGGGTTCTGGGTGGCAAAGACCATAAACGGGTCAGGCAGTTGATGGGTGGTACCTTCAATCGTTACCCGACGTTCCTCCATCGCCTCAAGCATGGCGCTCTGGGTACGGGGCATGGCACGGTTGATCTCATCCAGCAATACAATGTTGTTAAAAATCGGGCCTGGAATAAAACTGAAATGACCATCACCCCGATTGAATATCGACAGACCGGTGATGTCCGCGGGCAGCAGATCACTGGTGCATTGTACCCTGCCAAAGGAAAGACCGGTGGCCCCTGCCAAGGCCAGGGCAATGGTTGTCTTGCCCAGCCCAGGCAGATCTTCAATCAGGATATGACCACCGGAAAGCATGGCGATCACGGCAAGACGCACCACCTCATCTTTCCCCTGGAGATAATCGGTGCACAACGTATCAACCAGCGTAGAAATGGGCTTAACAGTCTGAGAAATATCCACAGTTACCTCAATTTTCTGAAAGAGTGACCCTTCAGGCTTTTTATACACCTCAACGATAAAAGTTCAACCCAGGGTTTTTCTTTTGAGGGACGAGATGCCGCCGAGATGGCCTGCAATCAGTCATTCCAAGCAACGAAACAGTTGCGTTTGGGCCTGATTCTCCGTTACATTCCGGCATGCCTTCCCGAAAAAACCGTGTAGCATTTCATTACGGCTGGATCATTGTGCTGACCGGCAGTCTGGTACTGTTCGCCTGCTTTGGCCTGGCCCGCTACGCCTATGCCATGCTGCTTCCGGCCATGCAGACCGGACTGCAACTGAGCTATGCCCAGACCGGCTTCATCAGCACCGGCAACTTCAGCGGCTACCTGGTCTCTATCCTGCTGGTGCCGCACATCCTGCGCCGGACTACCCCACGCCGTGCCATCACCGGCGGCCTGCTCCTGATCAGCCTGTCACTATTACTCATCAGCCGCTGCAACACATTTTGGCAGATCTGCGGACTTTACATCCTGGCCGGTATCGGCGGCGGATTTGCCAACATCCCCCTGATGTTGCTGATCAGCTACTGGTTTCATCGTTCCCACCGTGGCAAGGCGCTGGGTATCGCCCTGGGGGGTAATGGGGCAGGCATTGTGCTGGCCGGTATCCTGATCCCGCAACTCAACCACTATTTCGGCCCAAACGGCTGGAGGATCGGCTGGCTGGTGTTGGGCAGCCTCTGCCTGCTGGCAACTGTGGCGACCGGTCTGCTGCTGCGCAATCATCCGGCAGAGTTGGGGCTTGAGGCGATCGGTACGACTGACAATGTGTCGCCCGACCAGTTTGCCAACCACACCAAAGGCCGCGACGCCTGGCTGCTGGTACGGCTGGGGCTGATCTATCTTGCCTTTGGCGCCACTTTTATGATCTACGGCACCTTTATCGTCACCACCATGGTACATGACTACGGTCTGAGCGAGACAATGGCCGGTCGCTACTGGTCCTGGGTCGGCCTGTTCAGCCTCTTCTCCGGCCTGCTGTTCGGCAGCACCTCAGACCGGATCGGTCGCAAATGGGGGCTGGCCCTGGTGTTGCTGGTGCAGACCATCGCCTACCTGCTGGCCGGTCTCAAACTGGGCAACACCTTTTTACTTGCCTCAATCGTACTGTACGGTCTGGCGGTCTTTGCCATTCCCACCATTATGGCTGCCGCCGTGGCAGATTATCTGGGGCTGGCCCGCGCCGCAGCTGCCTTTGCCACAGTGACGCTCTTCTTTGCCGCCGGACAGGTAATCGGCCCCACACTTGCCGGCAATCTGGCCCGCACCAGCGGCAGCTTCAGCGGCGCCTACCTGCTGGCAGCCTTGCTGACCCTGCTGGCCGGTCTGCTGGCCGGATCACTACCTGAGGTATCCCGCCATTAAGGCTTTCCATGGTGTCAAATACAGCCCGGCACGATTGGACGAGCAACTGTTCGTGCTTACAGATTCAGGGGTTTAATGGCAAAGGAGAACAAGCCATGTCTGTAGTGTACTCGGTATATACCCTGGAGCAGGGGCCAACCCTGTTTCTGCTCCGGCTTGTACTACCGGCTTCTGATGAGACGCTGGCATGTTACGCTGCCTCCTGTAGCGACCTGCGCCTGCAGCGTGCCGGTTGCTATCGTCAACATGATGACCGGACCCGCTGCCTTGCAGCAGGCTGGCTGGTCCGGCAGGCAACAAAACAGCTGTTGGGAAGAAACGGCAGCAACGAATTGCATGATCCCCTGGGACGCCCCTGGCTGCCGGAGGCTCCCGACTACTCATTATCCATCACCCATGCCGGTAACTGGGTGGCATGCGCCCTGTATCCCGATGGTCCGCTGGGCATTGATCTGGAAACACCGCCTGAAATAACCCCCGGCATGGCAGAGCTGTTTATGTCCGGGCAAGAGCTGTTTGAATACCGGGCACAGCCTGATCCATGCCAGCGGCAGAATTATTTTCTACGCTGCTGGTGTCTGAAGGAATGCTGGCTGAAAGCCATTGGAACCGGGATGCTGCAAAACCCCTGTGATGCAAGCATCACAATCGGCGCAACCACGATGTCAGTACAGCACGACAAGCGGGAATTATGGCATATCAATCAGCAGTTTTTGGATGACGGTTCGCTACTGGCCCTCTGCTGGCAGAGATAATGAACAGACCAGTCCCGTTAGCGGTTCAAAACAACTAGTACCCTGAAACACTTATTGTTTCGTAAGCTTCCCCTCCCTTGACGGGAGGAGCTTGGGGGGTGGGTGAAACTGCAACAGGGCAATTTCATGGACAGTTCCCCCCCACCCTACCCCTCCCTCGCCAGGGGGGAGAGGACATATGTTGTTCAAATATAAAGAGTTACATGGTACTAGGCCAATGCAGCTGCTGTAGCGTCCTTTCTGATTAAGCGCTATCGCCCTGAGCTCGTTATTTATTACCGGTTGCGGCGGTGCCTATCCCGGCAGTGGCCTGACAGTGGGCGATCTGACAATGGCCAGTGATCAGATTTTCGGAGATGAAGGGGTAGTGAGCCCCGATGGATGGATGGATGGATTTGAAGCAGATCAGGCTGCCGATCTTTCAGGAAGGTGACCGCTGCTGGTACAACACGATACCTCTGGCGCGGCATGAAGCAGAAAAAACGATGCAGCTTGCAGAGATTGAATATCGACAGCCCGGTGATGTCAGCAGGCAGCAGATCACTGGTGCATTGCACCCTGCCAAAGGAAAGACCGGTGGCCCCGGCAAGGGCGTGGGCAATGGTTGTCTTCCCCAGCCCAGGCAGTTCTTCAATCAGGATATGACCACCGGAAAGCATGGCGATTACGGCAAGACGTACCACCTCATCTTTTCCCTGGAGATGATCGGTGCGCAACGTATCAACAAGCGTAGAGATGGGCTTAAAAGTATGAGAAATATCCACAGTTACCTCAATATTGATGCATTCGCAAAAGCTCCAAAACAGTCTGTTTTTAGCCTCATAACGCGTTGATATTACTTAAGCACAAAAATACAAAACAGAGAATTGCGAGGGCATCAATACTCTGAACGAATGACAATAAAAGACTGTGATTACGCCAGCTTGAACTGCCCGACTATGCGCCTTAGCTCTTCAGCAAGCCTGGAGAGTTGGTCAGCCGCTGCAGTCGATTCCTGTGCTCCCTTGGAGGTTTCGGCAATCACATTGGTGATCTGGTGCATGTTGCTGCTGATCTCAGAGGTGGTAGCGGTCTGTTCCTCAGCTGCTGTAGCCACTTGGTTGATCTGCATGGTTACGTCGTTGATCCGCTCCAGGATCTGCTCCAGCGCCTTGCCTGATTCAGCCGCTTTCTCGCTCCCCTTGCTGACCTCGCAAACACCAGCCTCCATAGCGCTTACCGCACTTTTGGTTTCACCCTGAATCGCCTTGATCATCTCACCGATTTCACGGGTAGCCTTGGTGGTTCTTTCTGCCAAAGCTCGTACCTCATCTGCAACCACCGCAAATCCACGCCCCTGTTCTCCGGCACGGGCCGCTTCAATAGCTGCATTCAGAGCCAATAGATTGGTCTGGTCGGCGATATCCTCAATTGTGCCGACAATTGTGCCGATCTGGTCGGAACGACTGCCAAGACTTTCAACCCTCTTGGCTGAATTCTGTACACGATCAGCTATGCTGTTCATCACGGCTATGGTCTCATCAACCACCCGGGCACCGGATACCGCTGCCTCGCTCGCCTGTTGAGAACCTTCCGCAGCCATTTGACAATTTTGGGCAATATCTCCTGAAGTGGCCGACATTTCTTCCCCAGCAGTAGCAACGGTTGCGGCCTGTGCCGTAACCATTTCAGCACCGGTCGCCATCCGTCCGGAGGTCTGGCGCAGCTGCACAGATGCTGCGGCTACCTGTTCGGTAGTCTGGGCAATGCGGTTTATGATCCCCTGCAATTTATCAACGAATGTATTGAAGCAACGGGAAACATCGCCCAGTTCGTCTCTGGAGCTGGCGTCGAGCCGCTTGGTCAAGTCTCCCTCACCCTGGGCTATATCCTCAATCATGCGCTTCATGGCGTTCAAAGGGCGGGTAATGGTGCCAGTTATATAAAAGGATAGCAGTACCCCCAGCACCAGAACGATCAGGGCGATGATGACAGATGACCACATTAATCCATTCAACTTTGAGAGGACCTCTTTGGCGGGCACACTCACCCCCAGACTCCAGGTCGTTCCCTGTATTGGCGCATAGGCAAGGTATTTGCTTTCACCTTTAAACTCGTATTGCCCTATTCCCTGCTCTCCCTTTACCATATTGGTTATTATTTCCTTTAAACGAGGCGGAGTGGAAGCATCAGTCAACGCATTCTGCTTCATCACAAGATCCTTGTCGGGGTGAATAATGACCAGACCATCGCTGCGAATTACATAGGCATAACCGGTAACAGCAGCCTTGATCTGACCGGTGAGCTTTATCATGTTGTCCAATGGAACTGCGCCACCAAGAATTCCGGTTGCAATACCATTTCTGACTACAGGAGTGACTGGAACGACAACCACTTTCCCGGTATCCTTGGCAAGAACAGGGTCACTGATAATGGTCTTGCCTGCCATGGCCTGTTTGAAATATGGACGCTCGGTAATATTGGCTTGTTGACCGTTGACAAAGCTGGCATTCCCTTTTGCATCCGCCATCATAAAGGAAGCAAACTGCTGGTTCCGTTTATTTTCATGGCGGAGGTATTCCATGGCGGTATTGTCGGCTATACCGGTCGTCAGTGGGGAATGAGCCATGCTCTCCACTTCACTTTTGCGTTGTTCCATCCACATCCCCAGTATTTTTGCATTATCCTTTGCTAACGTAGTCAGGCTGATTTCCATCTCCTGAATTATTGTCTTCTTGGCATTCCAATAACTTACAGACCCCAAAACTGCTACCGACAACAAGACAAGTACAAGCATTGCGAGGGTAAGTCTGGTTTTGATACTGTTCATCTGCATAGTTTGCCTCCAGTGAATAAATTCGTTGTGTTTTTAATTACCCGTTCAAAATCGCCTCTATTTACATCACAGACCAGTTTCCTTACCTGCGAATTGTCTTCAACAAGAAGAAATCGTACGACCGTTTGCCTTCGATGTCAAATGAGCGAAAACCGATTTTTAGTAAAACAGTAAGTTATTCTAATTACTTAACAATATAAAAAAAGTGAAAGCGATCCAAAACATTGATAACGCAGGAACGGTAAAACTGCGAGGGTCCCCCACCAGAGGTGGGAGATTACTTTCAGCGGTGCTGGTGTCTGAAGGAATGCTGGTTTAAAGCGATTGGAACCGGGATGCCGCAAACCCCCTGCGATGCACACATAACAGCCGAGAATTACGGCATATCAATCGGCAGTCACTGGATGACCGTTCGCTACTGGCCGTATGCTGGCAAAGATCATCAGCAACAGATGTTTATTGAGCCTTATGCAACCATAAGGTTCAATAAGTCGTGCTGGTGCTGTGGGATCAACTGTTACCTATAAATTTCATTGTCGGCGTATCGCTGTAACAACCTGCTGCTATAAAAAGCACTCATAAGACGTGAATGCATCACGTCTAAATACGATGTCAACCAATATGGTGAAAGGGGATCAATGATGTTTACACGTGATGAAGTTGAAAAATACTTGACTCAACTTAATGATAAAACCGCAGCTTCCATGTTGCAGACACTATTGGACGATGTAAACAAGCTGGAACAACAGCTGCGTACACAGCAGGAAAGAATGCATCGCTATCACGAAAATGTCTGGATGTATACTGAAGAACTCCTGGGAAACAGTGTCTCCTCCTGTGAAGAATCACTTATGGTTTTGGGGCTAAAACTAAGGGAGATGACTTCTTGATCCCTTTAGGCGAATAGCGGATATAAAATCCTCCCTTTTTTCTGCAACTGCTTCCGTTCGTCCTAAGCTTGTCGAAGGATGGGTGGAAGCAGTTATCGAGTGGTCCGATCACTACTCTGGTCGTATGCTGGCAGCAATCATCAACAGACCTGCCCTGCAGCACCACCGGTCAGGAGGCGATCTGCTTTTGCTGACCGTTCATTACCCGCCTACCAAAACGACAAAGGTGCTCAGGTAGTAGAGATCGAAAGAACCTTCCATTTCATTGTGCATGATACGAAGCGCTGCCTCTTTATCCAGTGCCTGACGATAGGCCCGATTGGTTGTCAACGCCGAATACACATCACAGATTGCCGCCATTTTGGAACTTCTGGCTATTTCATCGCTATGAAGGCCTTCCGGATAGCCACGGCCATTCATTTTTTCATGGTGATGCTTAACAATACCCAAGGCAAGCGGGCTGAAGGTATCCAGCATTTTTAAGGCGTTGTAGCCGTATTCCGAATGCTTCTTGATCTCATAAAACTCCAAAGGGCTCAACTTATCCGGTTTATCAAGTATGCTCTGCGGTATGTACAGTTTACCGTAATCATGAAACAAAGAGCCTATCCCGACATCAATCAGTTCATCCTTGTCCATAGTGGTTGCCTGACTATGAAGCGCAATCATATACGAACTTACCTGCACGGAATGAACATAGGTATAGCTGCTGTGTTGTACCAAATTGCCAAGCGTATTTACCAATTCCGTAACGCTCAGTTTATCGTTAAGTATGTATTGAATAAGCGCTATACAGCGGTTCAAATTCTCTTTTATATATTTGGCAGGAAGAGAAAAAATCTCTTCTACATAATTTACTGCCGCTTGACAGAGAACTTCCTGCTTCTTTTGGGGCGACAACTGCACATCCGACATGATTGTGGCAAGATTCGATTCAACATACTGATTATAATCAGCAAGATCGCGTTCATAGACATAGAGTTGCGAAACGTTATTCTTGATCAGCCTTTCTTTATCATGTTCAGTAAAGGGAAGATCCGGCGCTTTATACAGCACGAAATTTGCATTATGTTTCAAAAATAACGAGACACCGGGTAATGTATTGGTAAGTAACATATCCAGTCCAATAGCTTTGTGAGACATATCGGAATTCTGTGACCTCCCTTGTATACGTTTTCTGACAAACCAGTATCCGCTATCTCTTCAGACATCCAGATGCATGAGCGAGCCATAGCATTCTTGCCCGTCAGGGTCAAACGGAAACCTGAAGGTTGCACTTTAGCCCTTCTCTGGTATGATTCAAAATCTTCCCGACAGATCACATAGAACATGTCCGTTGCTGTAAATTAAAGAAACTGCTTCATGCGGAACGGCAAGCCAGATCCGGGGAGAGCATATGGTGCAGGATGGCTGGAGCCGTACACCGCGTTGAGGAGGTTAGCTTACATGGAACTGAAACTTGAACTTGATCCTGCCCGGATGCCGGTAGCCGTGGCCTTTGTTGAAAGCGCGGCACAAAGCGCAGGGTTTGAAGAACGGGAGCGATCTCTGCTGGCCCTGTCAGTGGAAGAGCTGTTTCTGGCACTCTGCTCCACCATGCCGGACAGCGAAGTATGGCTGCAGTTCCGTGACCTGCGCTACGCAGCCGAGGTCTGTTTCCGTTTTCCCCAGCCCCCCCCGGATCTGCGGATCTTCAACATAACCGCCCGGCCTGACCATGAAAGCGATGAAGGCCTTGCCAATATGGGGCTTTTTCTGGCCTCCCGTGCCTGCGACCAGTTCAGCGTACAGCAGATAGCACAAGGTGACTGGGAGATCCTGCTCCGCAAGGAGCGCAGATATCCGACTACAGGACAACTGCAGGCAGCTGCGGCAACACCTTGTAACGGCTGGAGCATCTCCACCACCCCCTCCCCTGATGCGGTCAAACAGCTGTCAAACCTGATTGCGGCGCAGTATGCAACAGCCCAGTTCCCGGAGGCGTTCACACCGCCAGGTCTGTTGCTTGACAAGCTGGCCAGTGCCAACTATGGCGTGATTCTGGCCCAGGGTGACCGGGGAGAACTGGCGGGAGGATTGATCTGGCGAACCACGGGACGGAGGATCGTTGACTGTTTTGGCCCCTATCTGAACAGCCCGGCTGATCCTGAGCAACTGGTTGATGCGCTCTGCGAACAGCTTTGTCATCTGTTCGGACGGAGCAGCTATCTCGGCATGATGCTCTATGCCCCCCAGGCAGTACCAGCCAGCGCCGGATTTGAACCTTCCGGCAGTCTGGACCGATCAACCGGCTCGATCTGGACCGGCTACCGGATGCTGGCCGAGGAGTTTGGCGCCATGGCCTGCCTGCCGGAAGAGCTGATCCCCTTTTATCGTCACTGGAGTGACGGAATGGCTCTGACACGGCAGCTGCGCGTCTACCATGACAGCGGCGAAAGCGGCAACAGACTGACCCTGTTTGGCACCCGGTTGAATCCAACTGCCGGCATGGCTCAGCTGACCCCCCTGCTGGTGGGGCGTGATGCCGGTCAGATACTGGCCGAACATCTTGACCTGCTTGACAACGAAGGGTACTCAACCATCTGCTGCACACTGGATACCGGTCGCCCTTTCAATTCCCTGCTTGCCCCGCACCTGCTGGCCCATGGCTTTACCCCCCGTATTCTGGTCCCCTGGGGTGGCGATGGTGATCTGCTGCAACTGTACCGCATGAGAGGTCAGCAATGAACCTGCCGCCCCTTGACCGTCTGGTACCGCAACATGTGAAGCAGTTTGAGGCCTATCTCCCTTCACCGCCTGATTACGAACTGAAAAAGATGTTCGGCTGTTCTCACCTGATCAGAATGAACAACAATGAAAACCCGTTGGGACCTCCCCAGGCAGCTGCCGCGTTTTTGCGCTCCTTTGATCCAGCCTCGGTTGCCCGCTATCCCAGTGGCGATTGCCAACCGTTGCGTGCCAAACTGGCCGACTATCTGGGGGTTACCTCATCACAACTGCTGTTCGGCAACGGTGCCAATGAAGTCATCAGCTTTGCGATCAAGACCTTCTGCCAGCAGGGGGATAACATTGTCACCGCTGATCGCACCTTTGCGGTCTACGAATGGATAGCACGTTTCTCCGGTGTTGAGGTCAAACTGGCACCGCTGGATGATTTCGGGTTTAATGACGAGGCGCTGCTGGGGCTGGTGGACAGCCGCACCAAACTGATTTTTATCTGTAATCCCAACAACCCCACCGGAACCTGGTGGAACCGGGAACGACTGATCCGCTTCCTGAACCGCCTTGGGCCAAACCATATCGTGGTGCTGGATGAGGCCTATTTTGAATTTATGGACCAACCGGACTACCCCGACGGCATCTCGTTGTTACCGCAGCACCCGAACCTGATCGTCTTTCGCACCTTCTCAAAGATGTTTGGTCTGGCAGGATTACGGATCGGCTATCTGGCCGGGGCAGAAGCGGTGGTGGATGTTATCCGCAAAACCGCCATCGTCTACTCGGTCAACACCATTGCCCAGGAAGCAGCGCTGGCCTGTATCGATGATCAGGAGTTTATCAAGGCCACCCGCAATCTGGTAAAGGAGGGGCAACGGATGCTGGCAGAGCAGTGTGCCGCCCTGAAGCTTCCGATACTGACCAGTGATTGCAACTTTGCCATGATCAAGCTGCCGTTCAGCGACACCCTGGCTTACCGCCTGTTGATGCAGCAGGGGTTTATGATCCGTACCATGACCGGCTTCCGCTTCCCCGGCTGGATCAGGGTCAGTATCGTCAAGCAGGATGAAATGCGCCTGTTCTGTGATGCCCTGTCACGGCTGATTCACTCACGCACAGACCAGAGTCTGCTTGCAAAGACCTACGGTGTAATTCAGTAACAATTTATCCTAAAAAAAGCAGTTGCCACAGAGATCACAGAGGTCTCAGAGTAAAAGCAGGAAGATACAACAAACAACCTGATTCCCTTTGGGGGAGATGCTTAATACAGTTTTTTCTTGTAGTTCTCTGTGACCTCTGTGGCTAATTGCCGTTTTAAGGTTTATCTACCGTTTTTTTCTGGCCTGTTCATCATAACGATACACACCCTGGCCGCTCTTTCTCCCCAGGCGTCCCTCGGCTACATACTCCTTGAGCAGCAAAGCAGGCATATATTTGTGACTGTCAAGGCCTGCCGCCATGGTTTCCATGGCGGCAAGACAGACATCCAGCCCGATCAGATCGGCCAGTGCCAGCGGCCCCATCGGGAAGTTGCCACCCAGCTTCATGGCGGTGTCGATCTCTTCTGCAGTTGCTACCTCCTCTTTAAGCATCTCCAAGGCCTCATTGACCATGGTGCAGAGCAGTCGGCTGGTGATGAAGCCGGGACTATCCTTGCTGGTTACAAAGGTCTTGCCCAGAGCAACCGCCATCTGCCGGGCAAAGCTGATGGTTGCAGCCGAGGTAGTATCACCAGCAACCAATTCAACCAGTTCCATCAACGGCACCGGGTTCATGAAGTGCATACCGATGAACCGGTCAGCTCTGCCGGAGGCAACACCAAGCGCTGTTACCGAGAGACTGGTAGTGGTGGTGGCAAGGATGGCCTCTTCCTGTAGCAGTGCGCCAAGCTGCTTCAGCAGTTCAGCCTTGGGCTCCATCTGTTCGGCAATCGCCTCAACCACCAGACTACAGCCAACTAATGAGGCAAGATCATGACAGGGGCTGATACGGGCAAGTATCGTTGACGGTTCTTCACCAATCAGCCCTTTCCCACTGAGTTTTTCCAGACTGCCCCTGATGGCCGAAAAGGCTGCTTCCAGAGTAGCGGTACGGCGGGCATAAACAGATACCTTGAAGCCTGCCGTAGCTGCTGACTGTGCGATGCCGCTCCCCATGATCCCGGCCCCGACCACGCCGATGGTGGTGGTTGTTTTATCCATACAATCCTCCTGAAGCTCCATTGCATTTTTATAAAGCTGTTGTATGCTCTGTTTTGAACTGTCTGCAAACCTATTGATGCCTGTCAGGAGCAACCATGGACTACTCGCTGAAGAATATCAGGATCGCCGGCACCGGTTCTGCCGTCCCGGAAAAAATCGTCACCAATCAGGATATCATCAACAGCGGGGTTGACACCAACGACACCTGGATCAGGGAGACACTGGGAATCCGGGAACGACGGGTTGCCGAAAACGAATCAGCCTCAGATCTGGCTGCCCGTGCCGGACTGGCTGCCCTGGAAAATGCAGGGATTGACAAAGAAGAGGTCAGCCTGATCGTGCTGGCAACCTATACACCGGACCGCAAGGCCCCTTCCACCGCCTGTCTTGCCAAACACAAAATGGGGATCACCAATCTCTGCCCGGCCTTTGATATCGTAGCGATCTGCTCCGGTTTCATGTACAGCCTGACAATCGCCGCCAACATGATCCGTTCAGGAGCCCACAAAAACGCATTGGTGATCGCCTCAGACATCACCTCGTCTCTGATTGACTGGACCCGGCGCGATTGCATCTTTTTCGGTGACGGTGCCGGTGCAGTGCTGCTGACCGCCAGCGACTATGAAAACAGTCTGTTTGAGGCCCGAATTTTTTCCGACACCAACTTTACCGACGGGTTTACGGTCTATGAAGGCGACACCACCTTCACCATGAACGGCAACTCGGTCTACGAGGCAGCCACCTCGGTCCTGCCCGGCTCCATCATTTCTGTATTGATGCGCTGTGGCCTGAGCGAAGAAGACATCACCTGGGTCATCCCCCACCAACCGGCCATCAGGGCACTTAGAACGATGGCTGAACGGCTGGGGATACCGTTTGAAAAGGTCTGTCACAACATGGAGCGCTACGGCAACACCTGCGGCGCAACCATTCCACTGC
>Ga0209467_1002043_pt1 | contig 15226 bp, 10 predicted proteins | sample Higcelwee11metaG_FD_187175 | JGI IMG/M metagenome (GOLD analysis project Ga0209467, IMG submission 187175) | Freshwater pond sediment microbial communities from the University of Edinburgh, under environmental carbon perturbations - High... | ecosystem: Environmental > Aquatic > Freshwater >...
CTTGGCAAGTGATGCCAACGGAGACTCATTGACATATACATGGCAGGCATCAGGTGGTACATTAAGCGGTACAGGATCAACAAGAACCTGGACCGCACCGAGTACAGTAGGAACTTATACAATAACATGTACAGTGAGTGATGGCAGTCTGACAGATGACGAGACTGTAAATGTATCTGTTACAACAGCGAATATTGCTCCTGTAATAAACAGTCTTACAGCAAATCCGACAAGCGTAGTACAAAGCGGAACATCAACTATAACCTGCTTGGCAAGTGATGCCAACGGAGACTCATTGACATATACATGGCAGGCATCAGGTGGTACATTAAGCGGTACAGGATCAACAAGAACCTGGACCGCACCGAGTACAGTAGGAACTTATACAATAGCTTGTACAGTGAGTGACGGCAGTCTGACAGATGTCGAGACTGTAAATGTATCTGTTACAACAGCAAATATTGCACCTGTAATAAACAGTCTTACAGCAAATCCAACAAGCGTAGTTCAAAGCGGAACATCAACGATCACATGTACAGCAAGTGATGCAAACGGAGACGCATTGACATATACATGGCAGGCATCAGGTGGTACATTAAGCGGTACAGGATCAACAAGAACCTGGACAGCACCGACAACAGTAGGTACATATACAATAACATGTACAGTGAGTGATGGTTTAGCTACAGATTCAGAAAGCAAATCAATAACCGTGACTGAATATACACCACCTTCAGGAATGGTCTATGTGCAGGGCGGCACCTTCCAGATGGGCGACAGCTTCAGTGAAGGTAATACATGGGAACTGCCTGTTCACAGTGTTACACTGAGCAGTTTTTACATGGGAAAATACGAGGTAACACAGGCAGAGTGGTCTGCTTACATGCCTGCTGAGAACTGGAGTTCTTATGGAACGGGTAATACTTATCCGGCTTATTATGTGAGCTGGTATAAAATTATCAAATATTGTAACTTGAAAAGCATGGCTGAAGGACTTACGCCCTGTTACACGATAAGCGGTTCAACTGATCCTGCTGTTTGGGGAGCTGTTCCGACAAGCAATAATACAACATGGAATGCGGTTGTCTGCAATTGGAGCGCAAAAGGATACAGGTTGCCTACGGAGGCAGAGTGGGAGTACGCAGCACGAGGAGGAATACACAATGCTGATAATCTAAGATATAGTGGCTGCCATGTAGAAGCGGATTTAACGAATTATGCTTGGTATTATGGAAATTATACAACAGACACATCACAACCTGTGGGTACAAAATTGCCGAATCAGCTTGGTTTATATGATATGAGCGGTAATGAATGGGAATGGTGTTGGGATTGGTGGGTCGACACATACACAACTGAAGCACAGGTAAATCCAACTGGTCCTCTAACGCCTACAGAGTTTGCCGGCCGCGACTCGCGGGGCGGTTATTGGGGTATCTATTCCGAGTACAGCCGTGTTGCGGCCCGCGACTACCGCTACCCGTACAACGGCAGCTCCACCGTCGGTTTTCGTCTTTCGAGAAGACCTTGAAGGCACACGGGTACTTACTTGCGGGGGTGGTGAGGAAATTACCTTTTAGCTTTCTTACCTTTTTACCTTTTGTAGTCACGAAGTGACAAAGAGCAAAGGGATTGGCAGGCAGCGTTAGTCAAGCCGCAGCCGATCCCGAAATTTTTTGAGGATTAAAATAAAAAAATAGGGGGGAATATGACCAAACAACAACCGATAATTACAGTAATCCTAATGGTTGTAGGAGTTTTACAAATTTTTGCTGCATCACCATTCCCAGAAACGGTTATATTGACCTATGATTCTGAATCTGTGTTTGCTACAGATTCAAATTATTTTTCACCTGACAATCCGTATGGAGTTGGTCAAGATTTAAGAGGCCAATGTACTTGGTATGTTTACGGCAGAGTGATTGAATTGGTCGGAGACGGGTATATTGCAGAATCTGTTAAAATAAAAATGGAAGCCGCTTTTGATACAACAGATAGGCATGCAAAAAATTGGGATACCCTTTTGCTACCTTTAGATAACTGGGTGGAGACTGATATTGAAGCAATTCCTTATGAGGATAGAAAAGTAGGGAAAATAGTAATCTGGGATACAGGAGAATTCGGGCATGTTGCTTTTGTAGAGGAAGTCAGCACGGATAAAAGTCAGTACAGGATATCTGAATTTAATTGGAACACAGATACTCTCAGTTATAGATCTGATACATGGTTACCTTTTTATGGGGATGATTCACATGGATTCAGTGTGTCTCCAAAATTTTATGATCTTGAATTGGCCGTATTGAATAAACCTGACAATATTGTTATAAATGAAAATTTATCAACTACCTCATTAGCCGCAGGGCGTACTCTTACAGCTTCCTGCACAGTGAAAAATCAGGGTTTCGATTCGGATGACTACAGCTTTTTGGGATTTTACCTGTCACAGGATGCTGTTTATGAAGAGGGTGTCGATAAATTACTTGTCTATACTAAAACTAATGCATTATATGCGGATGGTACCGAAAATGAAATACAAATATTAACAATACCACCGGAAACAATTACAGGTCAGTGGCATATTATTTTTTATACTGATCGAACTTATCTTTTAAATGAAATCGATGAAGGCAATAATTTCAAAGCTATTCCTTTCCAAGTTACATCGTCTGCCCCTGATAATATAATTCTGAACGAAGCTCTATCTAAAACATCCACTGTACCCGGTGGTACCGTAACAGCTTCATGCACAGTAAAAAATCAGGGTGGAAATGCAAACAGCTATAGTTTATTAGGTTTTTATTTGTCTCAGGATACTAATTACGATGAAGGAATTGATTTATTTCTCGCTCATTCTACAACAGGTACCCTAACTGCTAACGGTACCGAAATTGAAGAAAAGATATTAACAATTCCTATAGATGTTTCGTCGGGGCAGTGGTATATAATATTTTATACTGATCGAACAAAACTGATTGCTGAAAGTAGCGAGACCAATAACTGCGAATTTGTAGGATTACAGGTTGCAACTTCTACACCTGACAACATTATTCTTAGCGAAAACCTATCAACAACTACAATCGCAGCAGGCAGCGCATTGTCAGCCTCATGTACTGTAAAAAATCAGGGAAATGATGCAATTTATTCGAGTTCGCTAGGTTATTATTTGTCTCAAGACACCAACTATTCTAAAGGGGACGATATAATTCTAGGTTATACAACTACGAGTACGCTGGCACAAGATCAAACCGAGGTAGAAAATAATGTTATTACAATTCCCGGTAATGTTGCAGCAGGCCAATGGTATATTATGTTTAATACAGACAGAACAAATGCTTTAAGTGAAACTGATGAAAATAATAATTACGAATTTGTTCCTGTTCAGATAACCGCACCGGCTCTAATACCGACAATCCAGATAATCTATCCGCAAGAAGGCGAAATGTTTGCCGATGATGAACTATACCCTGATGGTTATGCTTATGATTCTACCGATTATATCACAGATGTTGATGTAAAAACAAATGGAGATCCGTATGTCTCCAGCTATTGGTATAGCGGATATGATGATGTCGGACAGCACAGCACAGCACCTGCATGGACAAGGAAAGTTGATCTTGGTTATGGGTTTAATAATATTTATGTAAAAGCAAAAGACAACTACGGTAATTGGTCAGTGATAAATTCAACAACCTGCTGGTATATTGCAGCTCCGGACAATGTAAATGCAAGCGGCGGGTCTTATGATGATCATATACATATAAGCTGGACAATTTGGGGTTCGCATCCTGATTATATAAACTTATATAAAGTTTACAGAGGTCTTGATTCAGATCCAACTAAAGCTGTAGAACTTTTTACAGGATGGACTGAAGACATGTTTTGGGATGATTATGAAGTCGAACCGAACATATATTATTATTACTTTGTAAAGCTAATGAGTCATGTCACTGAAAGTAAATATAGCAGTTCTGTTTCAGGTTGGATTACGCCTCCGCCATCCCCTGAGAATGTTAATGTATTCAGTGATACAGCTAATAATGAGGTTAATATAGATTGGGATGATGCTGGAATAAATTATACTTACGAAGTTTACTCATCGAATGACCCTTACAACGGATTTGTTGTAGATAGTTCCGGTAACTTTTACGGATCAAGCTGGATTGCACCGATGTCTTTGGATAAAAAGTTTTACTATGTTAGAACTGTTACGGGGACAAAGAAATGATAACTTTGTCCAGCTTTTCGGGTACACTCCATTCAGCCAATATTTCTTTTAGTGATTATTACATTACTATCTTATAATTCTTTTATCAAACCAATCGTCATAAGAAGGGAAAGTAGAAATTTCCCTCTGAATCTGGTTGAATGCATCTATATGGCGAATTTGTACCTCAGGTCTAATCATAAAACCATCATCTTCTATAAAAAAAAGAAGTACTGCACAATCATTTACTTCAAAACTAACATACTCTACCTTTTCATCTTCAATTACTTGCGCTTCTCCGAATATTCCACCAAGCTCACCTTCGAGAAAACGATAAAGATCAGCAACCTGCTTTTCAGTCAGCCATCTCGGTTCTTCAGCAGAATCAACAGGTAATAAGTGAACATAACTTGTTGTTCCACTGCTGTTGTTGAAAGACTGCACAGCATAATCACCTAATATCCCGAGAGTCATAACCCCTTCCACTTCAGGAGTAAATCCGCCGAGTGTTACACCTGCGATTTCAAAAGGAGCAATATTGTTTTTCTTCCCAAATATATCCTTAAACATAATGTTGAATCCTTTTTATAGAGGTAATATTATACTTGACTCTATTTATTTATATTGCGATTATTCCAATCTTCCCATGATAAAGACAATTCTTTCAGATGCTTTTCGAGTTCTTTTAAATGCCAAATCTCTATGATCATCTTATATAAATAACCATCATATACTTGTTTGGAATTAAGCAAAATGATCTGAATCTCACAACCATTCGTTTTATGTACATATGATAGCATATCATTTTCTTTTCTTTTTTTGAATTTCTCACCATAGTTATTCTGAAATGTTTTTAAGATACTTGAAAATTCATTAAGTGTAACCCATTTATCTAAAATTTCTTTTTCAGAATCAACAGGTACTAGCGACAAAAAACTACAAATTCCACTTTTGTTATTAAGACTTTTCATAAGGTAATCAAAGCCGTCTATTTGAACAATTTCCTCAATTTCAGGGGTACGTGTCCCAACGGTTGTTCCTTTGATTGTAACTTGGCCACAGCAAATGGAAGAGAGGAAAATTAGAAAGAATATTACTAAAATTGAATTTTTCATAAAATTGGTTCTCCTATTTTTTAGTTGATTTTAATCTTTAATGCATCTAACATTATAATATTCTTCCTGATCACCATAAAATATCCATACTTTATTATTTTTTTTTGACATTTGAATCCCCCATGCATTGTTTTTAAGATGATCTTGATGGTTTGCTGATTCACTGATAGAAGACCACCAATAGCCTTTGTCGTAAATCCAGTTCACAGCACCCTTAGTTCCTCCAGGCAAAGCTGAAAAGCCATAACTATCAGTACCATTTCCATTATCATCCCATTTATTTTTACTTTTGAGTTTTTCCCCAGCAATGTTTTTACCTCCAACATAATCAATTAACTCTTGCCATTCATTAACACTTGGTAAATGCCAGCCATCAGGGGCTACATTTTGTGCCGTTTTCCAATTATAAAAATACCCATAATCAGTAAAATCATACGCAAGCTTAACATATGTATTGGACCATGATCCCTTTTCTGTTTTGTAATCTAAGTTTTCTGCCATCCAAGTTTGCGTACCTATTTTCACCCACTTATAGGTTCTATTATCCCTATAATCAGTAAAAGTACCTGTATTAGATTGAGCAAATAATACTGAACTTTGTATCAGTACAATAATTATTACTGCTAAACTATTCATTATATTCTCCTACTAGTTTTTTGTTTAAATTTGTTTTCATAAAAGTTATAAAATCCAAAAATTCAGTACTTAAAACCTTTGGAATGTACCCGATTTTGTGTAGACATTGCTAAGCACATTTTTCTCCCTTTCTCTCAAACTCAACCGGACTCATATAACCTATAGCTGAGTGCCATCTTTCCCTGTTGTAAGTTACTTCAATATATTCGAAAATACAAGATTTTGCTTCTTCGTAGCTCTTTATACTTCTCCCATAAAACAAATCTGACTTCAATGACTTGAAAAAAGACTCTGCGCAGGCGTTATCCCAACAATTTCCTTTTCTGCTCATGCTTTGTACGAACTCAAGTTTTTTCAGGTGTGCTACGGAGTCGTTACTGCGATACTGAGAACCTCTGTCAGAATGAAAGATCAGTCCTTTGGTTATTCCTCTTAACTTGATAGCCATGTCCAAGGCTGAAAGGACAAGTTCTGTTTTCATGTTCTTATCCATAGACCAGCCTACAACGGTCATGGCTAAAAGCACCCCACAAGTCGTAAAAACCAGTCAGTGTCATGTAGCCAATGTTGTGGGATAGTAGTAATTAGCCACTCGTCAGGTTTATTGAGCACACTTATATTTCCACTCTCCAAGTGAGTATGGCTACCTACCTTATAAATGGCCTTTATTTCTCCATCCACTGGTTGGAGAATTTCAATTCTCGCGCCGATGGTTCGAGAAATGTAATCATATTAATTTGATATTTCAATGTACAAGGGTTAAATTTCTCTGAGAAAAAGCTAAGTATTGTTTAAGGATTCTGAAATGACTACAAAAAAAAGTGAAATAATCTCGGCAGACTATGAGACAACGCTGAAAACTATAATCAAAAGGATTAACAAAGCCAGACTGTCGATGTTAAAGAAGGTTAACAAGGAAACCGTATTACTGTATTGGTTCATAGGTAATACTGTTAGCGATAAGATCAAAACCGAATCGTGGGGAGATTCTACAGTTGAAAGGTTATCAAAAGACCTTCAGAATAATTATCCCGGCGTAAGGGGATTTTCGTCAAGAAACATTTGGTATATGAAAAAATTCTACGAATCATATTACGAAAATTCATTACTGCAACCGCTGGTCGCAGAAATAGGATGGGTACAAAATTGTATTATTCTTGAGAAATGCAAAGATGAAAAAGAAAAAGAATTTTATATCAGAAGTGTAACCAAAACGGGATGGTCAAAAAACGATCTTAAAGAAAAAATATCGGAACATTATTATCAGAATAAGCTGCTGGTGCAGAATAATTTTTCTGATACTGTGCCATCTGATCTGAGAGCAAGAACTGCATGGGAATTCATCGATGATTATGCAATTGAGATAATAAATCCCGATCAACCGATAGCTGAAAAAGAACTTGAAAACAGTATAGTGAAGAATATTGTGGACTTTTTAAGCGATATGGGAGGCAGTTTTGCTTTTGTCGGCAGACAATTCAGGATTGAATACAGAAAGAAAGAGTATTTTATAGATCTTCTGTTTTTTAATCTCGATCTGAACTGCTATGTGGCCGTTGAGCTTAAAGCCAGAGAGTTTGATCCTAAAGATCTCGGTCAGTTGCAGATGTATTTACTTGCTGCGAACGAAACGATTAGAAAAAAAGATCAGAATCAGACCATCGGCATACTAATTTGCAGAGATAAAGACAGAATGGTGGTCGAATACTTACTCGGCTCTCAGAAACAGCCTATTGGAGTTTCTACATACAATAAATTCAGAAAGCTTAAACAAATACCAAAAGAAATCGCCAAATATCTGCCATCTGAAGAGGAGATTATAAAGAGGCTTGGTTATATTCCAAATAAACCTGAAATTAAAAACAACTTAGACAGATGAATTCTGCAACCGGTGGTTGCAGAAATAAGAAGCTCAATAAACCCTGCCAGAATTCTGATTACTATTTCCCACAACGGTCATGGCTAAAAGCACCCCACAAGTCACAATGAACCAGTCAGTGTCATGTAGCCAATGTTAGAGAACGTAATTATTTTCCAATCAAATTTTTTAACCATAATAATTTATTTGATTCAAAGCCTGTTATACCGATTAACACATCTAGTTTATTATTATTATCTATGTCAACAAAATTGCTTCTTTCAGAAAAGAGCTCAGGATCATCAGTGATCAAATATTCTTTAAAATTATAGTTACCATCGTTCAGGTAAAGGAATTTAGATTCTCGAGTAGTGTCTATAAAAAATATATCCATATCATTATCATTGTCAACATCTTGTAAGTTGCTAGTTGTACTATTGAAATCAGAGGGGTTTATAGTAATTTTGAATGTGGATTTATTAAATTTTAGTTGACCTACATTTTCTAAGCAGAATATATTAATTGAATCATTGTGGATAAAATCTAAATCCGAATCATGATCTATATCTTGAATTTGGATCCTTTCAGGCCATTCTAAGTCTTCCACAATATATTGTCGTGAGAATTTAAGATTGCTTAAGTTCTTGTATACCCAAACGTCACCTTTCGTTTTCTCAAATGCAAACATACAATTTAAATTTGAATTTGGGGTTATAACCATATCTGGCAGTTTATCATTGTCCATGTCACTTATTGATAATATTTCATTTCCAGTAATATCTACATCAATTTTCTGTTTTGTAAAGGAATTATTTTTACAATTTAAATAGCAATATAAATTTTGACTTTTATCACCCCTTGTTACAATAAGTATATCATCATATAAGTCGTTGTTAATATCAGAGATATCGATACTGCTAATACTACTTTCTTCATTTGTAATTGTAATTGGTTTGAATTCTGAATGGTTAAGATTCTCATAAATTACTAAAGTATCTTTTAACGATGAAGATTTTATAGCAATTAATATATCAATATCATTGTCGTTGTCATAATTTATATACTTAAACCAATCATAATTTTTTGAAATATAATATTCTTTGAATGTGTTATTTCCAATATTTGTATATATTGCGGCGTGTCCATTAACATTAACTCTTAATCCATTGATTAGAGAGAAAGAAGGTATAGAACTATATCTAAAATCGTATTTTAAAATAATATCCAAGGATGAATCATTATTTATGTCAAAACATTCTATAGCATTAAAGTACTGAGAAGTATCAAAAAGCAATATTTTTTCGAAAATCGAATTTGTATTCATGAATAAGTGAACAGAGGTATTACCATTAATATTTTTCGATATTGTTAATAAGTCATTATCTGAATCATTATCGAAATCAATAGCTATATAATCAATTGCATCGTTTCCTGTTGTTACTATAATTTCCTCATATCTGTCTCCATTATCATGCTCAAACAAAAGAATTTTGTTGTTTTCACTTGTAGCAACGATAAAATCTTTTTCATTGTCTTTATTAAAATCAACAGACTCTATGCATGTAACACTTGAATTTGATGAGCTTGGGATCTTTTTTTTAGTGAATAAATTACAGCTATTATTATCGTATAATGTAATTCCTTCATATTCAGGTGTAGTAATGATATCAACATCATTATCAAAGTTATAATCAAAAGCATTTAAATTACCTCCCCATCCGTAATTCGTTGAGTCTTCTATTGTGCGACGTTGAAACATATAATTGTCACGAATAGGAAAAGAGTAACCTAAATTACTGTAATAAGATAAGATATGATTGAATACCTGCTTCGATTCTCCATCTTCATTTACAACACAGATATCTGATCTAGACGAAACTATATCCGTGAGTCCATCTAGGTCAAGATCAATTGGAACTAATTCAACACTACCTGAAAAATTGTTATCAATATTGAGTTTTCTAAAATTCAAATTGCCGTCGTTCTTATACCAATTAATCTCACTGTCATATTTGTGGAATCCGGAATTAGATGAAATAACTAGATCAATATCTGAATCATTATCAAAATCAATTGGGTATATAGTATCAAAATAACGTTTTCCATCAAAAAGGAATTTAGATTCAAAATGGCCTAGACTATCGTTTAGTAATAAGATCAAGGAGTTAACTTTTTTATTTTTTTCAGTAACATTTAATATTAAGTCATAGTCTAAATCATTATCTATGTCAATCTTTCTAATTGACCTAATGTTTTCAAAATCAGTTTCAATCAATGTTCTATTGAAGCTTAAATTGTTATAATTTACGAATAGATACATTTTATCAGTTTCGGCTGAAAATGTTAAGATATCATCCTTCTTGTCTCCATTAATATCACAAACAATTAATTCGTAGAAATATTTCATGTTTTCAGAAATAATATGTTTTTTGAATTTATTATTACCAATATTCTCAAATAAAGTTAATTTATTATCGTATGACAAAACGACAATATCATAATCTCCGTCATTATCTACATCACCAGTACTTAATTCATGAGGACCAATTATTTCGTCTCCAACAATAATTTTTTCTTCAAAATATATTCTAGAACAAGAAAAGAACACTATAGATAATAATATTATGGTTAAACTTTTAATTTTCATATAATTCCTAAAATAATTATGTTCTCTAACGGTCATGGCTAAAAGCACCCCACAAGTCACAGTGAACCAGTCAGTGTCATGTAGCCAATGTTAGTGGTCTGTGTGTAATTGAACCTATTTTAACATCGACATACCTTAGAATCTAAAACATCTGAACTATATAATAAAATAATTGATTATTCAAGGTTTTATGTTTATAATACTATTCTAACGGTTTTACGAAAGAAAAGTCCTGAACCAAGAGGCAAAGTTGATAGAGCATCTGCCAATATTTAACTTTAATCCAGAAATTCAGCAATTCAGCAATCCAGCAATTCAGCAATAAAATATCGTGGAAAATATTACTTTAAAAAAAAATCGGGAGTAAAAAATGAAAAAGTGGATTGTAGTATTCTTAGCGGTCATGCTCACAGGACTGGTTTTCTGGTCATGCTCGGATGATAACAACAGTACTGATCCAGTAACCGATCCGTATATTACCGTAACTGCGCCAAATGGCGGTGAGACTTGGCAGATGGGTACAACGCAGAGCATTACATGGTCGGATAATATAATCGAAAAGGTCAGAATTCAGATATTTAAAGGTGGATTATTCAACATAATAATATCAGATTCAACAGAGAGTGACGGTATTTACAATTGGGTAATACCGATAACAATAACAGCAGGCGCAGATTATAAAGTCAGGATCACAAGTACGAAAACAAGTACATTGTTTGATGAAAGCAATGCAAATTTCAGTATGACTAGTGCATCGACTGCAGATATGGTCTTTGTCCATAGTGGTACATTTAAGATGGGAGATCACTTCGATCCTGAAGGCGAAAGCGATGAAGTTCCAACCCACAGCGTAACTTTGAGGGATTTTTATATTGGAGCTACTGAAGTAACGCAATCTGAGTGGGCAACTTATATGCCTGCAGAAAGTTGGAGTAGCCCTTACGGAGTTGGAGACACTTATCCAGCATATTATGTAAGCTGGTATGAAATAATCAGATACTGCAATTTGAGAAGTATTGCTGAGGGTTTGACTCCTTGCTATACGATAAGCAGTTCTACTGATCCGGCAGACTGGGGTGCAGTGCCGACAGATTATAACACTGCTTGGGATGCAGCCATCTGTAACTGGAATGCTAACGGATATAGGCTACCAAGCGAGGCCGAATGGGAATATGCGTCAAGAGGCGGGATGCACAATGCGGACAATCTAAGATACAGCGGTTGTAATTTAGAAACGGATTTAACTAACTATGCATGGTATTCTGGCAATTCCAGTTACACCTCTCATCCAGTTAGCACGAAATTGCCTAACCAGCTTGGTCTTTACGACATGAGTGGGAACTTGTATGAGTTGTGTTGGGACTGGTTCAGTTCATATACGAGTGATGTACAGACTGATCCTTACGGATCTGCTACCGGTTCATACCGCATCAAGCGGGGCGGCTATTGTTACTACTATCCCTTCTACTGTCGGGTTGCAAATCGCGACGGCGAATACCCGTACCACCGCGGCAGCCACATAGGCTTTCGTCTTTCGAGGACGCCTTGATGCAAAGAATAAAATTTATAATAAAAACCCAGGAGTAAGAAATGAAAAAGTATCTCGCAGTCTTATTAAGCATTCTTCTAGCAGGTCTAATCCTCTGGTCATGCTCGGATGACGACAATAGTACGGATCCCGTAACCGATCCGTATATTACAGTAACATCTCCGAACGGTGGCGAGACTTGGCGGTTTGGTACTATCCAATCAGTCACGTGGTCGAATAATATAACCGAGAATGTTAAAATAGATCTTTATAAGAACGGGATATTCAACTCCGTTATAGCGGATTCCGTAGCAACAAAAGGATCATACAGCTGGATAGTACCGACAATATTGGCAGCTGGCCCAGATTATAAAATTAAAATAACGAGTAAAACTACTTCAACACTTTATGATGAGAGCAATGCTCCTTTCAGCATAACAGAAGAATCATCACCTTCAGGTATGGTACTTGTTCAAGGCGGTACCTTCCAGATTGGCGACGAAGTCGGAGACCTTTGGGAAGGATGTCGGCCTGTTCATCAGGTTACATTGAACAGTTTTTATATGGGAGCTACTGAGGTTACACAATCGGAGTGGGCAACCTATATGCCTTCTGCTACTTATGATAACGGATCAGGCAGTAATTACCCTGTTTACTATGTCAGCTGGTATGGGATACTGAAATACTGTAATTTGCGGAGCGTGGCTGAAGGACTGACTCCATGCTATTCGATAAACAGTTCAACCGATCCTGTAGTTTGGGGTACTGTGCCGACTAGTACTAATACAGCATGGGATGCTGCGATCTGCAATTGGAGTGCGAACGGATATAGATTGCCTACCGATGCAGAATTTGAGTACGCTGCAAGAGGTGGAACCCATTACTCAGATGGTTATTTATATAGCGGTAGAAATAATGTTGAGGATGTAGCGTGGTATGGTTATTATTCAAACCCTCAAGGCACTGCAACGGAAGAAAAATGCTATCCCGTAGGCACAAAAACGCCTAACCAGCTTGGACTTTATGACATGAACGGTAATGTTTGGGAATGGTGCTGGGATTGGTGGCATTATTATACAACAGATGCACAGATAAATCCGACTGGACCTTCAGTTCCGACTGTAGGTTATGAATCCCGCGTCCGTCGGGGTGACTGGTGGGGCGGTAGTGCCTACTACTGCAGGGTTGCAAATCGCAACTACATCTATCCGTACCCGAGATACCCCGACAACGGCTACCGCCTGGCACGAACGCCTTGAAAATGAATAAAATTTAAAATAAACTTGCGGAGTAAAAAATGAAAAAATGGATTGTATTATTAATGGCAGTGTTGTTTAGTGGTATGCTTTTTTGGTCATGCTCGGATGACGACAACAGTACGGACCCCGATCCTAACACGCCAGCCGATTTCTCGGGAGACTGGTCTATAATACCGCTTGAAGCAAAAGCTGAAGCTATTAAACTTAATGTTGTGCAGGATGGCGCAAATGTAAGCGGGACTATCGCAGATCACAGCTTTACCGGTACAGTCACGAACAGTTCGATTGTAATCAGTTTTACAAGTGAAAGTTCAAGTACTACTTGTACAGGATCATTGAGCAGTAATGTGATCAGCGGTACTTGGGTAAAAACCGGCAGCAACGCAGGAAACGGAACATTTACGGCAACAAAAGGCTGGACAACACCGATAAACATTGACGGGGACTGGACAGTGATCAGTACAAGTTATGACGGGAATAATCATGGTCAGCAGCACTTAATATTTGACCAGTGGACTAATTCAACAGGTTTTGACGGAGAAGTGGATGGAATGCTGCTAAAGGGTGACTGTACTGGAGGCATAATTAATTTTACTGTAGATATAGGAGATGGTGAAATCAGTATAGCTACGGGCACGCTCTCCGGAGATAATATCAGCGGGACATACATCAATAAGTATGAATCAAACGGAGTGGAAACCGATCACGGTACATGGACAGGAACGAGAGGGTGGACTCCAATCCCATCGGGCATGATCTTCGTAAAGGGAGGAACCTTCCAGATGGGTGACGAAGTCGCTGACTTGTATGAAAGATGCTGGCCTGTTCATCAGGTTACATTGAATAGTTTTTATATAAGCGCGACTGAAGTAACTCAAGCTGAATGGAAAGCTGTTATGGGCGGTTGGGACTCTGATCCTTGGGGATGGGTGAGCACTTATGGAATTGGTGATAATTATCCTGTATATTATATTACATGGTATTCAATGATAAAATACTGTAATCTGAAGAGCACGACGGAGGTTTTTGATCCCGTTTATACGATTAACAACTCAACAAATCCGGCTGACTGGGGTGGAGTTCCTTATTACGACTACAATAACGATGTTATAGTAGGTAATACTGCACTTTGGGATGCAGTTATCTGTGATTTTTCAGCTAAAGGTTACAGACTGCCGACAGATGCGGAATTTGAATATGCCGCAAGAGGTGGAACCCATTATACAGACGATTATTATTACAGCGGCAGCAACGATGTTAACTCAGTTGCTTGGTACGATGGCAATAATGACCCCCCTTACGGATCAAAACCTGTCGGGACAAAAGCACCTAATCAGCTTGGCTTATATGATATGAGCGGCAACTTATGGGAATCGTGCTGGGACTGGTGGCATACTTATACAACAGATGCACAGGTAAATCCGACTGGTCCTTTAACGCCTACAGAGGGTTTCGACCGCGTCGTACGAGGCGGCATTTGGTTCGGCGCTGCCTACGACTGCCGGGTTGCGAATCGCTGGTACGGCTACCCGTACAACAGCGGCTACCCCTTGGGCTTCCGGCTTGCTAGAACGCCTTGATGCACACGGGTGTTAGGAAATTACCTTTTAGCCTTCTTACCTTTTTACCTTCTGCAGATCACGAAGTGACAAACAAGAGGGATCAACAGGCGTGGATATGCCGTAGACGACCCCCGACAATTTTTGAGGTATGATTTAATCGAAACGAATTTGAATATGAAAAATTATCAAAAGTTGAAAGTTGTAACCATCTCTACTCTGAATTGCTGAATTGCGTCATTTTTACCTAATAGCCTCTTGGTTCAGTACTTTCTTTTAAATAACAAGACAACTGGACTGTACCCGATTTTGTGGACACATAGTTAAGCACATTTCTCCTCGAACTCTTCAGGGCTTAAGTTTCCTATCGAAGAGTGCCTCCTAATTTTATTGTAAAATACCTCAATGTACTCGAAGATG
>Ga0209467_1002044_pt1 | contig 15226 bp, 10 predicted proteins | sample Higcelwee11metaG_FD_187175 | JGI IMG/M metagenome (GOLD analysis project Ga0209467, IMG submission 187175) | Freshwater pond sediment microbial communities from the University of Edinburgh, under environmental carbon perturbations - High... | ecosystem: Environmental > Aquatic > Freshwater >...
CAGCCCCTCTATACAACGGTTACTTTTTCTTCTTTTTGGCAACCTTCTCTGCAGTACGACCACCTATCTGCATTGGATCGCCTTTGTAGCCCAGAGCAGCCCAGTCCATCCGCTTGGCACCCATGTGGCACTCGCCGCACTGCAGAGCCTGCTCTTTAGGAGCAACTTCATGGCCTGCACTCAGCCAGGACTGGGTTTTAACAAACTGGTACTTGCCGCTGTAAGGCAGGCCTTCAGGACTCTTGGCACCGTTTACCAGAGCCTTTTCCCAGTCATAGTTAACCCACAGTTCCTTATACTGCTGGAAGGTGTTCAGGTATTTGAACTTGCTGTCCATTGGCTGGGTACCTGTATAGAACTTATAGGGATAGATCTTTGCGGTCCTGTCCTTGATGTCGCCAGCTGGTTTGGTAATGTTAACCGGCTTGGAAGGATCCTTGATCTTGTCACCCAGCATGTAACGCTCAATCTGACCGTTGTACCAGGCATAGGTTGGAACATAATTCATGTTCCACTTGAAGGTACCTTTGTGCTTGGCAAAGGTCTCTTTATCAAACTCTTCCTCAGCCTTAATGCTCTTGCCGGTATCAGACCAGTTCCACATGGTCTTGGTTGCCTGACCGCGGGATATGGTAGGAATATGACAGGTCTGGCAAGCAACAGATGCAGCGTGTTTATCGAGAATAGCCTTGTTTTTAGACTTCTGGTGAGGAGCCTTGGCACCGGTATGGCAGTCAGTACATTCAACTTTGGCTTCATAATGAGCCATCTGACTGGAACGACCGGCAATGGCGTGGTCCTTGGTTTTGTGGCAATCCTGGCACATCAGGCCAGCGCCACCTTTTGCCTTGGCTGCCATATGGACATCCTGCTCTTTGGAAGCAGCTTCAAGTGTTGAATCCAGGCCAGGAACCTTGACTGCATCGCCGCCGCCGCCATAGAAGTGGCAAACACCACAGTTTTTCAGGCTGGGTTTGCCAACGCTTTGGGCTGCCAGTTCAAGGTTCATGGAACCTTTTTCCATGGCCTTGGTATCTACATCAGCGCCAACACCGGCACGGGCATAGTTGCCTTTCTGGGCATGGCAGACCAGACAGTCAACCCGGGTCTTGTCATTAAAGTCAAAACCTTTACTACGGGTCCAGCCGTATCCTGCATGGCACTTGCTGCAGGACTCATGTGCAATACCATCAGGACCAGGGAATACGGTGGTACAGAAGTTGTTGATCATGTTCTTCTTGCCAAAGGTTTTGCTGCTCTTTTCCATACCTTTGACGTGGTTAGGTGTTCCTTCCCATTTCCAGTGAGCAGTCTTCATGACATCGGCTGCCTGCTTTTCATGGCACTCCAGACAGACCTTGGTTACATCCTGCCCTTTTTTGAATGGCCCCTTGACAAACTCAGTGTGATCCGGACCGGCAAAGGCCTGGAAAGAAACCAGAACCAGAGCAGCGGTCAGCATCGCCACTATTCCCTTAAAACCCTTCATACCCTTCCCCTTTCGTTGTCCTGCGTATAGTGAGCTCAGCACCAGTTGCCGAGCATGGCATATTAAAAACGCTGTATAAGAACATATTCATATCTCGATGTCAACAATCTGTATACAACCACAAGAGACCATTAAAGTCCGATTTAACAGGCTTTTTTAGTGCTTAGTGTTTTAGCAAGCATCCATACTACCAAGGCCAGGCCTAGCACCAAGGTAACCAGAAAAAAGAGCAACGGCGACCATTGAACGTTTACCGGCACCTTGGCCATATCAAAGAAGGGAGCAAGATAGCCGGTTCTGACACTATCTCGCATGAATGACATTACGTAGATCAGTGGGAGGCTCAACCATAGCGTAAGCATAACCTTACGCTGGTAGCCGGTAATCAGACTTGCAAAGGCCAGCAGGATACCTGTTGCCAGCAATCCGGTGGCAACCGTGTTGCCTCCCATAAACCGCTTCATCACCTCAGACGGCAAAGTCAGCAAGAACCAGGTTCCCACTAGCAGTTGCAGACCGGTCAGCCAGGTAAAGAGCTGCATGCCCAGTCCTACTCCCACCTCAGAGACATCCCTGTCATGCCTCAGTACCACTGAAGAATATAAGGCCACACACAGACCGCCCACAGCCAGGGAGCCGGTCATCATATGCAGATAGCGAGCTACCAGGGTCGGATCAGCAAGGTTCAGCAGGTTGCCTCCCGGCGTGGCAAACCAGCGGCTCCAGCTGGCTGGAGAGATCATCAGCGTCATGTTATTGGAAAAGATAAAGCCCACAACCATCAGCAGTGTCAACACCAGCAGCAGTACAAACATCGCAAGGTTACCCAGCTTTTTATAACTGAAGTCATAGATATAGGCCAGATAGTAGGCTATGATCAGCAGCGGGATCACCGCAAGCCAGAACAGCCCCATTAAAACAGTGCTTGAGTAAAGCAGATGACCATAGAGCACGTTGACAAACAGCAGTGGCGCCACCCCCAGATTGATGGTGAAGGCCACCAGAAATGGCAATGCCTTGGCCAGTTCATGGGAGAGATCATGGTAAGCCCGGCCAGGAAACAGATGGGCAATAAATGCCGTAAGGACAGTACCAAGCATGGCATTCATGGCAATCAGATGCAGGGGGAAGGTCAGCATTAGCAAAAACTGAAACCAGCCCCAGTGTGCGGTCAAGATGTCAGCAGTCGGGATCAGAGCAGCCGGATTCATTTAGCACCTCCTGTCTGTTTTACCATGTACTCAGTCATTGCATCCTTTTCTGCTGGTGTGCCGGTATAATCAGGCATGGCCGGATTCAGTGCTGAAAGCTTATCAAGCGAAGCTCTAATCTTTTCCCGTGACCAGCCGTTCATTTTGGGCTTGATCTGATCCATACTGTGGCAGGCAGCACAGTTGTCATCAAACAGGGTTGCGCCCTGTTCCTTTGCCGATGTAGCAGCACCGGGATTATTGAGTCCGAACAGGTAACCAGCCATGACATCTTTATCTGCCGAAGGAGCATTGTAATCCGGCATGGCCGGATTCAAGGCCGATAGCTTGTCCAGCGAAGCACGTATCTTGGCGAGATCCCAGCCTTTCATTTTGGGTTTGATACTGTCAGCACTATGGCAGGCGGCACAGTTGTCTTCATACAGCACCTTGCCACGATCACCTGCTGCACCGGAATCGTCGGTCAGCGGTTTCCTGTGTAGACCGGCAGTCAGATAGGCTGCCAACGCCTTTAACTCGACATCTGTCCCCACAAATGGCGGCATGAAGTAGCGTTTTTCATGTATAGAAGTCAAATACTTACGCATGGCTCCAAAGCTCATATTTTTGGTGCGACTGACAATATCGTTATTAAATCCGCCCACGGTATGACAGGCAAAGCACTGATGCAGAAACAGTTCTCGACCAGCCTCAAGCTGGTTGGCCTGGGTCACCTCTTTGTTTTGCACCCACTTGGCGTTCTTCAGAAAACCTTCCTGATTGATCCGTTCTACATCTTTCTTCAGGATGCCATTGGAGTACATCACCTCATTGATAACATAGGGCCGCCGTGCAGCCTCACGGGTCCACTCAAAGGCCCCCATATACCCCATGGCGGCAATCATAACGATTACAATCAGGCTGCGGATGCGGGCCTTGGGGTTGAGCAGGATTAACGCAATCAAGACACCTGCCAGAACCGCCAGGGAAAAGGCACCGGTCATAACTGCCCGTTTTATGGTGGGGGAAGCCCCGGATACTAATCTGGCGGCTGGTGACGGCAATGCTGTCAGGTACCACCAGCCTGCCGGTACAGATAAAATCAGAGAAATAAGCGCCCAGGTTCCAGAGTAGCGGATCATACGGTACCTAGTGGTATCATCTTCCAAAAAGGTTGCAGTCAGGAAACCGTAACAGCCTGCCAGCATAAAGCTCATAAAACTACGAAAAAACAGGGATGGCCAGAAGGTGGGATTAAAAAAACCGGACCAGAAATCATTATTGCTTACCCAGCTGCCCGGGGTAAGCATAAAGTCAATGATGCCGTTAATCAGAAACAGACTCATCCAGGCCGCACCAAAATAGATCCAGCCAATGGTCTGATGGGTACGGTCATCCATTTTGCCAAAGGTGTAGAAATAGACAAACAAAGCCACAATCTCGACAAGAAAAAAGACCCATTCTGCCGCCCAGCCAAACACAAAGGTGTGTATCAGCAACGAGGTGGCAGCCGGATGGATCAGAGAGATGACAAACCAGATGGCAACACCGGTCAGACCGCCAAAGACCATGGTCAGTAACATGAAAAATCTGGTGTGCCTTTTCACAAAGGCCATGATTGTCTGGCTCTGCTCCTTAATCGCCTTTCGTTCAACCATCACCAGATACAGACCGCCACCCACAGCAAAGTGGGAAACAAATACGTGTATAATCGCCACCAGGGCGATCAACAGACCTCCGCCAAAGCTTGGAACAAACCAGACCGGGTAATTCATAGCTGTTAACCTCCTGTCAGAATCGCTGCCATATCTGCTGCTGCCAGATTTACCGCCTGTTGAGTACCGTCAGTCATCCGCTTCAACGACCCACTGCCTGCGGTCAGTTCAGTGTCTCCCAACACAATACTGTAACGGGCCTTGAGCTTGTCCGCCCTACGCATCTGGCTCTTTAAACTTTTGCCTTCGCAGTCCGTCTCCACCCAGAATCCCAAATCCTGCAAAGCAGCCATCAGTTGGAAACCGGTTGTACGGGCAGCATCACCCATCACGGCAATAAACAGATCCGGTGATCTTTCAAAGCAGCGATCCCCCAGCAGCAGAGCAACCCTCTCCAGACCAAGGGCAAAACCGATACCGGGAACAGCAGGCCCCCCCAGTTGTTCCACCAGACCATCATAACGACCACCGGCAGCCACAGCAGATTGAGAGCCCAGCAGGCCTGTAACCAGCTCAAAGGTAGTACGGGTGTAATAGTCAAGCCCCCTGACCATACGTGGGTTAAGCGTGAACGGGACCGTGGCAGCGGTTAGATATTTTTGAACAGCATGAAAATGCTGATCACACTCAGTACAAAGATGCTCCACCATTGCAGGAGCGCCCTGGGTTGCCTCGATACAACCTGGTACCTTGCAATCCAGCGCCCGCAACGGATTGGTGGTCTGGCGACGGCGACAATCTTCACACAGCCCGTCCTGACGTTCAGCCAGAAATGACACCAGGGCCTCACGATAGGCTGGTCGGCAAACCGGACAGCCCAATGAATTGATTTGCAGCCGGGGTTCCGTCAAACCAAGTTCCTGAAACAGACGACTCACCATCAACAGCACCTGAGCATCAATCAACGGGTCAGCTGCACCGGTTACTTCGGCCCCGATCTGGTGAAACTGGCGGTAACGCCCTTTCTGGGGACGCTCGTGGCGAAACATGGGCCCCATGTAATAAAGCTTGTTGATACTGTCCAAGGCATACAATTTATGTTCAATCAGTGCCCGCATCACGCTGGCTGTGCCTTCTGGACGCAGGGTCAGGCTGCTGCCCCCTTTGTCGGTAAAGGTGTACATCTCTTTCTCGACAATATCAGTCGTATCACCAATTGAGCGACAGAACAGTTCCGTTTTTTCAACAATCGGCACCCTGATCTCATTGAAGCCATAGCGTGCAAAGACCTGGCGGGCGGTCTGTTCGATAAACTGCCAAAGTCCTGATTCTGCAGGTAGAAGATCATTAAATCCCTTGATAGCGGTAATACTCATTTAGTGTTGCTCCTTATCAACTACCCCACCACCGGCCAAAGGGCTGGTAATACGGTATACACAATTTTTACCGGCAGCCTTGCCAGCATACATGGCCTTGTCAGCCATGGTTAACAGCTCTTCAATTCCGTTGGTATCCTCCGGGTAGCAGGCAAACCCCAAACTTGCGGTCAGGTGAATCTGGTACCCTTCGGCTGCAAGAAATCTGTGTTTATCAATTGTTTTACGGATACGCTCCCCAACCTGTCTGGCAATATCAGGTCCGGTTTCCACCAGAATAATGGTGTACTCATCACCGCCGTATCGAATCACCACATCAACTTCCCGAACCGACTTTTTCAGCAGTGCCCCCAGCTCTTTTAACAGGTTACTACCCACCAGATGACCGTACGTATCATTAACCCCTTTAAAGTTATCAAGATCAAGAAAGACAACTGACAAATGGGTCGTGTAACGATCAGCACGTTTAATTTCGCGCTCCAGGGCCACCTTCAGATAGCGGTAATTAAACAGGCCTGAAAGTTCATCAATGTACAGCATATCGCAGGTAGAGGTAAAACGAAGAGCTGTATCCAGTGCACGGGCAGCATGTTCTTCAAGAAACGAGATATTTCGTTCGCTTTTCAGAGTTGGCATAATCTGGCCAGGGTCATTGAACAGTAACACCATCCCCAGACAGCTGTTTCGGACAGAAAGAGGGAAAAGAGCCGCTTCCCGCAGATCCGCGTGATCAAGCTCTTCATCACCAGCCAACAGCATTCGTACCGGTTGTCCTTTGCGGGAAGCCCGTTTGTGGAACGAGGGGGCTACCATTTTATACAGAAGACTGGCTGTTGACTCCAAAATCCCCTTCAGCTCTTTTATATGTAACTCGCCATCCATCTGGACAAGCCCGATGCCGCGGCTCACCCCGATCTCGCGGGCCAGAGCATCAACGGCAAGATGACAGACCCCTTCCAGATCAAGGCAACTTGACAACGCCTGACTGGTCTGTAACAACCCTAACATATTACGTAGTTCCTGATTTTCATCCAGCAGGCTGCGCTGTTCCATGCAGAGGCGCACAGCATGCAGTAGTTCATCAGAATTTATCGGTTTTAACAGGAAATCACGGGCACCATGTTTGAGAGAAAAAAGAGCCGATTCCAGGTCAGCATTAGCAGTAACCAGAATAACGTCAATGGAAGGATCCTGGGATTTGATTTTCACCAGCAGTTCAAGTCCGGAAATACCTGGCATGGTTAAATCAGATATCACCAATCCGTATCGGCAATCAGACAAATAGTCTAACGCGTCTTCGCCTGAACAGGCCGTTACCACGGTATAGCCTGCCTGCCGGAGCAGATCGGCATAAAGTTCCCGAAAAAAACGGTCATCTTCTACGACCAGTATTTCATCCATCAGTGGAGTGGTAGACATAGGGCTTGTACCTGATCAAAAAAGTTACCAACATATTTTTTTAACGCACCACTCACTACCTGTCAAAATAAAACGTCTGGTAGCAGCAACCAATCTGTTTTCTGTTACAAGTGGAGTGACCATATAGCCGCTTTTATCATTTGTAACCATAACTGAACCCTGCAGATCAGTACGATAGACTCTGGCACCCTGCTGCCTGATCCGCTCCAGAGTTTCCGGCGCAGGCAGACCAAAACTATTACCCGCTCCTGCTGAAACAACTGCCACTTTAGGTCTGATTTTCCTCAGAAAATGTTCACCACTTGCTGATTTACTACCGTGATGTCCGACCTTCAGCACAGTAATTTCACCCAACCCGTATTTGACCAGCTGATCCTCAACGGAAAAACCGGCATCCCCCATGAACAGGGCGCTAAAGGAGTCATGTTGCAGATGCAGCACCAAAGAAGTATCGTTTTCCACCGGACCGGACCGGTTCTGTTCCAAAGGGAATAAGACCGTACAGACAAGGGTTCCGGCCAGTAAGGGACAATCTCCCTGCTTTAGAATCCGTAATCTGGTTTTCTGTCGGTTCAGTGCCGTTATCAGCCTTTGATAATCGTTACCCTCTCCCAAGGCTGCCGTTTGCCAGAACTCACCTACCTGAAACTGTTCCGCCACTGCTGGCAACCCCCCAAGATGGTCAGGATGTGGATGGGTTAATACCATGAAATCTATTCGGGATACCTTAAGACTGTGCAAGGCCGTTACCAGATAACGCTCTCCAAAGTCCCTGTTATTGCCAAACAGATAACCACCGCCATCCACCAGCAGGGTACGTCCATCCGGTAGTTTGATCAGGAGTGCATCACCCTGCCCCACACTCAGGAACATCAATCTGAGTTTTCCATCATCTGCCTGAACGGAACTAAAATGTTGAACAGTGAGTACAGCAAGCAGCACCAGACTGATCAAAACCCGGAACCGTATTGATCGGACAAAACTGAACAAAACCAGTAGCACTGCCAGAACAAGCAGATCAAACGGACCGACACAGAAACTATGCAGTATCGGTAATCCAGCGATCCAGACAACAAATAGATTACTGAGCTGTACCAGCCAGCCTGCCAGTTGCAGCAGTATAGCGGCAACATCCGGCAGCATGAAGATCAAGGGAATCGCAACGGTTGACAGAACGGTTGCGCCGTAACCAAGCAACGGCACCACCACCAGATTTGCAAGAATACCGGTAAACGATGCCTGATGAAATGCTGCCAGCACTGGCAACAGGGTTGCCAAAACAGTTGCCAGTGAAGCAGAGCAAAAAAGCAGCAGTGAATGTTGCCAGCCATGCTTGATAAAACGCTCAAACGGCGACATTAATAGAGGAGTCAGCACCACCAGCCCCCACAGGGCGAGAAACGACAGCTGAAATGAAAGGTCAAAGAGCAGAGCAGGGTCCGTCAATAACAACAGAAAGGCTGCCAAAAGCAGAACATCCAGTATATCAACTTCTCGTTCACTCCAGATTGCCAACACTAGTGCAGTGAGCATGAGGACTGACCGTGCCGTAGCCGGAGCTCCACCGGTAAAAATCAGATAGAAAAGCATACATGGCAGGGCAGACAACATGACAGCTCTGCGCAGGTCAATCCGCAAGGCCAGCCATTCCCAGCGAAGCAGCAACCACCTGAGCAGAGAGATCCAGACCAGAGTCACCACACCAACATGAAAACCGGAAACCGAGAGAATATGGGAAACACCGGCTCGGCTGTAAGCAGCAGTTAAACCGGCTGAGACCTCTTGTTGAGCCCCCGTTGCCAGAGCCAGTACCACGCCACGTTGGTCAGGATCTGACAACGTTTGTTTGACAAACTGGTGACTATGCACAGCCAGTTGATCAATCCAGCGAAACAGGGATGATTTGGCTGCGCCACGCATCAGTACAACACTTTCCGCATCCTTTACCCAGGCTGTGGCTGCTATCCCACGCAGCGCAAGGTAACGGGGGTAATCAAACTCTCCGGGCAGACCAAGTAAACGTGGCACTTTCAGCTTTGATGAAAAACGGATCCGGTCACCCGGTAACCAACTGCCCTCTCCTTGATCAATAGTTACCAAAACTGTTGTTTTAGCTAAAAACAGTTCGTTATTTCTATATATTCGCTCTAGCTGAAGTTCAAATCGCTGGCCTTCAGGCAAAGTAATCGGACGACGAAGCAGCAAACCTTCAATAACAACCTGCTGGCCATTAAACCGTGCAATACCGGTATCGGTAAAACCACCAACCAAACGTTGGGAAAGAGTGGCCATACCCCAGCTTGCCCAAAAGAAGGCCAAAAAACAGCCGAAGAGCTGCCTGTTTTTCAACGGCACGACACTAACAAGACCCACTGCAGCAACGACAGGTACCAAGACTGAAACAGGAACAGCCAGCAGGTATTCCAGTATACTGCCTGCAGCAAGAGCGATCAGTGGTACCAGCAAAAGACGTTCTGATGACATGTAGGACACCAATTAATACGGAAACAACGTTATGTTACGAAAAAGCAAACATTTTTTACTGATGGAAGCTTGACAGACACATTTCATTAGTTACAATGCTTGGCGTTATTCAGACATTTGAATGTCTGGATATGCAGATGACTCAAGCAGTTCGCAGGGCTTGCCCTGCCATTCCATCTATTAAGGGATCTCTATTATGTTTCTGCTGCCAAAAGGAAATCCACTGGCCGAGAATGTCCCGATCTCCAAATTACAACTACCTGACGCATTGGAAAAGCTTAAAAATGGTAGATTAACCGGTTGCGCCATATTTGACTTTCCTGCAGCCGACTGCGCCTTGGTCTATGATGAGGGGAAACTGGTCACGGCAATTGTCCACCGTGACGGAAAAGAAATTAATGATCAGGCAGCCTTGCAATCTCTGGTTGAAATGATGTTACTTGCTTCCAGTGGAAGCTTTAGCGTCTATGCACTTTCCAAAGACATTACTCTGTCGGTAATGGCGCTTGTGGGGGGGAAGACAACCATAGACGGTCAGGAAATCAAACAGATCGATTTTAAAGCCCTGCTTGACCGGATCAAGTCTGAACAGATGACCGCTTCTCTCAAGATTTATACCGATGATCGAGCCGGATTGATATTTTACCGTAACGGTGCAACAGTCGGTTTTTTCCACGACGCATCAACCGGTATTGAAACAACGGCTGGAGCCGTACAGCAGATTGCCGGCATCCCTGGTGCCCGGATTGATCTGCGTGAACTTGCCGACACTGACGGCTTCGTTCTTGATCTGGCTGCCCTGGTTGATATCCGCTCTCTCTGGAACTCCTCTTCTTCAGGTAACATCTTTGCAACACCGTCAACAGCTCCAAAACCAGCGGCCCCAACGGCTGAAGCTGTGGAGCCCCCACCCGCTGCTCAAGCCAAACTATCTGCCGCTGACCTTGAGAATGAGATCGTTAATCTGGTAAATCAGTATATTGGCAAACTGGGTAAAACCTTGGCAGAAAAGGAAATCATGAATATTGGCGGTGGGGCATCTTTAAAAGATCCTGACAAACTTCAGGAACTGCTGGCTGCCCTGGAGAGAGGAGCTAAGCTACTCGCGAGCTCCAATAAAATTAAAGAGATGAAAGAAGCAATCACCGCCCAGGCAGCACTTATTTAATATCACTCCGCCCTGCGCAGATTTAGAGGAGGCGTTATGGATTTAACAGCATTTTTTCAGGCATTAACCTCAATTTTTCCATTTTTACCCAAGATTTATAATCCGGTCGTGATTGATTACACCACACTATTTACTGTTTTTTGCTGGCTGGTTGCAGCATCTATCAGTCTTTACTTCAGCATGAACAATTCACGGATCTGGACCAGTATCGGCATCGGTTTTTTCCTGCTGTTCTGGAGTCAGTCCTTCCAGCTTAATCCCTGGCATGAGACCTTTACGGTCATGATTGCAATCCACTTCACAATCGGCACGATATCGATTCTTCTGGTTAGTCACGGTATTCAGGAATATTACCTGTTTACACGTACGCTTGAGATTACCGGGGCGAAAAAAACCATCTATCTGGGTACGGCACTTATTATCTTGTGCAGTATTCTGGTTATCAGCCTGAACCCAAAACCATCATTATATGTGCTTCGTAACTACCGGATGATGAACAATACGGTTTGGTTCTTTTTATGTATCCTGAACATTTACTATATATCCAAGATTTATATGGAAATGAAAGACTCACCCATTGCCAAAGGAATCATCTGCCTGGGAATGGTCTTTGTATTTGCTCTGATATGGAAGGGAGCTGGCATGTACCTGAACATGTATATGTGGGATAAAGCATGGCTTGATATTATTGAGTTTACTGGTGAGAGCACTGATATTCAGGCACATATGGGTAAAGTAAAGTTTGCCCGGTCTTTATTTCAATCATTCAACTTCCTGACCAGCCTATCGGTTGCCGGCACCTTTGCCTATCTGTTCAAATTATTGCGGTAGGCCTTGCTTCAAAAAATCTTTAATAATTTTATTACTAAACAAGGGGTGGCCAAATCAGGCACCCCTTGTTTTTCCATTGCCAAGCGCACTTTACTTTGAGAAACAGGTTGTTGGGTCACGTTTCGATTATCTGCGGTACCCATAAGGCATCCCTGAGCCCAGATTTTCGTCCAATCTTTTTGATGGCGGCAGTCATGAAAGTCGCTGTATTTCCCCAGATGGCGACATCACGCTTTGCCCGGGTTATACCGGTATACAGCAGCTCACGGGTTAACGCAGCAGTATCTTGATCAGGCAACAGCAGCAACACCTTTTCAAATTCACTGCCCTGGCTTTTATGAATTGTCATGGCGTACACCGTCTGATGCTCCGGCAACCTAAGTGGTGACACCTTCCGAATCCCCCCCTCACTATCCCTGAAAAACACACGCAGAGAACCTTCTGTTTCAGCATCGGGGAACACAATGCCGATATCTCCATTAAAAAGCTTCATGCTGTAGTCATTGGCGGTAATCAGGATCGGTCGCCCCTTGTACCAGCGGCTACGTGGATCAATCAGCCCATGTTCAGCAAGCAGTTCCTCGATCAACAAGGTAACGCCTGCAACACCGTAGGGGCCTTCCCGCAGGGCACACAGCAGACGAAACGAATCAAAGAGTGCAAGTGCTTCCTCTATAGTGGAGGCAGCAAGATAGGGACGATAGCCTTCTATAACGTCCTGTCCAAGAGAACGCTTGATCAGCCCGGGGGCAGGCAGATCATGCCACGTTACCCCTGCGTTCGCTTGATCAGACAAAACCGCCATGGCACCAGTTCCATCTCCCCTATTCACACAATCAGCCAATCGTCCAATCTGACTTGCGGCCTGAAACCGATAGTTTGTCTTCAGTACAACCAATGTGTCAGACAGGGGTACGATCAGTTCACTATCAGGAATCTTCGCACCGGTCATTCGTGCAACCAGTGCACAAAACCTGTCAGAAAAAGGCTCTGTTCTGCCGCTGCCACACAGATCACCCAGCACTGCACCAGCTTCCACCGAGGCAAGCTGGTCCCGATCACCCAGCAGTATCAAGCGGGCATCCGGTTTCAGGGCAGTAACCAGTTTGGACATAAGCGGAAGATCCACCATAGAGGCCTCATCAATAATGATCAGGTCATGGGGCAGCGGGTTTTTAGCGGAAAAACGAAATCGAACCGAGCCGCTGATAGTACCAAGCAGCCGATGTATGGTTGAAACATCCGAAGGGATCTGCAGCTTGATCCGTTCATCACACGACAGGTTTTCCTTTAATCTGATGATCGATTCTTTCAGTCTGGCAGCAGCCTTTCCCGTAGGGGCTGCCAGCGCAATCCGCAACAACGTGCCTGGATACTGTTCAAGCAGTAACGCAAGAATCTTCACAACCGTTGAGGTTTTGCCGGTACCCGGACCACCGGAGATACAACAAAATCGTTTCTGTACTGCTGCCAGAGCAGCAACTGCCTGCCAGTCTGTTTCAGTATCGTCAGTATGGGGAAACAGCCTGGAAAGCCCCGCTTGCAGGGTATCCTCACAGACAGGTTCAATGCCGGTTGATGTATGTATGATCGCCTGTGCAAGATCATCTTCGTACTTCCAGTAACGATGCAGATAGAGACGCCCTGCAGCATCAAGCACCAGTGGACAAAAGCCCCCCGGACCGGTAACCGTCGGTGCTTCTTTCAGGGTTGCAACCACCAGTTCTTTTGCCGGTACAAGCACTGATTTTCCGTCCAGCACGATCTCTCTACCGGTAATCTCATCCAGATCAAGACAAATATCTCCTTGTCCGGTTGCATGGCTGACCAGAGCCGCGACCAGCCAAAGGGTACCATCAGTGACAGATGATTCCTGGCAGATAAAATCGGCAAAATGTCGGTCAATCGGTCGCAGATCAAAGATCATGGCAAACGCCTTTCCGACGTATGGAGCAGAACCGTCAAGGCGTGTATCAGCTCAACCGGTGGCAGATCCCTGAAAACTCCGTGGTGCGGACTCATGCCACGGATAAACAGATAACGTACACCACCAAAATGCTGTCGGTAGTCATAATTTCTGATCCGCAGGGCAAGATAGCGGTTGAGGGCTACGGTGTAGAGCAGATACTGAAATGGGTACAGATTTTTCTCCATCTCCCGTTTCATCGCCTCCTGGCTATACTCTTCCTGGCAATAGCCCAGATGGTTTGATTTCCAGTCAAGCAGGTAATAACGTCCGCCATGTTCAAAAACCATATCCATGAATCCCCTGATCATGCCGACTGTTGGCTTGAACTGCAGGGAGGCTAAAACAGCAGTGAGGTTAACCGGTTGATAATGGGCAGCATACTCTGTTAATGCAGATCGAAGGGCGTCTGAGGTAATAAAAGAAAGCGGAAAGAAAAACTCTAGTTCAGTCAGCCAACTTCCCTGCTTCAAATCTGACAAACAAAAGCTGCTGTCCTCATCTGAAAGCGGAGTGGTAATGACGTTTGTCACCATTTCTACAACAGCAGGCAGCCAGCCTGCATCAAAACCATACCGGTCAAGGCAGGTTGCCGCCAGTTTTGCAATCGTCTGCGGTGAAGCATCGGTAAAATCAAGTTCTTCAAAGATGGCATGCATAAAGATACCGGCCTGCGCCCCCCTGGGAAACAGAAAGATGCTTTTGTTGCCAGACCGGTCATCAACCTTTGGAGTTATTTCAGCAACATCAGTCAGGGATTCATCCCGATCCGGAAATTCGGTTATCCTGGCATCATGAGACGTAAATGAGCTGAAACTGGACACTCGCCAGTCATGACTGATACTGCCCCCAAAGGGACGGCTCCTGAACGGTTTCTGCTCTCCCTCCTGAAAATGCCAGGGCTGACCAACAGGAACATCAGCAGAGAGTGGCGTGACAGTGATCTTGTCAACGCTGGCAACAGCCAGCTCTTCCAACTGTTTTTGTACTGTATCTGCTGTAAGCCCGGCATATTCCTCTGCCAGACTTGTAATCAGCTGCTCTGACTCTCGTGTTGCCATTGATGCATGGAGCAGATACGCCATCGGGGAGGTTTCCGGTCGGCTTTTCTCAGATTTACTGATGACCTTGCCAGCAAACAGATAACAACGATATTTGGCTCGCGTGATGGCGACATACAGCAGACGGAGGCTCTCGGCAAGCTGTTCTGTATCAGCCTTCTGCTTATGGTCAGTAAAAGCAGAGGACCCGAAATCCTTAACCATGCCGTCATCATCATGAAAAGTTACCAGTCCGTCATTTCCGATGATGCCTGTCCAGAGAAATGGACAGAAAACAACCGGGTATTCGAGCCCTTTGCTGATATGCACGGTAACAATCCTGACCGCTTTTTCATCGGTTTCAAGCCGAATCTCGTGTTCTTCCGCCTTCTCCCCGGCGCTGACCTGTTCACTGAACCAGCTAATCAGACCATCCATGCCGATCCCTTGCTGGTGCGCCTTGCCATGGATCACCTCAAAGCAGTGCAGCAGGTTGGTCAGGCGTCGTTCACCATCAGGGTAGCGCAGTAAACGCCCCCGTACCCCTTCAAGAGACAAGAGCATCCGGGCCATAACCATAAAACCTTTGTCATGCCATAGCTGATGAA
>Ga0209467_1002046_pt1 | contig 15210 bp, 15 predicted proteins | sample Higcelwee11metaG_FD_187175 | JGI IMG/M metagenome (GOLD analysis project Ga0209467, IMG submission 187175) | Freshwater pond sediment microbial communities from the University of Edinburgh, under environmental carbon perturbations - High... | ecosystem: Environmental > Aquatic > Freshwater >...
CCAAACGCCCGAGGCGGTGCAAATATAGAAATTTTTTCCAAATCAGTTTATACCTTGCCGTCGGAGATGACAAACAAATTTGTAACTTTGAGGTGCCTATAATAATATCATAATGGAACCGAAGAAAAACGAAAAGGCAAACCTCGAGAACAAAAAGTCATTGTTCCTCCAGGCCGGTCTCATACTTGCCCTGGCCTTTTGCATACTTGCAATGGAGTATACAAGCGGCCAGAAAGGGGCCTCAGCCTTCGATGGAATGACCGAAGAAGCAATCGAGGAAGAACAGATACCTGTCACTGAGGAAACTCCCCCGGAAGAAATGCCTCCGCCAGAAGTGACTGTAACCGACCTCTTCGAGATAGTTGAAGACGACGTAGTAATCGACAACGAAGTAAAATTCGATGACGATGAAACTTCAGAAGACAAAGTGGTCGAGATCTATGCCCCGGTGCTTCAGGCAGAAGAGGAAGAGGTGGAAGAAGAGATATTCGTGATCGTTGAGGATATGCCCAAATTCAGGGGCGGTGACATCAACACTTTCCGCGAGTGGGTCCAGAAACGGGTCCGCTACCCTGAACTGGCCTCAGAAAATGGCATCCAGGGACGAGTCTTCATCACCTTCGTGGTTGAGACAAACGGCAACGTGAGCAGCGTGTCCGTCACCCGCAGCGTGGACGCACTCCTCGATGAAGCAGCCAAGGAAGCAGTGGCAGCATCACCAAAATGGGAACCCGGAATGCAGCGCGGCCGCCCGGCGAGAGTCAGATACTCAATCCCCATCATCTTCCAGCTGCAATAAAAAGAGACATATCAGCGTTAAATAAAAACCCCGCCTTCAAACTGACAAGCGGGGTTTTTTAAATACTGCACTATGAAAAGGACTTTCGGAATTTTATTTATTGCAGCCCTGCTCGTCTCAGGCTGCGGATCATCAAAGAAACAGCTCGAAGTCGGTAATTACGATGCCGCTATCAGCAAGGCTGTCACTGAACTGAGAAAAAACCCCAACGATGAGAAGGAGATTGCAATCCTGGAGCGCGCCATGAACATCGCACTCGAGCAGGATAACGAACGTATCCGTCTCCTGAAAATCGAAGGCAGAACCAATGCCTGGGATGAAATCTACCTCATATACAAAAAGATGAGCGACCGCCAGTCGGCAGTCCGCACGGTTACCCCCATACGTTACGAGGGGAGAACCATCGAATGGCCATACGTTGACTACATGCAGGAGATGGTGATCGCGAAAAAGAAAGCGGCTGACTTCTACTATGCACACGGTCAGGAACTGATGAAAAACGGCACGAAGGATTCATACCGCCAGGCGTTTGCTGAATTCGTCCGTGCAAGGGAATACGTAGGAGATTATCCAAACATCGACCAGATGATGCAGGAGTCAAAGTATCTTGGCATCAGCCGCGCTTACGTGACTGTGAAGAATTATTCCGCAACGAAATTTCCCGATGAATTTGAAAAGGAACTCCTCGCCCTCGACCTTCCCAGGCTCAATAACGAGTGGGTGGAATATCATACCACAATGCCGGGCGATGATACCCAGATTGACTACCTGGTCAGCATCAACCTTCGCACCGTGGCCGTAAGTCCCGACAAGCAGTTCCAGCGTGACACACTCATCAAGGCAACCGTAGAGGATGGCTTTGATTATGTCAAGGATGCACGTGGTAACGTGCTTAAGGACTCCCTGGGCAATGACGTGAAGGTCAAGAAATACAGCAATCTTCAGTGTGCACTTATTCGTACCTTCCAGGTGAAGGAATGCATCATCCAGGGTGATGTTGAGATGAAGGCGCTTTACCCTGAGCGTACAATAAAGAAGGAGCCGATTGGCGCCACCTCGAATTTCGAACATATCTCCGCAAGGGCCATCGGCGATGTAAACGCTCTCTCTGTCGAACAGAAAAAGATGCTGCAGTCGAGCATAGTCGAGTTTCCGATGGATTTTGAGATGATAATCATGTGTACCGAAAACCTCAAGAATGCAATCAGGGGTTTCATGGAGGCGAACAGGCGGTATATTAATTAGTTTGTATTATTTTTGACCCCCGCCCTTCATGATAGTGAGGGGTCATGCCCCGGCGCAGGCCGGAGCATCCGGGCCCCCGGCGGGTCAGGGGAGAGTACATACTGATTAATATCTGGCACAATAGAAAAAGCTATACTTGTAGGGGTAATCACCCCTGAGATAAACGAGGTCAGCGCCCGCGACTACCTTGATGAGCTCTCGTTCCTTGCCGAGACGGCCGGAGCTGAGCCTGTGAAGTCATTTCTTCAGCGCGTTGAACATACAAATCCCCGCACATTTGTCAACAGTGGCAAGATCGCGGAGATTGCAGGTTTCGTTGCAGCCAATGAGATCACCCTGGCTATCTTCGACGATGAGCTTACTCCCAGCCAGATGCGCAACATTGAGAAGGAGCTCAACTGCCGCATCATTGACCGAACCAATCTCATCCTCGATATATTCGCCAGCCGTGCCCGCACTTCGCATGCCCGGACCCAGGTGGAACTGGCCCAGTACCAGTATCTTCTCCCGAGGCTCACAGGCATGTGGACACACCTCGAGAGGCAGCGCGGTGGTATTGGCCTTCGCGGGCCCGGCGAGACCGAGATAGAGACCGACCGCCGTATCATACGTGACAAGATCACCCGTCTGAAGGAACAGCTTAAGAAGATTGACACCCAGATGAATACCCGCCGAAAGGGGAGGGAGAGAATGGTAAGGGTGGCACTTGTTGGCTATACAAATGTTGGCAAGTCTACCCTCATGAACCAGATAAGCAAGAGTGATCTCTTCGCGGAGAACAAGCTGTTCGCCACTCTTGACACCACCGTAAGAAAGGTGGTGGTGGGAAACCTGCCTTTCCTACTGTCTGACACTGTGGGGTTCATCCGTAAACTGCCGCATGACCTGGTGGAGTCGTTTAAATCGACCCTCGACGAGGTTCGTGAGGCTGACCTTCTGCTGCACGTGATTGATATCTCCCATCCCGGTTTCGAGGAACAGGTGGCTGTAGTCAATGCCACCCTCAAGGATCTGGACTCTATTAACAAACCGGCGATACTCGTTTTCAACAAGACGGATCTTTTCTCCTTCACCCGCAAGGATGAGGATGACCTGACCCCTGTGCAGCGTGAAAACCTTTCACTTGAAGATCTCCGCAAGACCTGGATGGCCAGGGCAGGAGACCAGCGAACAGTCTTCATTTCGGCAAAGAGGCGTGATAATTTTGAAGAGCTGCGTCGCATGCTCTATGAGGAGGTAAGGAAAATTCACGTGGCGCGATATCCCTACAACGAATTCCTTTACGAGGCTGAGGGACCTGTTATCTGAACAGGCCTGCCGATATCATGTATTCTGCAATCTGCACAGCGTTTGTAGCAGCCCCTTTACGTATATTATCGGCCACAACCCACAGGTTCAGCGTTTTCTCCTGTGAGAAATCACGGCGGAGCCGTCCCACGAATACCTCATCCCTGTCATGGGCGATGAGCGGCATGGGATACTTCTTCTCGGCGGGATCGTCATAGAGGATCACGCCGGGGGTGTCCGAAAGTATAGCCCTTACCCTGTCAAGGTCGAACTCATGCAGGAACTCGATGTTAACTGATTCAGAGTGGCCTCCCGTCACCGGGACCCTCACTGCAGTTGCTGTCACGCGTATCTCCTCATCGCCGAGTATCTTATGTGTCTCGTTCACCAGCTTCATCTCCTCCTTCGTGTAACCGTTGTCGAGGAACACATCGCACTGCGGGATGCAGTTAAGGTCGATCGGGTAGGGGTATGCCATCTCGCCGCCCAGTCCGCGCCGCTCGTTTTCAAGCTGCGTCACCGCCTTCACGCCGGTGCCTGTAACTGACTGATAGGTTGATATGACCAGCCTTTTTATGCCGTACTCCCGGTGCAGGGGGGCGACGGCCATGAGCATCTGTATTGTCGAGCAGTTTGGATTTGCGATGATGCGGGTATCAGCTTTGATTGAAGAAGCGTTGATCTCAGGCACCACAAGGGGAATGCCCTTTTCCATCCTCCATGCAGAGGAGTTGTCAATGACGACGGTGCCGTTTTCGGCGAAGACGGGAGCCCACTCTTTTGAAACACCTGCCCCGGCTGAGAAAAGTGCAACGTCAGGCACGGCCTCTACAGCCTCCATCACGCTTACAACCTTCACAGGCTTGCCCCTGAAGATCACCTCCCTGCCAGCGGAACGCTCCGAGGCTGCCGGGAAGAGCCTGTCGACCGGGAACTGTCTCTCTTCAAGAACCTTCAGCATCATCCTGCCCACCATCCCCGTGGCACCCACAATTGCAACTTTCATTTCTATCGTGTTTTTAAAAAAAATGTCCGAACTTTATATGAGAAAAGTGCGACAAATTTAATCCTTTTTTATTCCCGCTGCATGAAAAAGATTATACTGTTGCCGTTACTGTCATTGTATCTGTCTGTTACGGCACAGACAGGTGGCAACTCCCCTGCTTACCCGGCCACAGGTGACGTTGTCATAACCGAGATAATGGCCGATCCCACCCCCTCACACGGCCTTCCGGAACGGGAGTTCCTCGAGATCACCAACCGGACCTCTGACAGCCTCCTGACAGGGGGTATCATGCTGATATCAGGCCCGGATACCGCTTACCTTTCCACCGGATGGATAGAACCGGGCGGAAGGATAATCCTCTGTTCCACCGGGAGCCGGAGTGACCTGCTTCCTTACGGGCGGGTGATGGCGGTGAAGTCGTTTCCATCGCTGAATGATTCCGGGGAACTCATTGCGCTGCGTGATCCTGGCGGGCGACTGATTCATGCCGTCAGTTACGGCCCGGAATTCCTGGGTGACGGTCCGCGTTCCGGCGGAGGATGGTCTGCGGAGCTGACTGACATTGAAAACCCTTTCAATGAGCCCTATGCATGGAGTCCTTCTGTTGATCCCTCCGGCGGCACCCCGGGAAAGACAAATTCAACCGTTATGAGAATTCCTGACACCCGGTGTCCTCGCGTCATTGTTGTCTGGCCTGCGGCGACTGATACCGTTGCAGTGTTATTCGATGAGACTGTAATGCTTGCCGGCGCCGGCGCCTCACCCTGGACGGCAGACGGCCGGGCAACCCTTCCTGCAGTTTCGGGTGATCATATTGACCGCACCGCTCTGGTGCCGCTGGGAGAGGATCTGGTTCCCGGCGCAGTTATTACAATCCTGATTCCTCCGCAGGTTACCGATTTTGCAGGCAATAAACCCTGCCTCATTCAGCTGATTACAGGCCTGCCATCCGACCCGTTGCCAGGGGAGATTCTCTTCAACGAGCTGATGCCTGACCCGGCGGAGGAGTGCAGCGAGTATATTGAACTTTACAACAATTCCGGAAAGGTATTTGATCTCTCCCGGTTATACCTTGCTGGGGGAAGCAAAGCTGCCGCAACTGCAATTACCGGATATCAACGGCAGCTTCTGCCGGGAGGACTGGTAGCCCTTTCGGAAGGCAAGGAGGATTTTGCACTGGCATATCCCTGCGGAGACGGCGATCAGGTTTTCGGGGCTGATCGCCTGCCGGCGATGCCCGACGATGGAGGGACGCTCATCCTTTATGATAAAAGCCTGGTCATAATTGACAGGGTTGACTACAGTTCGTCGATGCACATGATGTTTCTTTCGGGCACCCGCGGTGTGGCGCTGGAGAAGGTGGCACCTTCTCTGCCATCAGATTTACCGGGAAACTGGCACTCTGCCTCTGAGATGTGCAACTGGGGCTCGCCAGGGGCTCCCAACTCGGTGATGGTTGAGGCAACAGGAGAGGCAGTCGGGATGACGCTCTCCTCCGGCAGGGTCTCACCCGACGGTGACGGTTTCGAGGACCTGCTCTCAATAGCTGTCTTTCCGGGAGGCAAAGAGAATGTGATCACCGTTACCGTTTTCAATGACCGCGGTTATCCTGTCAGGCGGCTGGCAGAACAGGTTTCCGCCGGCGCCGGTACCACTTTCATCTGGGACGGGCTCTCTGACAACGGAGCGCGACTTCCGGCAGGTCTGTACCTCTTGATTGCTGAGTCATATAACTCCACCGGATCCACCCGGCGATGGAAGGAGGCATGTGCTTTGCTTTACCGTTGAGGATGCAAAGGGTAATCTGACGTAAATATCATATAAACAGACAGATGTAAGAATATCAGAGGGCTGCGATGAGCTCCTTCATGATACGCGTCATCTTCTCTTCGCTGTGTTCCGCAGCCTGCTGAACCGATTCGTGGGTTGTATATTCAATCTTACCCTCCACGCCAAGGTCGGTGATGATGCTGACGGCAAAAACGGGGATATTCATATGCCTGGCAGTGATCACTTCCGGCACTGTTGACATCCCGACTGCATCCGCACCGATGATACGGAAGAACCTGTATTCGGCCGGAGTCTCAAAGGTCGGGCCGGTTGTAGAGAGATAGACGCCTTTCGTTACTGGAATACCCAGCCCTGCTGCTATCGTTTTCGCCTTTTCAATGAGCTTTTTGTCATAGGGTTCGCTCATGTCGGGGAAACGCGGACCTATCCGGTCGTCATTGGGTCCGATCAGAGGGTTTGCCACCAGGCAGATATGGTCTTCAATGATCATTATGTCACCGATACGGAATGCCGGGTTGACCCCACCCGCCGCATTGGAGAGAAACAATGCCCTGATGCCAAGTTCCTTCATGACCCTTATAGGGAAGGTGACCTGTTCCGAGCCGTATCCTTCATAATAGTGAAAACGGCCTTTCATGGCAATCACTTTCCTGCCTCCGAAATCTCCGTAAATGAGTTTTCCGGCATGACCCTGAACAGTTGAAACCGGGAAGTCAGGAATGTCTTTGTATGGGATTTCAAACTGAATATCTATCTCTGCAGTGAGGCCGCCCAGGCCGGTACCGAGGACAATACCAGCCTCGGGATCCTTGAATCCCATGGAGGAGAGAAAGTCAGCGGTCCTGATGATCTTTTCCAGCATATGAGTATAGTTTATTTAAGAAATCATTCTCATTATCAACAAATTGTACGCTAACAGGCAGTAAATAAAGGGCCTCCCTGACGTGAACTGCAATATTAGCTATTTCTTTTAACCTGACGGCATCCTTGGATGTTGTGACAATTAATTTGTCGTTTCCCTCAATTGAATCAAAGGCTCCTGTTATTCTGGCCAGGTTTGCTTCAGTGAATGCGTGGTGGTCAGGAAAGGGGATATGGCTGACTTTCCCGGCTACGCTTCCCAGGTACTCCGCTATCGGGGCCGGGTTGGCTATACCTGTTACAAGCAGTATTGATGTGCCACGGGTTATCTCCCGCACCGAATTGCTGAACAGGTGGCGCAGACGGCCGTAGACGAGGGTTGTAAAGAAAACCTGCTCCCCGGCCCCGGCAGCTGTCAGTTCTTTTCTGACCTGATCCATCCCGGGGCGGGAGATTTTCCGGGGAGCTTTGGTAACTATTATTATATCGGCCCTTTTCACTGCTCTTAATGGCTCACGCAGCCTTCCGAGTGGCAAAAGAGTATCGCGCGTCATCAGCCTGTTCCAGTCGGTGAGGAGGATATTCATCCCGGCATTTACAGCCCTGTGCTGGAACCCGTCGTCGAGGATTACAACCCCGGCACGGGGATTTATCCCGAGTATTTCCTTTATGCCGTTCACCCTGTTGCGGTCCACGTACACACCTGCCTCCGGCAGATACTGAGACATAAGTAATGGCTCATCGCCAACTGCTGCTACAGTGCTGTCAGGGTTAACCTGCCGGAATCCGCGGCTCTTTCGGAGGTAGCCCCGGCTTAGGACAGCCACATGGGCAAGTGATGATAGCTTTTCAGCCAGGTAGATCACATGCGGCGTTTTGCCCGTGCCTCCTGCCGTTACATTTCCGACGCATATCACGGGCACAGTGAATGAATGGCTCCGGAATATACCCAGGTCATATAACAGGTTTCTCACGGCCACGGCGAGTCCGTAGAGCTGTGAGGCAGACCACAGGATCAGCTTCGACGGGCGGATCATCCTATCGGATTTCCAGGTAGTAGGGCATTACAGTCATTATCCCTCCCGATGATATAATTTCCTTCAGGTCAAAATAATACCTCGACACCTCACCAAGCTCCTTGCGTATGGCCCTGGCCCTGATATCACCGGTCAGCTCTTTCAGCAGCTTCGTGTAGAAGTCAGATGCCTCCGGTTTCTCGATTATCCGGTACTCTTCAAGTCCTGCCAGGGAGGCGGCCTCGCTGATTGCGTCACTGAGTCCTCCGAACGAGTCAACCAGTCCTATTCCGGCAGCATCCGCGCCGCTCCACACATGACCCTGGCCGATGCTGTCAACCGCGGCCTGGCTCATCTCCCTGCCTGCGGCAACAACGCCTGTGAAGTTACTGTACGTGCGTTCCACATTGGCCTGAAGAGCCTCCTTCTCAAATGCGCTGAGGGGCCTTGTCAGTGACGGGGAGTCTGAATGGGCATTGGTGCGAACCACGTCGGAACTGATACCCAGTTTATTGTCGAGGAGAATCTCAGCGTTGGGTATCAGGCCGAATACCCCTATTGATCCGGTGACGGTGACAGGGGAGGCCATTATCTTCCTTGCGGCGGCGGCGATGTAGTAACCGCCGCTGGCGGCGTAATTGCCCATGGAGACAACAACAGGTTTAACCCTGTCTGTAAGTTCCACCTCGCGCCATATCTGGTCAGAGGCGATTGCACTGCCTCCGCGTGAGTTCACCCTGAAAACTACGGCCTTAACGGTTGAATCGAGGCGCAGCTTGCGCAGCTCTTCGGCATACCTTGCGCCACCGATGTTTGAATCATCACCCTCACCGTTATTGATGCTGCCCTCGGCGAAAAGGATTGCTATCTTCTCCTTCCCTCCCTCAGAAGTATGCTTCTCCACCGTGTTTGTATACTTTGTCATTGAGATGTAGCTGATCTTTTTGCCTTCACCGATCCCTGCGGCAGCCCTTATGCTGTCCTCCAGCTGGTCACGGTAGATGGTGCCGTCAATCAGTCCGGCCTCTGCCATCAGGTGCGGGTCATAGCCTGCCAGTGAATCGGCAAGGCTCATCACTTCTGCAACCGTTACACCGCGTGATTCGGATATCACTTTTACCACATGCTCCCAGATTGATCCAACGTATTCAGATATCTGCAGGCGGTTCTCATCGCTGAGTTTGTCGAGGATATAGGGTTCCACCGCACCCTTGAATTTGCCGTGCCTTATCACCTGGACCTCCACCCCGAGTTTCTCGAGGGCATCCTTGTAGAATGTGACTTCGGCTGCCAGTCCCTTGAAGTCGAACATCGAGGTTGGGTTGATCCATATTGCGTCTGCGGCAGTGGAGATGAAGTAACTCTCCTGCATCAGCATATAGTCTGAATAGGAGTAGACGAACTTCCCGCTTTTCCTGAACTCCTGCAGTGCAATGCGCAGCTCATCAGCCGTGGCCCATCCGGAAGGCATGGTTCCGTTTTCAATCAGGATGCCGCTCACCTTTTCATCCGTGGCCGCCTTTTTCAGGTTTTTCAGCAACTCGCTCAGTCCCGGAGTCTGGGTGAAAGACATTGTCACTGGATCAAGTGAGCTGAAAGGATTACCGGTAGACCTGTCGGGAATCATTGCTCCCGTCCTGATTACAAGCACTGATTTTTCAGGTATGCTGACCGATTTTTTCCCTGCCGCTGCCATGCCTGAAAAGGCAGACAGCATTACAACGAAAAAGAGGATACTTGTGATTATTATTCCCGCTATTACGGCGAGAAGCATCTTAAGGAAGGTTTTCATTTCTGCAGTGTTGATTTATGAGACCAAATTATAAAAAAAACAGGCATCTTTAAGGCTCTGAAGCTTATGATATGAAATTGCCGGTCACATCAACCGTCATTGCAGGACTTGGGAGCAACCTGGGGGACAGGTTTTACGCCCTTGGTCGTGCCATGGAGTTTATAAGAGAGGAGGCAGGAGAGATAACTGCCGCCTCGTCAGTGTGGGAGACGGAGCCGTGGGGTTTTGATGCCGACGAGCTCTTTCTGAACATGGTTGTGATCATTGAGACCCCGCTGACACCTGCCAGGCTGATGCAGCTCTTCCGGTCCATCGAGGGGCGTATGGGACGAAAACGCAGCGGCGGAGGAAAGTATGAGTCACGGGTCATTGACCTTGACATACTGTTTTGGGAAGACCGGGTCATCACCCTGCCGGCCCTGGAGGTGCCTCATCCCAAGATTGCTTCACGAAGGTTTGTGCTTGAGCCCCTCGCGGAGGTGGCGCCGGAGGTAATTCACCCGGTGACGGGTATTACCGTGGCCGAGATGCTTCAGCAATGTGACGACAGATCTGATGTGAGGCTTTCTGCCCGGCAGTTATAAGAAATGCCGTGGGATCAGCGGTTACCTGAGATGAACCAGACCGCCTGCCAGCCGGTTTCACAACGCTCCGTTGTCAGCAAAACTGTAGTACTCTTTCCCTGCTACTATCAGGTGATCAAGAAGCTGGATATCCATCAGTGCTCCCGCCTCCTTAATCTTCTGCGTGATTCGGATATCGGAGTCGCTCGGACTTGTGTTTCCTGAAGGATGGTTGTGGCAGATTACAAGTCCTGATGCCAGCGTTTCGATCGCCTTTTTCATTACAATACGGACGTCGGTCACTGTACCGCTGACACCTCCCTGGCTGATCTTCATCCGGCCGGTGACGCGGTTGGCCCTGTTGAGGAAGAGAATCCAGAACTCCTCGTGTGGCAGGTCTTCCATCAGGGGGCTGATTATGCTGAAGACATCGGCCGAGGAGCGTATCTGGGGATTTTCCGGAGCCTCGGCTGTTTTTCGCCGCCGGCCCAGCTCGAGGGCGGCTGATATTATGACAGCTTTTGCCTCACCCATACCTTTGATTTTACGTATCTCGCCCGCGCTGAGTCGTCCCAGCTGACCGAGTGAGTTGCCGGCCATGGCCAGCAGTTCGCGTGCCAGGTCCAGGGCAGAGTTGTTCCTGGTTCCTGATCCGATGAGAATGGCTAAGAGCTCAGCGTCGCTGAGGCTTGACGGGCCCTTGTTCCAGAGCCGTTCACGGGGTCTGTCCTCGACAGCCCAGTCTGTGATTTTCATTGACATGCAGCAAAACGAATTATCCCGCTGCAATATAAAAAAAACAGCCGTCACAATGAAGCGACGGCTGTGAAATATTTAGAGTAGAACCCTTATTTCAGGTTCTGGGCGTGTTTCGTAATGGAGGATTTGAGGTTGGATGCCTTGTTCTTGTGGATGACATTTTTCTGAGCCAGTTTGTCAAGCATCGCACTGAGTTCGGGAAGCATCTTTTCCGCTTCAGCCTTCTCGGTGGTCTTGCGCATCTTCTTCAGAGAGTTACGCATTGTACGGGCGTAGTACTTGTTGTCTTCCTTCCTTGCCTCAGCCTGTCTTGCGGCTTTAAGTGCCGATTTATGGTTAGCCATAATTTCTGTTTAATGTAATTTTGTAGTCCATAGGGGAATCGAACCCCTGTTACCAGGATGAAAACCTGACGTCCTAACCACTAGACGAATGGACCTTAAAGAACTTAAAAAAGCGGATGCAAAGATGGCATCTTTTTTTATATATGCAAAATATTATACAAAAAAATATTCCTTCCCTTCATCCGCCATTATGCTGACTGGCTGGTCAGAACTAGAAGACGTACCTTACGTAGAATCCTCCGTTCCAATGTCCCCATCCCGGTCCGCTTGTCAGCTGGAATGAAGGGCCTACTCCGAGTCCAAGGTTAAGCGGTATGTCATCCAGCGTATATTCAAGCCCTATAATGCCGTCAACGCCGATCAGGATGCCAGTTCCGTAATCATTCCTGTAATAATCATTCCAGAATCCGAGGTGGGCTCCGGGACCAATGAACCAGTCAAGGTTCGGTGTCCAGTCAGTCGGATATTGCCACTCGTAAAAACCTGTTATAACGAAGTTGTGACCCCAGTAACCGGTACCGGCTATCAGTTCAAGTGCGTTAGTGCTGTTTAAGAATGTTTTGAAGGTTATACCTGAGGGATCACCGCCACGCAGGCCGATAGCTGATTTGTAGCTCTGAGCCTGCGCACCGAATGTGAGTGCGACAAGTAATAGTAAGATAGTCAGTGTTCTTTTCATAATAGTGAAATTTAATTTGTAATAATGCTTCTGTGCAAATTTATAACAAACTAACGGATTAGTTCCGTTTTTGTTTATTTGAAGAGTAACAGGCTCAGTGCCATCACTGCCATTCCAGATACCAGTCCGTAGATGGAGAGGTGGTGTTCCCCGTATTTTTCAGCTGCCGGCAGAAGTTCATCGAGCGAGATAAACACCATGATCCCTGCAACGAAGCAGAATAGCCCTCCCATCAGGGAATCTGTCATCAGCGGGAGAAGCAGCAGGTACCCCACGATTGCACCTATAGGTTCAGCTATGCCGCTCAGGAAGGAAAGCCTGAATGCCTTCCTCTTGCTGCCTGTGGCGTAGTAGATAGGAACAGACACTGCAATCCCTTCCGGGATGTTGTGGATAGCCACTGCCACTGCAATTGCAATACCTATTTTCGGGTCGGACAGCGCTGCGGTGAATGTTGCAAGGCCTTCAGGGAAATTGTGTATCCCGATTGCCAGGGCGGTCATTGTACCCATTCTAAGCAGTTTTCCGCTTTTGGCCTCCTCTTCGCCCCCTTCGATCTTTCTTGCCTCATGCGGGTTTTCCTGTGAGGGTATGAGCCTGTCAATGATACCTATAAGAGCTATGCCGCCAAAGAAGGCGAGGACTGCCACCCACCAGCCCTGGCGATCACCCATTGCACCGGTCAGAACCTCCCGTCCCTTTACGAATATCTCAACAAAGGCTACATAGATCATCACCCCGGCGGAAAAGCCAAGGCTGACTGTCAGGAACTTCGTGTTTGTCCTTTTTGCGAAGAAGGCGATTGTGCTTCCCACACCCGTCGCAAGACCGGCGAAGAGCGTCAGCGCAAAGGCAAACAGTATTGTGTTGAAGTCGTGGTTCATAGGTAATGGTGCCGTTCTTAATCTCCTGTCAAAAATACCAAAATTGGTTATCTTGCAGCCGTTAAGATGGCAGAAAATGAAATTATCTCTTTTCAATATATCGAACTTCAGGGTAGACGGGGGGGCAATGTTCGGGGTAATTCCCAAAGCTCTCTGGAGCCGGCAGACCGCGGCGGACGAGAACAATACAATTGACCTGTCGCTTACATCCCTTGTTGTGGAAGCAGGAGGCAGGGTCATCCTCGTGGATGCCGGGTGGGGCGACAAGCAGGATGAGAAGTTCTTCCGTCATGCGTATCTCCACGGGGGATCAGGACTCAGAGGCGGACTGGCTGAGTGCGGGTACAGGCCGGAGGATTTCTCCGATGTCGTCATTACCCATCTGCATGCCGACCATTGCGGAGGTTGTTTTGTCAATTTACCTGGAGGTGGGCAGGCCCCCTTCTTTCCCAATGCAACCTACCATATCAGCCGTGAGCAGTGGGAGTGGGCCAATGAATCGAACCTGCGCGAGGAGGATGCCTTTCTCCCTGAAAACATCAGACCCTTCGCGGAGAGCGGAAGACTCAACCTGATTAAGGAGAATGGCGAACTCTGCCCGGGAGTAACGCTGAAACTATTTTACGGCCACACGCCGGGGCTGATGCTCCCGGAGATTGAATACAACGGGAAGAAGCTGTTTTATGCAGGCGACCTCATCCCGACGACTGCGCACATACCCTTGCTCTGGAATATGGCATATGATCTTCTGCCGCTTGTTACAATTGCCGAAAAGCAGGAGATACTGGCTGAGGCGCTGCAAAATGACCACCTGATAATCTTTCAGCATGATCCACTGAATGAGTGTTGTGCACTTACGGAGACCCCGAAGGGAATCAGGGCCGGCAAAAGGGGAAAACTTTCGGATTTTATTTAGAGGAAAAGCAGGCTGACAGGCCTGTGGAAGCCTTATTTAGCCCGTTGTCCAGCAATTACTTTGCTGACGTTGAACCCCGTATCACAAGTTCAGATGTTATTACCCTGTTCTGGATGGGGCCGCGTGGTTTCTCTATACGGTCAATCAGCAGCCTTGCAGCCTCCTGTCCCATCTCAAATCCCTTCTGGTCAACCGATGTCAGCCCGGGGTCAGTGAGGGTGGCTATCTGACTGTTTGTGAATCCGACAACAGCGATATCCTCCGGTATCCTGAGGCCATGGCGCTTAATAATCATCATTGTCTGTGCTGCAGTCAGGTCGTTGACTGCAAAGAAAGCTTCGGGCCTGGGTGTCCGTTTCAGCATCGCCGGAATCATTCGCTCTGCGCTTTCGATATCATCACATCTAAGTATATCATCTCCGGAAGGGGTGATCCGGTACTCCTTCATCGCTTTGAGGTAGCCATCCAGCCTGTGGCGCGCTATGGCAAGCTGAGGCGGGCCGGAAAGATGCACGATAAGCTTTTTGCCTGTGCGGAGGAGGTGATTTACTGCCTTGTAGGCTCCGGTCTCATCGTCAATTACGACACTGTCGGTCTTCAGTTCTTCCACTGCCCTGTCAAAGAAGACAAGCGGGATGTCCTTATCCAGGATGCTCCGGTAATGCCCGTAGTCAGTCGTGGTCTTCGCCACTGACGCCAGGATGCCGTCGACGCGGCTGGAAAGGAGTGTCCTGATGTTCTTTATCTCATGTTCCCACATCTCGTTGCTCTGGCAGAGGATCATGTTGTAGTCGCGCTGGTAAGCCACATCCTCAATACCGCTGATAACTGTCGAGAAGAAGTAGTGGACCACATCAGGGATTATCACCCCTATTGTCTTTGATGAGCCGCTTTTAAGACTGAGGGCGATAGGGTTTGGCCTGTAGTTCCACCGCTCGGCGAGCTCATTTACTGCATCGCGGGTTGCCTGGCTTATGTCAGGGTGATCCTTGAGTGCCCTGGAGACTGTTGAGGGTGAAATGCCCAGCTCGCGGGCGATATCCTTTATTGTTATGTTTTCTCTGCCCATATGAGGGAGTGCTGATACCTGTAAAGATAAAAAAAAATTAACTGTCAGATCCGGTCAGAAGAATTCTCTCATGCCCAATTCAAACGTTTGCGGTAACGATTGCGTAAAAAAGCTGTAAAAGAGTTGGTTAACTCTGAAAAAACATCGATTTTTATGGTCCCAAACCTGTAAAATAAATTTTTCAATAATAACAATTCAG
>Ga0209467_1002048_pt1 | contig 15206 bp, 12 predicted proteins | sample Higcelwee11metaG_FD_187175 | JGI IMG/M metagenome (GOLD analysis project Ga0209467, IMG submission 187175) | Freshwater pond sediment microbial communities from the University of Edinburgh, under environmental carbon perturbations - High... | ecosystem: Environmental > Aquatic > Freshwater >...
GCGAACCCCACAGGGTTGAGCCAGGCTGGGGACTCCGCCCTGCCGGAAACCCGCGACGCCGGCATGAACGCCGCAAGCGTGACACTGCAGGACGGCGCACAGGACGGGCAGGACCGCGCGGCGGCGCGCGTGACGCTGCTGCCCCAGCGCGACCAAGGCCCAAGCGTACGCAGCAAGGTCGACACCACCCCGCGCCCGGTCCAGCTCCAGGTGGACGCCCGGGAGCCGGATGCCGCCGTGCCGCACGCCACGCTGTTCGACACGGGAAAGACCGGCCGCCTTGCCCAAAAGGCGACCTATGCCCCGGAAAACCAGTAGGGAACCGTCGGCGCACTCCGACAGGACAGACACGTGAGACGGGAACGCAAACGACTGGGTGAACTGCTTATGGAAGCCGGGGCTCTGACGGAGACCCAGCTCGAAACCGCGCTTTCCGGGCAGAAGAAGTCCGGCATGCGGCTCGGCCAATATCTCGTTCAATCCGGCATCCTCAAGGAAAACATCATCATCGAGTCGGTGAGCCAGCAGCTGCGCATAGAGCGCTACACGCCGGACAAACACCCCTACGACGACCGCATAGACGCCTTCCTGCCCGAGGATCTGGCCCAAAAATTCAGGCTGGTGCCGCTTTCAAAGCGCGGGCACCTGCTGACCATCGCCATGACCGACCCCATGGACATCAACGCCCTGGACGCCGTGGAGATCGCCACCAACCTCGAGGTGGAGCCGGTCATCTGCTCCGAGAACGATTTCGATCTGCTCTTCAGCGCCATCTACGGCCGCGGCGAGCAGCGCAAGGACCTCTTCGACGGCATGGCGGCGGAGGAAGAGGGCGACGTAACCACCCAGCCGGGCGGCGACGAGAAGGAAGACATCGCCATCGACACCCTGCAGGACCAAGCCTCCCAGGCCCCGGTCATCCGCATGGTGAACTCCATTTTGAGTCAGGCCGTGCGCGAGCACGCAAGCGACGTGCACGTGAGCCCGGAGAAGGACAGCATCCAGCTGCGCTTCCGCGTGGACGGCAAGCTGCGCATGATTCCCGCCCCGCCCAAGGCCAGCTTCCTGCCTCTGGTCTCGCGCCTCAAGATCATGGCCAACATGGACATCGCCGTGTCCAAGATTCCCCAGGACGGCCGCTTCACCTTCGTCACCCAGCGCCGCGAGTTCAACGTGCGCGTCTCCTCGCTGCCCACCGTGCACGGCGAGAACATCGTGCTGCGGCTTTTGGAGCGCAACGCCAGCGGCCTGAATCTGGCCGAGCTGGGCCTCTCGTCCACGGACCGCCTCAAGGTCGAGTCCTCCATTTCAAAGCCTTACGGGCTCATCGTGGCCGCCGGTCCCACTGGTTCCGGCAAAAGCACCACGCTCTACGCCCTGTTGAAGCACATCAATACGCCGGACATCAACATCGTCACCCTGGAAGACCCCGTGGAGTACCGCATGCCCACGGTGCGCCAGGTGCAGTTGAACCGCAAGGCGGGCATGACCTTCGCCTCCGGCCTGCGCAGCATCCTCCGGCAGGATCCCGACGTCATACTGGTGGGCGAGGTGCGCGACGCCGAAACCGCGGGCATCGCCGTGCAGGCGGGCCTGACCGGCCACCGGGTGCTGACCACCCTGCACACCAACGACGCGGCCACGGCCATCACCCGGCTCATTGAGATGGGCATTCAGCCCTACCTGGTCAGCTCGGTTCTGCTGGCCTCCATAAGCCAACGCCTGGTGCGCAAGAACTGCCCGCACTGCTCTGAGGCCTACACGCCGCGCAGGGAGCTGCTGGCCGCCTTCGGACTCAGCGACCTTATTCTGCCCCGCTTCAACTTCCAGCGGGGCACCGGCTGCCGCACGTGCCACCAAACCGGCTACTCCGGCCGCATCGCCTTGTACGAAGTGCTGCAGAACGACGAGATGGTGCAGGACATGATCATGAAAAACGCCACGGCCAAGGACATCGCCAAAGCCTGCGTGCAGGCCAAAACCCTGCGCACGCTGAAGACCGACGCCCTGGCCAAGGTGGCCAAGGGCCTTACCACCCTGGAAGAAGCCGCCAGCGCCGTGATGATTTAGGACGGGAGCATCCGTGCCCTATTATAAATACACAGCCATGACCGCGACCGGCGCCAACACCAAGGGCGTGCTGGAGGCGGTGAGCCCGGAAGCAGCCGAGGACTTGCTCGCCGCGCGCGGGCTCATTCCCACCGGCGTGACGGAAACCAATGCTCCGGGCACGGCGTCGAGCGGCAGTTTTTTGACGGACATCTCGAACCGCATGCAGTCCATCAAGGCGCAGGACCTCATCCTCTTCACCAAGCAGCTCAAGACCATGCTGAACGCGGGCATACCGGTGCTGCAATCCCTTGAAGTGCTGAAGGACCAGACGGAGAACCCGCGCCTCAAAAGCGCCATCATCAGCATCGGGGCGGACATCAAGAGCGGCGGCAGCATGTCCAGGGCTTTCGCCAAGCATCCCGGCATCTTCTCCGAGCTTTACTGCAACATGATCCGCGCGGGCGAGATAAGCGGCACCCTGACCGAAGTGCTGGAGCGCCTCATCTACATCGTGGACCATGAATTCAAGGTCAAAAAAGACATCAAGAGCGCGCTCACCTATCCCATCGTGGTGGTGGTGGCCCTGGTCATCGCCTTCTTCATCCTCATTTTGTTCGTGCTGCCGCAGTTTGTGGGCTTGTTCACGCGGGCCCACATCGACCTGCCCCTGCCGACCCGCATCTGCCTGGGCATTTACAGCGGGCTCACGCACTATTGGTACATCGCGGTCGGTCTTTTGGTCGCAACGGTGTTCGGCCTTTCCGCCTTCTTCCGCACCGAGGCGGGCAAGATTGCCCGCGACGGCTTCTTCCTACGCCTGCCCATTCTCGGCCCGGTGTTCCAAAAGGCCGCCATGGCGCGCTTCGCCAGCATCTTCGCCATTCTGCAGGCCAGCGGCATCACGGTACTGGAGGCCATGGACATTCTTGCCGGGACCATCGGCAACGCGTACATCGCAAACGACTTCAAGAACCTGCGCACAAAGCTCGAAGAAGGCCGGGGGCTCTCCGGCCCCTTGCGCTCCACCCGTTCCTTCACGCCCATGATGGTCTCCATGATCACCATCGGCGAGGAAACGGGCAACATGGAGGAGATGCTCAAAGAGGCGGCCAGCCACTACGATTATGAGGTGGAATACGCAGTGAGCAAGATGAGCGAACTGCTGGGGCCCGTGCTGGTGGCGGGCCTTACGGGCGTGGTGGGCTTCTTCGCCCTGGCGATCTTCCTCCCATTGGTGGAACTGATGCAACACTCCATGTCTGGCATACGCTAAATACTGTTACATTTCAGTCACAAATAAATAAGGTGCACAATTGCATCTAGACGTGTTGGAACAGGATTTGCTATTGATCTATTTACGCTCTTTGGGCATCGCCCGGGAGTAAAAAAACGGAACAATGTTCCGGTCAAGACCGGAACACACCCCCAAGGAGGCTACTTATGACTTTGAAGAAACGCAGCAGGGGCCAGGGCGGCTTCACTCTCATCGAACTCGTGTCCGTGGTCATCATCCTCGGCATCCTGGCTGCGGTCATCGTGCCCAAGTATTTCGACATGACGACCCAGGCTCAGAACGCTGCTCTGGACGGCGCCACCTCTGAAGCTGCCGCTCGGCTGAACATGTCCTTTGCCGCAACCACTATGAACGGCACCATTCCCGCCAACTTGGCGGCGCTGCAGGGTACGGACACCACAGATTTAGGTTCGGATTTGGCCGCCGTAAGTATTGGTGACTACTTCGTCGCCTACACTGGCGGCACGGGCACTGCCCCGAAAGTTTCTGACGTGGTCATCACTTTGTCCCGCCGTTCGTCGACTGGCGCATCCACCGCCATCACCGGCACCACGCACAACACAAGAACCGTCCCCTGGCCTGGCAACTAGCCACTCAGACACGCATGCAAAGAGGGGGGGGCTTCGGCCCCCTTTTTTGCGCCCGCCGCCCGCCGCATAGCCAGGGCCGATACTCCAATTTCCCCCTTTGATTTCCGCAATTCCCGGAGTATAGTCCGGCACATGGCGAGGACCACCGGCCGGGTCTGCGCATGCGTGCCGCTGGCGCGCCATTCCACACCGGAGGTCTTTGCATGGCCCAGATAAACGCCTTCTTCAACATGCTCCACGAATACGGCGGCAGCGACCTGCACCTGGCCAGCGGTTCGCAGCCGCTGATGCGCCTGCGCGGCCAGCTCACGCGCATCAAGTACAAAGAGCTGGAGCACGAAGAACTCAAGACCATGCTCTACGAGATCACCCCGGAGGCCAAGGTCAAGCAGTTCGAGGAGACCGGCGACGTGGACTTCGCCCACGAGCTGCCCGGCGTGGCCCGCTACCGCGTCAACTTCTTCATGCAGCACCGGGGCATAGCCGCCGTGTTCCGCGAAATTCCGCAAGAGATCTTAAGCGTGCAGCAGTTGGGCCTGCCCACGCGCCTGCTCGATCTGGCCATGCTGAACAAAGGCCTGGTGCTCGTCACCGGCCCCACGGGCTGCGGCAAGTCCACCACCCTGGCCGCCATCATCGACCACGCCAACAAGAACCGTCGCGACCATATTTTGACCATCGAAGACCCCGTCGAGTTCGTGCACCACCCCCAAGGCTGCCTGATCAACCAGCGCGAGGTGGGCCGCGACACCACAAGCTTCAAGGCCGCCCTGCGCGGCGCCCTGCGCGAGGACCCGGACATCATCATGGTGGGCGAAATGCGCGACCTGGAGACCATCCGCCTGGCCCTGGAGGCCGCGGAGACCGGGCACCTTGTCTTAAGCACCCTGCACACCCAGAGCGCCCACAAGACTGTGGACCGCATCATCGAGGTTTTCCCGGAGGAAGCCCAGGCGCAGGTGCGCACCAGCCTAGCCGAGAGCCTGCGCGCCATCGTCTCGCAAACGCTGTTCAAACGCATCGACACGCCGGGCCGCGTGGCCGCGCTGGAGATTCTCATCGGCATTCCCAGCGTGCGCAACCTCATCCGCGAGAGCAAAACGCACCAGTTGCCCAATGTGCTGCAAACGGGCCGGGAGTTCGGCATGCAGACCCTGGACGACGAGATCTGCCGCCTGCTCGACACCGGAGTCATCGCCCCGGACGACGCCATCCTCCAGGCCCAAAATAAAGACAAGGTCCAGGCCGACATCGACAAGCTGGGGAACGGCCGATGAACGTGACCCGGCCGCAGTTCGACGCCCTCATGGGGCAGGTGCTGGATCAGCATCCAGGCGTGGCCGACATCATCCTGACCACCGGCAAGCCCATTCAGGCCGAGGTGGACGGCCAGCTCAAGGACGCGGCGACCACGCCGGACCTGGGCAAGCTCTCCGCGCTCATCACCAAGGCCATGGCCATGGCCCTGATGGGCGAAGACTCGCGCCTGCAAAAGATCCTGACCGCCAAGGGCTCCTGCGACCTCTCCTACGCCCTGCCCGGCCGGGGGCGTTTCCGCGTGAACATCTTCAGCCAGCGGGGCTCCCTCGCCCTGGTGCTGCGGCGCTTGCCCTCGCGCATTCCCACCATGGAGGAGCTGGGCCTGCCCCCGGCCTTTGCGGAAATGGCGCTGGAGCAGAACGGGCTGGTCCTCGTCACCGGCGGCACGGGCTCCGGCAAGTCCAACTCCCTCGCCGCGCTCATCAACAGCATCAACGAAAGCCGCGCCGGGCACATCGTTACCCTTGAGGACCCGGTGGAGTTCATCCACCCGCACAAGCTGGGCACGGTGAATCAGCGCGAGCTGGGCATAGACTTCGACACCTTCGCCTCCGGCCTGCGCGCCACCTTCCGCCAGGGGCCAAAGGTCATCCTTGTGGGCGAAATCCGTGATCCGGAAACCATGGAGATAGCCCTGCAGGCGGCAGGCACCGGCCATCTTGTCCTCTCCACCCTGCACACCACGGACGCGGGGGCGACCATCAACCGCATTTTGGGGCTCTTCAGCCCGCAGGAGGAGCGGCTCATCCGCATGCGCCTGGCCGAATGCCTGCGCTTCGTGGTGTCGCAGCGCCTGCTGCCCAAGGTTGGGGGCGGCCGGGTGGCGGCCTTTGAGATCCTGAAGAACACCCTGCGCATCAAGGAGCTCATCCTCCAGGGCGAAACGGCGGAGCGCAGCATTTACGGCGTGCTGGAAATGAGCGCCACCCAGGGCATGCGCACCTTCGACCAGCATTTCCTCACGCTCTACGAGGCGGGCCTCATAACCGGGGAGACCGCGCTGCTCTCCGCCAGCGACCGCACGCGCCTGGGACAGATGATCGACCGCGCCAAAGCCCAGCGCGGCGACAAGGCCACAAGCCTGACCCTGGACGGCCTTGAGGACGACTTGCCGAAGTAGCTTTGCTCTTTTTTTCTCAATCTCTGGCCGGAATCTGTTCACACCCTGTTTGTTTTGCGCTATTGAGGAGTTGAAAGACACTCCCGGCGGTCGGTTGTGGCCGCAGAACCCTCAATTGAAGGAGGAATTCTCATGGCGGACTACACTCAGTCGGATCTGCCCGTTCATCTGCACCCGGACGACCTGCTGCGCCTGGACGACGGCACCTCCGTGCGCTGGGAAAGCAGCGGCGAGGCCAAGGACATCATGCTGAACGACGACTTCAACGCCGCGACGCAGCTTTTTCCCGAATGCGACTATACCCTCACCGCCGGCGGCAAGGATTTCCGCATCAGCACCGGCTTTGAGGACACCATCCTCGTCGAGGCCATCTAAGCACACAATGCCCGCCCGACGGCCGTTCCAGCATGGGCGGCCGTCGGCGCGTTTGCGCACAGCACGGAGCGGCAATGAACAAGCATCTGCTCGTCACCATCACCGATGACCGCAGCGCCCTGCGGGGTCTGCGCTTCGTGTGCGGCTTTTTTCAGAACAAGGAGAACGTGCGCCTGACCTTGTTCAACACCGCGCCTGCGCCGCCCGCCGTTTGGGGCGAGGAAAAAAGCTTCGAGACCCTGCGCGACAATGAGGCGAACGCTGAGATTATCATCCAGAACGGAAAAAAGGCCATGGAGGCCGCGCGCGCCGTTTTCGTCAATGGCGGCTTCAACCCCGCCCAGGTGGACGACAAGCTCATCGCCCGCAATTTCTCCCGCATCGACGACATCATCAAGGAAGGCGAAAACGGCCTGTACGACGCGGTTGTCTTTGGCCGGCGCGCCATGATCAAGCTTGAAAATTTTCTGGACAAGAGCGCCAGCGAGGAAATGCTCAAGGCCAAGTTCAATTTTCCCCTGTGGCTGTGCCGCGATGTGGACTATGGCCGCAAGGGCGTGCTGCTCTGCGTGGACGACTCCGAGGCCTTCCGCCGCATGGCCGACCACGTGGGCTACATTCTGCAGGGCGAAACCCAGCACACGGTCACCTTGCTGCGCGTCATGAAGAAGTCCGATCCGCCCGAAGCTCCCGAAGGCCTTTTCAGCGCCGCCATCCGCGTGCTGGAGGAAAACGGCTTCCCCACCCGGCTCATCCGCACCCGCATAGAAGTCGCGGACGATGTGCCCGAGGCCATTCTGCGCGAGGCCGAGCGGGGCCGCTACGCCGCAGTGGCCGTGGGCCGAACGGGGCTCAAGAAAGGCCCCCTGGCCCGGCTCTTCGCCACTTCCGTCACCGTGGCCCTGTTCCGCCAGCTCAAGGGCGCGGTTCTCTGGGTCAGCAGGTAGCGGGACCGGAGGCTAATGAGCCGCACAGCGCGGGCAACTACTCATTTCTTGACCTGACGCCGCGCCAAGGCTAGGCGCAATGCCACGGGCAACCCGCCCGTGGAGCCGCAATGAATCCGTCCCGCCCACCGCTGCTGACCTTCCGCTTCCTGGCCCTATGCCTGTTCATGTTGCTGGCCTACTGCAACATTTCAGTTTTCTACAATCTTTACCCTTACCTGGAGTCCCTCGGCGTGCCGCAGCAACTGCGCGGCCCCATCATCGGCTCCTCTTCGCTGGCCACCATCGCGGGCTTTCTCATCTTCACCCCGCGCCAGACGGAAAAAAACGCGCCTTACGCCATCTTCATCGGCATCGCCATGCTCATTCTTTGCGGCGTGGGCTACCTGTTCGAGCGCGACGTGCCCGGCCTGTTCGCCCTCAGGCTCATCAACGGCATAGGCATCGCCCTCATGAGCGGTTCGGCCACGACGCTGCTTGTGGCGCACATCGCCCCGGAGCGCAGCGGCCAGGCTTTCGGGGTCTATTCCGTGGCGGCGCTGGTGCCCTATTCCATCGTGCCCAGCGTGTTCGACCACATCGGCTGGCTCTTGCCCTCTCCGGCCTGGGGCTACGCGGCCATGTCCCTGGCGCTCGTTCCGGCTGCGGTCATCAATCTGGTGCTGCTGCGCCAAAGCCGCGCCCACAAGGCCAAGGAGCCCGGCAAAAGCCGGGGCGCTGGCTACCGGGCCATGCTGCAAAGCATGCGCACGCGCAAAACCGCGCTGATGTTGCTCATCAACGCGGTGTACTACCTCAACTTCTCCGCCCTGTTTTTTTTGTCCAAGAGTCTCTTCGCTGAGCGGGGCCTGGGCAATGTGGGGCTTTTCTTCAGCATCCAAACGGTGCTGATGATTCTCATCCGGGTCTTTGCCTCGCGCCTGTTCGACGAGGTGAAGAAGCCGCTGCTGATTCTGTGGTGCTACGGCCTCACGGCGCTGGGCTTCGGCATGCTGTGGGGAACTTACAGCCAGGCCATGGTCGTGGCCACGGCCTTGGTGCTGGGGCTGGGCATGGGCGTCGGTCCGCCCTCGCTCAACGCGCTCATGTACGCCCTTTCTGACCAGCCCATGAAGGCCGTGAACTCGAACCTCATGGTCATGGCCACGGCCCTGGTGCTGGGGCTGGGCATGGGCGTCGGTCCGCCCTCGCTCAACGCGCTCATGTACGCCCTTTCTGACCAGCCCATGAAGGCCGTGAACTCGAACCTCATGGTCATGGCCCTGCAGGCGGGCAATTTTCTTGGCCCCATTCTGGGCGGCGTGGCGGTGGGCTTTTTGGGATACCCGGGCTTTTTGGCCGTGGGTTTCGCCGCCAACCTGGGCGGCATGTGGCTTGCCGTGAAGTTTTTGCGCTGGGGCTGGACAGGCGCGCCCAACGCCGAGGCCTAGACGGGAGAAAGACAAAAGAAAAGCGGGGGCGGCCAATCCGCCCCCGCAACCCCGGATGATTCCTGAGTCGGCGCTACTGACCCAGGAGGTCCTTCTTTCCTTCCACCAGGCTGGTGATCACAGTCGGATCCGCCAGCGTGGAGGTGTCGCCGAAGTCTTCGATCTCGCCCGCGGCGATCTTTCGCAGAATGCGCCGCATGATCTTGCCCGAGCGGGTCTTCGGCAACCCGTCGGTGAACTGGATGACTTCAGGGGTGGCGATGGGGCCGATTTCCTTGCGCACATGAGCCACAAGCTCCTTGCGCAACGCGTCGGATTCCTCGATGCCGCTCTTCAGGGTCACATAGGCGTAAATGCCCTGGCCCTTGATGTGGTGCGGCATGCCGACCACCGCGGCCTCGGCCACGCTGGAATGGGCCACCAGGGCGGACTCGATCTCCGCCGTTCCCAGGCGGTGTCCGCTCACATTGATCACATCATCCAGTCGACCCATTATCCAAAAATAGCCGTCTTTGTCTACCCGTGCCCCGTCTCCGGCTTCATAGAAACCGGGGAAACGGTCAAAATAGGTCTTGCGGTAGCGCTCCGGGTCGCCGAACACGCCACGCAGCATGCCGGGCCAGGGCTTTTTGATGACCAGGTGCCCGCCCTCGTCCGGGCCGGCGTCCGTGCCGTCGTTGCGGACGATGGCCGCGGCGATGCCGGGCAGGGCGCGGGTGGCGCTGCCGGGCTTGAGGGGCGTTGCTCCGGGCAGGGCGGAAATCATGATGCCGCCGGTCTCGGTCTGCCACCAGGTGTCCACAATGGGCGTTCGCTTGCCGCCCACGTGCTCGAAGTACCACATCCAGGCTTCGGGGTTGATGGGCTCGCCCACGCTGCCGAGGATGCGCAGGCTGGTGAGGTCGTGCTTCTTCGGCCAGTCGGTGCCCTCGCGCATCAGCGCGCGGATGGCCGTGGGCGCGGTGTAGAAGATGTTGACCTTGAACTTGTCCACGATCTTCCAGAAACGGTCCGGCTTGGGGAAGCTCGGCACGCCCTCGAACATGACGCTGGTGGCGCCCAGGGCCAGCGGGCCGTACACGATGTAGCTGTGTCCGGTGATCCAGCCCACGTCGGCCGTGCACATGTACACGTCGTCATCGTGCACGTCGAAAACCCACTGGGTTGTGTGCGCGGCGTAGGCGAGGTAGCCGCCGGTGGTGTGCACCACGCCCTTGGGCCGCCCTGTGGAGCCGGAGGTGTACAGGATGAACAGCGGGTCCTCGGCGTCCATCTTCTCATATGGGCAGTCGCTGGTGATGTCCTCGGCCGCCATGGCCTCGTGCCACCAGATGTCGCGGCCCTCGACCATGCGGATGTCGTTGCCCGCGCGCTTGACCACCACGCACTGCTCGATGGTGGGGCAGGTCTTGAGGGCCTCGTCAACATTGCCCTTGAGGGCAATGGCGCGGCCGCCGCGCAGCACGGCGTCGGCGGTCAGCAGCACCTTGGCCTGGCAGTCGTCGATGCGGTTCTGCAGGCTGACGGCGGAAAAGCCCGCGAACACGATGGAGTGGGTGGCGCCGATGCGCGTGCAGGCCAGCATGGCGATCGCCAGTTCGGGAATCATGGGCAGATAGAGCGCCACGCGGTCGCCGCGCTTGACGCCAAGTTTCTTGAGCAGGTTTGCGCAGCGGCAGACCTCGGAATGCAGCATCTGGTACGTGTAGACCTTGACGTCTTCCTCGGGCTCGCCCTGCCAGATGAGCGCGGCCTTGTTGCGGCGCCCGTCGGTCAGGTGGCGGTCCAGGCAGTTGGCGGAGACATTCAGCTTGCCGTCGCCGAACCACTTGATGGCCGGGGTGGCCATATCGGCCTCCAGCACCTTGGTGAAGGGCTTGTCCCAGGTCAAAAGCTCGCGGGCGCGGTCCGCCCAAAATCCCTCGGGGTCTTCATCGGCGCGCTTGTACAGCGCCTCATACTCGGCCATGCTTTTGACGTAGGCCCCGGCCGACACGGCCTTGGGGGGATCAAAGACCAGCCCTTCCTGCTGCATGCTTTCGATCTTGTTGTCTTCGCTCATGTGCCTCACTCCTGCCTTTCGTTGGTATGCACACCGGGATCAAAGTCCTGCGCTTTCCGCCGCGCCCGGCGTGCTTTATTCCGTGCCTCTGTCCTACGTAAGGTTGCAAGCCCTTGGCCCGCGTTCTTCGGTGAACGGCGCAAAAGGCAAAGTGAACGGCGCGGGCGGACAGTCCAGCAGAAGGATCACTCTATTCCGGCGGAATATGTGCGCAATTTCACGAAAGAAAAAGCCGCCCACAATCCCTTTCGGGGCTGCGGGCGGCCTGTGGCGTGTCGCGTTCTGGGGTCTTTTAGGAGTCGGCTAGGTCAGGCTGCTGGCCATGCCATCGGCGCTGGTGCCGCCGCTGGAGCTGCTGGAGCCGGAGCTCTCAGCCTGGGCCTCGGTCAGCTGAGACTGGTACATCACCAGCTGGGACTGCAGCTGCTGCACCTTGGACTGCTTCTCGTCGTCGGTCATGGTGGAGTCGCTCTGCGCCTGCTGGATCTCCTGCTGGATATCCTTGATCTGCTTCTGCAGCTGCTCCACCGTGGTCTCCGAGGAGCTGCTGGACGAACTGCTGGACGAACTGCTGCTTGAGCCGCTGCTGGAATCGCTGGAGCTGCTCGAACTGCTGCTGCCCATGGTGAGGGTGGTTGAGGCGTTGCTCGTGGAACTGCTGGAGGCCAAGGACTTGGCCTCGTCGGAGATGCTGACCGTGTCACCGGAGTCGGAGGAGCTTGAGCTGTCCGACGAGGTGTTCAGGGTGCTCTTCGCAGTCTTCGACATGGAGTTGAGGGTGACGCCACCTGTGGAAGTGCCGTCGTTAAGGGTGGAAGCCAGATTGGTGTAACCGGAAATGTCCATTGCTCTTCTCCTGTGTTTCAGTAGGGGGGGACACAAAAGTTTGCTTGGTAGCTGTATCGGTGTTTCCTGCGATTCCTTAAGGTCTCTTTCACATTTATTTTTCAATTAGCTCATTTTTTTCATTGCGAATCCAATTACCTAAAATTGTTCGTTTTTCGCTGTTAAAAGCATTCAGAATCGAGATAACGGCAACCGGAAACGGGAAAAATATCGCGCGAAGGCAAAGTCTCCTTTTCGTGGCGCAGAAGCAAACAGGGGGAATAAAGGGAACGCAAAGCGGGCACCCTGCGGCGTCAAAATCAGGTCAGACTGCTGGCCATGCCTTCGGCGCGGGTGCCGCCGTGGTACGCGAGGCTGTCGTCAGAGCCATTGGACTTGCTCTCCGCCAGCTGCGACTGCATGGTCATGAGCTGCGACTGGAGATCCTGCAGCTTCGTTTCGCGTTCCTTGTCGGTCAGGTTCGGATCCTTCTGCACTTCCTCAATCTTCTGCTTCAACTTGTCGATTTGCTGCTGCAGCGTTTCCTCCCCCTGCTGCACCGCCTCCGAGGCAGCTTCGGCCGACGAGGCGCCGCTGGCCGTGCTGCTGGAGCCCGTCATGCTCTTTGCGCCGCTGGTGGCGGAGAAGCTGCCGGAAATGGAGGTGTCGGCGTTGCTGGCCGAGGCGGCGCTCAGGGCGTCGGCCAGGGCCTGCCCCTCGGCGGAGATGGTGACCGTGTCGCCGGAGTCGGACGTGTCGCCAGCCGCAACGCTCAACCCGCTCTGGGCCGTTTTGGCGAGGGAGGAAATGGTGAGGCTGCCCGTTGCATCGGCCAAGGTCGTATCCAAGGTGGTGACGGCTGAGACGTTCATCGCTTTCCTCCTTTCCCCTGCAACACAGGGCGCGGCAATCATTCGTGCGTATTTTATCGGCGGTTAGGCCTGTTTTCTTAAGGCCCCGGACCCGGCTCCACCATGCGGCGGAACAGGCGGGCATGCCTGTTGCCACCAACCCCTTGTTCGGGCTATTGGAAGCCAAGTCCGGCGCTCTTGCCCGGCCAATTTCCGCCCACGTCCGCACCGGGGGGCCCAATGAGCCTGACCAACCTCGATTCCCTCTTCAGCCCCAAGGCGGTGGCGGTCATTGGTGCGGCCAACGACCCGCAGAACATCGGGCACCTGGTGATGAAGAACCTCATGGGCGGCGGCTTCACCGGGCCTGTGATGCCCGTGAGCTGCGAAGCCGAGGCCATCGCCGGGGTGCTGACCTACGCCACGGTGGCCGACCTGCCCAAAACGCCGGATCTGGCCATCGTCTGCCGCCCGCTCGCCGAGGCCCCGGCCATCGTCGACGCCCTGCGCGCGCGCGGCACGCGCTCCGTGGCGCTCATGGGCCCCGGCTTCGCCCGGTTGGACGAGAAAAGCCGCCTCAAGCTGCGCGCAGAAATTCTTGAGGCCGCACAGCCTCCGGCCCTGCGCATTCTGGGGCCCAAAAGCATGGGCCTCATCGTGCCCTCGCTCAACCTGAACGCAAGCCTGGCGCACACCAAGAGCCTGCCCGGCAAAACAGCCTTCCTCTCCCAGTCCGACAGCCTGTTCACCACGGTTCTGGACTGGGCGGGCAGCCACGGCATCGGCTTTTCGCACATGATTTCCCTTGGCGCGCAAATCGACATCACCTTTGCGGACATTCTGGACCACCTGGGCGCGGACCCGCTGGTGCGCTCCATCCTTTTGTATGTGGAGTCCATCCACGACGCGCGCGGCTTCGTCTCCGCCGCTCGCGCAGCCTCGCGCAACAAGCCGGTTCTGGCCCTGCGCCCAGGCCAGGCCCTGCACGCGGCCCTGGCCGAGCTGGCCAAGGCCACAAGCGCGCGCGCCGCCGAAGAGCTGGAAGTGAACGCCTCGACCGACGAGGTCTATGATGTGGCCTTCCGCCGCGCCGGCATGCTGCGCGTGGGCAGCATCGACGGGCTTTTCGACGCGGCCCAGACCCTTTCCGGCGGGCGGCCCGTGCGCGGCGACAAGCTGGCCATTCTGGTGAACGGCGCCTCGGCCGGCATCATGGCGGCGGATGCGCTTTTGGCGGGCGGCGGCAGGCTGGCCCAGTTCACGGACGACACCACCCAGGCCCTGGACAAGCTGCTGGGCGGCGCCTGGGACGGCGGCAATCCCGTCGGCCTGCGCTTCGACGCCAAGGCCGCGGATTGGGTTGAGGCGCTCAAGATTTTGTTCTCCGATCCCGGCGTGGACGCGGCGCTTTTGCTGCACGTGCCCTTTGCCGGTCTTTCCGAAATCGAGGTTGCGGCGGCCGTTGCCCTGCAGGCCAAACGCGCCAAACGCATGGTGCTCACCTCGTGGATGGGCTCGGACTCCGCCCTGAAGGCGCGCGCGGTTTTCGCGGACGCGGGCGTGCCCACCTACGAAACCCCGGAGCAGGCCATCCGCGCCTTTTTGTACATGGTGCAGTTCCAAAAAAACCAGGAGCTGCTCATCCAGACGCCGGACTCATTACCTTCCGACTTTTTCCCCGACACGGAAGCCGCGCGCGGCATCTGCGCTCAAGCGCTTACGGAAGGGCGGCGCAAGCTCACCAGCGCCGAGGCCAAGGACGTGCTCACGGCGTACGGCATTCCCGTGGTGGAGACGCGCCACGTCACCAGCGCGCGCGAGGCGGTCATCGCCGCCGACCAGCTGGGCTATCCCGTGGCGGTGAAGCTCAAGAGCCCGCAGATAAGCCGCCCGCAGGAGGTGGGCGGGGTGGCCCTCGACATGGAGGGCCCGGACAAGGTCTGGGAGGCGGCGGCGAGCATTCTTGCCCGCGTTTCGCGCCAGCGGCCCGACGCCTACATCGAGGGCTTTTCCGTGCAGAAGATGGGCCGCCGCGCAGGCGCGCACGAGCTGTTCATCTCCGCGCACATCGATCCCGTGTTCGGACCGGCCATCTCCTTCGGCCACGGCGGCATGGCGCGGGAGCTGATCCGCGACCACGCCGTGACCCTGCCGCCGCTGAACATGAGCCTGGCGCGGGAGCTCATCTCGCGCACGCGCATCGGCGGCCTCTTGTCCGGCTCGCCGGAGCGCGCCGCAGCGGACATCGACGACATCTGCCTGACCATCATCCAGATCGCCCAGCTGCTGGTGGACGTGCCGCAGATCGCCGGGCTCGACATCAACCCGCTCTACGCCGAC
>Ga0209467_1002050_pt1 | contig 15198 bp, 12 predicted proteins | sample Higcelwee11metaG_FD_187175 | JGI IMG/M metagenome (GOLD analysis project Ga0209467, IMG submission 187175) | Freshwater pond sediment microbial communities from the University of Edinburgh, under environmental carbon perturbations - High... | ecosystem: Environmental > Aquatic > Freshwater >...
GCTGGTGACGCCGCTGGGCGAGGTCGATCTGAACGGCAAGCTGATCACCTACTACCTGATCTTCGCGGCCGTCACGGCGATCTTCCTGACCATCCTGCGCATCGTGAACTCGCCGTTCGGGCGCGTGTTGCAGGCGATCCGTGAGAACGATTTCCGGGCCGAGGCGCTGGGCTACCGCACCGTCGTTTACCGCACGCTGTCCAACGTGCTCTCGGCCGGCTTCGCCACACTGGCGGGTTGCCTGCTCGCGCTCTGGCTGCGCTACAACGGACCCGACACCTCGCTGTCGTTCGAGATCATGCTCGACATCCTGCTCATCGTCGTGATCGGCGGCATGGGCACGCTCTACGGCGCGCTCATTGGCAGCGTGCTGTTCGTGCTGGCGCAGAGCTACCTGCAGGACCTGCTGCGCCTGGCGGGCGAGGCCACAGCCGGCATCCCGCTGCTGCCCGCGCTGCTCACGCCCGACCGCTGGCTGCTCTGGATGGGCGTGCTGTTCGTCCTGTCGGTGTATTACTTTCCCACCGGCATCGTCGGCAAGCTGCGCGAGCGCTCGGTCCTCGCGAAACTCAGGGGCTTGAAATGAACACCTCCGCTGTGGTTCCCCAGTCGCGCTACCTCCTGTGCGAAGGCCGCGAGATCCATTTCATGGACTGGGCGCCAGCGCCCGGTGTGGTCGAAAGCACACCCGTGATCGCCTGGCACGGCCTGGCGCGCACCGGGCGCGACATGGACGCACTGGCCGCGCACCTGAGCGCCCTCGGTCACCGCGTGATCTGCCCCGACACCATCGGTCGCGGCCTGTCGCAATGGAGCCCGACACCCGAGACCGAGTACTGCCTGGCCTTCTATGCGCGCATCGCCACGGCGCTGGTGGACCAGCTCGGGGTGGCGTCCTTCCACTGGGTGGGCACCTCCATGGGCGGCGCCATCGGCATGGTGTGCGCGGCCGGCCCGCTGCAGAGCCGCATCCAGCGCCTGGTGCTCAACGACATCGGCCCCAAGCTGGCCGATGCCGCGGTCGAGCGCATCCGCAGCTACGCGGGCAACCCGGCAAGTTTCGCCACCGTGGGGGAACTGGAACAGTATTTCCGCACCGTCTACAAGCCTTATGGTTTTCTCAGCGACGCTCAGTGGAAGCTGCTCACCGAAAGCTCCACCCGTCGCCTGCCCAATGGCCGCGTGACACCGCACTACGACCCGGCCATGGTGATGCAGTTCAGCCAGCATCCGGCGGACTACGAGCTGTGGGACGCCTACGACCGCATTCACATCCCGGTGCTGTGCCTGCGCGGCGCGGAATCCGACCTGCTGCTGGCCGACACCGCCGAAGCCATGCGCGACCGCGGGCCGCGCGCGCTGGTGGTGACGATCGCGGGCTGTGGCCACGCGCCGGCGCTCAATGTGCCGGAGCAGCTGGATCTGGTGCAGCGCTTTCTAGCAGGTGTGCACTGAGAGCCTGAGATCAGGGCCTGGACGGGAGGGCTTCGACCTCGCGCTGGTAGTCCTCGTGCGAGGTGCTGGCGCTCTTCAGGCAGCGCTGCCGTTGCTGCATGTCCTCGATCTTGAAACACTGCTGGCGTTGCCAGCCCTGGCCGCTGTAGTAAGCCGTCTGCGTGGAGCAGCCCGCCGCCAGGCTGACCAGGGCGCACAGGGTGAGGAGGGTGGGCAGCTTGTTCATGATGAAGTCCAGGGCACCGAGGTGTCGCGTCAGTCCTTGGCGCCCAGCGCCAGCGCCGCCGCGCGGCTTTCCTTGAGTGCCATTGGGTCGTCGGCCTGTTTCGTGGGCCAGCCCTGCAGGTGGCGTTCGGTCAGGTCGGTGAGGGCGCGGATCCAGTCGGGGCTGTCGTTCAGGCAATCGATGTACTGGAACTGCTGGCCGCCCGCGTGCAGGAAGGCTTCGCGCGCCTCCATGTTGATTTCTTCCAGCGTTTCCAGGCAATCGCTGGTGAAGCCGGGGCAGACCACGTCCACGCTCTTCACGCCTTGCTGCGCCAGCGAGATCAGCGTCGGTTCGGTGTAGGGCTCCAGCCACTTGGCCTTGCCGAAGCGCGACTGGAAGGTGACTTTGTAGCGGTCTTTCGCCAGACCCAGCCGTTCGGCCAGCAGGCGCGCGGTCTTGTGGCATTCGCAGTGGTAGGGGTCGCCGAGGTGCAGGGTGCGCTCGGGCACGCCGTGAAAGCTCATCACCAGCTGCTCAGCCTGGCCGTGGTGCATCCAGTGCGCGCGGATCTTCTTGGCCAGCGCTTCGATGTAGCCGGTATCGTCGTGGTAGCGGTTGATGAAGCGCAGTTCTGGCAGGCAACGCACCTTCAGGCTCCAGCTGGCCACCGCGTCGATCACGCTGGCGGTGGTGGTGCCGCTGTACTGCGGGTAGGCCGGCACGATCAGCACCCGGGTGATGCCCTGCGCCTTGAGCTCGTCGAGCACGGCGGGGATGGACGGGTTGCCGTAGCGCATGGCGTAGCGCACCGTGACCTGGTGGCCGCGTTCGCCCAGGTAGCCGCGCAGCAGGGTGGCCTGCTTTTGTGTCCACACCTTGAGCGGGGAGCCCTCGGGCGTCCAGACGCTGGCGTACTTGGCGGCCGATTTGGCTGGCCGGGTGCGCAGGATGATGCCGTGCAGGATCAGCCACCAGATCGGCCTGGGGATCTCGACCACGCGGTGGTCCCCCAGGAACTCGGCGAGGTAGCGGCGCACCGCCGGGGCGGTGGCTTCGTCGGGGGTGCCGAGGTTGCACAGCACAACGGCCGTACCGGCCGACTGGCCATGCGAGAAGGGGGGTTCTTGTTGGAATGCCATGCGCTATTCTCCCGCAGACATGAGCGCGAGCCGGGCCGCTCCCAAACAAGCTCGCACCGCAGCCGATAAGGCGGAGGTATTCCGATTCACACCCTCGAACCCAGCTCACCTGTTCCCCCTGTGATCGACGCTGGCCTGGACGTCTCGCGCATCCGGGCTATCACGCTCGACCTGGACGACACGCTCTGGCCGATCTGGCCCACCATCACGCGTGCCGAAGACGCGTTGCAGGCCTGGCTGAGCGAACACGCGCCGGCCACCGCCGCGCTGTCTGCCGCGCCGGGCACGCTGCGCGAGCTGCGCAACCAGATGAACACCACCCGGCCCGACCTGGCGCACGACATGAGCGGACTGCGCCGCGAGTCCATCCGGCTGTTGCTGCAGCGCGCGGGCGATGACCCGGCCCTGGCCGAGCCGGCGTTCGAGGTCTTCTTTGCCGAGCGCCACCGCGTGGAGTTGTTTGACGACGCGCTGCCCGCCCTGGAATGGCTGAGCAGCCGCTACCCGGTGGTGGCGGTGTCGAACGGAAACGCGGACGTGCACCGCGTGGGCATCGGCGCGCATTTCCGGGCCTCGCTCAATGCCCATGGGTTCGGCGCCGCCAAACCCGATCCGAGCATCTTCCACGCCGCCGCGCAGGCCGCCGGCGTGGGTGCTGCGCAGGTGCTGCACATCGGCGACGACGCGCACCTGGACGGGGTGGGGGCCTTGAACGCTGGCATGCAGCTGGCGTGGGTGAACCGCGAAGGCCATGCCTGGGAACACGCACCGCTGGCGCCCCACATCACCGTGTCCGAGCTGCTGGCCCTGTGCCGCGCGCTGGGCTGAACTTTCCCCATCTTGATTCCATGAGTCTCACCATCTACGGCATCCCCGCCTCGCGCGCGGTGCGCCCGCTCTGGGCCGCCACCGAACTCGGTCTGGATTTCGTCCACGTGCCCACGCCCTTCCAGGGCGGTGCCACGCGAACCCCCGAATTCCTGGCGCTCAACCCCAACGGCCACATCCCGGTGGTGGCGGATCAGCGGCCGCCGGAGCAGGGTGGTGAGGTTGTGGTGTGGGAAAGCATGGCCTGCGCGCTCTACATCGCGCGTCACCACGGCCAGCCCGATGGCACCAGCATCACGCCCGCCAACGCCCGCGAAGACGCCGGGGCGCTGCGCTGGAGCTTCTGGGTGGTGAACGAATGCGAGGCCGATGCGCTCACCGTGCTGATGCACCGCATGGTGATGCCCGAAGAACGGCGCAAGCCCGAGCTGGCCGCCGCTGCCGAGAAGCGCCTGGCGGTGCCGCTGCGCGTGATCGAGCGGCACCTGCAACAGCAACAGGTACGTGGTGAGGCGTATCTGGCGGCGTCCCGTTTCACCGTGGCCGACCTGTGCGTGGCCAGCGTGCTGAACTGGGCCCGAGCGGCACGCAGCCTGATGGCGGAGCACCCGTTGACGCACGACTGGATCGTGCGCTGCATCGAACGGCCGGCTCACCTGGCGGCCAAAGCCCTTGGCGAGGTTTGAACTTTTGAGTGGGGCAACGGGAACCTTGGCCCACGGCCTAGAGCCAGGGTCAGGACCCGCTCACCAGCCCCACAACAAACGCTTGGCGATCCAGCCGGTCTTGCCGTTGTCGCGCTCCACGCGCACCCAGTCGGGCCGCTTCTCGCGCGTGCGCAGCAGCTCGCCGTATTCGGCCTTGCCGACGATGCGGTGCTGCGTGCCGGGGCCCTGGCGGATGTTGGCGACCCGGGACTTCACGACGTGGTGCGGCGTGCGGCCCGTGAGTGAGCGCACCACCCAGCCGCGGTCGTTTTCGAAATCACTGACCTTCAGCCAGTTACCCTGGCGGGCGACCACCTTGAGCGGGTAACCCTTTCGCAGTTCCCACAGGACCTCGGTGTTTGTGCCGGGCCCCGAACGCATGTTCAGGACGTTGCCTTTCACGCTGACCATGCTCTGGGCGCTGGCGGTCTGGCCCGCCAGCAGCGCCAGCCCGGTGGCGAGTGCGGCGAGGGTGTTTCGAAAGCGATGTGTGCGTGTCATCCGCGGGGACTCCTTCTCTTGGGGTTGAACAATCAGCAGGGTGGGAGGGCGCCAGGCGCCACAGGTTCCCGAGAATCTGCGCGGTTTTGTGCGACGGGTCAGAGGCTCTTGGGCGTCTTCGTTTCCGCAGTGGCCTGGCGGCACGCTTCCCGGTAGGCCTCGAGGGTCTGTTCGCAGCGCCCCAGCAGGCTGTCTATGGGGTACGGGCCTGTCGCGTCATCGGTGATGCCAGAGACCATCCCGCTCAGCAGCGCGAGTCCTTCGGCGACGTGGCTGGCCGTGTGGATGTGGAAGCGGCCCTGGGCCACGGCATCCACCACGGCGCGGTCCAGCATCAGGTGGCGTAGGTTGCGCTGCGGCAGCAGCACACCCTGCGTGCCATCCAGACCCGCCGCGTCACAGACGCGGAACCAGCCCTCGATCTTCTCGTTCACACCGCCCACCGGCAACACCTCACCGTGCTGGTTGAGTGCGCCGGTCACGGCGATGCCCTGCCGCAGCGGCACACCCGAGAGCGATGAGAGCAGGGCGAACAGTTCGGCACAAGAGGCCGAGTCGCCCTCCACACCCTGGTATTCCTGCTCGAACACGATGGAGGCGTTCAGCGCCAAGGGTGTCAGATGGGCAAACAGCGCCGTCAGGTAACTGTGCAGGATCAGCACGCCCTTGTCGTGGATCGGGCCCGACATCTCGACCTCGCGTTCGATGTTGAGCAGGCCGCGCGTTCCCGCGTGGCTGCGCGCCGTCACGCGCACCGGCAGGCCGAAGCGCCAGTCGCCCAGATCGATCTGCGTCAGGCCGTTGATCTGGCCCACGCGCTCGCCCTGCAGCGAGATCAGGCGTTCACCTTCGGCGATGGATTCGCGCAGACGTTGCTCCGGGTAGTCGTGGCGCTGACGCCGGGCGGTCAGGGCGGCGTCCACATCCAGCGCGTCCACCAGGGCGGCGCCGCGTGCGCGACACAGCGCGGCGCTCTCGGCCACCAGCGCCTCGGTGCGCGCGAAGATGGCGCTCTGGCGGGCCTGGTCGTCGACCTCGCGGTGCGAGTCTTCCAGCAGTCGCGCCACGGCAGCCGCCGAAAAATGGGGCAGACCGAGCTTGCGGCAGGTGTGCGCCACGTACAGCGCGCTGGCCGCGCGGGTGTCGCCGCTGGCGGGGAAGCTTTCGGCAAAGTCCACCTTGACGCGGAAGTGGCGCGAAAACTCCGGGTCACCTTCCTGCAGCGCGTAGTACTCCTCCACCGAGCCGATCAGCACGATCTTCACCGCCACGTCCACCGCCTCGGGCAACAGCGACACAGCCGCCATCGGCATGGGCGAGCTGCCGGGCTCTTCAATCTGCACCCGGCCCGAGCGCAGGAAGCGACGCAGCTTCTCCCACACCAGTTCCTCGGACAGCAGGTCGCGCAGGTGCAGCAGCAGGAAGCCGCCGTGGGCACGGATCAGGCTGCCGGCCCGCACGCGCGAGAAGTCGGTCAGCATCATGTCTTCTTCGGCCTGGTATTCGATGCGGCCAAAGAGGGTGTGGTAGACCGGGTTGTCTTCCACGATCACCGGTGCGCCCGTGCGCCCGGCGTTGTCCACCACCAGGTTCACCCGGTAGCCCAGCAGCAACTGGGTCAGCGCTTCCTGGCGCACCTCGTCGTCGCTGTCCTGCGCGATGAAGAGTTCGATGTGCTCCAGCACGTCGTGCTGCACCTGTTCCAGGTAGCTGCCGAGCTTGACCGAGTCCTTGATCTGTTTCTTCAGGCTGACCCGGATCTCCTGCATCTCGTGGTCCAGCCAGGGCTTGACGACCTGGCGGCGCAGCGCGGCCAGGGCCTCGTTCATCACGCGCTCCATGGGCCGGGTCTTGTCGAGGAAACGTGCGATTTCCTGTCGCAGCGCCTCTTCGGCCTTGTCGATCTCGGCACGCCGCTCCTTGGACAGGGCGCGGGCTTCGTTTTCTGTGAGCGCGCTGCCCTTGTCGCCCATCAGCGTGAACACGAGATGGCCGGATTCGCGGAACAGGTTGAAGCCGTGGGATTCGGCAAACACGTCTAGCTCGGTGTAGGCCTTGGCTTCCTCGCTCTGGTAGGCGGCTCGGATGCGCCCGCTCTCGGATTTGAAGTCTTCGCTGCCCAGTCGCTGGGGTATCTCGGTCTGCAGCCCGCGCGAAAACCGGGTCATGAGCTGCCGCAGTTCGCGGCCCTGGCCGGCGGGCATGCGCAGGGCGCGCGGCCGCTCGGGGGCGTCGAAGTTGTGCAGGTAACACAGGTCGGGCGGCACCGGGCGCCCCGCCGCCACGGCCTGGGTCAGCTGGCGCAGCAGCGAGGAGCGCCCGCTGCCCACCTCACCCAGCACGAACAGGTTGTAGTCGGCCTGGTCCATGGCCAGGCCGAAGCGCGCTGCGTTCTGCGCACGCTCCTGCCCGATCCAGGGCAGCTCGGTGGTCTGCAGTTCCGCCGTGTCGGCAAAGCCCAGCGTGGCCGGGTCGATGTTCAGGCGCAGCTGTTCGGGCTTCAGGGGCGTGGCGTTCATGGGGCGTCTCGTGGGTGGCAAGGTTTCATGATGCGCGGAACGCCGGGCGCTGCGCAAGCGCCGATGTCAAACCGCCTGGCCGGCCGCCAGTCCGCTGCGCACCGCACCTTCGAGCGTGGCGGGGTAGGGGCCGTCCACGTAGTCGCCCGCTGCCCACAGGCCCGGTGCGATGGCAACCGCCGGCCGTTGCAGGCCGGGCGTGCAGGCGAAGGTGGCGCGTTTTTCCACCACCGTCTGGATCGCCTGCAGGCCGTTCAGGCCCAGCTGGTCCGCGGCCTGCTGCAGCACGCGCGCCTGCAGCGCGTCGCGCTCGCCCTCGCTGGCGCTCACCACGAAGGCGAGAACGCCTTGCGCCGCCGCGTCGTGCGGCGTGAGCTGGCCACGGTCGAACACGAACTGCGCCGGGGTGCGCAAGGCGTCGGGTTCGGCGGGCAACGCCAGCATGGGTGCGGTCAGCCGCGCGCCAGGTGCCCAGGCATAGACCGTGGTGATGGCGGTGAAACGCAGCGCCGCGGTGGTGCGCGACCAAGCGCCGAGCTGGCTCGCGGTGCCGGTGTCACCCGCAGTACCCGCATCGGTTGCGGCCTGCGCCATGGTCTGTGCGGCAGGGCCTGCGGCCGTGGCCCAGATCACGCGGTCGAAGGTCTCTGCGCCTTCCGCGGTGTACAGCTGCCACGCCTTGCCCTGAGGGCACAGGCCCAGCACGCGTTCGCCGGTCCGCAGGCGCACGGTGTCCGGGTGTCGGGTCGACAGCCATTGCGCCGCCGCTTCGGGCATCAGCGCCGAGAGGTCGGTGCGCGGCAGCAGCAGGTTGGATGCGCCCAGCCCGGCATGGCCCGCCCCAAACAACGCATCGCGCATCACGTTCAGGAACACCTGGGCGCTGGCCTGCGCGCCCGGGATGTTCAAGGCCGACACGCACAGCGGCTCGATCAGCCCGTCCATCACGCGCGCGGGCAACGCCGCGCAGAGCTCGGCCACGGTGAGTGCGGGCGCGCAGGCAAACCCGGTGCGCTGCCAGCCGAGGGATGCACGGACCAGCGCCAGGCGCTCGCCCCACGACCAGCCGCGCGCGCTGGCGATCGCCGCCAGCGCATCGAAGGGCGCCGGCCAGCGCGCTGCCCAGGCGGGGGTCTGCAGGCCGCTGCCGTCCGGGTAGGGCAGGGCCAGCGGCAGGCGGAGCAGGGCCTGGTCCAGGTCCACGCCCACCCGTTGCATGAGCGCCAGCGTCTGGCCGTAGGCGCCGATCAGGATGTGTTGTCCGTTGTCGAGCGTGAGGGGCTGGCCGTCGGGCCGTTGGACATGCAATGCGCGGGCGCGGCCACCCAAGGTGCGGGTGGCTTCGAACACCGTCACATCGGCGCCCGCATCGGTCGCCGCCACGGCTGCGGCCATGCCGGCCCAGCCCGCACCGACAATCGCAAGTTTGATGCCCACTTGCGGTCCATGCTCTTCGAGCCTGGGCCGGGGCTCCACCGTTTCACGGGTCGCTGCCCCCCGTGGGGGCTGTTTCGCCTTGGGGCGGCCCGGCGGCGAAACGTTCGTCATAAGCGGCCGAGGGCCTGCACCTTCCAGGCCAGCCAGAACTTGCGCAGCGGCGTCAGGCTCACGCGCTGCGTCAGCACCAGCAGCGGGTCGGCGGCGATTTCCTGCAGCAGGGTGCGGTAGATGCTGGCCATCATCAGACCCGGTTTCTGCGCCCGGCGGTCGGCTTCGGGCAACAGGGCCAGGGCTTCGTCGTAGGTGGCCAGGGCGCGCTCGCACTGGAACCGCATCAGGGCCAGGAAACGGCGCTGGAAGTCGGCGGTGTCCATGCCGGGCGCGGCGCCGCGTTTGATGAGCTCGTGCGCCTTCACGTCGAAACGTTGCAGCTCGTTCACCGGCAGGTAGATGCGCCCGCGCGCCGCGTCTTCGCCCACGTCGCGGATGATGTTGGTGAGCTGGAACGCCAGGCCCAGCCGGTGGGCGTAGGCGGTGGTCTGCGCCTGGGTCTGGCCGAAGATGCTGGCCGCCACTTCGCCCACCACGCCGGCCACCAGGTGGCAGTACTGCTGCAGGTTGGCGAAGTCGAGGTAGCGGTTCTGGTCCAGGTCCATCTGGCAACCGTCGATCACGGCCAGCAGGTGCCGCGCTTCGATGCCGTAGCTGGCGGTGTGTGGCATCAGCGCCTGCATCACCGGGTGGTTCTTCTCGCCGGCAAAGGCCTGCGCCACTTCGCGCCGCCACCAGGCGAGCTTGGTCTGCGCCACGCCGGGGTCGGTCACTTCGTCGACCACGTCGTCCACCTCGCGGCAGAAGGCGTAGAACGCCGTGATGGCGGTGCGGCGCTCGGGAGGGAGGAAGAGGAAGGCGTAATAAAAGCTGCTGCCCGAGGCGGCGGCTTTTTGTTGAACGTAGTCTTGGGGTGTCATGACTCAGGCAGGGTTGCCTGAGTGTAATCAGACGTTCTCGTCGACCGCGTCGATGCAGCTCAGTTCCAGCTTCAGGACTTCGCAGTGCCCACGGTCGATGCAGCGCAGCACGCCCAGCTCTGCGAGCTGGTGCAAGCTGCGGGTGATCGATCCGCGCGTTGTGCTCAGCAGGTTGGCGAGCGCCGCGTGACTGGGCAGCTGGATCACGGCCTTGCCCTGTTCCTGGCACAGCAGCAACAAGGTGGCCATGAGCTGGCGCGGCAAGCCGCGCAGCTGACCCACCTGGGACCAGTCGGCCAGGTGGCCGAAGGCTCGGACCATCGCGGTGTGCAGCGACTGCATGAAGGCAGGGTCCATCGCCTGGGTCTTCTGCAGGTCGTCGATGCGCAGCTCACACAGGCGGCCGGCCGACACACTGGTCACGCCCAGCTGGGGGGCCTGGTCAAAGAGGCCGAATTTGCCCATCAGGCTCCCGCGACCCAGCAGCGCTATGGGGTGCTCCTGCCGGTCCGGGCCAAGGCGGGTGGTCATGGCGGTGCCCCGTTTGATGATGCGGATGACGTCCGAAACGACGCCCTCCGTCAGCAGGCATTCGTCTTTCTGGAAGGCCACTTCCCGGATGTGGGACGCGAGCCGGGCCCGATGTTCGTCGGGCAGGCGCCCGATCAGGCAGTTCTGGGGGGAAGCGCAAAGCTTGCACCGGACGTGGCGGTGGTGGGCTGCCTTGTGAGGCTGGGCAGCGGCGGTCGTGGGCATGGGCGCTGCGGGCGTGAGCTCCGCGGTTGCAGGTTTCTGGAGGCCCCGGGGTGGGGCGATGGGTGTTCTTTTTATTGTGCTGTATCGCTTCAGATCCGTATGGGACTGGTTGATGCTTAGATTAAATCAAGGCAATTCTTGAATTAGAACCAGGCCTTCGCCCGGAAATGCGCCTGGCATCACATTGGTGTCAGGTTGTGGCGCAGAGCCCATCTGTAACCGTGGATTCCCACCACTGTCTGCCGAAGTTTGCAGAACGGTAACCGACCTGTTGCCGTAAACCTCTTTCAAGAAGGCGGGGTATTTCATGCGAAACAACGAGCCGGTGACCCAGCGGGAATTCGTCCTTGAGGTGGATGCAACATTGATGTCTACCACCGATCTGCAGGGCAACATCACCTATGTGAACGAAGCTTTTGTGCAGGTGAGCGGTTTCTCGCGCGAGGAGCTGCTCGGGCAGCCCCACAACCTGGTGCGCCACCCGGACATGCCGCGTGAGGCCTTTGCCGACATGTGGAACACGCTGCGCCAGGGGCGGGCCTGGTCGGCGCTGGTGAAAAACCGGCGCAAGAACGGTGACCACTACTGGGTGCGGGCCAATGCCACACCGGTGTACCGCCGGGGCCAGCTGGCGGGATACATGTCGGTGCGCACAACGCCGCTGCGGGCAGAGGTCGAGGCGGCGGAATCCCTGTACCGGCGCTTTCGCGAGGGGCGCGCCCGGGGGTTGCGCTTCTGCCAGGGCCTGGTGATGCGTGGCGGCGGGCTGGCCTGGATGTCCTGGGGGCGTCGCATGCCGCTGGCGTGGCGCCTGCGGCTGGCCTTGATGGTGGTGTTTGTGGCGGGCTGTGCTGGCTGGCTGGTGACCGGGGCCTCTTGGCCGGTCGCCCTGGGCGGCATCGGCGTCCAGCTGGGGTTGTTGCTGCTCATGATGGGGCGGCTCCAGGCGCAGGTGGTCCGGCCACTGGCGCTGGTGCTGGGCGAGGCCGAACACGTGGCTTCGGGTCAGACACCGTCGCCTGATGAGCTGGGGCGTGTGGACGAAATCGGCCGCTTGCAACGCGCGCTCCACCAGGCCGGACTCAACCTCAAGGCACTGCTGGACGATGTGCAGGTGCGCGCGACCCAGGTGGCCGACGCCAGCAGCGAGATCGCCACAGGCAACGATGACCTGAGTGCGCGCACCGAGCAGGCGGCCGCGAACCTGCAGAAAGCCGCGGCCTCGATGGAGCAGTTCAGCACCAGCATCCAGCAGAACGCCGCGTCCGCCGTGCGGGCGGCGCGCCAGGCCAGTCTGGCCAGCACGGCCACCCGGCGGGGCGGTGAGGCGGTGCGTCAGGTGGAGAACACCATGCAGAACATCAACCAGTCGAGTCAGCGCATGACCGACATCATCGGCGTGATCGACGGCCTGGCCTTCCAGACCAACATCCTCGCGCTCAACGCGGCGGTGGAGGCGGCCCGCGCTGGCGAGCAAGGGCGGGGATTTGCTGTTGTGGCGGGCGAGGTGCGTTCGCTGGCGCAGCGCAGTGCCACCGCGGCGCGCGAGATCCGCGAGCTGATTGCCCAGGGGCGCTCTGGTGCGGAGGCGGGCGTGGCGTTGGTGAGTTCGGCGGGCCAGATGATCGCCGACAGCCAGCGCCAGGTGGTGGATGTGTCGACCCTCATCGACGGCATCGGCACCGTGACCACCGAACAGGCCGGTGCCGTGTCCCAGGTGAGCGAATCGGTCAACCTGCTGGACCAGATGACCCAGCAGAACGCGGCCATGGTCGAGCAGATCGCGGCCGCCGCACGCGGCTTGCAACACGAAGCCACGCGGTTGCGCGAAGCGATCGACGCCTTTTCCTGAACGGGTGGCCTCAGGATGCCGCGGACGGGGCGATCAGGACCGGTTGGGTGGCTGCAGCACACCGTCGACGATCTGCGGGTCGGTGAGCTGGCAGTGCCAGCGGTCCCGGCGGATCAGCAGACCTTCCTTCTCCAAGTGGCGCAGGTTGCGCGCCACCGATTCGCGCGTGGTCGAGAGCAGCTCGGCCAGAGCCACGTGGCTGGGCAGGCGGGTCAGCTGGTTGCTTTGATCTTTTGACATCAGCTGCAAGGCCCCCAGCAGTTGTTGCTGAATGCCCTTGACGCGCATGACGTGGGCCCAGTCGGCCAGATGGCCGAACGATGTCGAAATCATGGTGTAGACACAGCCCAGGAACACCCGGTCGAAGACACCCAGGCGGTACAGGGCAGCTATGTCAATCACGCACAGGCGACCTGCTGAGAGCGCCTTGCCTCCGACCTGGTTGCGCTGGCCCAGAAGGCCGTAGGCGCCGATCAGCTGCCCGCGGCCGAAGAGCGCCACCGGCCGTTCGATTGCATCGACACCCCGGCGCATGGCGATGACCGCGCCCAGTTTGACTATGGCGATGTGGTCGGCCACCTCACCCTCAACCTGTACCAGGTCCGACTTGCGAAAAGAGCGTTCATGGATGACGCCAGCCAGAGTCTGGGCCGTGGTCTCGCCCACACAACTCATGATGCAGACCGAGCGTGTGGCGCACACCTGACAGCGGGCTACCTGGGCTGGAGAGTTGGCGGTTCCGGTCTGTTTCTGGAGTGTTCCCATCAATGTGCCTGAATCCTTGTGCTGTCGTGTCTGTTCGTCTCTGGTCATTTTTTTCCGGGGTGAACGTCGGGGACGTGACAGCGATCCTCTTACCTACCTGAATTCAGCGAGCGTTTGCTTTGTGAAAATGCGGTCGGCCCACTTTGAAATGCGCTCTGGATCACATCGTTTTTATTTTCGCCACTGTGGATGTGATTGCGGATTGCGGTATCGCAAGTGGCAGGACACCAATGGCGGGTGAGCTCCCTAATTTGTTCTTGTTGAATGCCATGCTCCTATTTTCGATGCTGGGCGAGGCGATTCTGGGCCCTGTGATTTCGCCTGTTGCCGGGTGTTTGCCAGGAAATGCGCGACCGGTCACATTGGCTGCGGATGCGGCCTTTTTTTTGCCAAGGTTTGCTTTAACCCCCTTGTTCTTTGTGTCGAAAATTTGGCCATGAACGATGCACTCGGAAACGACGACCTCTCGCTGTGGCTGGGCATGCTGGAGAAGGTGGTGGACGGCAGCACCAACATGGTGGTGGTCACCGACCGGGAGCGGCGCATCAAATGGGTCAACGCCACCTACACGCGGGTGACCGGCTGGTCATTGCCCGAGTGCATCGGCAAGCTGCCACGCGAACTGCTGCATGGCCCGCAGACCAGTGCGGAGGAACTCTCGCGACTGGCCACCCTCATTCGGCAGGGGCAGTCGGTTTCCAATTTCGAACTGGTCAACCACAAGAAGTCGGGTGAGCCGTACCACGTGGCGCTGAACATCGAGCCCATTCGCGACGCCCATGGTGAGGTGTGTGCCTACCTGTCGATCCAGTCCGACATCACGGAACGCCGCCAGCAGGAGCGCCACACCGTGGAGCTCAAGCAGCGCCTGGAGGTGGCGCAACGCCTGGCCCGCCTGGGGCGCATCGACACCGAAGTGGAAACAGGTCGACCCCGCTGGTCCAGCGAGGTGTACCGCATCCTCGGCATGGTGCCGGACGAGGAACCACGCGAATTTGAAGGCTTGCTGGCGTTCGCCGTTCCGGATGATGTGGCGGATCTGCGGCACAGCCTGGCGGCCGGCGTTGAAGCCGGTGAAGAGCTCGACGTGGAGTTCCGTGTCATCGGCCGTCATGGCCAGCAGCGCTGGGTGCGCTGCCGCGGTGTGCCGGCTTGCGAAGATGGCCGGTACGCGCTACCGCGCAGCTGGTCGGTCCAGGACATCACGTTCTACAAGATGCGACTGGAAGAAAAGCGGCAGCGCAACGAAGAACTGAACCAGCTGGTGCTGGCGCGCACCCGCAAGCTGGAAGAGTCGAACCGTGCGCTGGAAGAGTTTTCCTGCGCACTTTCGCACGACCTGCGTTCACCCCTGCGCCACGTGGCCGGCTTCGCCCATCTGATCAAGGAGAACCTGGCCAAGGGCTCGGTCGATGACTGTCTGGGTTTTTGTGACCGCATCGTGCAGGCTGCCGGCCGGATGCAGAACCTCATCGAAGGCCTGCTGTCGTTTTCGCGCATGGGGCGCGAAGGCCTGAATGTCGAACGCGTCGATCTGGACGCGATGTTGCGCGAGGTGGTGGTGGGCCTGCACGACGACGCGGGGCTGCGCAACATCCAGTGGCGCATCGCGCCGGATCTGCCGGCGATCCAGGGCGATGCGGTGCTCCTGCGCGAGGTCTGGATCAACCTGCTGGACAACGCACTGAAGTACACCGGGCATCGCGACATCAGCGAGGTCGAGATCGGCTGGCACCCGCACCCGGATGGCCCGGTGTTCTTCGTTCGCGACAACGGCATCGGCTTCGATCCGGAGCACGCCCAAAAACTGTTCGGCATGTTCCAGCGGCTGCACAGCGAGCCACAGTTCAAGGGCGATGGCATCGGCCTGGCCCTGGTGCGCCGCATTGTCGAGAGCCACGGCGGGCGCATCTGGGCGACCTCGAAAGTGGATCAGGGCGCCACGTTTTATTTCCTGCTACCGAACATCGCGGACAGCGCCATGCCCTCGGACTGGGGCGCGGTCGAGAGCGCGCACGCCATCGGTTGCCGGTGTGGCGATTCGAAGGCTGTTGAAC
>Ga0209467_1002051_pt1 | contig 15197 bp, 9 predicted proteins | sample Higcelwee11metaG_FD_187175 | JGI IMG/M metagenome (GOLD analysis project Ga0209467, IMG submission 187175) | Freshwater pond sediment microbial communities from the University of Edinburgh, under environmental carbon perturbations - High... | ecosystem: Environmental > Aquatic > Freshwater > Pond...
GAAGACGGTGGGAGGTCTGCGCAAGACCAAGCTGATCGGCCGGGCGAAGTTGAGTGCCCAACTGCTGCTGGGCTTCTCGGTCTACAACCTGATCCGCCTGGGGAGCCTGTCGGGCTGGTGGCGAGGCGCGCATGTATAGGGCGAGTTGCGCCCGGAAAACGCCGAAAGGCGTGGAAACGGCGCTGGAATCGTCAAAAAGGGCCTGGAGCCAGGCCTTTTGAGAGAAACGTCGGGGGCCGAGCGCTTGAAAAAACGTCAAGCCTGACGGGGTGGGGGAGTTGGAGCTGAATTTTTCAACGGCCTGTTAGAAAAGGCAGGCCTTGCCTGGCAAAGGCGATTGAGTGACCCGAAGGCTCTGGATTCACTGGTCACTGACATACTGAGGAATCTTGATAGGGAATTCGAAAAAACTGATTATGTAATAAAAACTCTTTCTCAATTTATAATCATCGAAAAGGCTGACTCTCCGCTTTCAAATTCGACGGGAGGCTGAAGTCAGCCAGAAATACATGACTAACTCAGATCATCCTAAGCTGGGCGTTACGTGTCACTAATAAACAAAGAGATAGCATATGAGCCGAAAAAAATTTATTGAGTCACAAGGTGCTACATGTAAAAACTGGAATTGGAGCTGGTCTTTTATCAATAAAGAAAAAAAGATCATTATCTTTGGAGCATGGGATGCAAACACAGATGGGAATACAACTCTAATCCTAAGCGACACATGGGAAATTAGTGATAAAGGGCGGAAACAGCCAGGATATAGACAGTCACGGGAGCATATCCGTCTAATTGAAGAAGAAGATTATGAGTTACAAACATTTTCATTGATCTACTCGGGTGCAAATAAAGACGAGAATGGTATTGGGCCAGCAAAAATAAAAAAATTTATCCCTAAGTTATTAAGGAAAAAACTAAAGAAAGTCGGAGACAAATGGTACGCATCAGATGGCGAAATTGGTAGTCAACTACCGGAGGAAGTTGATGCTCCTGAAGAATATATTGAGGGCGCGTCAAAAACGGTATCTGTAAACTCCTATGAACGAAACTCAGATGCAAGAAAAAAATGCATTGCTCATCACGGCTATAGCTGCGTGGCATGCGGATTTAACTTTGAGAAATTCTATGGCGAAATCGGTGAAAAATATATTCATGTACATCATATTATTCCTCTTTCCGAAATCAGAAAGGAGTACGTGGTAGATCCTGTAAATGACCTCATCCCTATTTGTGCAAACTGCCATGGCATTATACACAGAACTAAGCCGGCACTAACAATAGAGCAACTCAAAGAGCACTTTACAAATAAGTGAATACAGCACTTAACAAGTCAAACACAGACTTTAGTGAAGCTGTTACTTTTTGCACCCAAAAGCTGCCATCTTCACCAATCCGATTTTTGAGGCGTTGAGTGTCTGCTTTTCTAAAGTTCCGTTGCCCGCTCCTGGCCGCTTTTTGCTTGCAGCGACCGGCCGCATTGGGTCGCGCGGTGCCGGTGCCGACCGGCACCGCGCGCCCAGAAGCAAACGATCAGGAGTGCGTCGATAGTTTGAGGCCGACGATACCGGCGAGAATAAGCGCAAGACTTAGCAGCCGCCCTGCATTGGCCGGCTCGTTGAAGAAGGCAATGCCCAATATGGCTGTGCCGATGGCACCGACACCGACCCAGACCGCATAAGCTGTACCAACCGGAAGCGACTTCATGGCAACGCCGAGCAAACCCAGACTCAGCGCCATGGCAATGAGGGTGGCGACACTTGGCCAAAGGCGCGAGAAGCCCTCCGTGTATTTGAGCCCAATCGCCCAGCCGACTTCCAATAGTCCTGCCACTACCAAAATAATCCAGTTCATAAGCGGTATCCCCCGTAAATGCGCCCAGCGTCTCAACACACCTCAATCGGTAGGTGGGGGAAGCTGCTGACGCGGTGGCCCTACTTGCCTTACACGTACTGCGCTGCCGCGTAGCCGGAGGCCCAAGCCCACTGGAAGTTGAAACCGCCGAGGTGACCGCTGACATCCAGCACTTCGCCGATGAAGTACAGCCCGGGTGATTTCAGCGACTCCATGGTCTTGGACGACACCTCGCGGGTGTCGACGCCGCCCAGGGTGACTTCCGCGGTGCGGTAGCCTTCGGTGCCCGCTGGCACCAGTTGCCAGTCGCTCAGGCGTTCGGCAATGACCTTGAGTTCGCCCGGCGTGTACTGCTTCATCGGTTTCGAGGTGAGCCAGTGCTCGGCCAGCAGGCCGGCCATCTTCTTGGTGAACAGGTCGGCCAGCAGCGTCTTCAGCTCGCTGTTGGGACGCTCCCGCTGTTGTTCGGCAAGCCAGGCCGGCAGATCGATCCTGGGTAGCAAGTCGATGCTGATGGCCTGGCCGGGCTGCCAGTAGGAGGAAATCTGCAGGATCGCCGGACCACTGAGGCCACGGTGGGTGAACAGGATGTTCTCGACGAAGCTCTGGCCGTTACAAGTGATCCGGCAGTCCTCCACCGAGGTGCCGGATAGCTCGCTGCACAGCGCCTTCAACTGTGGGTCGGTGATGGTGAACGGCACCAGGCCGGCGCGAGTCGGCAGCAGGCTGTGGCCGAACTGGCGGGCGATCTGGTAACCGATGCCGGTGGCGCCGAGGGTGGGGATGGACAGGCCGCCGGTGGCGATGACCAGCGATTCGCAACGGGTCGGGCCGATGCTGGTCTGCAGCTGGTAGCCACCGTCGACGCGCGTGATCTCGCTCACCGAGGTGCTCAGGCGCAGATCGACGCCGGCTTGCTCGCATTCGTCCAGCAGCAGGTCGAGGATGTCGCTGGATTTGTTATCGCAGAACAGTTGGCCGAGTTTCTTCTCGTGATAAGGCACGCCGTGCCTGGCCACCAGGGCGATGAAGTCCCACTGCGTGAAGCGCGCCAGCGCAGACTTGCAGAAGTGTGGATTGTGCGAGAGGAAGTTGGCCGGTTCGCAATACAGATTGGTGAAGTTGCAACGCCCGCCGCCGGACATGAGGATCTTCTTGCCGGCCTTGTCGGCGTGGTCGAGCAGCAACACTCGGCGACCGCGTGCAGCAGCGCTCATGGCGCACATCAGTCCGGCGGCACCGGCGCCGATGATGATGACCTGGGATGTGAGCACGGCGGTTTCCTCGAGTGCGGGGTGTTTGGCTGGCGGCGTGGGGCGGCGCATGTTACCCGAAGCACATGGCCGAAATCCGTTCCTGATCTGCCACGCGTCGACTCTGCTGCATTGAAAGTTGCCTGCAGCCAACGCCCGCCGGGATACCCCCAGGGCTCATTTGTCCGGATAATGCCGATCAAGTCGTTTTTTATCGTGGTAATTCCGCATGGAAATCAAGGTTAATTTTCTCGATAACCTTCGGCTAGAAGCCAGGTTCGATGATTTCACGGTGATCGCCGACCAGCCGATCCGCTACAAGGGCGATGGCTCCGCACCGGGCCCGTTCGATTACTTCCTGGCTTCATCGGCTCTGTGCGCGGCTTACTTCGTAAAGTTGTACTGCCAGACGCGCGATATCCCCACCGATAATATCCGTCTGTCGCAGAACAACATTGTCGATCCGGAGAATCGCTACAAGCAGATCCTCAAGATCCAGGTGGAGTTGCCGGCGGATATCTCGGAGAAGGATCGCCTGGGCATCCTGCGTTCCATCGACCGCTGCACGGTGAAGAAGGTCGTGCAGACCGGGCCCGACTTCGTGATCGAGGAAGTGGAAAACCTCGATGCCGATGCCCAGGCGTTGCTGATGCTCAACCCCGACGCCGACGCGAGCACCTACATTCCGGGCAAGGATCTGCCGCTGGAGCAGACCATCGCCAACATGTCGGAAATCCTCGCCGGCCTGGGCATGAAGATCGAGATCGCGTCGTGGCGCAACATCGTGCCCAACGTGTGGTCGCTGCATATCCGCGATGCGCAATCGCCGACGTGCTTCACCAACGGCAAGGGTGCGACCAAGGAAAGCGCGCTGGCATCGGCGCTGGGCGAATTCATCGAGCGCCTGAACTGCAACTTCTTCTACAACGACCAGTTCTGGGGAGAAGACATCGCCAATGCGGCGTTCGTGCACTACCCGGATGAGCGCTGGTTCAAGCCTGGCCGCAAGGATGCGCTGCCGGCTGAAATCCTCGACGCGTACTGCCTGGAAATCTACAACCCCGACGACGAGTTGCGTGGCTCGCACCTGTACGACACCAACTCCGGCAATGTGGAGCGCGGCATCTGTTCGCTGCCGTTCGTGCGCCAGTCCGACGGCGAGGTGGTGTACTTCCCGTCCAACCTGATCGAGAACCTTTACCTCAGCAATGGCATGAGTGCCGGCAATACGCTGGCCGAAGCGCAGGTGCAGTGCCTGTCGGAAATCTTCGAGCGCGCGGTGAAGCGTGAAATCCTCGAAGGTGAACTCGCCCTGCCCGATGTGCCGCGCGAGGTGCTGGCGAAGTACCCGGGCATCCTGGCCGGTATCCAGGGCCTGGAAGAACAGGGCTTCCCGGTGCTGGTCAAGGATGCGTCGCTGGGCGGCGAGTTCCCGGTGATGTGCGTGACCTTGATGAACCCGCGTACCGGCGGCGTGTTCGCCTCGTTCGGCGCGCACCCGAGCTTCGAGGTGGCACTGGAGCGCAGCCTGACGGAGTTGCTGCAGGGCCGCAGTTTCGAAGGCCTGAACGACCTGCCGGCGCCCACCTTCGAAAGCCACGCCTTGACCGAGCCGAACAACTTCGTCGAACACTTCATCGACTCCAGCGGCGTGGTGTCGTGGCGCTTCTTCAGCGCCAAGGCCGACTTCGAATTCGTCGAGTGGGACTTCTCCGGCCAGGGGGAAGATTCCAATGCCGAGGAAGCCGCCACCCTGTTCGGCATTCTCGAAGACATGGGCAAGGAAGTGTACATGGCGGTGTACGAGCACCTGGGGGCCACGGCATGCCGCATCCTGGTGCCAGGGTATTCGGAGATCTATCCGGTAGAGGATCTGATCTGGGATAACACCAACAAGGCGTTGTCGTTCCGCGAGGACATCCTGAACCTGCACCGCCTGGACGATGCCCGCCTCAAGGCACTGCTCAAGCGTCTGGAAAACTGCGAGGTGGATGACTACACCGACATCACCACCCTGATCGGCATCGAGTTCGACGACAACACGGTCTGGGGCCAGTTGACCCTCCTCGAACTGAAGCTGCTGATCAGCCTCGCCCTGCGTCGCTTCGAAGATGCGAAGGAACTGGTGGAAGCCTTCCTGCAGTACAACGACAACACGGTCGAGCGGGGGCTGTTCTACCAGGCCCTGAACGTAGTGCTGGAAGTGGTGCTGGACGAAGAGCTGGAGCTGGCCGACTACGAGGTCAACTTCCGCCGGATGTTCGGCAACGAGCGGATGGACGCGGCGCTGGGGTCGGTGGATGGCCGCGTGCGCTTCTACGGTCTGACGCCGACCAGCATGAAGCTGGAAGGGCTCGACAGGCACCTGCGCCTGATCGACAGCTACAAGAAACTGCACGGGGCGCGGGCCAGAGTCACGGCTTTATCCCAATAAACAGGGCTGACCCGGTGCGCGGCAAGCCTCGCCCTTCAGGGCGGGGAAGGATAGCGCGGACGGCGTAGCCGTCCTTGGGTTAGTGCGGCGTCTGCTGCTGTTCGATGTACTGGCGCACGATGGAGATCGGTGCGCCGCCGCAGGATGAAGCGAAGTAGGACGGCGACCACAGCACGCCCTTCCAGTAGCGTTTCTGAATGTCGGGCCGCTCCTTGCGCAGCAAGCGGCTGGATACACCTTTCAGGCTGTTCACCAGACTGGACACGGCCACCTTGGGTGGGTACTCCACCAACAGGTGAACGTGATCGTCCTCGCCGTCCATCTCGATCAGGCAGGCCTCGAAATCGGCGCAGACCTTGGTGAAGATGGCACGCAACCGCTCGATGGCATCGCCATCGAACACACTGCGGCGATATTTCGCTACGAAGACCAAATGGACGTGCATCTTGAAAACGCAGTGCCGCCCGTGCCGTATATCGTTGTCATTGCTCATAGACCAAGAGCATGATCGGGTCATGCAACGCCTTCAAGCTTTCAAATTCGAGCTACGTCCAGACGGCCAGCAAGAGCGGCAAATGCGCCGCTTCGCTGGCTCGTGCCGGTTCGTGTTCAACAAGGCACTGGCGTTGCAGAAGGAACGCTATGAGCAAGGCGAGAAGAAGCTCGGCTACGCCGGGCTGTGCAAGCGGCTTACGGAATGGCGGCATGATCCGGAGACGGCATGGCTGGCGGATGCGCCGGTTCATCCGCTGCAACAGACCCTCAAGGATCTGGAGCGTGCCTACAGCAACTTCTTCGCCCAGCGGGCCGACTTCCCGCGTTTCAAGAAGAAGGGCCGGCACGACAGCTTTCGTTACCCTGACCCCAAGCAGATCAGGGTCGACCAGGCCAACAGTCGAATCTTCCTGCCCAAGCTCGGCTGGCTGCGCTACCGCAACAGCCGGGAAGTGCTGGGGAAAGTGAAGAACGTCACCGTCAGCCAGTCCTGCGGCAAGTGGTTCGTGTCGATCCAGACCGAACGCGAGGTCGAGCAGCCTATCCCGCAGGGCGGTGCGGTCGGCATCGACATGGGCATTGCCCGCTTCGCCACCCTGAGCGACGGCACGTTCTACGCCCCGCTCGACAGCTTCAAGCGACACGAAACCGCCTTGCGCAAGGCGCAGCGGGCGATGAGCCGCAAGACGAAATTCAGCAACAACTGGAAGAAGGCGAAAGCCCGCGTCCAGCGCATTCATGCCCGCATCGGCAACGCCCGCCGTGACTACCTGCACAAGAGCTCGACCACGATCAGCCAAAACCACGCGATGGTGTGCATCGAGGACTTGCAGGTGCGGAATATGTCCAGGTCGGCGGCAGGCACAGCCGAGCAACCGGGAAAGCAGGTCAGGGCCAAGTCCGGCCTGAACAAAGCCATCCTCGACCAGGGCTGGTTCGAGTTCCGCCGCCAACTGGATTACAAGCTGGCATGGAAAGGCGGTTGGCTCATCGCCGTGCCGCCGCAGAACACGAGCCGGACCTGTCCGTGCTGCGGCCATGTGTCGGTAGACAACCGACAGACGCAAGCCCGGTTCGCGTGTGTGGGCTGTGGTTTCGAGGAGAACGCCGATCTGGTCGGCGCGCTCAATGTGCTAAGGGCGGGACACGCCCGGTTCGCCTGTGAAGTGAGCGGTGCGGTAATGCCGCCAGCAGCAGGAACCCACCGAGGTGAGTCGGCCCTGGTGGGCTGAGCACGGTAGGAATCCCCTTCCTTTCCGCCCTTCGGGCGGCGAGCGTCAGCGAGAGGGAGGGGAGGATGTCAACTGAGAGCGGCTATTCGTCGCTTTATTGAGGCTCATAACGAACATTCGGCCAAGCCGTTCCACTGGAACAAAACGGCTGAGTCGATTATCGGCTCGGTGCATCGAGCAAAGCTGGCAGTTATCCGGAATCTCCCGCTTGTGACTGGAAGCGACCCACTCCGGCCCTTCGGTCGATCATGTCAGCGGACGTCGCCATTCAGGGGCTAAGCTGCCATTGAGGCAAGGACCTGCACTGTAATTGGGCTGGTTGTTGTTTCCCGTGGTTACCAGCCTGGGAAATACGCCCTTCATGAATCGTGGATTTTCATTCCCACATGCATTAGTCGGGCTGGCTTGATCCGACCTTCGGCTCGGCCTCCGCAAGGGAAAGCCTCCTTAGACTGCTCAGCACGCTCGTGTTGTTGGTGTACCGGCTTCAGCTAGCCTTGAAAGCAAGTTGTACACACGCTTGGAACTTCCAATGAACGATTTTTTTGATCTTATCATTGTCATCCCAGGCATTTTAGGCTCGCGGCTTGAGCGAGAGGACGGCACATTGCTCTATGACCTGACGCTCGCCGGCTTGCCCAGAACCCTGTGGAATTTGACGGATAATGATCAGATTTATCGAGCAGGAGACAAACCACCAGATGATGGCGTAATCGCGAAGGAGCTTTTTAACCTCCAGCTGCTACCTGGCTTCTTTGGAAATGATAACTACGGCGAACTGGTCGAAATGCTGCGTAGGAGCGTGCCGCACCCCGACAAACAGGTCATCACCTTTCCATATGACTGGCGAGCCTCCAACCGATGGTCTGCCGAGAAGCTCAATGAGTTGGCATGCAACGCACTGACAGCCTGGCGTAAAGAGATCAACAGTAAAGAAAAGGAACCAAAATTATGGCTGATCTGCCATTCCATGGGCGGATTGGTCGCCCGCTACTTTTGCGAGCATTTGGGCGGGGCCGAAATTACCCGTGAACTGATCACCCTCTCAACGCCGCACCGGGGCGCTGCCAAGGCTCTCTATCTGCTGGTCAAGGGCATGCAAATTGCCAGAGTCATAGACGTGTCAGCGTTCGTCCGTAGCTTGCCTTCGGTCTATGAATTGCTGCCTCAGTTTCCGGTTCTACGCGAGACGAACAGTGGCGCTGGCAAGGCTTTTAGACTATGCGATGCCTACGGACTGGGGGATCGGCTGCCTGTACCCAACTGCGTCAATCAGTCTGATTGGGGAGCAGTGCCTTCCAACTGGAGAAACCTGCCGAACCTAAAACGAGACATGCTCGAAAGCGCCCTCCGATTCCATGCGGCAATCCGCGATCCAGTGATAAAGCGAATGAATGGTAATCAACCGGCGCCGTACTCGATCCGCTGCTTCCTCAACCGACGCCAGCCAACGATACTGTCCGCGAAACTCCATCAGGGCCTCCTGGAAGCATCCGAGGGCGACCCATTTGCTAAACAGGGGGAAACGCCGGATCCAGCCAACCGGGGCGACGGCACAGTGGCGGCGTTTTCTGCAATCCCGATAGAATGGAATAACACGTCTGCCGCTATTGCCGTCGCGGCCAGACATGTAGGCATGCCCTCTTCCAGGGAGGTGCTGGATGTGCTCCGAAACTGGATTCGCCCTCAAGACGCGCGGGCTTACATGGGCGCAGGAGATGAGGATCAGGCTGTGCTTGGCCTCAAGGCTCCCGAAGCGATCAGGCAGGGCGAGCCGCTGGTGGTCGAGCTGGATGCACTGCAAATCGCAAACGTCGCAGTGACGCTGAGCCAGGTCGGGAGTCCTGAAACCGTCATGCATCCGATACGCGCGCGAGTGCCGGGTAATGGAGAGCCCCTAAGCCTCGACCTTGGCACGCCACCGGAAGGCACCTGGCAGCTCACGATCCAGCCTCAGGATCGTCGGCGGCCTGCAGTGTCCGACTATGTGCTGGTACTTGGCGGCGGATGAGCGGCTCGACAAGATCGAGCCAGACGAGCGCTCCAGAATACAAGCCGGCAACGATTCGAAATTGTGGCGCGCTGGCACAAACGGCCACTGACGACACCGGAGCGTCCAACCATATCGACATCTCGCACCGGCTGCTCCTTACATCCCACAGGCGCACGGTGCCGTCGTTGCTGCCCGATGCCAGCCGGGTGCCGTCCGGGCTGAAAGCCACGCTGCTGACCCCACCCTCATGTCCACGCCACGGCTCGCCCAGTGCCTCGCCCATGCGCGCATCCCACAGGCGCACGGTGCCGTCGTAGCTACCCGATGCCAGCCGGGTGCCGTCCGGGCTGAAAGCCACGCTGCTGACCCCACCCTCATGTCCACGCCACGGCTCGCCCAGTGCCTCGCCCGTGCGCGCATCCCACAGGCGCACGGTGCCGTCGTCGTCGCTACCCGATGCCAGCCGGGTGCCGTCCGGGCTGAAAGCCACGCTGCTGACCCCACGCTCATGTCCACGCCACGGCTTGCCCAGTGCCTCGCCCGTGCGCGCATCCCACAGGCGCACGGTGCCGTCGTCGTCGCTACCCGATGCCAGCCGGGTGCCGTCCGGGCTGAAAGCCACGCTGCTGACCCCACGCTCATGTCCACGCCATGGCTCGCCCAGTGCCTTGCCCGTGCGCGCATCCCACAGGCGCACGGTGCCGTCATGGCTACCCGATGCCAGCCGGGTGCCGTCCGGGCTGAAAGCCACGCTGCTGACCAAATTCTCATGTCCACGCAACGGCTCGCCCAGTGCCTCGCCCGTGCGCGCATCCCACAGGCGCACGGTGCCGTCGTAGCTACCCGATGCCAGCCGGGTGCCGTCCGGGCTGAAAGCCACGCTGCTGACCCAATACTCATGTCCACGCAACGGCTCGCCCAGTGCCTCGCCCGTGCGCGCATCCCACAGGCGCACGGTGCCGTCGTAGCTACCCGATGCCAGCCGGGTGCCGTCCGGGCTGAAAGCCACGCTGCTGACCCCACGCTCATGTCCACGCCACGGCTCGCCCAGTGCCTCGCCCATGCGCGCATCCCACAGGCGCACGGTGCCGTCGTTGCTACCCGATGCCAGCCGGGTGCCGTCCGGGCTGAAAGTCACGCTGCTGACCCCACGCTCATGTCCACGCCACGGCTCGCCCAGTGCCTTGCCCGTGCGCGCATCCCACAGGCGCACGGTGCCGTCGTAGCTACCCGATGCCAGCCGGGTGCCGTCCGGGCTGAAAGCCACGCTGCTGACCAAATTCTCATGTCCACGCCACGGCTCGCCCAGTGCCTCGCCCGTGCGCGCATCCCACAGGCGCACGGTGCCGTCGTCGTCGCTACCCGATGCCAGCCGGGTGCCGTCCGGGCTGAAAGCCACGCAAGCCCCTTCAATAACCAAAATCAGCGCTCCTGGCTGTCTGAGCCCGCCCAGCCATGGAATCAATATTGGCCTGTCGATTGCCTGTCGCGCGGCCTTACGCAACTGCTGGCATGGCCAGCTATCAGGTGGAAGCCGCCCAAGCAATTGCGGAATGAGTTGCTGTGGCTCCTGCTGCAGAATATGCGCGGTCATCGACAGGGTGCGCTCTAGGCGGGCGATGGGCAGCGGCTGAGGCTCGCCTACATAAATGTAGTCCTTGAGAAGCGCTGGGATGCCGGTACGGTTCAGGCGAGTCTGAATGAAGGCGAAATTCAGCAGCAATCGGTGCAACTGTGTCTGGGACTTGCATGCGGCCCAATGCGCAGCCATGTGTCGCAGGAGGTAGGGATTGGCGTACCGCCAGCCGCCCCCTTCATAGAGCACATGGTTGAGGGCGGAGGCAATTGCCTGAGCCTTGGCGGTATTGGGCCGTGGGCGAAAATGGTCGATCAGCGATTGGTGGAAAAGGCGATACACCGCCTGCTCGCCGTCGCCATCTTCGAGAATGTAGCGGCCGGCTTCGTAGAGCAGCCAGTGGATATGAGTGTCATCCAGTTCGCAGTAGGTACCCGGCGAGGATCGCTTTGCCACGGCGTTGGCCATCGCCGCCCACAGGCCATCACGAAACGGAACGCCTTTGCCCTGCGCCCACGCCAGCGCCTCGAGCAAGCGCGTCGCACCTCGGCCCATACACTGGAAACGGGCCCGGAAAGCGCGATCAAGAAAGTCGAGGTCCTGGCTAAAGACGCCGCCGATATCCTTGCGAAGCAGACGATCAAGCTTCGATACGGAAATCTTGTCAAAGCAGCGCAGCAGGTTCGACGTAGCGATACGAGCATACAGAAAGTTACCATTCGCCCGCTCCGCAATCTTCTGGCTGGCCCTTTCGATCAATAAAGGATTGCCGCTGAACTGGGGGGAGCCACTGGCTCGCAATCGCCCGCTGACATAGGCGGCAATGTCGCTGGAGGTCTGCGCGTCCGCCCCCAGTTCATGCACCATGCTGACGCTGGCCAAGAGCACAAGCAAATCGTCTGTACCGCGGGCCGCAGCACGACGGCGGGTGGCCACGAGTGCTCGCCAGTCTACATGGGCCAGTGGGCGTATCACGCGCAGGACAATCTCCGCCGGGTTCTCGGCTTCGTCTAGGGCATCGAATACGAGCAGCTTTCCCGGCTTGCCCTGTTTTTCGGCGCTTTCGATGAACGCCTCAGGTGAGTCTGGCCGATCCAGTCCGAGCAAGTCGGCCAACTGCTCGACCGTGCCTTGGGCCGTCAGATTACGTAAATGCAAGGCCGTATCGAACGCATCGAGGGGAGGCAAGGTACCGAGATTCCGATCTTCCTCTTCGTTCCAGCCTTCGCTTCGAAGCCTTTCCCGGCACTGAAAATCAGCCAGCGCGATCAAGCGACCGACCAAAGCGGATTTGCCCGTGCCACCGTCGCCAGTCAGGATGTAGAGGCGCGGGTTGTTGTTTGCCGGAGAGGCCACCCACTCCAGGATGTCCTGTATGGTCTCGATACGGCCGGTGAAGTGCCAGCCAACTTCTCTGAGTTCGTTTAACTCGATCCCGCGCGCCTTAGGCAGGAAGTGTGTGTCCAGCGCCGTTTGATCAACGAGACGCGCCCGCGCATCGGAGCAAAACCGGGGGTTCGGAAAGAGGTACTGCCTGCCAAACACTGTGGCACCGGGGATGCTGACTCCGTGGGCGAGCTCGGGATTGGCGCGGATTTCACCATAGATGCCTTGGTCAACTTCCGCAGCACTAAGCAAGCGATTCTTATCGCTGAAGCCGACGTTACCGTACTCGCGATACAGCTCTGTTTCAGCTCTCAGCGACGGGCCTACTTCTAGGATCGAAGCCAAGAGCGATAGATAGACACCGTCCTTGGCACGTTCGAACGGATAGCTCGCATAGAATGCCGAGAAAGTGTGCCCATGCTCCTCTCTGCGCCATTGGCGCGCCGCTGCCACGCTTGCGAACTCGAGGACTGCACCACCAGCTTCGCAGGCATCAATCACTACGCAGAAGTCGTGTGCCATTTTCGCGCCGCACTGAATAACGAGCTCTTTGGCGGGTATGCCAGATGCCTCGTTGAGCGGATGCACACAGTCCAGAGTAGCCAGCCTGAGATCACCGTCAAAGGTTTGCCCATGGCCGCTCCACACCAGCACGACGTTCAGATTCGGACATTCCCTAACGCGATTCCCGATCTGCGTCTTCAGCATCGTTTGAACCTCCCCCGCATTCGAACATGGCGGCAGATCCAGCACTTCGAACCCGGCCTCACAATAGCGCTTTGACTCAAAGATCGCCCGCAGTCTCGCCTGCGCCTTGGCTGAATGGGGCAAAGGCTCCAGACCCTTTTGCCCGTTTTGTCCCGCCTTGTTCTGGCTGAACACGAAAAAGCACACGAGAGTCTTGTTGTTGGCGTTCGGCATGACTGGATCTCCGGTACTTCGCCAGGGCAATCGCATGAAGCCAGGCATTCTCATTTGAGTCCCAGCAGCTCGGCCCGATACTCATCCGAGGTGCTGGCGATGAGCCGGCGTGTCTTGAGGCTGCTCGGATCCAGGCGGAGCAGGTTCAGCGTCAGCCGCTTCAGCGTCGCCAGATTATGGGCCGCATGGGCGGTACGCGCGCGCATCCGGTCATCGGCAAACACCACGTCCAGGCACCGGTGCACGCGGTTCTCGATGCCCCAGTGCTGACGAATCTCCGAGGCCAATTGTTCGGCATCCGGCGCCAGGCTGCTGATGTAGTAACGCCGCTCATGCGAGACCTTGCCCCGCAGGTGGCGCTCCGACTCGATAACCACGAAACAGCCGAGGTCGGGCCAGCGCTCGGGGCGAGCCAGGCAGGCCAACTCGTCGAACACATAACAGCGCCGGATTTCCAGCCGCCCATGGCCTTTTTCGAGCGTTTCGCAGAACCCGTGCGGGGTACGCTCGGGCGCATGCCGGCGAAAGGTTTCGAAGAAGTCCTTGATCGACTCCAGCAGCGTGGGCTGGTTGCCTTTGACCGCCAGGACATAGTCGGCCTTCTGTTTGCGAATCGCCTGCGCAATGCCGGGCTGGGTTCCCATGGCGTCGATCGTCACCACGCAGCCCTCCAGGGCCAGGGTAGCCAGCAGCTCCGGGATAGCCGTCTTTTCATTGGACTTGGCCGCTGTGGCGTGCTGCCCCAGGATCAGTCCGGCGTCGGCCGCAAAGGCACTGACCGGATGCAGCGCCGCCTCACCGGCCTTGGCCGTACGACGACTGATTTTACCGTCCAGGGCCACCACTTGGGGCGAGAAAGCGGGCAACACCGCCTCGACCCAGCGCCGGAAGGCGGCCTCGAATGCCTGAGGTTGGATCAGCGCGAAGAGCCGGGCGAAGGTGTCATGCGAAGGAATGCCGTTGGGCAACGCCAGGTAGCGACGAAACCCAGGCAGCTTCTCCTGAGCCCACGCCTGGATTGCTTCAAAGGTATCGGCACCGACCAGAAGCCGCAGACGGCGACGGTCAGGGTTTCGGCCAGGGAATGCTGAACCTTGTTGGTCTGCCGAGGATCGGCCAGGGAGACGAATACGTCCGTGATGGGCATGGGAAGAGAAGGCATGCGCAGGTGCTCAAATACCCCATTGATACGCTCTTGCGATCACGGCATTCAAATGCGAGGCGTTCGCTTCATGCGATTGCCCTGGGTACTTCGCTTTGTCTTCAACATTCCACTATAGGCAGATGCACAGTGGCGTGATCTCGTGATCTGAGGAGAGGCTACCGCTCCTTCGCCGAACAAGGTCATCCCACTGTGATCAGAGGATCGAGCGTTTGCCTTAGCATAGAGAATTAACTGCAACGGTGAGGCTGATGGTTCCAGCTGGATATCGGGCCTCAACAAGCCAACGGAGAGCGTCATAGGATCGTCAATGGCAGATTCTGAGGAAAATGCTGACCTTCAAAAGAAGGATTGGGGCGGTCAGTCTATGCCCGCTTTTGGCCGCTCTCTGCCACCCACTACAAGCTGTTTTTACGCCCTATCGGCTATCCGGCGTTGTAACCCGATTGACACCGATAATTCGGCTGTTCCAGATCATCTCGTAATGAGCGGTCTGGACGATCGAGGTAACGGGCCGCGGTGTCATCAGCGCCCAACAGACGTTGCCTGGACAACGGACCGAGTGGTAACGCAGGCCCGGGCATGCCTCTCGCTTCGCCTCGCCTCCCAATCGATGAGAGTGGGTGTAATCGTCGGGGGCATATATGGGGTCCGACAGCGGCACCCCTGTAGCATCCCTCATCCCGGCATCGGTGAAACTGCAGGTCAGTCCTCTGAAGACAAAGCGCTCGTAATTGAGGCCCTGCACGTTCGACCAGTAGCGCTCCTGGTGATGGCGCACCTCGGCAATCGCCGTGTCCATCCTGTCGGCCAGATACAGCACGCCGAAGCTGCCATTGCTAAAGCGCGAGCCGGCCGGGTTCACATGGGTAAAGGGCGCCGTTGCGTACGAGC
>Ga0209467_1002053_pt1 | contig 15175 bp, 13 predicted proteins | sample Higcelwee11metaG_FD_187175 | JGI IMG/M metagenome (GOLD analysis project Ga0209467, IMG submission 187175) | Freshwater pond sediment microbial communities from the University of Edinburgh, under environmental carbon perturbations - High... | ecosystem: Environmental > Aquatic > Freshwater >...
TACGCTACGAGTGGTACGATCAGCGGAGCAACCGCGAAGTAATGAATGTGATGGGTGGTTGATTCTCCAAAAGGTTCTCTCTTCGGAGGGAACCTTTTTTATGGGACGAAAAGACCCAAAATAAGGGATCTTGGGCATGCATTGTTTGTTTTTACAACGGGGGTATGCTTTTTGACATGGGCTAGAAAAAGCTCTTATTTTATATTTCGGATATGAATAACCATTTTCTTTCTCCAAAGTTTTTTTTCCTTGCCATAGTATCCTGTTTGCTTTTGGCGTGTTCCGATTCCAGCACTAGTGCTGAGGAGGGGGCAAGCAGCAGTTCTGTAGATGAAGTTTCTTCCAGTAGCGGCGCTGATCCTACTTCCTCCGGTTCTGTTCCAGGATCTTCTTCGGGTATCGCCTCGTCTTCTTCAACAGGTATCATTTCGAGTTCTTCTTCGACGGGTTCCTTGGGGACTTTGACGTGGACTATCCCTACTTCTCCAACAGCGGGAACTTATGTGGGAACTTCAACGGATGTACAAGTGGCACTTGCGGATGCAGGGGCGACGGTTACCAATAATAATGGCTGTGTGGTTATTTCTGGGACTACCACTTATGTGACCTGTGGTGGTATTTTTGTGTTTACGGGTTCTATGGCCAATGGCCAGATTCGTGTGAATAATACCGATAAACTGGATGAGATTGAGTTGGTCTTGAATGGAGTGTATTTATCGAATACAGAGAATTCGCCTATTTATGTGGAAGCTGCGGACAAAGTAAAACTCAATGTGCCCCCAGGGGCTGTGACTGTTTTGAATGATGCGGCGACCTATACGTTTATTAATACGACCGATTCTGTTCCCAAGGCGTGTGTGTACGCTGAGGATGATTTGACTTTAAAAGGAAAGGGTACTCTTTACGTGAATGGCAATTATAATAATGGAATTCATACGAAGAATGACTTGAATGTGAATGATGATTTGACTCTTTATGTAAAAGCGGTGAATCATGCTTTGAAAGGAAAGGGCAGTGTGGAAATTGCCGGGGGAACTTTTAACCTCAAAACGACTTCGGGCGATGGTATTCAATCGGATAATGAGGAGAAAACCACCAAGGGCTTTATCTCCATTAATGGAGGCACTTTCCATATTGATGCGGGGAGCGATGCGGTGAATGCTTACCGTTCTATTCAGGTGAACGCGGGTACGTTTGATATTTTTGCAGGCGATGGTTCTTTGGATACCGCGAGTTCTCATAAAGGTTTCAAGAGCTTGATCGGTAACTTTGCGATTGTGACGGGCACACTGAATATTGCTTCTCAAGATGACCCGATTCATGCGGTGAACGTGAACATTGGTGGTGGAACTTTGAATTTGCAGAGTGGCGATGATGGTATTCAGGCAGAGGGCGTGTTGACGGCTATTGGTGGCACCGTTAATATTACTAAGAGTAAAAAGCCAGCCCTTGCCGCGAGTGCGTTCAATATGAATGGTGGCACTTGGGTGGGTCTTGGAAGTGCTTGGGATGCAACGATGGTTCCTACCGCGAGTGCTCAGTATAATGTGATGGTGACCCTTGCGACCGAGATTACTTCGGGCACAGTGGTGAGCATTCAGACGGCGGCGGGGGAAACGGTTGTTTCTGCAACGGCCGGGAAGAAAACTGGTTATCTCTTTGCTTCGAGTCCTCTTTTTGTGGCGGGCACCGAGTATAAGGTGCTTGCAGGAACGAGTTCAGTCGCGTCCTTTACTTTAGAGGACTCTACCTACCAGGTTCAAGTGCAAGGCAATTAATCAGAGATTCTCCTGATAAAAAAGGCCTAGGCAGAAGTATTTTGCCTGGGTCTTTTTTTTCATTAAAAAAGCCCTATTTCAGGGCTCTTATTTTAAGGGTATGCACCCCTAAATTATTTCTTGTTCTTATCGTCTTCATCTTCATCCGGGTCTTTGATAAAAGCATCTTCGGGGAATATTTTGAAGTATTCGCGTTTCTTATCTTCGAAGAGTTGGAGTAAGCGTTCCTGTTCGAACTGTTCTCGGTCAATGTTCTGCATAAAGAATTCGTCTCGGGCAAAATCGCGTGTGGTCAGCAACTGCTTCATGTCATCGGAGAGATCCATGTCAGTCCAAAGAATGTAATAGGACCCGATGGCTCCATCACCAAAAATGCTCACATCTAAGGTGATTGAATTCGCTTGTGACGAATCCACCATCCGCACTGAAGTCGATTTTTCAGGTTTAAACGCAACGTCCTCGGCTCCCCAGGCAGAAACGGCCAGAGAAGATAGCAGTAAGACTGTTCCGAAAGAGGTTGTTTTGAATTTCACTATCTGGGTTCTCTGTTTTGAAAATTGACTGTCTACAATATACTGTAAAATGTTCCGAAAAGTTATTCCGCTAAAGGCATCCAAGGCTTGACTTCCGCCTTCTCCGGTAACATGTGTGCTTTGGCACGCCGAATTGCTGCCGCAGCGATCATGGCACCGTTATCGGTGCTGTTAAAGGGGCTTGGAAAACAAAGACGAACGCCATGATTTTCACAGTACTTCGCGAGGCGTTCGCGTAACCAACTGTTGGCACTCACACCACCGCCGACAACGAGAGTGTTCATTCCTGTTGTTTTGAGGGCCCAAATCACTTTTGACACCAAAATATCCACGATGGCATCTTCGAGAGAGGCGCAAATATCGACAATATTTTCTTGAATATATTCGGGGCTATTGCTTTCTGCATAGCGGCGCACAGAGGTCTTGAGACCGCTAAAAGAAAATTCAGCGTTGTTTTCGTGTTTAAGGGCTCTCGGGAACAGATGAAATTTGCGATTGCCGTTTTTGCCGAGCTTGCCAATGGTCGCACCAGCGGGGTAGCCGAGACCCAATATTTTGCCGCATTTGTCAAACGCTTCTCCTGCGGCATCATCCCGGGTGCGGCCCAAAAGAGTGTACTTGAAGTTTGGTTCTTCAAGGACTAATTCGGTGTGTCCGCCAGAGACGGTGAGTGTGAGGTAAGGGGGCTCTAAATCTTTTGTGGTGAGATAAGCCGCTGACAAATGACCTTCGAGATGATTGATCCCGTACGCAGGGATATTCAAGTCCCTCGCGAGTCCTCTTGCGAAACTCGCTCCTACGAGGAGGGGACCCATGAGCCCTGGGCCACAAGTAAAGGCAATGGCGCCAATATCGTGGAGTGAAATTCCGGCTTCTTGAATCGCTTCATTCGCTATCACCGTGATTTTTTCAAGGTGCGCGCGGGCGGCCACTTCTGGGACGACGCCCCCATAAACAGAGTGTTCCTGAATTTGACTGTAAAGCGGGTTGGAGAGTATTTCGAGGGGATCATCGCGCAAAATGGCGCAGGCGGTCTCATCACAACTAGATTCTACGCCAAGCCAGATCAATTTTTTGCCTCGGGAGGAGTTTGGGTTGCGTTGGAGTCGGGGAGAAGTTCCAGGGGATTTTCTTTTTTGAGATAGAACTTTTCGGGATGTACTTGGAAACTTTGTACAGGGTGTACAATGCGCACTGTGGGCTCAAGACTATCGGCATCTTCAATAGCGAATCGATTGAATTCCACAAAAAGCTGAATGTCGTTTTGACGAATTTTGGAAAGTACCCCTTTGCCACCGGTGACTTCCACCGTTGCTGTCGCGGGAAGGAGACTGTAAATTTTGTGATCATAGCTTCCGATGAGTTGCACTGGGATTCCTTGAAATGAGGTGCGTTGTAATGGTTGAATTTGGAGTTTTACCGAAACCATCGTATCGCTTGCATAAACGTAGGGCGGTAACGTATTCATGTCTAAAGCAATAGACAGATTCTGATCTCCTTGGAGATTTTGGAATCGTTCTTTTTTGGTGGTGATTTCAAAAATCCGAGTGAGCGCTTTTCGGGCCCCTGCAATGGTGATTGTGTCCGGTTCTGGTTGTGGGGTACCGATAAGGGTAAATTGAGGGTCCACTTCAAATACGTTGCGTAGACGCACAGGGACTGTACGTTTGATGCGAGTATCAAACTCCATTTCCACCGTCGGAGTGTGTTCTGGGGTTACATATTTAACTTGAGGAAAATTAGGTGCCGAAAAGTTTTCACTGCTGATAGAAAATTGTTGAACACCCAACTCCACAGAATGGAGATCTATAACGATTGTTGCCGCTTCTTTGCCCCCTGCTTTCAGTCGAATAAGGTCAATGGCGCGACCCTTAATTTTAATAGGAAGGGATAGGGGAGGGCGTGATGCAATAGCGATTGTCTCTGGTAAGCGCATATAAACAATGGGAGCATTGATTTCGATGGTGCTGTCACGATCAGAGACAACGTAGAACCAGAAACCAATTCCAACGAGAAATGCAATTATTTTAAGGCCGATATGTTTCATCTAGTTGCCGATCTACATTAAGGTACCTTATAAAAATAGTTATATTCCCACCGTGTTCGGACAATTAGGCTATCTAATTTCAGAGGCTTTCCGTGGGTGGAAGCAACATCGTACGGTTATCCTTCCGTCGTTTGTGACCATTTTCCTTTGTTCACTTCTCCTTTCTGCAAGTGTGGTGATGTTGCTCGGTATTTTCCGGGTGATGGAAGTGGAAAAATCCCTCTATTCTGTGGAAGTTTTTTTAGAGGCTCCGCTCGCAAAAGATTCTTTGGAATCGGTGCGGCAGAAGTTGGAAAGAATGAAACAGGTGGGGGAAGTAACTTACATCAGCGAAGAAGAGGCTCTAGAGGATTTTCGTGCGCGTTTTTCTCACGATATGCTTTCTCTTGTGAGTGGAAATCCTTTGCCCCCTTCTTTCAGATTACAACTTGCCAAGCGGTATTGTACCCCCAAAGATCTTCATGAAATTCAAAATTTGTTACAGCGCGATGGAACCTTTGATGCCGTACAAGCGCCCACAGAATGGGTGGATCGTTTGGCTTCCTGGAAATTCAGCCTGATTTTTTGGCCCATTTGTCTGAGTATTCTTTTACTATTTACCCTAGCGCTTATTATTGGAAATTCGGTACGACTTTCTCTTTTCTCTCGCAAATTGCTGGTAGAGAACATGAAATATGCAGGCGGAAGTCCATTCTTTATCGAATTTCCATTTGTACTGGAGGGGGTGATGCAAGGACTTTTGGGGAGCGGGCTTGCGGCTCTATTCTTGGCTTTTGTTTTTGGTACGATTCGAGATTTTGTTCCGGTGATTATAGAGTATATCTCTGGGTATGGCTGGGTGCTTGCCTTGATCGTTCTAGGTGTGACAAGCCTTTCAGCTTATTCCAGTTTCCGTTCCGTGCGTGGTTTTTTAACGCATGAAGAAACCTACAATTAGGGTCTTTCACGGTGCGTAAGGGCTTTCTTCAATTCGGAATTTTGTTCCTGCTCATCAGTTTCGGTATAGGATTTGCCTCCCCTGCTACAGAAAATGCATTGCAAGAACAACGAAATGCGCTCAAACAACTAGAAAAGACACTCTCTCGTCAGCGCAATCAACTCAAACTTTTGGAAACGGAAGAAAAGGGCGTGCTCAATACGATTTCCCTTTTGGACCAGAATCTGAATCAGACTCGCGAATATGTGGGGATGCTTGCTTCCAATGAAATGGCGGTCAATCAGGCATTGATGGTTCTTTCCATAGAATTGGATTCCTTGGATCAATGCATTGCCATGCAACAAGCGGCCATGAAAAAACGGATTCGTGAACTCTACATCAAAGGGCGAAACAGCAATTGGGAATATCTCTACAGGCTGATGCGCCAAAAAGAAAACCCGGAAAGGCATTTATACATGGTTCGTCGCTTGCTTACCGAAGACAAATCGCGAGTGGATAAACTAGAAGCGTTACTTCGGGAACGAGAAATTATCAAGAAAAAAGAGTCGGCCCATTTGATAGAACTGCGGACGTTGCGGAATAAAAAAGCGGTAGAAGAAAAAGGCCTTGTGGGGCAAATTAAGAATCAGGGGACAGTCCTTGAAACGCTCAAGCGAGATAAGAACGTGCAAAAGCAAGCGCTCCAGGAATTTGAACGTAACCAAAAAACGATGCTTGCATTGATTAAAAAATTGGAAGAGAAACGCAAAAAAGAATTGGAAGAAGCAAAAAAGAAAAAGAGTGCGCCTAAGGGAAAAATAAAGACTACGCCGAGTACGGTCATGGCGGCGGTGGGCCCCAAATGTATGCCACTCCAAGGCGAAATTATCAGCCAGTATGGTTCCCATGAACACCCTGTGCTTCACATTATGACCAAAAATTTAGGCATAGAAATTCGAGGGAAGCGTGGTAACCCGATCAAGGCTGCGGCGAAGGGGAAAGTGGTGATGGTCACGGAAATTGATGGTCGCGGCCCTTCCGTTATTATTGAACATGAGGGTGGTATTTATTCTGTTTATGGACATTTGAACTCGATACGCGTTAAAGAAGGTATGGAAGTGCGGAATTGTGAAGAAATCGGCGAAGTGGGCGATCTTGCCTCATTGAATGGAATTAAATTGTATTTTCAGATAAGCGAAGGGACCCGCACTTTGGATCCTCTACAGTGGTTAAAAACGAAATGATTGAATTTGACTTAAAAGGCCCCCATTCACAGGCCCCGGCAAGGGATCGCTTAGTGTCTGCACTTAAGGAAAATCGGTTTCCGCAGGCGGTGATCATTGAGGGAACCAAAGGCATTGGCAAGAAAAAGCTCGCCCTTCAACTTGCTCAAGCACTTTGTTGTACCGATACGCTCAAACGCCCTTGTGGGCATTGTTTTGGCTGCAAAATGGCGGTGGACCCTGGCAATGTGGATTGCTGGGTGATTCCTTTGGAAACAAAAGAAGCGAATGCTAAATCTGCCACGGAGGCCTCTCTCGGTAGCACTAGCAAAACGGTGGAAGATTATTTGAAGGGTTACGTTTCACAGATTATTGAGAACCCTTATACTGTGGATTACTTGTCTTCAATCGCGCAAATTTCGGTGGAACAGATTCGGCACATGACTTCTAAATTTGCAATGACTGGGGATCGTGTGCGCTTTGTGATTGTGGCAGAAGCGGAACGCATGAACGAGTCTGCAGCAAATGCTTTTTTGAAAACTTTAGAAGAAGTTCCCCCCAATACCTACTTTATTCTCACCACAGCTTCTCGTGAACGCTTGTTGCAGACAATTCGGAGTCGCTGCCTTTCTCTGAGACTTCCCTCTCTCCTCGATAGTGAGGTGCAGGAAATTGTGGTAAATACGACTGGGGAATCGGCCTCCCCTGATGCTTTGGGCATGGCGATGGGGGCTCCTGGAAAAGCGATGTTTTATGCTCTCCATGAATCGGAGCACGGTTCTTTTGCGTTGGATTTTTTAAAACATTCGGTTCAAGGAAATTATTCGGATTTGTTTTTTGCTATGGAAGGGGAGAACTTGAAAGACCCCGATGATGCTTGTCTTTTGCTCAATCGGGTGAGTTTTCTGATTTCTGATGTGGTGCGAATGATGGCGGGAACTCCACCGCGTGCGCCACAAGTGGCTTCTGCTTTGAAAGAATTGGGAATTGCCAATTGGGGTGCTACGGCATTACAAAATGCACTCCTTGAAGTTGACGCGACCACTGAAAAAGTGGTGGGTCGCAAAAATACGCCGACGGTCGCGTTACAAACATTGGCAATTCAATTGTTCGAGGGTTATAAATAATGAATGCTTCGGAAGAACTTCTAGCCTCGACCATCGCGTTAGAATTAAAACTACCCCATCTGATTGCACGTTTGTTGGTGAGTCGTGGATGCAACTCGATTCCTGATGCGTACGCGCTACTTCATTGTGAATCTTCGTGTGTACATGATCCCTTTTTGATGTGTGGCATGGACGCTGCCATGGAATGGGTGATGGAAGCTCGCAAACCTGGAGTTTCGCTTTGCATTTTTGGTGACTATGATATGGATGGAATGACTGCCACCGCACTTCTCAAACGGGGATTTGCAGAAGTGGGGATCAATGCGATGTGGCGTCTTCCTTGTCGCTTTGCCTCTGGCTATGGTCTTTCTCTCACAATCGTTGATGAAATGCTTGAGCAGGGAGTGACCCATCTGGTGACGGTCGATACGGGCATTACTTCGAATGCAGAAATTGCCTACGCCAAAGAAAAAGGGATGCGTGTGATGGTCGTGGATCATCATCAACCTTCTGGCGATGGGCTTCCTCCTTCGGATGTTTTATTGGACCCCTATCAAGAACTTTGCACCTACCCCAATAAGCATCTCTGTGGTGTGGGCGTTTCGTATAAATTAATTTGTGCTCTCTTTGATCGTTTGGGAATCCAAAACGCAGAGCGTTACTTGGATTTGGTGGCCATGGGAACCCTCGCCGATTTGATGCCGATGACGCCAGAGAACCGTTACATGACGCGTATGGGGCTTTCCCGTATGCATAATAGCGATTGGCCTGGTGTGCGTGAGTTATGCCACCGCCAGTTAGATAACGCCGAACATGTAGGCGGACAAGATGTGCTGTTCCGCATTGCGCCTTTGATGAATGCTCCGGGTCGCATGGAAAAACCAGATGCCGCTCTCGAACTTTTACTTTGTGATGACAAAGTAATGGCGCCCGCCATGGTAGAGCGGCTGTACAAGTTTAATGATGATCGAAAAAAGAAAGAAGCTGAAATTTCGAAAATGTCCATGGATTGGGTCAAGGCCCGTTATGGGGATGATCTCCCTCAGGTGCTTGTCGTGGATGGATTCTGCTGGCATTGGGGCGTTATTGGTATTGTGGCAGCAAAGCTTGCACAAACTTTTAATCGACCTACAGCGGTTCTCTCTGTTCAAGAAGACGGTGTTGCCCACGCTTCTGCGCGCGCTGTTTTGGGATTCAATTGGCACAAGGCTCTTTTTGAGTGCCGTGATCTTTTCTTGCGGTGGGGAGGGCACGCGAATGCGGCGGGTTTTAGTGTTCGTCAAAATGATATTGAAACGCTTCGCACTCGTTTGCAAACTGTCGCGACTGACCAGAATTATGAAGCGATCTCCGAACCAGAGGTGCGCCCTGATTTGGATATTGCCCTTGCTGAATTGGATTCGACGGTCATGGAGTGTCTCCACGATTTAGAGCCTTTCGGGGGTAAATTCCCTTACCCGGTGTTTCACGCAGAAAAGGTGCGAGTGTCTAAGTTACGTGAAGTTCGTGGCGGGCACTTGCAATTAGAACTCACCCAAGATGGTCGCCATTCCTTTGCGGCCATCGCCTTTGGGATGCCCAACTTGAAGGCTAAGATCAATGAGCGAGAAAAATGTATCGGAGTGTCTTTTGAACCGACATGGAACATTTATAACGGACGCCGTAACATCCAGCTTTTAATCAAGTCTGTTGATTAATTTCTAAGAAAAGAACAGTTGCTTTTTTTACTGATTCGTTGCGCGCAAAATAGCGATCAACTGACTGCGCATTTTTTCAATGAGCACAAACGCTTCGAACATACGCGCTTCGCGCCATTGGGCCGCATAACGTTCTTCCCAATCGACAGCCACTTCTTCTGGTTGTTCTTTTTGAGTCTCGTTACGGTACCAAACTTCTTTGTTGATCTCTTTGATGAGTTCACCCATTTCTGCGGCAGGGTGCAATGAACCCCGAATGAGAAGATAAGCGCGCAGATTATCCAAGAGGAGTTCGTCATCAGGATTGACGCTGTCCTCACTCGAAATAACCCAAACTCTTTTACGATGACGTTCTGCAAATTCCAAGAGACGTTTCTCTGTGGATTTTAACTCCCCTTTTTCAAATTTGGCTTCGACCGCTTCGCGGGGATAATAGATAGTGTTGGGATAAAATTCGATCATGATGTTCTCAATTTAAACAAAACCGTCCATAAACCAAAATAGAAACGTGCCCGGGGCGGGACTTGAACCCGCACGACCTTGCGATCAAGGGATTTTAAGTCCCCAGTGTCTACCATTCCACCACCTGGGCAGGTGTGAGTGCGCCAAATATACAAAAAAAAGAACATTTGTCGCGGCTTTCTCAAAAAGTTGAATTTAGATAGAGCGCTCGTTCGGCGAGTTCTCGACCTTGTTTGATTCGATCGGCCATGCCGATACCCCCGATGCCGTTGCCCCCTAGAAGTAATCCGGGATAGGCTTTTTCGATTGCATCGTAAGCGGCAATGCGGTGAGGGGTTGCAATATCATATTGAGGAATGGCAAACTCGTGACGACTGATCTCAAAAATATCTGGAGAAAAGTCGGGGATTCCCATCATTTGAATGAGCTCCCGTTTGACGAGTGTCTTGAGGCTCTCATCGTCCAAAGCAACGAATTCCGGGTGACGTAGTCCGCCTACAAAGGTGGCGAGCATGGCACCGCCCTCTGGGGCACGTCCTTTGAAAAGGGAAGACATAAAAAGGACGCCGAGGATATCGCGTTTTTCTTTGGAGGGCACGAGGGCGCCAAATCCATCCAGAGGAATCCCTTTCCATTCTTTGAAACCCACGGCGACTTCAGCCACCTTCGCATAGCGCACCACGCTTGCATCGTCAAAGCCTTTCCCCGTAAGGAATGGCAGCGCATCAAAGATGTGGTTTGCACCAAAGGTGGTGATCACTTTTGTGAAGGAGCCCAATTCACCGCGAGAACAAGAAATGGAATATTCCTTTTCTTTGGGGGTGACTTTCAGATGATCGCATTCGAAAACAAAGTGATCTTGGCCGATGGCTTCTACTAACTGCTCCACTAGGCTACTGAGTCCGCCTTTCGCAGAGAATGTCTTTTTGGTGGCTTTGCGATCGCGATCCGATTTAGGCTGTTTCATCAGTTGGATGGCACCGCGGATAAAACTTCCGTATTTCTGCTCCAGGTTGTAAAGCTTAGGGAGAGCGTATTTGGTGATGAGTACCTCTGGATCGCCAGCGTACACCCCAGAGACAAAGGGATCTACGGTATAGTCTAGAATGGAATTACCGAGACGGCGACGTACAAAGTTGGAAAGGTTTTCTTGAGGGTCGGTGCCCTTTTTGCGAAAGGGTTCCAGCAAAAGTCCGAATTTATCACGGAAGGAAAAAAGTGGTGTGATGAGCCCGTGGAGGGGATCGCTGGGGATGGCGTGTAATTTACCTTGTTTCCAGATGTAGCGTTTCCCCGCTAGGCTCGGTGCGGTTTCGAGTAGAGAAAGTGCGTTGAGATCTTCAAAAAGTTCTAGGACTTCGGGCTTGCTTATGACGGCGTTATTGGGGCCTGTTTCCCAAATAAAACCGTCTTTTTGCATGGAGTGAATCACTCCACCAGCACGGGCATTTTTTTCAAAAATGGTAAAGGGAATTCCTTGTTTTTTTAGATAAAAGGCAACGGTCAAACCCGTAATGCCTGCACCAATGACAGCCACGTTATTTTCGTTCATAGTAGTTTCAAGATATAAAAGTCGATTGAATATGGCCTGGGAATGTTCAGGAACAGGCTGCCGGGCACCTCTAAAAAGTCATTTTCTATTGCCCTCGAAGCCCCGCTCCCACTGGGGAACATCAGGCTTCGCAAGGCTGACTTGCAGCCCCGCAGGGGTGAGGATGGAAAACGTGACACCACAACAAATACTTCGCCATAGTGAACTCGTTCTGTTGCTGAGTCGGAGCCGTGGCAAAGCGAGCTTTGGCGTTGTTCTCGGTTTTTGCAACAGTCGGAACCACGCGATGATGATATTTAAGCCAGTCTTCAGTTAAGGATTACCAGTGCGCAATTGTTCTGAATCAACATCAAAACGATTGCGGAGTTCTTTTTCAAATTTTTCTGTAGCTGGAATATTCGTTGTGGGCGCAAGGGCTAACAGAAAATCTTTGAGAACGATGAAATTCCCTGCTCGTTCGTAGAGACGCGAGGTCATTACCAAAGAATGATTGTATAGCTTGTGTACCAAAGCGGTGTCTGTCTCTCCGGCAAAAGATTTTTGCAGGGCATCGAGTGAAGGAATTTCGGAGGAGGAAAGCGAGGAATCGATTTTGCTCCCATCGAGCATTTGTGCGAAACCTTCCTGGAACCACAGGGGCGCTTTGCCTTTGGACATCTCTTGGATAAATGCATGAGCGAGTTCGTGGATTAAAACGGAGCGTTGCTCTGGCCAATTTTCCATGATGCGGAGCGGAATTCGCATTTTGCCATCATAGGCTGCAGCACCCCAGGCTGGTTTGGGGCTTGTTCCCTCATATTGTTCACTTTGGTAGAGAACCACAGGAATCTTGTGGTTGGGGTAAAAGTCCCACAACAGGCACAAAGAATCATAGGCATGTTCCAGTGTGGCAAATAAGGAATCACTGGCGGCGAGCGCTTCGGAATTTTCAAAGCCAAGTTCAAAATGGGGGGATCTTATGTTGCCGAGATTTCTGGATTCCAAGTCGAGAGCGGTTGCTTTATTTTTCATTTGCAAGGCTTCACTATCGAGTATGCCGAGTGCTTCTGCTTGTTTTAAGGCAGCGAGAGCGTCTTCGTATTTTTCTTCCATGAAGAAAGCTTTTCCGAGCATGGACCAAAGGGCCGGATCTTTGGGGGTTATGGCAGAAAGGGATTCCAAATTTTCTGCGGCACAGGCCCATTGCTTTTGTGCCAAGCATTCGTTTATTTTGTTTGTAATCTCATGGTATGTCGTGAGAATAGAATCATTCTGTGTGAAATCGGTTTGTACCGTGAGCTGCATTGGGGGTGACTTTGTGCGGTGAGGAGAAAGGCCAAGCCAGAGAATCCCGCTTGCCACAACGAGGAACGCGATGATAAGAAATACAAGCTTATTCATAATTTTTCCGCATCCTCCAGTAAAATTTTGCTGTTCCAATAATAGTTATTGCACGCTTTTTTCTAAATTTGACCCCGACTGGATGTCGTATTTCCAGCATCGGACTCAAAAAGACTTCAAATGGTTGGTGTCTTTTTGTTCCACAATATAAAGGATTCTCTATGTCTCAGATAGACTTAACTCTCCCCGATGGCTCCATTCGTACCGTAGCCAAAGGGACCACCGGACTTGAAATCGCTAAAAGTATCGCCGAGGGACTCGCACGCAAAGCGCTTGCGGTGAAACTCGGTGATAAGATCCTCGATCTTTCCCGCCCGCTTACGACCAGCGGCACTTTTAAGATTATAACGCCCAGCAATGAGGATCCGGATGCGTTGTATGTGCTCCGTCACTCCTGCTCTCACGTCCTTGCAGAAGCGATTTGCGATTTGTATCCGGGCACTCAACTGGCCTATGGTCCTCCAGTGGAGAAGGGTTTCTATTACGATTTGATGACGCCAGTTCCTTTGACACAAGATGATTTTGAGAAAATTGAAACGCGCATGAAGGAGATCATCAAGGAAGATCGTCCTTTTACTCGCATTGAGGTGAATGCGAAAGAAGGCCTTGCTCGCACTGCGAAGGATAAGTACAAGAAGGATAATGCGGAACGCGCTCTCGCTCGCGAAGGCAACGACGGCACTCTTAGTTTCTACGCCAATGGGGAACCCGGCAAGAACTGGGAGGATTTGTGCGCAGGTCCTCACGTTCCTTCCACAGGAAAGCTCAAAGCGTTCAAGGTGCTTTCTCTCGCAGGGGCTTATTGGCATGGAGATCAGAACAGCGATCAGTTGACTCGCGTGTATGGAACTTGCTTTGCCGATAAGGATGGTCTGGAAACGTATTTGAAGTTCCTCGAAGAGGCTGAAAAACGCGATCACCGCAAAATTGGTCGTGATATGGATTTGTACCACATTGAAGATCATTCCCCGGGGATGGTGTTTTGGCACCCCAAGGGAACCGTGATGGTGAATGCGCTGAAGGATTATGTCCGTAGCAAAATTGACCGCCGCGGTTACAAAGAAGTGATCACTCCGGAAATCGTGGATAAGTCTTTGTGGATCAAATCGGGCCACGCGGACAAGTATAACGAGAACATGTTTAAAACGATGGCTGGCGATCGTGAAATGGCCGTGAAGCCCATGAACTGCCCCTGTCATATTCAGATTTTTAATCAAGGTCTCAAGTCCTGGCGCGATTTGCCGCTTCGCCTCGCGGAGTTCGGTAAGTGCCATCGTTATGAACCTGCGGGAACCATGCATGGTTTGATGCGTGTGCGCGGGTTTGTACAGGATGATGCTCACATTTTCTGCACCGAAGACCAGATCGCTTCTGAAGTGGCAGATTTCTGCCATTTGGTGAAAGAGATGTACAACGATTTTGGTTTTACCGAAATTTTGGTGAAGTTCTCTACTCGCCCTGCGAAACGTGTGGGTGATGATGCTTCCTGGGATAAGGCTGAGGCGGCTCTTGAAAGCGCGACAAAGCTTGCCGGACTTGCGTATCAGCTGAATCCGGGCGAAGGTGCTTTCTATGGCCCGAAGCTTGAATTTGTATTGAAAGATTCTCTCGGTCGTGATTGGCAGTGTGGAACCATTCAGGTGGATTTCAACTTGCCTGCCCGCCTAGGTGCGGAATATGTAGGGAAGGACAATCAGAAGCACATTCCGGTGATGTTACACCGTGCGGCATTGGGTTCCATCGAACGCTTTCTCGGTATCCTTATCGAAGAATACGTGGGCGATTTTCCGCTTTGGCTCTCGCCGGTGCAGGTGCGTGTGCTCGCTCTTTCCGAGAAGTACGTGGATTACGCAAAGACAGTGCAGAAAAAGTTGATCCATGTGGGCATTCGCACGGAACTCGATGAAACCAACGAAAAGGTGGGTTACAAGATTCGTCAAGGGGAACAGAATAAGATCCCTTACCTCTTAATTGTTGGTGAAAAAGAAGCGAGCGAAGGAAAAGTTTCCGTGCGTAAACGCAAGGAAGGAGATCAAGGCCAGAAGACCGTTGCCGAATTTATCGCCAGTATTCAAAACGCTTGCCGTATCAGCTAAATCGCAAATCCCATTAAATTTCAAAATCCTCGTCTTGAATAAGGCGGGGATTTTTTTTCGTATCTAAAATTTTGGCGAGGAACTAATTGCTTGCAAGTTTATGTGTGTTCGCGTTCTTGCTCGGCTCGTTTGGCTTTGCTAAAGCACTCCGTCATTTCTTCTGTGAGGAGCATGGCTGCTTTGGATTGCTGCATGTTTTTATACTTCTCGACAGAAATGGGGTCGAGTACTTCTAGCTTGTACTGATACTTTTGTGTGGGATGAAAACTCAGCATTTTATCGTATTTGCGAAGTCCTATCTTTTCGTTACCACCAAAGTAAATCGGAATCACGTCTCTTTTTGTAGCAAGGGCAATACGAGCGGCCCCTTTCTTTAAGGAGAATG